>Ga0247837_1003598_pt1 | contig 26670 bp, 26 predicted proteins | sample LaCtaG_2_FD_187115 | JGI IMG/M metagenome (GOLD analysis project Ga0247837, IMG submission 187115) | Freshwater microbial communities from meromictic Lake La Cruz, Castile-La Mancha, Spain - LaCruzMarch2015_14.5m | ecosystem: Environmental > Aquatic > Freshwater > Lake | place: Spain: Castile-La...
ATAATAAAGTCGGTCATGTAAAGCTCACCTTCAGGGTTGCTTCTACATGGGGGCTAAGTCGTTGATTCCAATGGGGAAATCAACATATTTCGACTTTTTTGTCACGGATTCAGGATCAAGTCCAATCTCATGCGAGAGAAACCGCCGCATCATTCCCAGTTGAGAAAACCCATCCTCCGTCTCGACGATAACGCAGTCGATCAAGCCTCTTTTTACAAGCGTTTTGGGGCTATTTCCAACCGACCAATTGATAACGGTGCTTTCGCCTGACCGTGACCGCAGAACGCCTACTCGCATCGCGTCGACAACTTGATGATCGGATTTCACAGGAGACGCTTCTATCTCCGTTGAGTAATCACAGAAATATGCAGGAATTGGTGAACGAAAGTTGGAGCCATTTTTGTGAGTTCTAACGTTTTGGTCAACGGCAGGCGCGCGCGGTGGTTGCAAAGAAGCCCAAGCCGCTTTCGCCTGTCCGTTGCATGTAATGTTCGAACTCATTCGAGCTTAAGCAGTTCGACTAGCATTTCTTCCGCTTTTAAGATCATTGCTTGCTGTTTTGCTTGCTGTTTCTGTTGGTCGGCCAATTCCTGTGTTCCGCCTTCGACATGCAAATTCCAATTGCGCGGAAATTCAAGGCCAGCTAGATGCCCAAGTTGAACCAATGCGGAGAATTTATTTTGATGATTGACGTTGATGTCTGCGTACCAACCTCCGCCCAATTCGGCATAGTAGGCAGGGTTGCCTGCGCGCGGTGATCCTGGTGGAAATAATGACTCTGGGGTGCGTGCATAACGCCGACCGGCCGACTTGGCGCGCACATGTAGCTTTTCGTAATCATGGAAGATGGTTGGACGATAACGCTTGAATTCATTAACTAGCCAAAGGTACGCGTCTTTACCGCTATCAAATTGTTCTTTGTGTTCACGGAATATCGCTGTGGTAGGCGTGCGACCAGAAGGTGCTTTTGTTCTGATCGGAAATCTTTCCCGAAGAACTTCCTCTGCGATATGCGCGAGTTCTGTTTCGCCCTTTGAAAGGGCGTTGGCCTTCATGCTCTCGAGATCGTCTCGCGTACGCGCAGGGTTGCGGGCCAACTGTTCGAAACGTGAGGGATCCATGATTTCTTAGTTAGACGTAATGTAGATCGCCGGATATGCTTGAAAGCCCAGTGTATCCGACCGCATAAGGTCAAAACACGCCGACCCAATCTCAAACGATATGGGCTGCAAATTCGCAAATATTAACCCGAATCACATTGAGCAGTGGGCAAACTCGGAATTAGACGGTTTCAGCCGCTGTTCCCCGTTCCCATTCCCCACCGCCCGACCAAATTATTAGAGGTGCCTAAACGGATGCTGATTCTGGGCGGCGGCATCATCGGGCTGGAAATGGGCACGGTGTACAGCATCCTGGGCGCGCGCCTGGACGTGGTGGAAATGATGGACGGCCTGATGCAGGGCGCCGACCGCGACCTGGTCAAGATCTGGCAAAAGATGAACGCCAAGCGCTTTGACAACATCATGCTCAAGACCAAAACAGTGGGCGCCCGCGCCTTGCCTGAAGGCATTGAAGTGACGTTCGCACCTGCGGAAGAGGGCGGCACCGCGCCGGCTCCGCAGGTGTACGACTTGGTCTTGCAAGCCGTAGGCCGCAGCCCCAACGGCAAGAAGATCGCCGCCGACAAGGCCGGTGTGGCCGTGACAGACCGTGGCTTCATCCCGGTGGACATCCAGATGCGCACCAATGTGCCGCATATCTTCGCCATCGGCGACATCGTGGGCCAGCCCATGCTGGCGCACAAGGCGGTGCACGAGGCGCATGTGGCGGCCGAAGTGATTGCCGGTGAACTGCATGGCAATAAAGAATTGGCTGCGGCCGCCTTCAACGCAAGAGTCATCCCCAGCGTGGCCTACACCGACCCGAAGTGGCCTGGGTTGGCCTCACCGAAGACCAGGCCAAGGCGCAGGGCATCCAGGTCAAAAAAGGCCTGTTTCCCTGGGCGGCCTCTGGGCGAGCCATTGCCAACGGCCGCGATGAAGGCGTCATCAAGCTGCTGTTTGACGATAGCCCGGAAGCCCATGGCCACGGCAAGATTCTGGGCGGCGGCATGGTCGGCACGCACGCGGGCGACATGATCGGCGAGATTGCGCTGGCGATTGAGATGGGCTCTGATGCGGTGGACATCGGCAAGACGATTCACCCGCACCTTACGCTGGGCGAGAGCATTGGCATGGCGGCCGAGGTGGAGCATGGCAGTTGCACGGATTTGCCGCCGAGCAAGAAGTAATCGCAATTAGCGACGCAAAAGCAAAAGCCCGAACTGGCAACGGTTCGGGCTTTTTGCTGTCTGGCGGCTCGGCTAGAGTTGGCGAGCGGCATCTTCGCGCACGGCTTTGCCCGCGCCCGCTGCGATGACTGCGGCCACGACTACTTTATCGCCTTCTCCTGCAAAGGCCGTGGTGTCTGCCCCTCGTGCAGCACCCGGCGCATGGTGGAGACCGCAGCTCACCTGAACGATCACGTATTCCCGCGCCTTCCAGTGCGCCAGTGGGTGCTCTCCGTCCCGAAGCGCCTGCGCTACTTCATGCAGCGCGACAGTGCCACGCTCAATATGGTGCTGCGCATCTTCCTGCGGGTCATTGCACAAAGCCTGCAAGCCCATTGCCCTGGCGCAGCCAATGCGGACAAGGCAAACCTGCACATCGGCGCAGTGGCCTTTATTCACCGCTTCGGCTCCAGCCTGAACGAACCTGTGCACTTTCACGTGTGTGTGGTCGATGGGATATTTGAAGAAGTGGCAGGCGCAGAGGCTGCGGCCGGAGGGGCCGCTGATGCTGAACCCTCGGCGCTGGGCGTCAGCTTCCAACAAACGCGGAGCCAAAGCAGATGAACTTACCCTCAGTCCACTGGAGCTGATCGACCGTATTGCTGCCCTGGTGCCGCCACCGCGCACCCACCGGCACCGATACTTTGGTGTGCTGGCACCGAACTCGCCGCTCAGGGCTGCGGTGACGGCGCTGGCCGCAGTCCCGGCACAACCAACCACGGCGCATGCCGAGCCGACTACCACGTGCGGCGGCGCAAACGGCCCCGCGCTAATGGGAGAACCAATAGTTCCTAAGTGGCCTCCGAAGGCTTTGAAGAAGCCGTCAAGCGCCTCGACGAAGCCATCAAGGACTTGGAAAAGACCAAGGAAGCGCTGCACAAGTCAGCGAACAATTTGCGCCTGGCCAACGACAAGGCCGACGATCTGACGATAAAGAAGCTCACACGGGGCAACCCGACAATGGCGGCCAAGTTTGCCGATCTCAAGAATGCTGATTCTTCCGATGGTGAGTAAGCCAAGCGTCCAACTCTTGTTGCCGTGGGCATTTACAAGTCAAGTCAAATCCAAGTCAAATTCGTGTATTCACGTGGGCTTGCATGGGGCTTTAAGCTGTATTACGATGTGATACAACGGCCCGCACTGGCGGGGCAGGCAGGCTTGGAAAGGATGGCTATGAGTACCTTAACTGTGCGTTTGACGGACGGCGAGGAGCGGGATTTGCAATGGGTTTGCACGCAAACCGGCAAGACCAAGAGTGAAGTGGTGCGCGAGTTGCTGGCAGAGTCCTTGCGCAGTTATCGCCTTCGCAAGTCTTTGCAAGCGGCCCATGCCGCCTTGGGACCAGTGGCACGCCAATCGGGCTGGTTGACGGAAGATGACGTGTTGCAGGATGTACCGTGAAGGTATTTTTGGACACCAATGTTTGGCTGTCCGCCACCGTGTTTTCTGGTCTGTGTGAAGCCCTAGTGATGGAGTGTCACCAGCGCGATTGGCTGCTTACCACGCCACTGGTGCGGCAGGAGGCCCACGCTGTGCTGGACCGCAAATTTGCGCAAGTGCTGCAAGCGCGCGCCTTGTTTGATGCCATTTGGTCCGAAGCGGCCTGCGTGGTTGATGTGGCTGAACCGGCAGACGATAACGACGCGCGCTTGGTCAAAGCCGCGCTTGCCGCTGGCGCCGATGTATTTGTGACTGGCGACCGCCGCGCTCTGGGCTGGGGGGCGCAGGGGGCGATGCAGATTTTGAGTCCCCGCGATGCGTGGATGCTGTTGTTTGCACAAAGCAATCAGGCCTAAGCAGCGCTTACCGATCTGCCGCTCTTACTGGTGGATGCGTGGTGAGCCGCCGCGGGCAGGGCATGGGATTGCGTCAATAATCGGGCTACCCCTATCCCGCTGTCACCTTCAGGGTGGCGGTCTGGCCACTCTGACCCGAGACCAACATGTCCGATCCCGCGACCTACACCCCCCCGACCATCTGGCAATGGCAAAAACCCAACGGTGGGCGTTTTGCTCACATCAACCGCCCGGTGGCGGGCGCCACCCACGAGCAGGCGCTGCCGGTTGGCCGCCATCCGCTGCAGCTGTATTCGTTGGGAACGCCCAATGGCGTCAAGGTGACGGTGATGCTGGAGGAACTGCTGGCGCTGGGCCACAGCGGCGCCGAGTACGACGCCTGGCTGATCCGCATTCACGAGGGGCACCAGTTCGGCAGCGGTTTCGTCGCGGCCAACCCGAATTCCAAGATTCCGGCCCTGATGGACCACAGCGCTGCCACGCCGCGACGGGTGTTTGAGTCTGGTGCCATCCTGCTTTATCTGGCCGAAAAGTTTGACGCTTTTTTGTCTCGCGATCCTGACGTGCGCGCTGAAACTCTGAACTGGCTGTTCTGGCAGATGGGCACGGCGCCCCTGCTGGGCGGCGGCTTTGGCCATTTTTACGCCTATGCGCCGACCCGCATCGAGTACGCCATCGACCGTTTCACCATGGAGACCAAACGCCAGATGGACGTGCTGGACCAACACCTGGCCGAGCATGAGTTCATGGCTGGCGCAGAGTACTCCATCGCCGACATGGCCATTTGGCCCTGGTACGGTGCCCTGGCCAAGGGGCTGCTGTACGAGGCGGGTGAATTTTTGCAGGTGCAGAGCTACCAGCACGTGAACCGCTGGGCCGAGCAGATTCTGGCCCGCCCGGCCGTGCGCCGTGGCCGCATGGTTAACCGGGTAATGGGGGACCCGGCCAGCCAGTTGCATGAGCGCCATGAAGCCAGTGACTTTGACACCCGCACCCAGGACAAGCTGGCTGCCGCCAAAGCCTGAGCGGTTTTCTGACTACGCCTGCGCCAGTATTTCGGCCAACGCTTGTAAGCCGATGGCTTGCGCACCATGGCGCAGGGGGATGCGCTCCAGCCCCGGGTAGACCAAGTAGCGATGGGTAATCTTCAGGTCGTCGCAGGCCACGGAAAAACCTTTGTCGGGGCTGGGTGCCATAGAGCGCTTTACCTCAATGGCGATCTCAGGTTTGCCGCCCTTTTCTAGCACCAAATCAATTTCTGCCCCGACATGGGTTCGGTAAAAGTAGGGCACATGGCGCTTTCCTGCGGCCTGGATCAGGTTGTCGATGCAATGGCCCACGAAGCTGTGGCCACAGACAGGATGGCCTAGCAAATCATTCACGGTTTCCAGTTCCAGCAAGCCGTGCAGCAGGCCGCTGTCGCGCACGTACACCTTGGGCGACTTGACCAGCCGTTTGCCCAGGTTGCCGCCCCAAGGGCGCAGGCGCCGCACCAATTGCAGATCTACCAGCAGGTCGATATAGCGGTCTATGGTGGGGTTGGCTACGCCCAACGCGCTGGCGATGCGTGCCTGGTTGAGCACGCTGCCTTGGTTGTGCGCTAGCATGGTCCACAGGCGGCCAATCGTTTCTGCTGGCAAACGGGGCGCGAACATGGGCACGTCACGCTCCAGGTAGCTGCGAATGAAGTCACGCCGCCAGTTCAGGCTTCGGGTGTCGTCAGCCGCCAGCAGGCTGTCAGGAAAGCCACCACGCAGCCACAGTGTGCTGTCGGCAATACCTGCCGCAGCGGCCTCGCCGATGCTCAAGGGTGCCAGGTCGATATAGGCCACGCGTCCAGCCAGGGTTTCGCTGCTTTGGCGCATCAGGTCAAGTGCTGCAGAGCCCAGCAGCAAAAACTGGCCGCTCCGAATCCCCGCTTGCCGGTTGTCGTCGATGATGCCGCGCAAAATTTCAAACACGCCAGGCGCACGGTGGATTTCGTCCAGTATCACGAGCTTGCCCTGCTGGGCACGCAAGTAGGTGTCGGCATCGTCCAGGCGCAGGCGGTCGGCAGGGCGCTCCAAGTCCAAATACACCGCGCCGCCGGGCCAGTCCTTGGCAAGGGTTCGGGCTAAGGTGGTTTTGCCCACTTGGCGCGGCCCCAGCAGCACCACAGCAGGAACTTGCAGCAGTGTTTGTCGGAGCGTAGATTCGAATTGTCGGTTTATCATCATTGAAATAATAACTTATATCGTTAACATTTCAATGTTAAAAAACCGGCGGCTTGTCTGCTAAACACGCGCAGTGCTCAGGCGCGGCGTGGCCGGGCTCCCCAGGGCCGGGCAACACTGGCGTAGTGCCAAAGCTCCGAGATTGCGCTTGCTCGGGCTGCAGCGCCGACGTCATGCGGCAAAATGAGCTCATGAGCACTGAATTTGATTACATCATCGTCGGCGCCGGTACCGCCGGCTGCCTGCTGGCCAATCGCCTGTCGGCCGACGCCAGCAAGCGGGTCCTGCTGATCGAGGCTGGTCGCCGCGACGACTACCACTGGATCCACATTCCGGTCGGTTACCTGTACTGCATCGGTAACCCGCGCACCGACTGGCTCTACCAGACCGAGGCCCAGCCTGGGCTGAACGGCCGCGCCCTGCGTTACCCGCGCGGCAAGACGCTGGGCGGCTGCAGCAGCATCAACGGCATGATTTACATGCGCGGCCAGTCGCGCGATTACGACCAATGGGCCGCGCACACGGGTGACGCCACTTGGGGCTGGGACCAATCCCTGCCGTACTTCAAACTGCACGAAGACCACTACGCTGGCGCTACGCCGTCGCATGGCGCGCGCGGCACGACTCCCGAGCTGATGCAAGACGAAAGCACGCCCTACCGCAAGCTGTTGCGTGGCCGCAAGGCCGGTGGCGAGTGGCGTATTGAGCAGCCGCGCGTGCGCTGGGATATTCTGGATGCCTTTTCCCAGGCGGCGCAGCAGGCTGGCGTGCCTGCCACCACCGATTTCAACCGTGGCGATAACGAGGGCGTCTCTTACTTTGAGGTCAACCAGAAGTCGGGCTGGCGCTGGAACACCGCCAAGGCTTTTTTGCGCCCCACCTGTTACGCCCGGTCCAATTTTGAGATGTGGACCTCGGCCCAGGTGGCTTCGCTGGTGCTGGAAACGCTGCCCGATGGCCGCCTGCGCTGCACTGGCGTGACCGTCCACGGTGGCGACCAGGTCGTCACCGCCACGGCTCGGGCCGAGGTGATTCTGAGTGCCGGCAGTATTGGTTCACCGCAACTGCTGCAGCTGTCGGGCATTGGCCCCGGGGCCTTGCTGCAGCAGCACGGTATTGCGGTGCGACACGACGCACCGGGCGTGGGTGCCAACCTGCAAGACCACCTTCAGATTCGCTCCGTGTTCACGGTGAGCGGCGTCAAAACCCTCAACACCCAGGCCAACTCCCTTTGGGGTAAGGCCATGATCGGGCTGGAATACGCGCTCAAACGCACCGGCCCGATGAGCATGGCGCCGTCGCAGCTCGGCGCCTTCACCCGCAGCGACCCGGCCCAGCCCTGGCCCAACATCCAGTACCACGTGCAACCGCTGAGCCTGGACGCTTTTGGCGAGCCGCTGCACCGCTTCAATGCCTTCACCGCCAGCGTCTGCAATCTCAACCCCACCAGCCGCGGCACGGTGCAGATCAAAAGCCCGCGCTTTGATGTGGCGCCGCTGATCTCGCCCAACTACCTCAGTACCGACGCCGACCGCCAGGTGGCGGCCGATTCATTGCGGGTGACGCGCCGCATCGTGGCCCAGCCGGCGCTGGCGCGCTTTGCGCCGCAAGAGTTCAAGCCCGGCATCCAGTTCCAGAGCGACGCCGACCTCGCGCGCCTGGCCGGTGATATTGCCACCACCATCTTCCACCCTGTGGGTACCACCAAGATGGGGCAGGACGATGACCCGATGGCGGTGGTGGATGCGCGGCTTCGGGTGCGCGGCCCTGGCGGGCTGGTGGCCGGCCTGCGCGTGGTGGACGCCGGCGTGATGCCGGTGATCACCAGCGGCAATACCAATTCGCCCACTCTGATGGTGGCCGAGAAGGCGGCCCAGTGGATCTTTGAAGACGCCGCCCGGTCGCGTGCAGGGTAAATCCCCAGAGGGTAAATCCTGATGTTGCCGGCGCGCCATTGACTTAGAGTCAGGCCAACTCACCAGCGGCCGCAAGGCCCACCAAAGGCGAGAGGCCCGGGAGACATGCCGGCCGGCACTCACCCAGTGCACCGCGGCACCACAGCCAACGCGCTCAGAAAAACACCGGCGACCCCGGTGTTTTTTTGTTTTTGCGCCCATAACGCCACCGGCCTGAGGGCTGATTGACAGGGCGCATACAGTACCCCCTTGAACAGTGGGACAATATCGGCTATGACAAGCAGTTCTTCGAGATACCGGGAATCCAAAGAGCAGAGCGCCGAAATCATGCGGCAGGTTGTGGCCGTGATGGGACAGCACGATGCCGCGTTCAACCCGATGAATTTTGCAGTCTGGTACGAGCATTTGGCCGGCATCAACAGCCGATTGACGCAAGCGCTGGTGCTGGCGCAGCAAACTGAACCCCATTTGTCGGACGCCACCTTGGCCCGACTGCACCAGGAGTGTGTGGCTGAGCCAGATGCCCAGTCCATGCAGAACGTCAGCCAGCAGTTGCAGAGGGTGATGACGGGCGTCTGGGGCAGCGCCTCGCGGGCTGGTGAACAAGCTGGCGCCTATGAGGGTCAGTTGAACGAACTGGTCCAGGAGTTCAAGAGCGATACCCCTCTGTCGGTGCAACCACTGATCACCCGCATTCTGGATGAAACCACTCAAATGGGCCAGACTGCGCGGGAGTTGTCCAGCGAGGTGACGCTCTGCCGATTGGAAATTGACCGCCTGTCCCACGAGCTGACGCGGGCGCTCGATGAAGCTCTGATTGACCCGCTCACAGGCATTCTGAACCGCAAAGGCTTTGACCAAAGCCTGGCCGCCATGGTGGGGATCTCGCCCAAGAACGGTACCTCACACTGCATGATCCTGTTTGATATTGACCTGTTCAAGAAGGTCAACGACCTGTATGGCCATGTGATGGGCGACAGGGTGATTCAGGCCGTGGGCGACACACTCAAGGCCTGTGCGGCCCACCAGGCGTCCCATTCTGTGGCCCGGTATGGGGGCGAAGAGTTTGTCATTCTGTTGCCCGATTGCACGCTCGAGTTGGCCAACCAGGTTGCAGAAACGGTTCGGCAACGCACCAAATCCATCAAAATCCGCGATCGTCGCTCAAACAGCATCGCGGTATCGATCACCATCTCTGGCGGCGTGGCCGCCCTCAGGCCGGGCGACCAGGCAAAGGCCCTGATCGAGCGGGCCGACCGGGCGCTTTACCAGTCTAAATTGGCCGGACGCGACCGTATCACGGCTTGTTAGCGTTCGGCACTGTCCCTGCAGCGGGCCAGGCCAGGTCGCTCGCGCTCCGGGCCTTACCCAAGGGAGCCGTTGCTTGCGCCTTTTGCACGGCCGCAATGTCTTCCACGCTGGGGTAACGGCCCGTCAACCAGTAATCGAACACGCGGCGGGCAATTGGCGCAGCGTTCTGGGAGCCAAAACCAGCGTTTTCCACGATCAGGGCCAGCGCGATCGTCGGCGCCTCGGCTGGCGCAAACGCCATGTACAAGGCGTGGTCACGCAGTCGCTCATCGATGCGAGAGGCGACGTATTTTTCGCCCTGCTTGATCTGGAACACCTGGGCTGTGCCCGTCTTGCCGGCACTGGTGTAGCCAGCGCCGACAAAGCTGGACGCCGCGGTGCCCTCAATGTTGACGCCCACCAGCGCATCCCGGATGACGGCAATGTTTTCGGGCTTGGCCACCGCTTGCCCAACGGCCTCTTGCTGGGTTGTCCGTGGGCTGCGCGTCAGTACATCGACGACCTGGCGCACCAGGTGCGGCTTCATCTTGACGCCGTTGTTGGCCAGTGTGGCGGTGGCAGACGCCAACTGCAACATGGTGAAGTTGTTATAGCCCTGGCCAATGCCCAGAGAGATGGTCTCACCGGCGTACCACTTCTGCTGGTCGGCGCGCTTGTAGGCGCGCCGCTTCCAGTCGGTTGAGGGCAGCAGGCCACGCACTTCGCCCAAAATGTCGATGCCGGTCAGTTCGCCAAAACCAAAACGCTGCATCTGGTCGTGGATGTTGTCGACCCCCATGTCATTGGCCAGGACGTAGTAATAGGTATCACACGACTGAACGATCGAGTGGTACATGTTGACCATGCCGTGGCCGCCTTCCTTGTCGTCGCGGAAGCGGTGGCCGCCAAACATGAAAAACCCCGGGTCGGCAATGGATTGTTCGGGTCGTCGTGCGCCGGTCTCCAAGGCGGCCAGCGCCATGAAGGGCTTGTAGGTGGAGCCGGGCGGGTAGGTGCCGCGCAGTGCTCGGTTGAGCAGTGGTTTGTCGGGTGATTCGTTCAGGGCTTGCCAGCTCTCGCTGTCAATGCCTTCCACAAACAGGTTAGGGTCAAAGGTGGGTTTGCTGACAAAGGCCAGGATCTCCCCGGTTTTGGGGTCCATCGCCACCAGAGCGCCCCGGCGCGGCCCATACAGTTCTTCTACCAGTTGTTGCAGCTTGATGTCAATTGACAGCTGCACCGTGTTGCCGGGCGTGGCCGGTTGGCTGGCGAGTTTTCGTGTGGCGCGACCGCCAGCTGAGGTTTCGACCGAATCAACCCCGGTGACGCCATGCAACTCGGCCTCGAAACTCTGCTCGATGCCGAGTTTGCCGATGTATTCTGTGCCGCGGTAGTTGGCTGACTCGTCCGACTCCTCAAGTTTCTCTTTCTCGGCGGTATTGATCCGCCCGATGTAGCCGATCACATGGCTGGCGAGTTCGCCATAGGGGTAATTGCGGAATAGCCGGGCCTTGATGTCGACCCCGGCAAATCGGTAGCGCTGCGCCGCAAAGCGGGCCACCTCTTCATCACTCAGCCGGGTGCGCAGGGGCAATGACTCAAAGCTTTTGGATTCCTCCATCAGCTTGCGAAACCGGCGGCGGTCGCGCGCTGTGATGTCCACCACCTGGGCCAACTGGTCAATGGTCTGCTCCAGGTTGCTGACCTTGGAGGGTGTCACTTCCAACGTGTAGGCTGAGTAGTTGGTCGCCAGCACAATGCCTTCGCGGTCCAGGATCAGGCCGCGGTTGGGCACCACTGGAATGACGGCGGTGCGGTTGTTCTCGGCCTGTTCCAGCAGGTCCTCATGCCGGACGACCTGTAAATAGGTCAACCGCAGGGTCAGCACAGCCAAGCAAGCCAGCACAGCCAGTGTGGCGACCAGCACCCGGTCGCGAAAGCGACTCAGGTCAGCCTCGACGTTGCGCAGCTCAGTCATGGTGGTGGGCGTCTTGGCCTGGCGGGCTAGAGCGGCCGGTGTGCGTCAGGGTCAGGGGCCCGGCGTTGCGGCAGCAACAGCAGCAGACTGACCAGTGGCCACAGCAGTGCCTCCAGCAGCGGCGCCAGCAGGATCGCCAGCCCTGGAAAGGTACCGCCCGCCGCCAAGCGCACGCTCAGCTCCAGGGCATGCGCCAGCAAGAACAGCGGCAGGATCTGCAGGGCTTGCGACGGCACGGTGAACCAGGGCAGCCGCCGCTGCAGCGCAATCGCAAGAAAGCCCATGGCGGTGTAAGACAGGGCGTGCTGGCCCAGCATCGAGCCCTGGTGCACATCCAGCAGCAGGCCAAACAGGAAAGCTGAGCCCATGCCCACCCGGTGCGGCTGGTGTACGATCCAAAATACCACCACCAGGGCCAGCACATCTGGCACCCAGGCGGCCCGGCCCCACAGGCCCATATTGAGCAATATATTCAGACTGAGGGCGGCCGTCAGCGTGCCCCAAATGAACAGGGGTTGGGCAGGCAGCAGCAGCTGTTGGCCAGGGCGCATGATCATTTGCGTGCCCCTTTTCTGGGTGGCACTGACCCGGTGCGGGCGTCGTCTGGCGGCGGGGCCGGCACGGCCATGGGTGCCAGCACCATCACATGCTCTACCCCGCTCACCAGGGCCAGCGGCTGGCAGCTGATGCGGGCAAAAGCGGTATCCACGCGGCGCTCTACCTTCTCCACCCGGGCCACTTGCAGCCCGGCCGGGTAGACGCCGTCGACACCACTGGTGCTCAGCAGGTCGCCGACCTGGACGTCGGCATTGGCGGCCATGAAGCGCAGCTCCAGCGCGCCGCCACGGGAGGCGGGGTCACCAAAAGCCAGGCCACGTGCACCGGTACGGGTGTTGAGCACCGAGATGGCCTGGTCCCGGTCGGTCACCAGGGTTACCTCGCTCACCAAGGGATAGACCCGGGTGACTTGCCCCAGCACGCCGGTTTCGTCCAGCACGGGCGAGCCGGTGGCCACCCCATGGACCATCCCGCGGTCGATGATCACCTTGCGGGTGTACGGATCTGCGGCGTCGTACAGCACCTGGGCAGCCTGAGCGGGTGTGGTCAGCCGCTCGCGCAGCCCCAGCATTTGGCGCAAGCGGCCGTTCTCAATGCTGAGTTGCTCCACTTGCCCCGCTCGCTGTGACTGCAGGTTGAGTTTCTTCTCGGCTGCTGTCAAGGCGGCCTGGGCGGTTTGGAGCGATTCAAAATAGTCGTGGCCGCCCTGGGCCCAAGCCACGGGCCGCATGGCCAGCCATTGAATCGGGTACAGCGCGGTGGCGATGGTGGCCCGCAAAGGCCGCGCGACCTGATAGCGTGTGTCAGCCACCATCAAGACGATGGCCAGCAGACTGAAAAACGCCAGCCGGGTCAGGGCCGAGGGCCCTTGCCTGAAAAAAGGAGGTGGCGTTCTGTTCAGCGTACCGAGGGGCATCGCCGCAACCGCCTGCTATTCGCTGGTGAAGATTGAGCCCAGGCGATCCATCCGCTCCAGCGCAATGCCGCAGCCGCGCACCACGCAGGTCAACGGGTCTTCCGCCACCAGCACCGGCAGGCCGGTTTCTTCGGCCAGCAGGCGATCCAGGTCACGCAGCAGGGCACCACCGCCAGTCAGCATCATGCCGCGGTCGGCGATGTCGGCGCCGAGCTCGGGCGGAGTTTGCTCCAGCGCGTTCTTGACGGCCGAGACAATGTTGTTCAGCGGGTCAGTCAGTGCTTCCAGGATTTCATTGGATGAAATCGTGAAGCTGCGTGGCACGCCTTCCGACAGGTTACGGCCCCGCACCTCCATCTCGCGCACCTCGCTGCCAGGAAATGCCGAGCCAATTTTTTTCTTGATCGCCTCGGCGGTGGGCTCGCCGATCAGCATGCCGTAGTTACGCCGGATGTAGTTGATGATGGCCTCGTCAAACTTGTCGCCGCCTACGCGCACGCTACCCTTGTAGACCATGCCGCCCAGTGAGATCACGCCGACTTCGGTGGTGCCGCCGCCGATGTCCACCACCATGGAGCCGCTGGCTTCTGACACCGGCAGACCGGCGCCAATGGCCGCAGCCATTGGTTCCTCGATCAGGTAGACATCGCTGGCGCCTGCGCCCAGGGCCGACTCACGGATGGCGCGGCGCTCGACCTGGGTTGAACCGCAGGGCACGCAAATGATGATGCGCGGGCTGGGCCGAAACATGCTGCGCGGGTGCACCATCTTGATGAACTGCTTGAGCATCTGCTCGGTGACGGTGAAGTCGGCGATCACGCCGTCTTTCATCGGGCGGATGGCTTCGATGTTGCCCGGCACTTTGCCCAGCATGGCCTTGGCTTCTTTGCCTACGGCCTGAATGGTCTTTTTACCCTGCGGACCGCCTTCGTGGCGAATGGCGACGACAGAAGGTTCATCGAGCACAATGCCCTTGTCGCGAACAAAAATCAGGGTGTTGGCAGTGCCCAGATCGATGGCCAAGTCAGTGGAAAAATACTGACGGAATGCTCCAAACATTAAGAAATCCTCTCGGGCGTGGCCGGCTGCATTGGCCGCTGTCGCCGTGTTGACTGGTGCGTGATGGTGTTTTTCAGAGGCAAACCCGCGCTTTTGCAGACCCGCATCCAAAGGCAGGATAATACTCCATCGCCTTATGAATCAGGGCCCTGACCGCCCCAAAATAGGGCGGTTTCATAACCGGTTTCCAACGAAATTTCGACATGTCCCTCACCCCTTCTGACATAGCCCGTATCGCCAATCTGGCGCGGCTGGAAATCCAGCCCTCAGAGAGTGCGCGCATGCTGGCCCAGATCAACGGTTTTTTCGGCCTGGTGGAGACCATGCGCTCGGTCGACACCAGCGGCATTGAGCCGCTCGCGCACCCCTATGCCACCGTGCAGGACGTGACCCTGCGCCTGCGCGATGACCTGGTGAGCGAGTTCAACCAGCGCCAAGCCAACCAGCGCAGTGCCCCGGCTGTGGAAAACGGCCTGTTTTTGGTGCCGAAAGTGATTGAATAAGCCATGAGTGACCTGCACAACCTCGGTGTGGCCGCTTTGGCCGCGCTACTGCAAAAGAAAGAGCTGAGCGCGGTGGAATTGGCCACCCGGATGCTCGCCCGCTTGGGCGGCAACCCCCACCATGCGTTTTTGAACGTGGACTCCGAGGTCACTTTGGCCCAAGCCCAGGCAGCCGACGCCCGCATTGCGGCGGGCGAACGCTCGCCTTTGCTGGGCGTACCGATTGCGCACAAAGACATCTTCGTCACCCAAGACTTCCCCACCACCGCCGGTTCGCGCATCCTGGAGGGTTATCGCTCGCCCTTCAACGCCACCGTGGTGCAGCGCCTGAGTGACGCGGGCATGGTCACCTTGGGCAAACTCAGCTGCGATGAATTTGCCATGGGCTCGGCCAATGAAAACGTGGCGGTGCCCTCGGCCAAACCGCAGTCTGTGACCAACCCCTGGGACACCAGTCGCGTGCCCGGCGGCTCGTCGGGCGGCAGTGCTGCGGCAGTCGCCGCGCGCCTGACGCCGGCGGCCACCGGCACCGACACCGGCGGTTCGATCCGCCAACCGGCGGCCTTTTGCGGCATCACCGGCATCAAGCCCACCTACGGCCGCGCCTCGCGCTACGGCATGGTGGCCTTTGCCTCCAGCCTGGACCAGGCTGGCCCCATGGCGCGCAGCGCCGAAGACTGCGCGCTGCTGCTGAGCGCCATGTGTGGCCCCGACCTGGACCGGGATTCGACCTCGCTCGATGTGCCGGCAGAAGACTTCAGCCGCTCGCTGGCGGACAGTATGGCCGGCTTGCGCATCGGCGTACCACAGGAATTTTTTGGCGAGGGTCTGGCGCCAGACGTGCGCGCGGCGGTAGATGCCGCTCTGGCCCAGTACCAGCAGCTCGGCGCCACGCTGGTGCCAATCACCCTGCCGCGTACCGAGTTGTCCATCCCGGTCTATTACGTCATCGCCCCGGCCGAGGCCAGCTCCAACCTGAGCCGCTTTGACGGCGTCAAGTTCGGCCACCGGGCCGCCCAGCATGGCGACCTGACCGACATGTACAAAAAAACCCGTGCCGAGGGCTTTGGCGACGAGGTCAAGCGCCGCATCATGATCGGTGCCTATGTGCTGTCGCACGGCTATTACGACGCCTACTACCTGCAGGCGCAAAAAATCCGCCGCATGATTGCCGACGACTTCCAGCAGGCCTTTGGCCAGTGCGACGTCATTGCCGGCCCGGTGGCACCCACCGTGGCCTGGAAGCTGGGCGAGAAAAGTGACGACCCGGTGGCCAATTATCTGGCCGACATCTTTACCCTGCCGGCCTCGCTGGCCGGCCTGCCGGGCTTAAGCCTGCCGGTGGGTTTTGGCGCGGGCGGCATGCCGGTCGGCATGCAGCTGATCGGCAACTACCTGCAAGAGGCCAAGCTGTTGAACGTGGCGCACCGCTACCAGCAGGCCACCGACTGGCACACCCGCAAGCCTGAAGGGTATTGAGCATGAACACCCAGACCCACAAACCCGGCCCGACTGCTGCCAGCGCGACGCTGCTGGTGCGCGGCTACGAGGTGGTGATCGGCTTCGAGACCCACGCTCAGCTCTCCACCCAGAGCAAGATTTTCAGCCGCGCTGCCACCGCCTTTGGCGCCGAGCCCAACACCCAGGCCTGCGCGGTGGACCTAGCGCTGCCGGGCACGCTGCCGGTGATGAACCGGGGCGCGGTTCAGCGGGCTATAGAGTTCGGGCTGGCGATTGGCGCGCACATTGCGCCGCGCAGCATTTTTGCGCGCAAAAACTACTTTTACCCGGATCTGCCCAAGGGCTACCAGATCAGCCAGTTTGAGATCCCGGTGGTGCAGGGCGGCGCGGTGGAGTTCTACCTGGGTGACGAGAAAAAATCAGTGCGGCTGGTGCGCGCCCACCTGGAAGAAGACGCCGGCAAATCGCTGCACGAAGACTTTGTCGGCCAGACCGGCATCGACCTGAACCGTGCCGGCACGCCGCTGTTGGAGATCGTGACCGAGCCCGACATGCGCTCCAGCGCCGAGGCCGTGGCCTACGCCAAAGAGCTGCACAAGATCGTGACCTGGATCGGTATTTGCGACGGCAATATGCAAGAGGGCAGCTTCCGCTGCGACGCCAACGTGTCGGTGCGCAAACCCGGCGCGGCGCTGGGCACCCGGCGCGAGATCAAGAACCTGAACAGCTTTCGCTTTATGCAGCAGGCCATCGACTACGAGGTGCGCTGGCAGATCGAGCAGATCGAAGACGGTCACGCCATCCAGCAGGCTACCGTGCTGTTCAACCCCGACACCGGCGAGACCCGCGCCATGCGCAGCAAGGAGGACGCGGCCGATTACCGCTACTTCCCAGACCCCGACCTGCCGCCGCTGGTCATCGACCCGGCCTGGGTGGACCAGGTTCGTGCCGGTATGACCGAACTGCCACGCGTGATGGCGCAACGCTTTGCCGGCCAGTACGGGTTGTCAGACTATGACGCCACCGCCCTGACCCAGAGCCGCGCCATTGCTACTTATTTTGAAGCGGCGGCGCAGGCCTGCGGTCAGCCCAAGCTGGCTGGTAACTGGATCACCGGCGAACTGGCGAGGCGTCTCAATGCCGCCGACCTGTCCATCGAGCAGGCCCCGGTCAGCGCCGCTCAGCTGGGCGCGCTCATCACCCGCATTCAGGACGGCACCGTGTCCAACAACGCCGCGCGCCAAGTGTTTGACGCGCTGTGGAGCGGCGAAGGCACACAGGTGGATGCGCTGATCGAAGCCAAAGGCCTGCGCCAACTCAACGACAGCAGCGCGCTGGAAGGCATTGTCGACACCGTGATCGCGGCCAACGCCAAAAACGTGGCCGAGTACCGCGCCGGCAACGCCAAGGCGCTCAATGCGCTGGTGGGGCAGATCATGAAGGGCAGCGCCGGCAAGGCCAACCCGCAGCAGGTGAACGAGTTGCTCAAGGCCAAGCTGGGGTAGACCATCACCCCGGCCGCGGACCTGGCGCCGCATCCACCCACGCCGCACACCTGGCTGGAAGACCTGCAGGCCTTGATGGTCGGTTGCCTGCTGGTGGCCCTAGCAGTGTGTCTGTTTCGCGAGGCCGGCCTGTTCACCGGCGGCACCACGGGCGTGGCCTTTCTGATCCACTATGTGTGGGGTTGGCCGCTGGCCGGCGTGCTGTTTGTGGTTAACCTGCCCTTTTATGTGTTCGGCTGGCGACGCCTGGGCGCTGTCTTTACCCTCAAGACCTTTGCAGCCGTGGCCATGCTGTCGGCGAACGTGGCCCTGTTGCCGCAGTGGATTGGATTTACGCACCTGAACCCCTGGTTCGCCGCCATCATGGCCGGCCTGCTGGCGGGCACCGGCATTCTGATCCTGATCCGCCATGGCGCTAGCCTGGGAGGCGTCACCATCATGGCGGTCTATTTGCAAAAAACCCGGGGCTGGCGTGCCGGCCATGTGCAAATGGCTGTGGACGGCGTCATCCTGCTGGCTGCTTTGGCAGTGACCACTCCGGCGCGGGTCTTGTTGTCACTGGTCGGTGCGCTCGCCCTGAATCTGGTGATTGGTGTCAACCACCGGGCTGACCGGTACTACGGTGTCTAAACAGGCCAGCGCCCGCTCAGCTGGACACTTCGGGACGCAAGGCATAACGGGTGCCCCGACCCACGCCGCTTTGGCTCAGGATGCCCATGTCGCACAGCTTGCTGAGTTCGCGATAGGCGGTGGCCCGCGACACGCGGCACAGGTGGCTGTACTTCGCGGTGCTCATACCGCCGTCAAAGCCTCCGGGGCCAGCGTCGTAGAGCTTGTCCACCGCTTTGGCTTGTGTTGCGGTGAGTTCGGGCGCTCGCTCGCGCAGGGCCGTCCAAAACCGGGTTTTCTGCACGGCCATTTGCATGTGCTGCCAGGTGCTGTCCGCGGCAGCTTGAACACGATTGACAAACCAAGTCACCCAGGGCGTCACATCAAGATCGCCTTGCCCAGTGACCGCCTGCAATTGGGCGTAGTAGCCCGTTCGGTCTTGCCACAGTTGTTTGGAAATACTCCACAGCCTTTGCTGCGTTTGCAGGTCCTGGGCCAGGGCCAGTTCGGCCAAGGCGCGGCCCACGCGGCCGTTGCCGTCTTCAAACGGATGGATGGCTTCCACCCACACATGGGCCAGGGCCGCGCGCACCAAGCCATCGGTCACGCCAAGCGACGCGTTGAACCAGGCCAGCAGCTGCGTCATCTCGGACATCACTTGGGCTGAGTCGGGCGCCTGGTAATGCACGATGTCGGGCTTGCCCAATCGTGGCGTCACGATTTGCATGGGCTCTGCGTGGCGACGGTAGGCGCCGGTCACGATGGCTTGCACGCCACTGTAGCCGCTTGGAAACAAGGCCGCCTGCCAGGCCCAGAGGGTCTTATGCGTCAACGCCTGAGGGCCGTGCAGCAGCGCCGCCTGCAAGACATCGAGTGTGGCTTCCGTTCTGGCGTCACGCTGCTCCGGCCCGGCGTCCAGGCCCAGCCGTCTGGCGGCGGAGGCTCGCACCGAAAGAACCTGAAGTGTTTCGCCCTCAATTTGGGCAGTTGCCACCGCCTCCTCCGCCCAACCCTGAAGCTGCAACTCGCCCAGCGCCACCAGGTGCAGGTGGTTTGCCAGGCCTATCGCACGGCCCTGGGAAAAACGCGCCGCGGACAAGGCCGGTGCCAGCACAGCCAGGTCGACTTGGAATGCGGGCCATTGCGGAGATTGCCAAATGTACATATGAGGCGCAGTTTAGTCTTTCTCGCATCACATTTGAAGCGTGATTGACGTATTTACGCTTCATCACGCCTTGGTCGTTGTCCTTACTTCACCCCGTAGCGATCCCGATAAGCCTGCACCGCCGCCAAGTGGCCGTGCGGCGCGCCACCTGCCGAGGCGGCCAGGTAGGCCAGCAGGTCGGACAGCTCGGCAATGGCGCAGACCTGCAGGCCGAGTTGCTGGCGCACGTACTGCACCGCGCTGTAGGGCACGTCCAAGGTGCTTCCGTCGGGCTGCTTCTCGGTGGCCATTTCCTGCCGGTCCAGCGCAATCACCACCGCGTGTGGCGTGGCGCCGGCTGCCTGGATCAGCGCAATCGACTCGCGCACCGCAGTACCGGCGCTCATCACATCGTCGACGATCAGCACCCGGCCCTGCAGCGGGGCACCCACCAGCGAGCCGCCTTCGCCATGGTCTTTGGCCTCTTTGCGGTTGTAGGCAAAGGGCACGTTATGCCCCAGGCGCGCCAGCTCCACCGCCAGCGCCACACCCAGCGGAATGCCCTTGTAGGCCGGGCCAAAAATCATGTCAAATTGCAAGCCGCTGGCCAGCAGACGCTGGGCATAGAATGCGGCAAGCCGTCCCATCTTGGCGCCATCGTCAAACAGGCCGGCGTTGAAGAAATAGGGGCTCAGTCGCCCGGCCTTGGTCTTGAACTCGCCAAAGCGCAGCACGCCGCAATCCAGCGCAAACTGCACAAAATCCCGCGCCAGCGCATCCTGTGCCTCCACAGGGTTTGAACTGGCCGCAACACGCTCTGACATGGGGAATTTCCTTGTTTAAACTGACCAGTCTCAACCTTAACGGCATCCGCTCCGCCAGCAGCAAGGGGCTCGAAGCCTGGCTGGCCAAAACCGCGCCCGATTGTATGGGCGTGCAAGAGGTGAAGGCCCAGGCCGAAGACGTGCAGGGCCGCTTTGAGCAGCTGGCCGGCATGCAGGGCTACTTTCATTTCGCCGAGAAAAAAGGTTACTCGGGCGTGGGCCTGTACACCCGGCTGGAACCCAGCGACGTGCGCACTGGTTACGGCTCGGGCGAGTTTGACGCCGAAGGCCGCTATGTGGAACTGCGCTTTGACACGCCCAAGGCCAAGCACAGCATCATCAGCGCCTATTTCCCCAGTGGCTCATCGGGCGAAGAGCGTCAGCAGGCCAAGTTTCGCTTTCTGGATGAGTTCTACCCGCACCTGGTCAAGCTGAAAGCCGAGCGCGACTTTATTCTGGTGGGTGATGTGAACATTGCGCACCAGGAAATCGACCTGAAGAACTGGAAAGGCAACCGCAAAAACTCCGGCTTTTTGCCCGAAGAGCGGGCCTGGATGAGCCGACTGCTGGGCGAGGCCGGCCTGGTGGATGTGTACCGCCAACTCCACCCCAACGCCACCGACGAGGCCTACACCTGGTGGAGCAACCGCGGCCAGGCCTACACCAAGAACGTGGGCTGGCGGCTGGATTACCACCTGGCCACGCCGCAGCTGGCCGCTGGCGCGCGTAACGTGGAGATCTACAAGGGCGAGAAGTTTTCAGATCATGCGCCGGTGACGATTGCGTACGACTGGGTGGCATGAGGGGATGCCGGCGCTGACCTCATGGCGGCCCATTGCCGCCCGAGCCACCACGCCGCCGGCACTTATGGCGCGGTAGTCTCTTCAGAGGCGCCGTTACCGTCAGACGACCTTGGCCGTGATTGACCCAATCCCGGCACAGTGGCCTTCCATAACATCTCCCCGCTTGACGGCACCCACTCCCGCAGGTGTGCCGGTCATGATCAAATCGCCGGCTTTCAACTCGAAGATCGCCGAAAGGTGGGCGATGATCTCCGGAACACTCCAGATCAACTGGTTCAGGTCGCTTTTCTGTTTGGTCTCGCCATTCAGTTTCAACGAAATTTCACCACTTGACAAGTGGCCGACCTGTTCGACCGTGACGATATCGGTCATCGGTGCGCTGTGTTCGAATGCCTTACCAATCTCCCAAGGCCGGCCAGCTTTTTTTGCCTCACCCTGAAGGTCGCGCCGGGTCATGTCCAGGCCCAAGGCATAACCGTAAACATGGTTCAACGCTTTTTCGAGTGGGATGTCCGTGCCGCCAATACCGATTGCCACAACCATTTCCACTTCGAAATGAACGTTGCTTGACACCGATGGGTACGGAAAGTCCCCGTTGTTCAGAACCAAATTGTCAGGGTTCTTCTGAAAGAAGAAGGGCAGTTCGCGGTCGGGATCATGCCCCATCTCGCGCGCGTGTTCGGCATAATTTCTGCCAACACAGTAAATCCGGCGCACCGGAAACCGTGCTGCCTTGCCCCGTACTGCGACCGATACCCCTTGAATCGCAGGGATGACAAATTCAGCTTCAAGACTACTCATTTCAATTTTCCTCTTTTAGATACTAACGAGATGCAGCGAAATAACGAACCGACCTCTCCGCCCAAGCCAGCAACTCATTGACGACAAAAGCGAAGGCAAAAATAACCAGCATGACGGCCCACAGATGCTCCATCAGAAAGTGGGACAGATAAATTTCAAAAAGGGTTCCGAACCCAACCACTGAAATCAGCAACTGCCCGATGATCACGCCTTTGACAGCACGGATCAGGCCCAAGCGAATCCCGGCAATTATTTCTGGAAGAGCGGCCCACAGATAGATGTGTCTGAAGCTCTGTGGCATGGAGGCGCCGAAGCTTCGAGCCATCTCCACCAACGATGGCGTGATATTGCGTACACCGGCGCGAGCATTCAGCATCACAATCCAAACCGCAAACAACACGACCGTAAGCACCATCGTTGTCTCGCCAATGCCAGCAACCACCATGATCACTGGCACCAAAGCAGACAGCGGTGCCGACAAAAATACGTTCACCCACGGCAGCAGCAAGTCGTCAGCGATTTTGGAGCGCCCCATCAAGACACCAAGCGGGATGCCAATAAGAATAGAGATCAGCGACCCAGCAAAAAAGGCTTTGCCGGTAATGATCAGGGCCTTCAAAAAGCTCTCGGTCGGCGCTATCTCGACAATCCGCAGTGCGATCGCGCTCAGGGGCGGCAGGATCAACTTGGCGTCGGTATGCCCCAGAATTTCCCACAGGATGGCCCAGACGACCAGGGAGGAAAACAGCGGAAGACGATAACCAAATACGATCATTGTGCGCCCCTGTCAGTCAAGATACTGCTTAAGACTCTGCCAGATGTTCTCCACTGCGTCGAGGTACTCTGGCTGCCGGCGTATTTGCTCCGGATCGACATCACGCGAGATCTTCGGCTCTATGATTGCATGCACCCGGCTGGGCCGACGGTGCAGAAGAACAATGCGATCTGACACGTACACCGCCTCTTCGATGCTGTGGGTCACAAAAATAAAAGTCTTGCGCTCGTTGGCCACCAATTCGAGCAGATCTTCCTGAAATTTCCGGCGCGTCTGCTCGTCGACGGCTGAGAACGGCTCGTCCATCATCAGCACCTTTGCATTGACTGCCAGCGCGCGCGCCAAGCCAACGCGCTGTCGCATACCGCCCGAGAGTTCATGCGGGTACTTTTTTTCGAAACCCTTCAGACCGACCCGCCCAATGTAGCCGGCGGCAACCTCTTCACGTTCGGAGCGAGCCACGCCGCGCAGCTCCAGCCCAAACGCCACATTGCGCATGACTGTCGCCCAAGGCATCAAGGCAAAATCCTGGAACACGAATGCCCGTTCGGGGCCTGGCCCCGTGACCGTTCGCCCTTCAACCACAACTTCTCCGCTGCTTGCAGGCAGAAGCCCTGCAATGATCTTCAGCAAAGTCGTCTTGCCGCAACCCGACGGCCCAAGCAAGGTGGTCAACTTGCCTTCCGGAAAGTCAAGGGAAATATTGTTCAACGCCTCGATGCCACCCGGGTAAGTCTTGTGTACGCTGCGCACACTGACGATCGGTGCGGGAGTGTGCGGTTGGGCAGGCACGGCGATAACGGAAGGGGATGTCATAAACGCGTTTCTGGACGGAATAGGGTCTTTTCAATGAACTCGATGCCTTCAATGAACAACACCGAGGCCACGATGATTGAAAGTATGGCTGCGTACATGCTCGGATATTCAGCCACCGATTGGTTATAAGAAATCAGGTCACCAATCCCCGTAGGCGTAATCAGCAGTTCGGCCAGGATCACACCGATGAAGCCAGATGCGCAGCCGAGGCGCAGCCCGACAAAAATCATCGGGCTGGCCGAGGGAAGGACAATATTCCAGATAACCTGGCGCCGAGTACCAAGGAACGACTTGCCCATTTCAATCAGAGATGACGGCGTGTTCCGCACGGCGCCCAGGGCGTTTAACACAATCACAGGCATCGCCATGATGCAGACTGTCAGCACCTTGGCTGTCAAGCCGATGCCATAGGCAAAGGTCAAGACCGGGATCAATGCTGCAAGCGGGGCAGCTTGCGCAACGATGAAAACCGGGGCGAAAAGCCATTCGGCTGACTCTTTGAGACCCATCCAGACGCCCAGAAAGACACCTAACACCACTGATATGACCAAGCCCAGAAGCAGCGGCTCTAGGGTCTTGGCAAAGGCCTTGAAAAGCGAGCCGTCAGCAGCCATACCCCACAGAGCAGCCATGGTGTCGGAGAAGGCGGGAAACGCGGCACTCAGGCCAATTAGGCCAACCACCTCCCAAGCCCCCAGGACGACGGTAAAGGAGACCAGCCGTATGAAAAGTGGATGCGTCAATTGCATGAACAAAGCCAAGTGGAGGCCATACCCCGCGGCGTGGCTAAGAAAAACCCGCACGAGGCGGGCTGCTCCAGGAGGGAAAGAAGAGCGGCTTACTTGCCGATGGCTTTGCGGGCACGCTCCAGCGGCCCCAGGTACCAGAAGTTCTCAACCGCCAGGCTCGATACTGGACCTTGCATCTGACCCGCTTCCACGTAAAACTCGAAGTCGCTCTTTGCGACTTCAGCGCTGCCACCACCCGGTGCGTAGATACCTTCCTTGGTGGATACGGTGTAGAAATCCGTGACTTTGGTCAGAATCTCCTTGGGCTGATCAGCCATCAGTTTTCGCTTCGCACGCTCGCGCTCGATCACCGCCGGATCTGCATTCATCTCCGCCCACAAACGCGCGAACTCTGTGACGATGATATCGACCTGTTTTTCGTTGGCCTTGATCCAGTCGAGATTGCCAAACAGGGTTTCGTCCGATGCCGGGCTGCTGACGCCCGGCAGAACAATGAAACGGTCCCCGGCTTTTTCCATAAGTGTGTTCTTGTTGGCCAGGTCGATGATAGACGCCTTGATCTGGCCCTTCATCATCGCAATGATGCGATTCTCGGAGCCGGGCACGTAACTGCGGTCACCGAACTGGATGCCCTCCCGTTTCGCAATGATGTTGCCAATAGCCTCGGTTCCCGTGCCACGAGCATGGAAGGTGAAGGGTTGACCGTTCAGGTCTTTCCAGGACTTGTACTGCTTGTCAGCCACAGGGAAGAACACCAGCCGTGTGCCTTGAAACAAAATCCGCAGCGGGGCCTTGCTTTTCTGGATGACGGAGTACGGTGTACCCACCCCCAGATCGGCCTGCCCGTTGATCACGGCCTGGATCGCCAACTCTTCTTTGGCAAGGAAGGTGATCTCATAATCAACGCCTTTTTCCTTTGCCCGCTCGAGCGCGATCACCATCGATACGGTTTCAGTGGAAAGCACGTCGCCAAATGCAACGCGAATCTTCTTTTGCTGGGCGTTGACGGCACCCATGCCCACCGCAAGTGTCAAACCAGCAATTGCGGTACAGACAGCCCGCCGAGATGTTAAGAGGGTCTTGAACATGAAATGGCTCCAGATTATTTAAAACGATTCAATTAACCAGACTGTTGCTTTGTCGCAAGGATTAGCATCATAAACCGTAGGTGGAGCCGTAGTTACCGTGTTTTCCCTAGGCTACGGGTCTCGGCCGAAGGGCTGAGGGCGAGCATGCTTTGGGTGTCAGAGCTCGCATCATGCAGCAGCGAACGAGTGTCTTTGTGCGCCGAATTCAGCACCTGCTTGCACGTCTTGATCCAACCTTGCTGCGAGTATTGATGATCGAATACAGTTGCGGGTTGCAGACCTACCAAATTTGAAGGACGACCGACATGGCAAATCAGACATCAAGAATCATTTACACACTGACCGATGAAGCACCGTTTCTGGCAACTTTTGCCTTCTTGCCCATCATTCGTACCTTTGCCGCGCCAGCGGGCGTCGACGTCATGTCGTCGGACATCTCGCTCGCTGGGAGGGTGCTCGGTGAGTTCCCGGAGTGCCTTGCCGAGTCGCAAAGAGTACCGGACAACCTGGCAGAACTTGGTCGCCTAACCCTGCTGCCCGACACCAACATCATCAAGCTTCCCAACATCAGTGCGTCGGTCGCGCAGTTGATCTCCTGCATCAAGGAACTGCAGTCCCAGGGGTACGCCTTGCCGGACTACCCGGACGACCCGAAGACCGACGCTGAAAAATCCATCCGCTCGCGTTATTCCAAGTGCACAGGAAGCGCTGTGAACCCGGTGCTGCGCGAAGGTAATTCGGACCGCCGCGCGCCCCTGGCTGTCAAGAACTATGCCCGCAAGAACCCCCATTCGATGGCCGAGTGGAGCCAAGCATCGCGCTCCCATGTCTCCCACATGCACGATGGCGATTTCTATCACGGTGAAAAATCGATCACGTTGGACAAGGCACGTGACGTAAAAATGGAGCTCATCACCAAGAGCGGCAAGACGATCGTGCTGAAAGCCAAAGTGTCGCTGAAGGATGGCGAGATCATGGACAGCATGTACATGAGCAAGAAGGCCCTGCTCGAGTTTTACGAGAAAGAGATTGAGGACGCGCACCAGACCGGTGTGATGTTCTCCTTGCACGTCAAGGCCACCATGATGAAGGTGTCCCACCCCATTGTGTTTGGCCATTGCGTCAGAATTTTCTACAAAGACGCCTTCAACAAACACGCCAAACTGTTTGACGAGTTGGGTGTGAATGTGAACAACGGCATGGTTAACCTGTATGACAAACTGGCCACACTGCCGCAGTCGCAGCGGGAAGAAGTACTCCGGGATTTGCATGCCTGCCATGCGAATCGCCCCGAGCTGGCCATGGTGGACTCTGCCAAGGGAATCACCAATTTCCACTCGCCCAACGACGTCATCGTGGATGCGTCCATGCCCGTAATGATCCGCAACGGTGGCAAGATGTGGGGCGCCGACGGTCGACTGAAGGATGTCAAGGCAGTGATGCCCGAGAGCACTTTTGCTCGCATCTACCAGGAGATGATTAACTTTTGCAAGTGGCATGGTAATTTTGATCCCCGCACGTTGGGAACAGTGCCCAA
>Ga0247837_1003601_pt1 | contig 26652 bp, 26 predicted proteins | sample LaCtaG_2_FD_187115 | JGI IMG/M metagenome (GOLD analysis project Ga0247837, IMG submission 187115) | Freshwater microbial communities from meromictic Lake La Cruz, Castile-La Mancha, Spain - LaCruzMarch2015_14.5m | ecosystem: Environmental > Aquatic > Freshwater > Lake | place: Spain: Castile-La...
TCGCTTCCGCCTGATTGAACCCTCGGTCGCGTTCGCGGGTTCCATGCAGTGGCACCGGGATCCAAACGTCCGGCCGGGGACATCGCAGGCGCTCGTCGCGAAGTGCAACCCGCAACCAAATCGCCAGTTGACGAACGAGTTGGATCTCGCGGCCGTACTTTACCTGATGAATGAGGTCCCTCACCGGACCCTGGAAACGGAACGCGGACACGGCGGCATCGAAACAAAACTCGCGTTCCCGGCACGAACGGCATTCCATGCCGACCAAGCCGCCCGGAAATGAACCACTGCAAATCCGACACAGAGGGGGTTGCAGCCGACGGATCCCCGCCGAGCACGCGACGCACAGCGTTCTGCGGGAAGCGACACGCACCCCGCATTGGGCGCACCGGCACGGATAAAGAAGGTCAAGTAGTCCCCGAACTCCCGGGAGGACGGGCCGAACAAGACCCGCGCAGAAAACGGAGGTAGATCCAGACACACGCGGAGGTAACGGCTAAAACCGCCATGGGCAACAAACCGGTGGGCACCGCTCCATGCACGAGGTTGGGTCCGATCCAAGGGAGCAGTTCTTCAGGAGGCTTCACCCGGAACCGCGCGGCGAGGTTGAACGTTTGTTGCGCGAGGACCCAACCTGCGTGGATGCCGATCGGGAGGAAAAGCGAACGCGTCCGCAGGGCGGCAAACGCAAGCACGAGCCCCGCTGCAAAAAGCGTCGCGAATCCCCAAATGATGAATTGGGGATCGTCGGCTCCGAAGACCGTTGACAACTGTTGGAAACCGGAAAGCCAGGTAACATCCGCCGCTGCGGGGCCGATTTTTGCGGGTTTGAAGAAATGGACCGCAGCAAACACGACGGACGAGACACCGGCGGCGAGCCACGGCGCGGCGGGGTTCGCTTTGTTGGAATTGAAGATGCGCTCGAACCATTTGATCAGCAAGCCGAGGAGTAATCCGCGAAAAATGATTTCTTCCAACGTACCCACCACCCCGGCCCGCAGCACGATCGCTCCCATTTTCCCCCAGTCCGGAGCGTCCCGCCACCGGTACGCCTCGAGATGCAACGCGAGCGCAGCAAAACCACAAAACAGGATGACCACCAACATAAATCCGAAAAGGAGGTCGCGAACACCGAACGGATTCTTCTCCAAGCCCACATCACGCGGGTGGCGGACCCGCAGCGACAGCACGGCGGGGATCAGCGCAAGGATCACCCCGATCTGCAGCACACGGCTGAAAACTCGGTAAAAGGGAACCCCACGGAGCGCGGGAATCCATTCCGACGCCTGCACGCAGCCAAGAAAGATCGCCGGGGAGAGTGCCGCCGCCAGCACGATGGCGAGGAGGACCAGAAAGGCGTGGAAGAGAACCGGTCGGCGCACGCGGGGAGTTTCCGCGGACAAAGGGGCGGAAAGCGAACGAATTTTGCTCGGGCGTGGAGCGGGGGGAGTCGGGAGATCCCGGCTCGTGGCGGATTTCCCACGGATTTCCCGATCGCCTGTTGACCCCTTTCGGCGCATGATGGGGCGATGAGAGCGGCGCACGGCTGGACGGAACGAACCCCCGAGGGGGAAAAGCGGGAGATTCGCGTGGAAAGACGCGACGGGGTTTGGCGGTTTCAGTCGAAACTGACGGCTGACGAAAAGTGGACCTACCACGAGTATCCGCCGCGGACTGACCTTGAAGCATTTCACGAACTGTTGCTGCGCAAGTACCGCCGCAGCCGGGTTTCGCACGACGATGTTCGTCTGGCGGAGCGGATGCTCGCCGAGTTGCTGTGAGGTCGGAATCCGGGGAAATTCTGGGTGCCGCCGACAAGCGCGCGCTTTGGCATCCATTCACGCAGATGCGCGCCTGGTGTGCGCCGGAACACGCGCCGCTCGTCCTTGAGAGGGGACGCGGAGCCGTCCTGTGGGATACGGAGGGCCGGGAGTACCTCGACGGGAACTCTTCGATTTGGACCAACATTCACGGCCACTGCCATCCGCACATCGTGGCGGCCGTTCGGGCTCAATTGGAAACCCTCGACCACGTTTCCTTCCTTGGGACGTCGAACATTCCAGCGATTCGCCTTGCGGAACGGCTGGTGGCCCTGTTTCCGCCGGGCACGTTGGAGCGGGTTTTTTACTCCGACAACGGGTCGACGGCGGTCGAGGTGGCGCTGAAACTGGCGCTGCAGTACCGACAACTCACCGGCAGCCCGCGCCGGGGTTACGCGGCGTTTGAGATGGCGTATCATGGCGACACCTGCGGAGCGTCGAGTGTCGGCGGAGTAGGCACTTTCCACGATCGGTTCGCGAACCTGCAATTTGACGTCCTGCGGCTCCGGGACGCGGAGGATTTGCATCGGCTCGATCCCTCCGCGGCCGCGGAATTGTCCGCCATCGTCATCGAACCGCTCGTCCAGGGGGCGGCGGGAATTCGGCTTTGGCCGACCGGCATGCTCCGCGAACTTCGCGACTGGTGTGACGCGAACGACGTGCTGTTGATTTTCGACGAAGTCCTCACGGGCTTCGGTCGCACGGGACGCATGTTTGCGTGCGAGCACGAAGGGGTCCTTCCGGATTTTCTTGCTCTCGCCAAGGGCCTCACGGGCGGCACGCTTCCTCTGGCGGCGACCCTCACGACCGAACGCGTTTTCGCTGCTTTCCTTGGAGAGTTCGAGGAACGCAAAACGTTTTACTACGGGCACAGTTACTGCGGGAACCCCGTCGCTTGCGCGGCCGCGATCGCAAATCTGGAGATCTTCGAAAACGAGAGCGTGCTGGCATCTCTGCCACCGAAAACCCGAGCGTTATCGGCGGCGCTTCGCTCTTTGGAAACCCTGCCCGAGGTGCGATCGACGCGTCAGATCGGTCTCATCGCCGGAATCGATCTCGCGCGGGCCGACGGATCCACACCAGATTGGCGCGAGCAAACCGGCGCCCGCGTCTGCGCCGCGGCGCGAGAACACGGGCTGATCACGCGGCCCATTTTGGACACCGTCGTCCTCATGCCGCCGCTGTGTTCCACCGAAATGCAAATCGCCACGATGGGGAATGCGCTCAAGGCAGCGATCGAAGGGATCAGGACGGCAACTTCTCGCGCGCCCGGGTCTTTTCCCCTTCGACCGTGATACTCCCGATATGCAGCATGGCCTCGCGGATCGCGGGCATGAGAGCCGGGAGGCACTCGCCGATAGCCTTGGGGTTTCCCGGCAGGTTGATGATGAGCGTGTGGCCGCGGATTCCCGCCGTGGCACGGGAAAGGATGGCCGTGGGAACCACCGGGAAACTAATCATGCGAATCACTTCTCCAAAACCAGGCAATTCCTTGGAAATGACCGCAAGGGTAGCCTCGGGGGTCACGTCACGTGACGAAGGTCCGGTGCCCCCGGTCGTCAGCACAAGGCTGCACGAGGAAACGTCCGCCAGATTGATCAGGGATCGGATGATCGACGCCTTGTCGTCCGGAAGGAGCACTGGCAACCAGGAGAGCTCGGGACCCGCGTCCGCCCACAAATGTTCGGTGAAAACGCGCTCGACCTCCGGGCCGCTCTTGTCCTCGTAAATGCCGCTGCTTGCGCGGTCGCTCAGGGTGACACGGGCGACAATCATAGTTTCTCCTTCGCGGTGACGCGGATATTCTCGATGTGCATATTTTTGTCCACCGCCTTCATCATGTCGTAGAGGGCCAACGCGGCAACGCTGACTGCGGTGAGGGCCTCCATCTCGACCCCCGTCCGGGCATGCGTGCGGGCTTCTGCGACGATTTCGATGCGGTTTTCCAATACGACGAAATCCACGCGCACTTTGTCGAGTGGCAGCAGGTGACAGAGTGGTAACAATTCCGCCGTTCGCTTCGCCGCCTGGATCCCGGCGATGCGGGCAACCGCAAGGACATCGCCCTTGGGCAGGGCATGATCCCGGAGCGCGCGAATCGTTTCTTCCTGACACACGAGCGTGGCCATCGCTGTCGCGTTCCGCGATTGGACGGGCTTTGCTCCGACATCGACCATGCGGGCTTCGCCAGAGGCGTCGAGGTGGCTAAAGGGGGTGTTCATTCTAAATCGCGCACTTCAAATCTGGGAAATAGCGGGTTTTACCATGAAGAGCAGGAAGGGCATGAAGGAAATGGGTTCAGAAGGGGCTGCGGAGATGCATTCACGCGTGCACCCGTCCGGTGAACGAGATCAACCCAAGTCAAAACATGGATCTTATTCATCTTCACGCTCTTCATGTCCTCCATGGTAGTTTGAACTTCGGCATTTAGGATCGTATGCATTCTCTAGGACGGGCGACACTAGTGTGGTCCGTCATCTTCTCCGGGCAGACGGAGGTCGGCAATGGCATCCATCACCAGCTGGCTGAGGCGGCCGAAGTCGTCGCGTCCCCCCTCACCGATCTCCGCATCGGTGAAGCGGATCGTTTCGCCGATCACCACGGTGATGGGGAGAAAACGGACGCCCCCGCGCTTTGGGAAAGCTTCGTACGAGCCGAACACGCGGACGGGAACGACCGGAGCGCGGGTTTTGGCAATCACGAAGCCGACCCCCGGCTTCGCGGGTTGGAGTTGTCCGTCGAGCGTGCGGGTTCCCTCGGGGAAAACCACCACCGATTTTCCCTCGCGAATGTTGCGGATGACGATTTTGAGCGCACTCGTATCCACTTTGTCCCGCTCCACGAGGATGAGATTCAGATGGGGCAGGATGTTGCCAAGGATGGGGATGTCCATCAGTGTCTTGCGGGCCATGTAGTAGACGTCGCCGCGACTGCAAATGCCGACGAGCGGTGGGTCGAGGAAGCTGGCGTGGTTTGACGCCAAGATGTAGCCCCCCTCCTGGGGCATGCGCTCCGGGTGGACCACCCGAAGCTGAAAAAGCGTGGATGCCGCCCAGCGGGCTGCGGTCCAGCACACGTTGTAAACGAGCTTCACGTGGGAATCCCCTTCCCGCTCAGGCCCTGTTCCGACAGCAAACTCACAATTTTGCTGACGACACCTTCCACATCGTGTTCCGACGTGTCGATCGCTTGGGCGCCTTCGGCGAGGCACAGGGGTGCCAGGGAGCGACCCGAGTCCGCCTGGTCGCGCTGGGTGACCGTATCGATCATTCCCTGCGCTTCGCGGCGGGATTGACGGACGGACGCCGGAGCATCCAGGTAGAATTTGAAGGGAGTCGAGGGGAAAACGACCGAACCGATGTCTCTTCCCTCCATGACGATATTCGCGTCGTTTCCGAGGGATCGGAGCCGCTCGAGGAGGAACACCCGTACGGCACCGAGCGCTGCCACGCGGGAGACGTTGGCATTTACTTCCGCATCATGGAAGTGCGCGGAGGGGTCCGCACCGCGAACCGTGACCATCGTGGTTCCGTGCTCGATATGGGACGAGAGGCCGGAGGCGGCGAGGGCGGAATCGACGTCCGTGGGGTCGTCGAAATTCGTTCGTGAGGACAGGAAGTGCCAGGTGAGGGCGCGGTAGAAGTTCCCGGAATTCACGTAGACGAATCCAAGCCGCGCCGCGAGCGCACGCGCGACGCTGCTTTTCCCCGATGCGGCAGGGCCGTCGATCGCGATCACCGTACCCATCGGACTATTCGGCGTGGAACCGCGACAGCGGTCGACTGATCGCCTGCAGGAGGCTCCCTCCGGATTGCAATCCGCGGAGGGTTTCTTCAAAACCGGGGTAGGAAGTATGGACGCACTCGGTGTCCTCGATAATCGTTTCTCCTGTTGCGAACAGCCCGGCGACGGCGAATGCCATGGCGATTCTGTGATCGCCAAAACTTTGCAGGCGTGCGCCGCGCAGCCCACCGCGGCCGATGATTTTCATCCCATCGTCGCGCTCCTCCACGGCGGCCCCCATCGCACGGAGATTCTGGCAAATCGCGCTGATGCGATCGGTTTCCTTCACCCGGAGTTCCTGGGCATCCGAAATGATCGTTTCCCCGGTCGCCAATGCGGCGGCGACGGCGAGGATGGGAATTTCGTCGATCACGTTGGCGATCTGCGCACCTCCAATGGTCACGCCGCGGAGCGGGGCTCCTTTGATATCGACCACGCCGCGAGGCTCGCCGTGGGCAAAATCGTCGATCACTTCGCGGATTCGAGCGCCCATGCGCAGGAGAACATCGAGGATGCCCGTCCGGGTCGGGTTGAGTCCGACGTCGCGGATCAGCAATCGGGATCCCGGCATGGCCGCCGCTGCGACCAACCAAAAGGCCGCGCTGGAAATGTCCCCCGGCACCACGAAGTCGCGCGACTCCGGGATCTGCCCCCCGTAGACGGAGACGCGGTTGCCGACGCGGTTCAGGTCGATCATGTGGTAGGCAAACATCCGCTCCGTGTGATCGCGGCTGGCGACCGGTTCCACGACGGTCGTGCGACCCGTGGCGAACAAGCCGGCGAGCAGGATCGCGCTCTTCACTTGGGCGCTGGCGACCGGGAGGGCGTACTCAATCGCGGAGAGCGGTCCGCCCTCGATGAGGAGCGGTGGGGTTGCCCGCGAACCCTCCGCGGTCAGAGAGGCCCCCATGCCGGTGAGCGGATCGATGACCCGTTTCATCGGGCGACGCGACAGGGAGGGATCCCCGGTCAAGCGACAGGCAAACGGCTGCCCGGCGAGCACGCCGGACATCAGGCGCATCGTCGTGCCGCTGTTCCCGCAGTAGAGATCCTCGGACGGGGCCTGGAGTTTGCCAGATACGCCGTGCACAACCACGATTCCGGGCTCCGGATGGTCGATCTTCACGCCGAGTTGTTTAAAAACAGACGCGGTGTGTCGGCAGTCCTCGCCTTCGAGAAAATTGCGGATCTCGCTGCGGCCGTTCGAAAGCGCGGCGAGGATGATGGCACGATGGGAGATACTTTTGTCCCCCGGAACGCGAATCTCCCCCTCGAAGGAGCGGGCCGCCCGGACCCTAAACATCGCGCGCGACGGGGTGAACGGGGAACTGGTCCCGCGTGGTTTTGGCTCGGAAAAGAAAGTCATGCAGCTCGGATAGACGGTTTTCGGACAAAAGCGCTCGTGAGTTTTGGAGGATCTCAACGAACTCGTCCAGCGCGCTGACGATTTCCGCGCGGTTTTCCGAAAGAATTCCGGCCCAAAGCTCCGCCGAACCCGCCGCCACACGCGTGGTGTCCCGGTATCCGGTCCCGGCAAAGTGTTGCGAATCCGATCCGTTCTCCCCCAACAATTGAACGAGGGCCGACGCGGCCAGGTGCGGAAAGTGGCTGATCCTTGCCACCAATCGGTCATGCGCCGCAGCGGTCATCAACTCGACCCGAGCCCCAACCTCCAGCCAGAGTCGACGGATTCCCTCGATCGCCTCCGTCAACGCCCGCGACGTCGGAGTCAGAATGCAGGGCGCTCCGCGAAAAAGCGTCGTACTCGCTGCGGCAAAACCCGATTTTTCCGATCCCGCCATCGGGTGACTGCCGACAAAACGCCCGGGAAACAAGGGATCCATCCAGTCAACCACCCTTTGCTTCGTGCTCCCGACATCGGTGATGCATGCGCTGTTCGGGCAGTGCAAAACGACGTCGCGGGCGAGGTCGGCAATCTTTTCCACCGGAACACAAAACACGACGACCGAGGCATCGCGAACGGCCGCTGCGAGGTCAGTTCCTGCATCACGAAATCCCGCGCGCTGGACTTCCTGCACAGTGGCGTCGCGCCGTGCCCAGAGGGAAACTGGTCGGGAGGGGTCTGAATCCCGCAACGCAAGAGCCAGGGAACCCCCGATCAGGCCCGGTCCCAGAATGGCGACCTTGGCGGGAAGCACGCGGCTCAGGGGACGAGGAAAATCTTCCCGGTGTAGGGATCCTTGACTTCGCTGCCCGGAGGAAATCCGCGGACATCCACATAACCCGAATACGGAGCGTGCGGGCTCGTGACAAATCCGGGCTTACCCGCGACCGGCGTTCCATACGGAATGCTTCCACCCGGCTGGGCGGTGACTACCGGAGTGGGCTCGGGCGTGGGAGTCGGCTGGGGAGGCACGTCAGGGGAGGCGTTGGGCGCCTCGGGAGTCGGGCTTGGCTCCGCAGTAATCGTCCCTTCACCCGTTGTCTGCGTACCGCCCTGGTAGCCGTAAGGCGTTTGGGAGGGCTTCTTCTTCGGCTTTGTCTGCTCCTCGCACGCAGTAAAAGCAACAAGCGAAGTTCCCAGGAAAGCAAAACCCAACAGACGCGTCATACGGTGTACCATGGTGATGTGGTGATACGTGTTTCATGCCGACCCGCGGGTGGCAAGACAGAAGATTCATGCGATCCACCCCGCGTCAACTATCGAACGTCCTCAGCCATCGGGAGTCACAGCAGATTTGCAATTTGTCCCCCGCGGCTCCATGCTCCCTGAAGTGACGCGTGTTGTTTCCATTCTGATCCTGCTCGCGATGGGTTCAACCCATGCCGCGCAACCCACACCGGGTGCGGCTCAGGAGGAAACGCTCGAATCCCGCCTGCTGCGCCCCAATCACCAGAAGGCGAGCATTTACCAGGGAAAGACGTTCACTGGAACCGCGTTGTTTCAGCAGAAAAAGTTCAGCGTCCAACCCTACGGCGGCGCCGGGGCGTACACGACCCAACCGTACCACATTCAAGGTTATCAAACCTCGAAGGCGGCATTAGGCGACAAAAAACCCGTACTCTCCCAGACGCAGTACCAAGGCACAAAGTCCAGTACGGCCGCATCCGGAACATTCAACGCCAACGCACTCGCGACGTCTACCTATGGACAGGCCAACCAGAGCACGAGCGTCAAGCCGGGCGTCGTCGTCACGCCAACCACGAAAGTGGAAGCCGGAGCGCAGGGTCGGCTCGATGGGATGACCAAAGAAATCAAGAACAAGCTGACGATCGACGAAATCCGCGAACTCTTGAACAAGCCGAAGTAATCGAACGGCGCATTTCGCGCGACGTTCAATGTTTGCCGTCCTGGGCAAGCAGGGCGTCGTAGATTCCGTAGCGGAACGCCATCCGGCTCATGGTCACGCATAGGACCGCCGCCACCATCAGCGCGGGGAGCACGTGGATCTGTCGCGTCATTTCCATCACGATCAAAATGGATGTCAGCGGCGCCCGGACGACCGCACTGAGTGCCGCGGTCATTCCGATGATACTCAGCAGGGTTTGGTCGCCAGGCGTCAACTCCAATACATGCCCCGCGATCCCGCCGACGACAGTGCCGCACATCGCTCCGAATACCAAAATCGGGGCAAAAATGCCGCCGCAGCCCCCAGAGCTGTAACAAAGCACGGTTGTTACCAACTTCGCAACCAGCAGGAGGACGGCCGCCGTGAGTGGAATCTGCAGATTCAAAGTGGCCAGCAGATCCTCTTCGCCCAAGCCGAATATGCCCATTCTGCCCGTCAGAAGAAATGCGCCGTATGCGACGATGCAGCCCAGAAACGCCCCGGCGGCGGGGCGTGCCACGGGGGGAATAAACGACATCCGAAACGCCCCACGGAGTCGAAGCGTCCCGATCTGAAAAAGTAATCCGCTCAGTCCCCCGACCACAGCCACCACCGGGGTGAGCCCAATCACCGTCCAACTCATCGGAATTCCATGGCCCAACGGTAGTGCAGGGAAGTCGCCCACCAGGATAAACACCACGACCACCGCCGTCGCCGCGGCAATCAGGGTGCGGGCGACGTAGTGACGCGGCTGACGCCCGCCCGCAATCTCCTCCATGACAAACGTGACGCCGGCGAGCGGACTGTTAAACGCCGCGGCGAGCCCCGCCGCCGCCCCCGCACACACCGCCGCGACACGCCGCCCCGGCGATTCCCCAAACGCCTGGGAAATCTTCGAGGCAATCACGGAACAAATATGCACGGTCGGTCCCTCGCGCCCCATGCTCGATCCCGTACCAATCGCCGCCACCCCGCCCACGAATTTCACCCACGCCACCTTCCAGGAATACTCCGTCTCCCCCCTCGCAAGGGCTCTCTTTACCTGCGGAATTCCGCTGCCCGCGGCTTCGGGACAAAACCGCACCATCAGAAAACCGGAGAGGAGCGCCCCTCCCGTCATCATCGCAAAAACCCCCATCGCGGACGGCAGCGATTTCGTCGCCATCGTGGGAAACAGCACGCCGTCAATGAGCCAATGAATCGCCTTCTGAAAGGCAACCGCGGCCAGACCCGAGGCGAGCCCAATCAGGATGGTCTCCGTCATCTGCCGAACGGAGAACTGAGCCGGTCTACGCACGGCGGAAAAAGTCGAGTTCCTGAGTGGAATCGTCGGAGTCGATTTTCCGCCGCCGCCGCGTCCCGGCAAAGACGGGTTTGCCCTCGGCATTGAGTTCGTGACTCTCCAAGTTTTTCAGGATCTCCCGCGCACGAACAAGGATCGGCTCGGGCAATCCCGCCAGTCGCGCGACGTGGATGCCATAGCTCTGGTCCGCCCGACCGGGCACGATCCGCCGGAGGAAGATGATCTCATCGTTCCACTCGCGAACGGCAACGTTGAGGTTGAGCACGCCGGATCGCGTGCGATCAAGATCGGTCAATTCGTGGTAATGCGTCGCGAAAAGCGTGCGGGCACCGATTTCATCATGCAGAAACTCGGCGACGCTCCACGCGATGGACAACCCGTCGAACGTGCTGGTCCCGCGGCCGATTTCGTCGAGGATGACGAGACTGCGCTTGGTGGCGTTGTTCATGATGTTGGCGGTCTCGTTCATCTCCACCATGAAGGTCGATTGGCCGCGTGAGAGGTCGTCACTCGCCCCCACCCGGGTGAAGATGCGGTCCGCAACGCCAATCCTCGCGCGCTTGGCGGGCACAAAACTCCCCGTCTGCGCGAGAAGCACGAGCAGCGCGGTCTGCCTCAGGTACGTGGATTTACCCGCCATGTTCGGTCCGGTAATGATGGCGACGCGACGTCCATCGCCGTCCAGAAGGGTGTCATTGGGAACAAAGCGTTCCGCGGAAACGGATTGATCGAGCACCGGGTGGCGACCCTCCTCGATTTCGATCACAAGGCTTTCGTCCACGACGGGGCGAACGTATGAAAATGTGCGCGCGATTTCCGCGAGCCCGGCCAAGGCGTCGATCGCTCCCAGCGCTCCGGCGGTTTCCTGGATGGCACCGAGCCGAGCCAGGGCTTCAGCCCTCAACTCCTGAAAAATCTGAATCTCGAGCGACTTCGCCCGGTCGTCGGCCCCGAGGATCTTCGCCTCCATCTCCTTGAGTTCCGGCGTGACGAAACGCTCGCCACCCGCGGTCGTCTGACGCCGCGTGTAATCCTCGGGGACAGCACCGAGATTGGATTTGGTGATTTCAATGAAGTACCCGAAGACGGCGTTGAATCGGACCTTCAGCGATTTGATTCCCGTTCGCTCGATCTCCCGCTCCTGCAATTCCGCAATCCATGTTTTCCCCTCCCGGGACGCAGATCGCAGAATGTCAAGGTCTGCATGGAATCCGTCCCGGATCATTCCCCCATCCCGAATCACCGCCGGGAGTTCGTCATTCAGAGCGCTGGCGAGGCGGTCCGTAAGCTCCGGAAGCGCGTGCAGGGAGGTGCAAAGACTTGTCAGGAGCGGGGCGGCTGCGGCGAACGCCGGCAACTGTGCCTGAAGGTTTGGGATTCGGACGAGTGATCCCCCGAGCGCGGCGAGGTCCCGCGCATTACCCGAATCCTGGCTGAGCCTCGAGGCGGATCGCTCCATGTCCTTGATTCCCTGAAGGCTGTCGCGCAAATCCGCGAGCGCGTGGGGGTCTGCGATGAACGCCGCAATGGCGTCCTGCCGGGAGGAAATCGACTCCACATCGCGCAGGGGATGAAGGATCCAGTTCCTCAGGACGCGGGCCCCCATCGGCGTCAGCGTTCGATCCAACGCGCCTAGAAGGGTCATGGATTTCCCCCCTCGGGACTGGACCAGTTCCAGGTGACTCTGAGTCGAAGCGTCGAGCAGCAGATAATGCGCGTGGCGGTAGGGCTGTAGTCGACGCAGGTGGTCGGCCGACCTCCGAAGTTGCCGCGTGAGATAATGAAGGACCGCACCCGCGGCGCACACGGCCGACGGGATGTCCTGACAGCCGAAGCCGTCCAGCGATTGCACCCGAAAGTGCTCCCGGAGCAGCGTGCCGGCGGCATCCAGGTCAAAGGTCCAGCCATCGGTGAAGCGCACGTCCACAAACGAGCCAAACATTTCCCGTTGGGCGTCCGACGCCAGCGTTTCGACGGGGGAGACACGCGCGAGTTCATCCAGAAGGGCCGCCGCGTCCGGCAATTGGGTGACACGGAATTCGCTCGTGCTCAGGTCGGCGTACGCGAAACCAAACTCCCCGCGGGATTCAAAAATCGCCGCGACGTAATTGGGCTTGCCTGATTCGAGTTCCGATTCGTCCACGGTCCCCGCGCTCACGATGCGCGTGAGTTCGCGTCGGACGAGCTTTCCCGCCTGGACTTCGCCCACTTGCTCGCAGATGGCGACCCGTTTTCCCGCGGCGATTAGACGCCGGATGTAGCCTTTTGCCGCATGGTAGGGCACCCCACACATGGGTGTCTCGCCGCGTCGCGTGAGAGCAACGTTGAGAATCCCCGACGCCTCGCGCGCGTCGTCGCAGAACATCTCGTAGAAATCCCCGAGCCGAAAAAGCAGCAGAGTATCTGGCGGCAGATCGCGCCGCAGGGCGTGATACTGCCGCATCATCGGAGTCAGATTGTCGGCCATGTTCGAGCTGCGGGTCGGAGAAACGTAGGTTTTGACGCACCCCGGCATTACGCACAACGCAAAAGTCTCGGTGCCTTGTCGGACCGCTCCGCCAAATCGTGCCGAAAGCGCAACCGTCCATGGCGGCGCGATCCCATCGCCAAATGACGCCTACGTCCGCCCCGTTGGGGCGGGATCTCGGTGGGTCGCCGGAAACCTAGGGTTGCGCTTCGCTCCACCCTAGGCTGTCGACGTCCATGCCTTCGGCATGGCTCATTGCGGACCCCGTCCGCGGCCCCATCGGGGCGGAATTGTGACGGGTCGCGCCCACACCCAGGCTATCGACGTCCATGCCTTCGGCATAGCTCAATGCGAACCCCGCCCGCGGCCCCATCGGGGCGGAATTGTGACGGGTCGCGCCCACACCCAGGCTATCGACGTCCATGCCTTCGGGATGGCTCGTTGCGGACCCCGCCCGCAGCCCCATCGGGGCGGAATCGTGACGGGTCGCGCCATCACCCAGGCTGTCGACATCCATGCCTTCGGCATGGCTCAATGCGAACCCCGTTCGCGGCCCCATCGGGGCCGACGTAGATAGCCCGGGGTGGAGCGCAGCGCAACCCCGGGTTCTCCACATCCCACATCCCCAGCGCCCCAACGGGGCGCACGGTCCGTCCGCCCCGTTGGGGCGGGATCTCGGTGCGTCGCGGGAAACCTAGGGTTGCGCTTCGCTCCACCCTAGGCTGTCGACGTCCATGCCTTCGGCATGGCTCGGGGCGGAATTGTGACGGGTCGCGCCGTCACCCTAGGCTGTCGCCGTCTATGCCTTCGGCATGGCTCAATGCGAACCCTGTTCGCGGCCCCATCGGGGCCGACGTAGATAGCCCGGGGTGGAGCGCAGCGCAACCCCGGGTTCCTCACATCCCACATCCCCAGCGCCCCAACGGGGCGCACGGTCCGTCCGCCCCGTTGGGGCGGGATCTCGATGGGTCGCGGGAAACCTAGGGTTGCGCTTCGCTCCACCCAGGCTATCGCCGTCCATGCCTTCGGCATGGCTCATTGCGGACCCCGTCCGCGGCCCCATCGGGGCCGACGTAGATAGCCCGGGGTGGAGCGCAGCGCAACCCCGGGTTCTCCACATCCCACATCCCCAGCGCCCCAACGGGGCGCACGGTCCGTCGGATCGACGTCGCGATGGTGTACCCTAGATGATAAACAAACGCAAAAGTCTCGCGGTCGATCCCCGGGCATGGGAATGCTGGCGGATCGCAGTTATGAGCCACCCTTCCGCCTCACGCCACGGCACGGTTTTTGTCGGTTCCTCCTTCGCCGCCAAGTATCCGGAAGGCGGCGGGAACTTCTCCGTCCCGTTGCAGTGGGTGCTTGGGCTTCGGCGCATGGGCGTTGATTTCATCTGGCTGGAAATACTGATGTCCACGCGCGACCCCGTCCGCGACGCGGCGAATATTCGCGCATTCCAGCGGCGACTCCGGGAATTCGAGCTATCGGATCACTATTGCCTGCTGCTCATCGATGCGGCAGATGCCAAGACGCCATCGCTGGAAAAGGCGCATTTTCACGGCCTCACGCGGCGCGAACTCGCCGATCGGCTCGCGGGTCCCAATACCCTGCTGAACCTCAGTTCATCCGTGGAAATGCCGCTTCTCGAGACTTTCGATCGTCGCATCTATTGCAGCCTAGATCCCACCGAGATGTGCTTTTGGATGTCGCGGATGGAGCTCGGGCAATCGACGCATCATGCGTTCTGGACCATCGGGCTGGCGACCAATGATCCGACGATTCCGATGCGTCGGCTGGCGCCCTTGGTGGTGGACTGGAAGACGTTTTTTCCGATGGTGGATACGACGCTCCTTGTTCCGGCCCCTCGGCCCCGCCGCAACCGGTTTACGACAGTGGGTCAATGGTACTGGGATGGGTGTCTGGAGGTGGACGGGGAGTATCCCGATTTTTCCAAGAAACAGGCGCTTGCGAAATTCTCGGGATTGCCGGATCTCGTTCCCGGGGCGCAATTCGATCTCGGCATTTTCCTTCATCCAGACGATCCCGAGATCGATCACGTACGCGCTGGGGGGTGGGGTCGACCGCGTCCGGAAATCATCGCGCGCACCCCGCGGCGCTACTACCGATTCATTCGCGATTCACTCGCGGAGTTCACCCCGGTGAAGCTCGAGGCGTCGATGGGGAGTGGTTGGCTGAGCGACCGGGCGGCGGCTTACCTTGCCATCGGGCGACCGGTCGTAACCGAACCCACGGGTGCAGAGCCGTATCTGCCGGAGGAAAGCGGCATGTTTTTCGTTCGCACCGCGGAGGAAGCCGCCGAAGCGTGCCAGCGGGTGATTTCCGACTGGCCCCGCCTCTCGAAACACGCGAGATCGGCGGCGGTTGAGTGTTTTGACTCGGTCCCGAACCTTCGTCGCATCCTTGGCGACCTCCCATCATGAAACGCCGCCTCCTGAAGTTCGCCGCCCTCGGGGCTTCCTCCGTGACGGGAGTTGCCCTGATCCTCGTCCTCATCTTCACCCGCCTCCCCATGGCAGCGAGCGTGATTGTCGGCGCCCTCGCAGTCGTTTCCCTGGCGATCCCCGGGGTATTCGCCCTTCGTCGTGCACAATACGAATGGGCCGCGCGACGTCGCCGAAAGGTCAACGCGTTGGCCCGTGTCGGCATGGGGATCCGCGACGAGTACCGCACCTGGGCTCTCGCCGATCGCCTGTTGCAGACGGCAAACCGGGGTCACATCCGAAGCCGGATTCGCATCGAAGGGTGGATTTCAAAGAACTTCGACCCCGACGCCGCCCCGCCGTTTTATCCGCTGCGGGGGGCGCTGGCAAATGTCACGGGACTTCGCCGCGATTTGCAGCGCGAGCAAATCCCCGACGCGGATGCGATCGCCGACGACATCGAGAAACTCGTCACCGAAGCATTGCGGAACCCGGAGGCCTTCGACCCTGTAGACGCTGTTGTCGAGGATCGGGGGGATGTCCTCACTTACGGGTCATTTGTGCTTCCCGCGACCGAGCGCGTGCGGGAGTTGGTCTCCATTGGTGGGGCCGAAGCGGTTTTGCGGATGGGGTTACGCTATGCCTCGATGCTGGCGGGGGCTTTTCATTGGGCGGTCCCACCCGCCGTGTTCGAGTTGATGTGGGAGGAGGGATTCCGCAACGAAGCCTTTGCCTCGCCGATGAACTCCGGGGTCCTGGGGAGGTCGGGGTCGCGTTTCTTCACCCTGTTTCATGACGTGGACTCGCCATTTGGGAGCTTCGGCGATTGGTTTTCGCACTCCCTTCCCGCGGTCTCGTCCATCCGGGGCGGGTGGGAGATCAACCCCCCGTTTCTGGCGAAAATCCTCGACCGCGCCGCGCGCCGCGGAGCGGCTCTCTCGCGACGGCAGGACGTCCTGTTCATCACGCGCGCCAAGGACTTCCGGTACTCGGCAACATCCCCGTACGGGGCGTTCGAGGCCGTGGCAACCGCATCGCGTATCCTGGAGGACGAGCAACACGTTTACGCGGTCCAAAGCCCGGAGGGTCTCGTCTACCGCCGCCCGAATTTCCCCACGCATCTTCTCTATGCGGGACCCCGCCCACTCGCGGACGCCGAGCTTCTGCTCGATGCATTGGTCGCGGCCTGGCCGAACGAGGCCACTCCGTATCCGGACGGGGCGGAAGCCCCTGCGGGCGCGTGACGGAATTTTCGATTGCGCCCCTCCATCCCCTCCGTAACGTCCCGTATCATGACCACGGAAACGATCTCATCCAAAGACGCCGTCCTCGGAATTTGTTTGCTCGCATCCTTCGCCGATGGGGAGAAATCGGGGGCCGAGCACGAGGAAATCCGCAAAATCGCGGAGGATCTGGGATCGTCTGAGCTGTCCGCGCTTTCGCGTCAGATTTTGACAGGGAAGATCACGCTCGAAACCCTCGTCGCCGCGATCGACAGTCGGGAACACCGCACGCTCGCGTATGAGATGGCGTTGGCGGTGTGTGAGGTGTGCGGGACGTTATCAGAGAAAGAAAGATTCTTCCTGACCGATCTCCGGACGCGGCTCGGCCTCGGCCAAGCAGAAGCGATGGTCGTGGAAAACGAGGTGGATTCGATGGCGCTGGTTCCCGTCGCAGCCCCCCAACTCCCCGAACCGGTGCCCCCCTCGCCCCATAACGACGCGTTGATTTTGAAATATGCGATCCTGAACGGCGCGCTCGAATTACTCCCGGAGTCGCTGTCAACGATGGCCATTATTCCCATGCAATTGAAGATGGTGTACGACATTGGTCAGTCCCATGGCGTGCAACTCGACCGTTCCACCATCAAGGAATTCGTTGCGACCGCAGGGGTGGGGCTGGGTTCCCAGATCTTCGAAGGCTTCGCGCGCAAAATGATGGGCGGACTCGGACGCAGCGTGGGCGGAAAATTCGCCGGTAAGGCAGCCGATCAAATCACTGGATCCGCCATCTCCTTCGCCTCGACGTACGCGTTGGGTCACGTGGCCGAACAGTATTACGAAGGCGGGCGCAAGCTGGACAAGACGGCGATTCAGGAAACGTTCAACCGTCTGAAAAGCCAAGCGACCGATCTGCACGCGCGTTACCTGCCGGAGATTCAATCCCAGGCTGCCAACCTCAATCCCTCAGCGATCATCGACATGGTTCGGGGTTCGGTTAAGCCGAAGTAAAGACAGGAGAACGGACTTTCCAGTCCGTTCCCTTCCCCTCGTACACGGGCAGGAATGCCCGTGCTCCGTTTTCATCCGCGACTTCGCGAAGCTTCCGATAGAGCGGCTCCAGCGCCTGCGGCAAAATCCGCGTGTCGGCAATGGTCGCCATGAAATTGGAGTCTCCCGACCACCTCGGCACCACATGGAAGTGCATGTGCTCCGCGAAGCCTGCTCCGGACACCGGCCCCAAATTCACCCCGACGTTGAACCCCTGTGCGCGAACCACTTTGGTCAGAATGCGCTGGGCCAGGATGCAGAAACTCCACAGTTCCAGCGCTTCGTTTTCGGCGAGTTCCTCCATTGACCTCACCTTGCGGTAGGGCACGACCATCAGGTGCCCGGCCGTGTACGGGTACTTGTTCATCATTAAAAAAACACTCTTCCCGCGGGCCACAACGAGGTGCGCGGCGTCATCGGGTGACTGCGCGGCGGCGTCGAAGAAATCGTGCCCGTCCGCCAGTTCCGCTTCGTAGTACTCGACGCGCCACGGAGCCCACAGAGATTCCAAATGCTTCTTCGGGAAGTCCATCGTGGTTTATAGCACAGAGCAGGCCGGGTTTCTGCCTCTGATTGCGCAAGATGTCCAAACAAAGCATCGGAAGGCTCGCGCGAAGACGCGAACGAGGGCTATTCTAGCACCTCAAGAACCGCCACCGCCGCCTGCGCGCTCGCGTTTTCCCCGTGGAGTCCTTCAATCACGGCGGCCAACTGACGCTGCAGGGCCGCCCTCGCCTCCGGGTCGTTCAGCAACCGGAGCAACTCCGCACCCATCGCAGCGGGTTGCGCGTCCGCCTGCAGGAATTCATGCACCACCTCGCGACCCGCCAGAATGTTGACGATGCCCAGATACGGAATGGTAATGACCACGCGACCCACGGCGTACGTCAGCCACGCCACGCGGTAGACCAGGGCGTAGGGCAGACCAAAAAACGCCGCCTCGAGGGTTGCCGTGCCCGAGCAAACGAGGCCCGCTGTGGCACGCTGCATGAGCAAATGGGCGTTGCCGGATTCTATCTCGCACGGAATCCCCGCCGCTGCCGCCATCGAGCGCATGGAGGAGGCGAGCGACTCCGACGCCGCCGCTGCCGCAATGCGCACGTCCGGGCGCTCCCTTAGCACGTGGCGGGCCGCATCTAGGAGCACCGGGAAAATTTTGCGCACCTCGCGCTCGCGGCTGCCGGGGAAAAGGCCCACGAGATTTGCCTCGCGGATGTCGCCGCGCTTCTCCTCCGCGAGGCGTTCGATCATCGGGTGGCCCACGAAGTCCGTCCGCAAGCCCGATGCCTCGTAAAGATCCCGTTCGAATGGGAAAATGCACAGCATGCGGTCGAGGATTTTCGCCATGCGTGGGATCCGGTTGCGCTTCCACGCCCAAACCTGCGGGCTGATGTAGAAAATCAGCTTCATGGAAGGCAGCGCCGCACGAAGCGCCGCAGCCATCCGCAGGTTGAAGCCCGGGTAGTCCACGAACACGACGGCGTCCGGCGGGTCCTTCCGGATCGCTGCCTCCATCGCGTCGAATTTCGCCCGGAAATACCCGTATTTTTTCAGCACGTCCCAAAGCCCGAGAACTCCCGCCTCCGCAATCCACTCATCAAACGGCTCCCCCGCATGCCGGCGCATGCGCGGTCCGCCCGCTCCCACGAACTCCACATCCGGCGCCCGCTCGCGAACGGCACGCATGAGCTCGGCCCCGTGCGTGTCTCCGCTCGCCTCGCCCGCGACGATCCAAATGCGCTTCATGCGCCCCCGCGATTCACTCCCTCCTCGATCCGCCGCGTGATCTCCAGCGCGAGTTCCAGCGCAACCGTGGCCTCGTGACCGGACACCTCAGGGGTCAACCCCTCCGACGCACAACGCACGAAGGATTCAATTTCCAGCTTGAGCGGCTCACCTTTTTCCACCGCGACGCGCTCGTGTTTGATCTTCTTTCCATCGAGGAGCCGGTAGAGACGGGCGCTCTGTTTTTGGTAATTAAGAGATAAATACGCGTCGTTCTGGAACACGCGGATTTCCCTCACCCGCTTCCGGCTGATGCGGCTCGCGGTGATGTTGGCCACACAGCCACTTTCAAAATGCAAGCGAACGTTGGCGATGTCCTCCCCCTTGCTGAGAACGGCGATGCCGATGGCATCGATGCTGGTAACTGGAGACCGCACGAGATGCAGCACGATTTCCAGATCGTGGATCATGAGATCCAGCACCACCCCGATGTCCGTGCTGCGGTTCGGATACGGCGAAATCCGGGTGACCTCGATGAAGCGGGGCCGGGGGAGTCGACCCTCAATCGCGCGCAGGGCCGGGTTGAACCGTTCCACGTGGCCCACTTGGAGCACGCAGTGGTTCGCGTGCGCAATCTCCGCGAGTTCCCGGGCTTCCGCGGGATTTTCGGCGATCGGTTTCTCAATGAGGAGATGCTTGCCGCGCTCCAGCAGGAACTTGCCCACCGCGTAGTGATGGATCGTTGGGGTGGAAATCGTTGCGGCGTCGATCAGATCGGCAAACGCCTCCAGCGTCTCGGTGGCGATGCCGCCGTACTTGCGGGACGCCGCGACCGCGGTTTCCAGACTGACGTCGTGAATGGCCGCGAGGCGGCACGCGGGGATCTCCGCGTAGAGCCTTGCGTGGTTGATTCCGATGTGACCGACTCCGACGACTCCTGTTCTCAGCATGATGAATCCTCCGCTCCGAAAATGGTGATCTTCCGCGCGTTCGCCGCCTCGATCAAATTCTCCCGCTCCAAAAGCAACGTCCGCCCCGCCTCGACCACAATCGTGCGAACGCCCACCGCCGCTGCGGTTTCGAGCGTGACCGGGCCGATCACGGGAACGTCAAAGCGGAAATCCTGGTTTCGTTTGGAAACCTTTACGACCGTGGCCCGTCCGTTGCCGAGTGCGCCGCCGCGGCGGATCGCCTCGTTCGTACCTTCAAACGCCTCGACCGCGAGGACGGTGCCGTTGCGTACGACCACGGTTTGTCCGATATCGAGTCGGCTCGTTTCCTTGGCGATACGGAACCCGAACTGCGCGTCGTCGATCTCCCGTCGTCGCAAAGGCGGCCCCGCAATGTGGCCGGGAGCGGCCAGGTACGCCTCCAGGAATGTCATCGCCGGGAGGAGTTCCACCCCGACCCTGCCGATCTCGTCCGCGATCGTGCCGAAGAGTGTCTCCGCATTGCGCACGGGGAGTTTTGCTAAAAGGACGAGGGCGCGGACGTCCGGGCGAAGGTTGAAGAGATTCGAGGGGGCGATCTGCCCGGCCATCATGGCGGCCGGGGCGCCGAAGTCCTTCAGGGCTTCGAGGAGTCGGCCCAATTGACCCACGCGCATCCACTTCACGCCGTCGGTGAGTTCCGCGATCTCCGGCGACGTTTCCCCCTCGAACGCCGCGGCAAAGACCCGCCCGACCCCGGCGCGGCGGGCTTCAACGGCGAGGAGCAGGGGGTATTTCCCGCTGCCGGCAATGATCGTAATGGATTCTGGCTGGCTCAACGCAGCGGTTGTACTTTCCGCATCAGCCGCTGTCGAGGGATCGTAACCACCACTTATCTATGAAACGCGCCATCCACTGGTTCCGCCGCGACCTCCGCGTGACCGACAATCTTCCGCTTTCGGCAGCCGCCGCTGCCGCCCGGGAGGTCATCCCCGTGTACATCGTCAGTTCGTGGTCGGGAGAGCACGGATGGACCGGGTCGAACCGACAATCCTTCCTCTGCGGCTGCCTGAAGTCGTTGGCGGGCAATTTGGAATCGATCGGCGGACGCCTGATCGTTCGCCGCGGGGATGCGGTGGATATCCTCTCGCAACTGGTAGCGGAGACTGGCGCGGAGGCGGTGTTTTTTGCCCGCGACCCCGATCCGTTCGGACGCCGAACCGAGGAGCGTCTCCGGGCCCGGGCGGCGGCGGAGGGATTCGCCGTGCACGAGTCGACCGACGTCACCATCCACGAGCGGCGTGAGGTGCTCACCGCGACCGGCGACCCCTTCCGCGTCTTCACGCCGTATAGTAAAGCCTGGATGAAGCTCGATAAGCCGGCATCGGCAGGTCGGTTGAAATCCCTCCTCACACCCGACGAAATCCCAAGCGACCCCCTGCCCGATCTTGGAACCTGGAACCTCCCACCGGCCGCCGCGGGGATTATTGAAGCGGGAGAAAAAGCCGCCCGCTCCCGCTTGAGCGCTTTCCTTGGCGAGGGAATCCGTCATTACGGCGAGCGGCGGAATTTTCCCGGTGGAGCCCATACTTCCCGGCTTTCGCAGGACCTTCGGTTCGGACTCCTCTCGATCCGCGAGGTGTACCAACGCTCCGTAGAGGCGGCCGAGGCGATCGGCGGGAGCTCGAATGGCGCTCAAAAATTCATCAGCGAACTCATCTGGCGGGAGTTTTACATCCAGCTGCTTTGGAATTTCCCCGACGTTTTGGAAAACGAATTCAATCCAAAATTCCGCGGGATGCGCTGGCCGGGGTCGAAGGAGGGATTCGAACGCTGGTGCGCCGGCGAGACGGGCTTCCCGATTGTGGACGCGGCGATGCGGGAATTGCGCGAGACGGGATTCATGCACAATCGCACGCGGATGATCACGGCGATGTTCCTCACGAAGGACCTGCATCTCGACTGGCGGGACGGCGAGCGATTCTTCATGCAGCAACTCACAGACGGCGAGATCGCGAGCAACAATGGCGGGTGGCAATGGAGCGCCGGGACGGGGGCGGATGCGGCCCCCTACTTTCGGATCCAGAACCCGTGGACGCAAACGCTGCGCTACGATCCCGACGGCGATTACATCAAACGCTGGATCCCGGAGTTGCGCGACATTGCGCCTGCACGCCTCATGGCTCCACCGCCCGAAGGCGAAAAACTCGCCCGGGGGTATCCAACGCCGATCGTTGACCACGCGTGGGCGCGGGAAAAAACCCTCGCGCTCTACGCTGCAGCCACTGCGTGAACCCCAACACCCCAATTGGAATTTACCACGAAACTCACCAAGACAGAGAAGATCAAAAGGAATAAATCTGCACGAAAAGGTTCGCGTCCATGGAACCATTTCCCTTCATGTCCTTCATGCCCTTCATGGTTCAACATCCGTTTTCGAGTTGAACCGACCGACTACTCCCGGAACGTCAGCGACTCGGAGTTCAGACAGTACCGAAGGTTGGTCGGCGGCGGACCATCGGGGAACACGTGCCCGAGGTGGCCTTCGCACCGAGTGCAGAGGATTTCCACCCGCACCATCCCGTGACTCACATCGCGGATCTCGGTGATGTTTTCCTTTGCGAACGGCTGAAAAAAGCTCGGCCAACCGGTGCCGGACTGGAACTTCGATTTCGACGAGAACAGCGGCAGGTCGCAGCCCTTGCAGTAGTAAATGCCCTGCTTCTTGTTATCGAGCAGCGTGCCGCAGAAGGGACGCTCCGTGCCCTTCGCGCGAAGAATACGGTACGAATCCTCGCCAAGCTGCGCGCGCCACTCGGCGTCCGTTTTCACCACGGGCGATTCTTGGACAGCGGGTCCGGGTTGTCCGTCGGGGCCGACGAGGCGGACGGTGACTTTTTCTGCATTTGTGGATTTCATGGTGGTTTCTCCTTGGGAAATTCGCACGGAAAGCGCAAGGACGCTTGCCACGGCGACGATAGCGGTCAAGAACAGCGGGCGGGGATTCATTCTCCCATATGATTACGTCACTTCTCATCGTTTGTCTCCTCGGGTATCTCATCGGGTCGATTCCGTTCGGATTCCTGATCGGAAAAATGCGGGGCGTTGACCTCCGAACGGAGGGCAGTGGAAACATCGGAGCGACCAATGCGGTTCGCGTGCTGGGGAAAAAATGGGGGTATCTCGTTTTCGCGGGCGACTTTGGCAAGGGAGCGATCGCCGCACTCTCCGGTGGCTGGATCGGTGCAACGGTTGGCCCGCCGCAATTCATCACGGGATTCGGACTCGCCGCATCCGTTTTTTGCATCCTCGGACATAACTTCCCTGTGTGGCTGGGCTTCAAAGGGGGCAAGGGAATCGCCACGTCGGCCGGGATCATGCTCGGCTTCTTCCCGATCGGGGTGTTTCTCGCCGGCATTGCCTCCTGGGTGATCTTCTTTTTCACGACTCGATATGTGTCGGTGGCGTCGATCATCGCCGCCCTTTCGCTCCCGGTCTCCACGGCGGTGTATTTTTATTTCGGCCGCGCGGATGGCTGGATGCTGGGTACCGCCATCCTGATGGCTGCGCTCGCGATCTGGCGCCACCGGGGAAACATCGCCCGGCTGATGAGCGGGACGGAAAGCCGGTTTCAGGGGAAGAAGAAGCCAGAGGACAGCTCACGCGAAGCTGCTAAGGCGCGAAAAGGAGAATAAGGGGTTTTCTGATTCTGCTGATCCTCGCGACTTCGCGTGATTTCTTTTCAGGAACGCAGCGCTTGCGCGGGACGGGTGCCATTGATTGAATCGCGCGCATGTTTCGGAAGATCAGTGTAGTGGGCGCAGGCGGCTGGGGGACGGCGCTGGCAATCCTGCTTTCCGAACACCGGGGCTCCGTCCGTCTCTGGGCGCATAGTCCGGAGCGCGCGGATGAACTGCTCCAAGGTCGGGTAAACTCCACCTACCTTCCGAATGTCCGTATTCCTCCGAACGTTTATGCCACCGCAAGTTTGGCAGAGGCGGCGGATGCGGAATTGCTCCTGATGGTGACCCCTTCCAAAGCCCTCCGTGAGGTCGCCCAGCAACTCGCGGAGACGGGCCTCTCCCCGTCCACGATCGTCGTCACGTGTACAAAGGGAATCGAATATGGGTCGGGGAAGCTTATGAGCGAAGTTCTGGCGGACTGCCTCCCGCTCAATCCGATTGCAGTCCTTTCCGGTCCGAATCACGCGGTGGAAATCGCGCAACGCATCCCGGCGGCGGGCGTGGTGGGGTCGGAACAGTCCGACCTTTTGCCGACTCTCCAAGCCGCATTTGTGCTTTCCTGCTACCGAGCCTACTCGAGCACGGACATCCGCGGTATCCAGCTTGGCGGCGCTTTGAAGAACATTTTCGCGATTGCTGCGGGCGTATCGGATGGCTTTGGAATGGGTGACAATGCGAAGGCAGGGCTCGTCACTCGCGCACTTGCGGAGATGTCTCGCCTGGGAGTGGCGATGGGCGGCGCGCGGGAAACCTTCAACGGTCTGAGCGGAATCGGGGATCTGATGGTGACGTGTTTCAGCCGCCACAGTCGGAACCGGAAGTTCGGGGAACGCGTGGGTCGCGGGGACAGCCCCGAGGAGATTCAGGCATCCATGCAAATGGTGGTGGAGGGCGTCCCGACCGCCCGGAGCGCTTACGAATGTGCCCGCAGGCTTGGCGTGGAAACGCCGATCATCGACCAGATTTACGCGGTCCTCAACGACCACAAAACGCCCCACGAGGCGATGTGGGAACTACTGGGCCGACCACCGCGGGCGGAGAAAGACACGGGTCGGGAAGGGAGCACGGGTTTTCCTACCCGTGTCTCTTAAACCCCAAACGGACTGGAAAGTCCGTTCTCCTCCGGGAAAGGAGCACGGGTTTTCCTACCCGTGTCTCTTAAACCTAAACGGACTGGAAAGTCCGTTCTCCGTTGGTTCATCCTACCACTGAATAACCGAACTCGCCCACGTGAGGCCGCCGCCGAAGACCACCAACAGGATGTAGTCCCCCACCTGGAAGCGACCCTCCCTGTTCGCCTCATCGAGCGCAATCGCCACCGCGGCCGCGGACGTGTTCCCGTATTTTGCCAAATTCGTGTGAAATCGGCTCAACGGGATGTCCATGCGGTCCGCCAGGGCCTCAATGATTCTCATGTTCGCCTGGTGCGGAATGATGCAGGTGAGGTCATCAATCGTGAGTCCACTCTGCTCCAGAGCCCGATTCGCCGCGTTGAGCATCGACCCCACCGCCTGCTTGAAGGTTTCGCGTCCGTTCATCTGCAGCGTGTTTTGCTTGAGATGGATGTTCTCCGGCGTGACCGGCAGTGCGCAACCGCCGCCGGGCATGATCAGGATGTCGCTGTAGTTCCCGTCGCTCCCCATGTAGGTGGAAATCACCCCGTGCGAGTTCGCCCGGTAGCGCAGGATCGCGGCACCGGCGCCGTCGCCAAAGAGCACACACGTGTTCCGGTCCTCCCAGTTGAGAATCGAACTGAGCTTGTCAGCTCCGATGACCAGGATCGTTTCGTACGTGTGATTGGAAATAAACTGCTGGGCGATTTCGATACCGTACAAAAATCCCGAGCAGGCGGCGGAGATGTCGAAACATGCCGCGCGATTGGCCCCGAGCAGCTTCTGCACCCAGCAGGCCGTCGCGGGGAAATTCGTGTCGGGAGTCACGGTGGCGACGATGATCAGATCGATTTCCGTCGCGGTGATATCCGCCTGTTCCATGGCGGCGCGGGCGGCTGCGGCGGCGAGGTGGCTCGTGAATTCGTCCTCGCGGGCGATGCGGCGTTCGCGGATCCCGGTACGCGTGGTGATCCACTCGTCCGACGTTTCCACTATTTTCTCGAGATCCTTGTTGGAGAGCACCCTCTCCGGGACGTAGCTGCCGGTTCCGACAATGGAGACGGTGCGGCTAGGTTGACGCGATCGCGTGCGGGGTGTTTTTCTCATTATACGAACGGATGGCCTCGACGATCAGCGGATTGATCTTCTGCTCGATCGATTCCAGTGCAACGCGAATGGCATTCTTGATGGCAACGGCGCTGCTCGCCCCGTGGGCGATGATGCAGATGCCGTTGACGCCGAGGAGGGGGCTCCCTCCATAGGTTTCATAATTGGTTTTGTCGCGAATCGCAACAAATGCGTCCTTCGCAAGCAGGGCACCGAAGGTCCGAACGGGGTTCGCCTTCAACTCGCGCTTGAGCCAGGTGAACACCGCATGCGCCGTGGCTTCCGCGGTCTTCAAGACCACATTGCCGACAAATCCGTCGCACAGCACCACTTCGACAGGGTTTTCAAAAAGGTCGTGACCCTCCACGTTGCCGCGGAAGTTCAGACCGCTGTGCTTCAGGAGTTGGAAAATCTCCTTGGTAAATTCACTTCCCTTTGCGTCCTCGCCGCCGATCGACATCAGGCCGATCGCGGGGTTTTCATAACCGACCACATGGCGGGAATACACGCTGGCCATGATGGCGTACTGCAACATGTGCATCGGTCGGGCATCGACATTGGCACCGGCGTCCATCAGGACGCACACGTTGGTTTCCGTGGGGAGATACGAAGCGATTCCCGGACGTTCCACGCCCTCGAGCGTGCGGAGTTTGATCGTGGTG
>Ga0247837_1003612_pt1 | contig 26612 bp, 23 predicted proteins | sample LaCtaG_2_FD_187115 | JGI IMG/M metagenome (GOLD analysis project Ga0247837, IMG submission 187115) | Freshwater microbial communities from meromictic Lake La Cruz, Castile-La Mancha, Spain - LaCruzMarch2015_14.5m | ecosystem: Environmental > Aquatic > Freshwater > Lake | place: Spain: Castile-La...
GATACTACTCCCTCTAGTAAGAGCCAGTCCCATACACACAGCCTACAGAATTCCCTATTAGCTAGTTATGTCTCGCTGTACCAGTTCACGTCGCTCCACTACACTGTGGCTTTCCAGAGAGTAAATCCGGCAGAGGGTATTTGCGTTGCTGAGCATCACTTCCTTCATTGACACTACCACGAACTGACTCTCAGAGAAGTGTCTGCGCAGCATGTTGCCGATGCTTTGAGTGTGCTCCAGGTCCAAGCCGGCGTCTATTTGGTCGAAGATGTATATGGGCGCCGGTTTACACTTCAATAAAGCCAATATAAAGGAAAGGGCGAGGAGAGACCGCTGGCCTCCACTCAATTCATTCAAATTGGTCTTTGTGACGCCACTGAAGCTGACTTTGAACTCCAGTCCTTTCCGGCCTTTGCCTGTAATGACCGGCTGTAAGTCTGCCTCAGCGCCTGGGAGTAAGGCACTGAACACCTTTCGAAGGTTTTCGCCCACTGCTAAGACAGTCCGCTGCAAGTCCACTTCCTTCCGCTCGTTTAGAGTCTGGATGACCCTTTCTAGTACCCGCGAGCCGGACTCCATCCCGCTTCTCTCCTCAGCTACCTTGTTAAAGTCCTTCCTCAGGTCCTCCAAAGTGCCGCCCACCCACTTATTCACCTTCGCCCCCTTCCTGTATATTTCCCCTCGCATCAGCTGCAACTCCTTTACTGCCTTCAACGGGTCCAAAGCCTCCAAATCCTCTCTAGAGAAGGGCGGATTCACCACATAAGAGTGTTTATGCCGCAGTTCCTGCAGGTCTTCCTTGATTTGGGCCTGGCAGGTTGCCCTGCTGTGGTAGTCTTCGCTAAGAGCAGCCTTTCGCTTGAGTCTGTGTTCGTTTTCCTTCTTCAGTTCTTCCACTTTCACCTGGATTGCCCTGATTTCCTCGGAGTAAAGGGACGTTTGGCGCTTCTGGTCGTCCACTTCCTTCTGCTTGCGGTCCAGGTGGGCCAGGGTTTCCTCCACTGCCAGCTTCGTTTTCTCAATGTCTGCAGCCATTTTCGCCCTTTTGGTCGCAATTAGAGCCAGTTCTTCCATCTGGCTCTTCAGCTCCCAGTCCAAAAACTCCAATTCTCCCTTCTTTTCCGCTATGTCCTTCGTGGCCCTGCGTAAGCGCACGTTGATTTGCTCCAATTTCTCCTGTGCGCGGGTCAGTTTGGTCTGAAACTCGCCCTGCAAACTGCCTCTTTTGCCTTGGCTTTCCCTGCGGTATCTCTCCATTTCCTTGACTTCCTCCCTCCCTTCCGCCACTTCCATGGTCAAATAATCCAGCCGAACTTGCCAGTTTCCCTTCTTTTGCTTCAATTCCGTGGCTATTTTGGCAGCATAGGAGGTGCTTTCCAGGTCTTCCCTGTCGGCCAGTTGCCTTTTCTTTGCATTTAACTGCGCTTGCAGCATGTTTGCCTCGTTTCGAGTGGCGCTGGCGCTCGTCTAGGTCAGCTAGGAGAGTCGAAAGCTCGGCAATTCGCTTTTCCTGTTTAATGACCAGGTCGATTTCGTCTAAGTCTGAGTCCGCAGGGTCGAAATAGCCTCCAGAAATGCTGCCCGAGGGGTCATGCAGGCTTCCCTCCATAGTCACTACCCGCTCCTGCAGCTCATATGCGATTTTCTTGGCAATTGCTTCGCTAGTGCACACAAAAAGTTGCCGAGTACGTGCTCAATTGCTTTCTGGTACTCTTTCTGGTACTCGACCAGACTAAGTGCGAAGTGGACCTGGTCCCCGTACTCCTGCTTGATCCGATCAATTTTGCTCTGGGCGATACTAGTCCTCGGCTGCAAGCGATTTAAGGGTAAATAACGGACGCTTTCCAGGGTTTTCCGGTTGAGCATGACTCGAGCTGTTAAGTCAGTGTCTACAACCACTGAAAAAAGCCCTCCATTGGAGCCTGCTTCCAAGGCCCTAGCGTAGTTCCTATCCTTCATTTCAATCAGCCGGATAACTCTGGCTTTTACCTTCGACCGGTCGAAGCCGGGCTCCGGGTCAGTGTAGTCCAGCGTGTACTTCGACCCCAGTCGCTTCAAATCAGCCCGTTCCGTCCGCAACTCCTGCTCCCAGCGGGCCTTACCGCTGCAGTCAAAGCCATCTGCTGCTCTATCCTTTCCTCCAACTGCTGCATTTCCGCCTTCAGGTCTTCCGTGCTCACCGGTTCCCTCGCCTTCGTCCTGGCCAGGTTTTCCTCCTTCTTCCGAATGTCCTCCGCGCACTGGTCTATTTGCTGGGTGATTTGGAGTGTTTCGTGGTGCTTGCGGTCGATGTCTTGGTTCTTCATAGCGATGCGGTGCTCGAGTTCGCGGACAGGGTGGACGGAAGTGCCTGCCCTGGTTGCAGCGAGCTTGATATACAGGTCTGTGACTTCCTCGGTGAGGTGTCTGTGCTTGGTGCTGGCGGAGTCTGCTTCTAATTCCATTGATTTGGCTTCCTGCGCCCGGGCGAGACGCCATTCCCGGCCTTTGGCGAGCTCCTCTGCGAGCTTCGTGGCTTCTTGGCTGAGAGACTTGAGGTCTTCTTTGTGACCGTATAGCCTGGCTTTGAGGCCGATGTAGTATATTTTGAGCATCTGAAGCACTTCCTCTTCATACTTCGTCTCAGTTCTTTTATTGACTAGTCTCCTCACAGTGTCTTTGTGCTTGCACATGGCCTCCTTGTAGTGGCGCACTTCCAAATCCAAAGTGTTCAGCTTAGTGCAGAGGTCTCTCAGGAGCTCCGGCAGCTCCTGGGCTGATAGATCCAGGTACATGCGGCAGGTCAGGCGCTGGGCCAAAGTCTGCAATTGGTCATTTTTTCGGGCCCAGGCGTCGTACTCTTCCTTCTCTTTTTGGGCACGTTCGAACTTGGGGATGAAATCATTGTCGCAATAGTTCTGAATCTGCTTCAAAAGCATAACTTTCTTGCTAAGTCTGGCGACGGCTCGCTGCCCATCTTCATAGGTGTTGAGCCAGGAAGTCTCACTTACTAAACTGAGCAGTTCCTCGGGTTTCATGTAGGTAACTCGCGTGATTCTGCCCTGCATGATGAGGAAATTGGGGTTGTTGACGTTTAGGCCAACGCTTCGAAAGAAGTTTTTGACCCTTTCGACTGTGGCCCAACTGCCATTGATGGTGTATTTGGTCTCACCGCCTAGGGAAATTTCCCTACGGACTGAGATCTCGGTGTACTGTCGGTACTCCACTGGGCATCGAGTTTTGTCAGTGTTGTCGAAGAAGAGAGTGACGTTCGCCTTCGTGACTCCAGCCTATCCATTCCGGTAAATGAGTTCCTGCAGGCTGTTGACTCGCACAGAGGCGAGGGTGGTAATGCCCAGCACGAAGCAAATGGCGTCCATAATGTTGGATTTACCGGAGCTGTTGAGTCCTGTGATGGCGTTGAAGTGGGAGTCGAAGGGACCAAGGACAGTGCGCACGGCGTAGGACTTGAAGCCGTCGAGGACGATTTCGCGGATATGCATATAAAATTGCTAAGGAATGGGGAGATGACAGGCTCTGTACTCACTAGTTGCAGGTCTCTCTGGCTGGGATAAGAGACTTAGATGTGTTGGAATTGGCTGTTCGCCTGCCTCACCACATACACTTCTTATTAGTGTAGTAGAGATATATACACTGGATTAGTGCAAACTTCTGGGCTGACAGAGTGCTCGAAATTAGAATCCGCAGTTAATTGCTGGGTTCATTTCCATACTATTGGAAGAATTATTGCAATAATCCCTAATGGAAGCAGGTCTAAATGTATATGAATGTAATCAAATTCGAAACTTAGAGACTATTCAAATCCCGCTATGATAAATGTGAGTGCAAGCCAGAGCTATATAGAGTCCCAAAGACTAAGTCAAAGGTGCGTAGATATATCAGTCTTGTCTAATTGAAGGGAAATGGACTGCAGTGTCGGAAGGGCCTAGATTAGAATAAAAGGTAGACTACTTTTTAAATTGCATCAGTGACAACCGCAACTTGCGCCTGCCAAAATAACCAAAATTGAGTTAAGGGAAACACATAGTACTGGATGTATATGTCAGAGACAGAGCACTATCAGTGAGCCTAATGTTAGTCGCTACCTTTCTTAGCAAGGCAGTTGCGCAGACAACTGATGCTTTGCGTCTGTTCCTTTTCCGACTGGTTGCTGACATTGGTGGGGATAGAGTCTTTGGAGTCCAGGTGGACAACTTGCGTCAGTCGTGTCAACTTCGGACCGAGGCGTCTAAATAGGAACCCAGTCAAGTAGATATGTCCTCTGACTACCCCGGGGACTTCTGGCACTAGCGAGGACTGCACACTGAAGCCCAGAGTCACGAACGACCCATCCTCCAGCAGGCGAAAGAGAGCCAGGTACACGAAGTCCTGCTGACTGATAGGCGAGGGAGCTGAGAAACACTGGTAACTCAGGCGGTCTCGTTCACTCAGAGAGGCCACTACTCGCCCTTCCACGAACCTTTCATCCCACTCCCCTTTCCTACTCATATCAGTAATCAGAGCCAGGATGGTCTCTGGGGACTCAGGAATGTCGCCTACTCCTTTCAATACGGCGTGGCCTGTTTCCGGACTGTGGAGTCGATAGCTGGCGACTTCGTTCTGCACGCCCAGGTCTTCCCACTGCTCGAGACTGCTTTCCAGCTGCAGGAACTCTCTCAGCTTCTCTGCTCCTTGTGACTGTATCAGTCCGAGGAGTCTTTCAGTCTCTTCTTCCATCCTTTACTAAGCCGCAGTCATAGAAAGGACTGAGGAGGACATGTGAAGGAAGTATCGCCACTCAGCAATCAAACCGAATCTATCACTTTGGCCTAGTAAGCCTAGGCTGAATTGACTGTTTTTGACTGTGTCTAAAGCCCGGTTCCTTAAAGACATTGTATTTGCGGGGATTGCCTGTCAGAGACCAGGATGAGATCTTCAGCCTTGTGAATTGCAGAAGTGCAAGCTACATGTGAGGAATCCCATGAGTTTGTGGGAGAAATACACTTTTCTGTACGTTGAATTGGCAAAGTTGCTGAAAAGCGGAATTTGCAGTCTTGTTCAATCGACACAAATCCTGGTTTTTGCCTGCTTTGGAGAACAGTGGCCTTTTAAAGCACGTGGATTAGGCTTTAGTTGAAAGTGCGGAGTGGGACTATTCGCGCATCTTTCTACATAGTTTCCAATAGATAGTTTCTATTCCTGTATCTTTCCGAGTTACTTTCTTCGATCAATTCATCAGAAAAGATGAGTTCTTCCAAGACATATATACAAGAAACTGAAGCATCCACGAACACCTCATTGCCAAACCCATAAATGACTATTTATGTGCTATTGCGCCACATAAAACGGTCTATACTTACATATGAAGAATTTGTAAATAAACATCCAACGTTTATTAAGGCATCCTAACTTTGGCCTAGGTTGTAATTGGGACGAAGTCCAATTCTTGAGTCTGCACATGTTGAAATATCTTCTTGGATGTCTGCATTTTACCCATCGGTCCTATGCGTGCATCCAATTGGTGTGTGAACCGTTTCTATAATTAAGGGGAACTGCGATTATATAGCTCTGTGAGCACACTAAGTTTCCCATCTCCCTTGACTCATTATACAAATCTCAGGGTTCAGACCTGCAAAGGAACAGCAATGCGAATACAAACAGTTCCTTGCGCAAGCGAGAAAAGTGCAAACATCGAAGAGGACAGGTGATAATTGACAGGGCAGTACCCAGAACCACACCGTTCTCCCGCTTCTAATATGTCTTCAGTGCATTAACGTTCTAATGCACGAGAAACTATCTTAGGGGAGTGTTTTTTATGAAGAAATATATACTTGGATGCAGTAATAAGTCTAAGGTAATATACTTAGCAGCTTGTTAATAGTCTAGACAGTAGGAACAAGCCGAACTGTTTATGCTCTTGTTAACAACTTAATTTCCAAATATCGACTTTTGCTGGAAGGAACACTTTATTCTTATAGTTTATATAGTAGCATCAAAAGACCTACACTTACCTTACATATACAGAAGAAGTTAGCGCTTAAAAGACTCCGAGAAAGCGAAACGGAGACATTGAAGTTAAGCCCTGGAGATCAGTGCTACACAACTAATAGCTATATGCAGCAGCTGAAGCCCAGAATGCACAAATAGCATCTATCACGGAAGTAATGGCCATCGGCCTGTCTGAAAGCATATAATCACTTACTAGAGTAGGGGGGTTAAGCCTACTTTCAGGGAGAAATGGTACTGGAATTCCTGTCTATGGAGCAGCAACCGGCTATGCCGCTGGCTTCCTCACGCAGAAGTCGTCCTTTGTGCGACTTGCAAACTGCAGAGAAGGAGGTGACTCAGCGACTTCAGACCCACTACGAAGCCATGATAGCCGAACTACAGGCCAAACTCGAGGCCAAGGAGTCGGAAATCGCTAGAATTCGGGAAGAAGCAAGGACTAACGACACCCGTGTGCAGGACTGGGGCGGAGATATCAAGCAAGTCACTGAGGCCATGAAGCTAGCGGCTCTATACCGTGAGAAATACTACCGAACTCGAGCTGAAAACGAGTGCTTACAGCGAGAAATCGCGACTTTCGCCCAGAAAAAGCCCTTATCTCCCTTTCACTCCCGTATTTCCACTGCGGATTCCTCTCCCAAAAAGCCTTCTCGCGGCTTACCTAGGACTACTCCCTCTAGTCCTATCATTTGCCTGCTGCCGGAAGGGGAAATGACCCCTGTAAGGCACTTTCCGCTGGCGACTGTCAGACAAAAGGCGGGAAATGGAGGGTATTTGCCTAGTTTTAGGAGGGTTAGGAGGGGAGAAACGCTGAAAAATAGGCCGGAAAGCAGGTTTGCGGATGAGTTTCCTGAGGAAAAGGAGTTGGAAGGGTAAATATCCGAGAATTAGCGAAATCGGGACTAAGTAGCCTTTTATTCATGCGATTTAGTGTAATTTCGACTAAACTACTCGAAAAATCGCAAATTTGTCCCCAATTCGCGCCTATTTAGTGCAAAGAAAGGCTTGATTTGCAAGGAAATGCTTCCTACCCTGCATTTCCACACAAACCAGTTCCTCTGTGTGTCAGATTGCAGCTGCAAAGGCGTCTCCAGCCTACTCCGTCCTCCAGCAGTGCTGTAAAGGGTGTCCTAGGAAGGGAAGGCTGGGATTGCATAAAAAGGGATGGCGGACTACACCGTGCGCACCCGGAAGGTGATGACGAACAAGCTGCTGAGACGCAAGCAAATGGTAGTGGAGGTGATCCACCCCGGGCTGCCCAACGCCAGCCGCGAGTCCCTGCGCGAGAAGTTAGCGAAGGTCTACAAGACCCGGCCCGACCAAGTGATGGTCTACGGCCTCAGAACCGCCTTCGGAGGCGGCAGAACGACCGGCTTCGCTCTGATCTACGACTCCAAGGAGTGGCTGATGAAGACAGAGCCCAAGTACCGGCTCAAGAGAGACAAATACGTGGAGTACAAGCGGGTAGGGCGGAAGCTGAAGAAGGAGCGGAAGAACAAGCAGAAGAAGGTGCGCGGCACTGCGAAGGCCAAGGTAGGCCTGGGGCAGAAGAAGTAGTTAAGAATATGGACCTCGCGAAGCTGCGGCTGGGCGTATTAGCTACTGTGAGGGGTATGTAGACGTGTGCTTTGCTGCAGACGCCTTATTTGGCTAGGGTCTTTAAGGAGGGGTTCGATGTTGGCAGGTCTGGGGATTGGGTGAGATTAGGCGAGTTCGGGACTACTGTGGGGTTTTGCCTATTGACCGGATTGGGACTGTGCTGGGGTCGAAAGTGGGTGGTGAAATTAGCAGCGCTGGGTCTCGTCCTCGCACTGCTATTCGTGATCTTTAATGTGCTTTTCGGCCTACGAACTCCTCAAATTGCAATCTGTGACGGAGACATCGCCTACATCTGCATGGAATCCAGGCCCTGCGCCGCCAGTCCAGTCAAGACCTGGGAAGCCTTCCTGTTCTCCCTGTCTCTATGTCTGCTTTTGGTGATTCTCGCCCCTCTCACAAGTCTCTGTCTCTACACTCCCCATTTCACCTGGAAACCCACTATTTCCGCAAGTCCAAACCCCGCTTTGACCAAAACCGAAGAAACCGACCAGTCCTTCACAGTACTCGGCTACTCCGCCTTCGACGCCTCAGGGGAGGTACTGACTATGGAGCAAGCCAAAGCCACTGGGGCTACTAAGGGCGAGCCTTTGGCTGTAATGATCCAAGTCCCGAAGAAAGACTTTGAAATAGCGGGGAGTTCGCAGGGACGGATATCGGTGGTTTTCAAGAAAAAGGGGAAGAAGTAGGCTGTAACTGGTACCCGGTCCTAAGGGAGTTGAGAGCTATTACCCGGCTTGGGGGCTTCTGAAGGGTCTTGCGGGACTGGAGAGGGTTGGGGGAAGTCGGAAATTGGCGAGTCTTGGGGGAGTGCAGATGGAACAGAGTCTTTCGGGACTTCGGGAAATTGCGAATTGGGAGGGGGTTCTTGGGTCGATTCAGTGCTTTTCGGTGCTTCCGAAGGAGGCGAAGCTTGAGGCTCTTCCAAGTTTGGAGGGATTTCTTGAGCTGCTCCAGAGCTTTTCTGTTCTTCTAGAGGTATTTCAGAGTCTAGAGGCGCTTTAGGCAATTCCACTGCAGTTTCCGAGGTTTCAGAAACTTGAAGTTCTGGATCAGATTTTGCCTTTTCAGTCCCTTCCGCCGCTTTTACCTCTGCAATAGCAGGCCCTTCTATGGAAGGCTTAGGAACTTCCTCAGGCAATAGTCCCACTTCAGTCCCCTCCAAAGCCTGAGCCGCATTTCCTTCCATTAAAGCCTGAGGAGCTTCTGAGGAAAACAGAGTAGTGAGTGGACGGACTAGGAGAGTTGAGGGCTCTTCCGGCTCCAGTTCCACTTCCTTCAGACAGGCAGTCAATAGCAAATCTCTGTCTTCGTCCTGCAGGGTATCGTCTGTTTTGAGTGTATATAGCCGCAGTACATTCACTAGTAGATTTAGCTGTTCTTTAAGTGCGTCTACTCCGGGTAGGGATATATATAGTCTCGCCAATCCGACCATCAGATCCTGAAGTGAGATTTTGGGCATCCACCCAGGGATTTGGACGACTACTCCGGCAGTAGAATGCCATAGTAGTTCCAATACATAGAGTAAGTCACTGCCGCAGTGTTCGTTGTTCCTGCCTCTCTGTAGTCTCACATGTCCGCATATCTTCAAGTGTGCTTCTGATAGATGTTGCGCAGTAAGGACCTGCTCCAGATGACTAATAGTCTCGCTAAGTCCATTGTGGAATAAGGGAGAACGGGTGTCTGAGGCATAGATAAGGACTGCAGCGCCTTCTCTGCGGATTTGGCTGGGATCAATTTCATACCAAAGTGACAAAAGCGGGCCAAACAGCCGCATTCTGAAGCTTGGCGGAGTGGCTCTCGCCACCGCAATCAGTATTTCCCAGTGAGCCGCAGTCGGCTCCAAGGAGCCCAAAAGCCTCTTAGACACTGCAATAAGGCAGGCCGGAAGGCACTCCTTCACTCCCAATAACACTTCCAAAGCTAATATCGGCCTTTTCAGTCCTGTCGCTACAGCCTGGTCCACCAGTATTTCCGCCAGTCCCGGGACCTGGTCTTCCCTCAGCACTCCGATTTCGTTTAAAAGAGATAAGTATTGTGGGTAGTCCAGGAAACAGCAATGGTCGCCCATCATATCCCTGACTTCCTCTTTCCCCTCCTCTGAGTCTCTGCAGTAGATCCGAGTCACATCAAGCACTAAGGAGACCAGATCCACCCCCTCTGCAGCTTCAGTGTCCTTAAGGCTGTCAGCGCGTATCCACAGCCTATCCAGGTGATGCAGGAAATTCGCCTGATGCAGCAGTTCTTGGAAATTCCGCAAATTGGCCTCTGTCAGTGTGTCCATTATGTCATATAAGGACTCCATTGAGGCTATTAACTCCCCTGTTTCCTTGCTATCTGCACTGCCTAAATAGTCCTGATAGGCCACCAACGGCCGCACCATCATCAGAAACGGAAGACTGCGGCTTTCATCCGAAGCAGTCTTCAAAAACCCTTCAATCCACTCGATTTCCCTCTCCTCCCTATATATAAGTCTCTGTAGTTGGGCGGCTCGGGCCTGTCCTAGCACTGGGAAGGTCTGTGCCAGACAGACCAATAGTCCCTCCGTGTCCTTGTCAGGACTGGAAACCAGGATAGACATGGCTTGCAGCAAGGGGCTTTCTGGGTCTTTCCGGCCCTCGAGGCCTTCCATGTACCTGCGCATCACAGATACGCCTGCTAGACTGGACAGCAGGCTGCCTACTAGGCCTTCGGAGAGGGTGAATTCGCTAGAGACTATGAGTTCTTGGGTGACTCGGAATAGCCGCCAGAGCTGGATTGTCTCGATATAGTCTAAAAGCTGCACTAGGAATTCCGTCCTTTCCCTGCCGTTTCCGTCTATTTCGGCCGGGTTTCCGTCTGCCGCAATGATCAGATCTCGCAATACCGCTTGCACGCACTCGAAAGTCAGCACTGTGAACACATCCGATACACAGCGGTAATTCACCAACTGGGTAAGGAAGGCTAAATGCGCAGTAAGGAGTAAGTACCAACTACTGCTTTGGCCTTTTTCCTGACTTAACAACTCACACAGCCAAAAGTTCGCCTCGAATCGCACTAAATGTTGCAATTGCGACTCTCTTTGTATGAAAGAATCGATGCTCCGGATCTGCTCAAGTGCCAAAGCCGCCTCCAAAAACACAGTTTCATTGACTAAAACTCCATCCAAAAGCCTTGCTAGCGGGAAATCATGTCCCGCCAAGGCCGGAAGGTGCACAATTGTCAAGTAAGTCAGAATCCCGACTTGCACAAGTGGCTTTTCGTGGGCGTCTGCGAAGGCGTCGACTAGGCGGTCTGGCTGCAGACCCATTTCGGCCTCGATTTGGGCTTTGTGGGGACTGTGGATGCTGAGGACTGCTGCGAGTTGAAGCATGGAACAGACGAAAAGACTCAGTTTTTCACCCACTTCCGCCATCGGCCTCATCACTCCAAAGCTCCAAACCGCACAACTCGCCTCCGTCTTCTGTATCTTCAGCACAAACTCCTCCCCCAACTTGAGCACCGGCAAATCATTGAGTTGCACAGTGAGTGGCAAAGTAGCGAGTAGTCGGTATACAAAGGCACTCAGGTGGATGTATTGGCCGTAGGACTTGAGTTCTTGGGACAGGGAGGTGAAGGTGTGGACCCAGTGGAGGTGGTCGGAGATCAGAGGCAGGGGGAAGGTGAGACTGCTGCGGAGGAGTTTGGCGATGCTGAAGGGCGCCACTGATATGAGCGGATTTAGCAGCGCTCTACGCGCGAAAACCGCCGCCGAGACATAAGGACTCCCCACCAAACTGCCAATCAAGCCTAAAACCGCCCTATGACACTCCAACTCCTTCACAGAGAAGGGAAACAGTCCCGCCGTTATCTTCATAAGTCCCCACAATCGCAGCAATTCATTGATGATTTGCAGGTCGGCGGCCATCATAGTGCAGCTGTCCTGGCTTTGGATGGCTTTAGCGGCCTGTGAAAGAGAGATTTCTGCTTCGTAGGCTTGCAGTGCTGCACCTGCTTCTGGAATTCGGATGACGTTCTGCAGTAAGGAGCGAAGTCGGGCGAAAATAGGCTGTAAAGCAGCTAGATGGAGTAAAGAGGAACGGGTGGAGGCTGGAATTGGCCTGAGAGACACTGTTGAAAGCGGGGGACAGGCCGAGGAAAGGGGCAGACGGAAGTGCTGTTTTGCGGAAACGCAGTTCGGGAGGAACAGCAAAGCCTGGAAATTGGCCTCAGTGGGCGCCTTGTCCAGTCCCAGTCCAGGAAAGTCCCTGCCCGCCATCACAACCGCAGCGTGAAACGGCACTTCCAAGTCCGAATCAGCGGCAAACACCCACTCCGCAGCCTTCTCCCTGACCTCAATCCCTCCATCCCGTCCCAAGTACCCACCACTCCCCACATGTCTCAGAAACACTCCTTCTCCAGCACTCACCAAGCCTCCTAGCAGCCTGTCCGCTCGTTCAGCCGCCCACCAATTGTTCCAGTCTTCTGCGTTGTTTGTCATATCAGCCTGCAACTCGCCGTAGTACTCCGGGTAAACCAGTGCATCCGCAGGTCCGGTGAAGTCCGCTCTCTGGTCCTCCTCCCTGATAGCGATTCGGTTGGAGTGGGAGTAAAGCGGCTGCACGCTGAGGTACAGTGCACCTGTATGCAGACGAAAAGGCTGACCATAGTGCAGTGCTTCGGACGTGTCGTAGGCTGCATAGCGACATAGCTGTATGTCAGAGACTCTGGAATCCTCCACTGCCAGACTCACATAGTCCTTGTCTTGGATCGACCGCTCCTGGTCGCCTGCCAGCTGAATTAGTAGGGCGGAGCGCTGGGGCTGGAGCTGGATTCGGCTGTCTGAGAGGGAAAGCCAGTGCTGGGAAATAGAGTGCTGGAGGGTTATTTTGCCTGCTCGACCCAGCGGTTTCCCAGGCTCGGGGCTGTCTTCGGAACTCACTCGGAAGAAGGCGAAGTCAAGGTCGCGGAGAGCCTCGGGACTCACTAGTTCCCAGGGACTGCGCTGTTCAGCCTGGAACACCATCACTTGCCCTTCTTTGCATAGGTAGACCCAGTCTCCGGTGCCGACCTCTGCACTGCCCGCCATTTATCCCTAGGCCTGTGTCCTTAGCGGGGTTGGCACTGCTTAGGTCTGTATCACTCATCGCTGTCTGACGCATTTCGCCTAGGAATTAACGCTTTAAGAATGGGAACTAGCCCTGGGACCAGAAAGGCAAATTTTACACACAAGTCACGCCGAGAAAAGCCGATTCTAATTAATGTGGAACAGCCCTTCCCCAATCGACACTAACTCCCTCAGTATCACCACTCCAGCTCTATCAACTGACACTGGAAAGTTAGTGCTGCTAGTTCTTGGGCCGCAGTAATTGCTGCGAGGGGCTAGGCAGCGCCAAAGGGTCGGGCGTCACTCTGTACCGCGGCTTCGCGTGCGGCGCCGGCGGGCTTTCCTCGAAGTCTGAAGAAACAGCGGCGCTGCTGGGCTTCGGCTGCATCACTGGACTGTCCATTGGCACGGTGCAATATATTGCTAGCGGTTCTGATGGAGAAATTTAGGGAAAAGGGAGGGTGGGTTAGGGTGAGGGAATAAAATCAATGGAGTACAGAAGTGTGCTAGAGGTCTGCAAGTTCTCAGCGCCTGCAGACATATTGCAGGGACTAGGCGCAGTATGCAGCAACTGGGCGAAAGCCTGCACCAGTGACGAACTCTGGTTCTCATACCTTGAAATCCGCGGCTACCCCGCCAACCCGATTTTGGCCTTTTCCCCGAAAGCCTGGTTTTCCTACCTGAACTACCGCGCCTGCTGCATCCCTCTGGTCCGCAGAGACTTCTTCGCCCTGTTTTTCTGCAGGAAATCTCAGTGGTCTGCAAGTGTTCCACTGCTCGCTCCTATCCAAGCAGACCAAGTCTCAGCCAGTACTATCCTGCCCGATGGGTCCTTGTTGTGCTGCGGAGGTGGGAATTGGCGCACAGAGGCAAGTTGGGACTCCGCCTACCGCTTGCTATCCGACGGAAGGGTGATTCAGCTAAAAGACCTATGTCAGGCCAGAGAAGCACATGGGATACTTTGCTGTCTCAGCTCTGTGTATGTGTTCGGAGGGGATACGAATGCAGGGCCTCCGGTCTTATCAGGAGAACGACTGGCTATAGGGGATATCCAGACCTTGCAGGACAGGTCCTGGACTCTACTGCTCAACATGAACTTCGGCCACAGCTACTTCACGCCTGCACTGTATCGAGGCCTGGTGTATCTTTGCGGGGGCTACAGCAATACTTCGGAGGTATTCAACCCTTTAGACGACCTTTTTAGTGTGGTGGCAATGAGACTGACTGATCCAGAGCACTGCTGGGAAGTGGTGAAAGGTGAGGAGTTGATAATTGTCACTGGGTACAAGATGCACGTATTGAAAGGACTAGCAGGCAGCCAGCGTCTACATAGGAAGCCTGGCTATAGCCGTGACGAATACAGCAGTGTGCCTCCTGTGCTCATCGGCAATATCGCTTTCCGCCTATTAATGAGTGGAGACGTGCTCCAAACCGACCTAGAAACCCGTGAGGAAGCCACAGTACTCAAGCCCAGAAGAAGACCCTAGCTTCTAATTCTGCTTACCCTAGCGGACATATATTTCGACGTCGTCCACTCCCCACGACCCGTCACAGCTATTCCTCCCTGAATTTGACATAAACTCCACTGTAGCTGTCGCGGCTGTATGGCTGGCTACGAACTCCACCGCTTGGGCGAGCTTGTCCGGGTAGTCGCCGCCACACATGGACAGGCCGTACTGGGTGCAGGTGAAGGTTAGAACATTGGGACAGGTGGAATGCGCCTGAGTCCAGTGGACTTGTCCATCAAGCCGGGCTGCGATGCTTTCCCCTTCCCACCGGTCGATAAAATGCACGCTAAACTTCACTCTCACTTGTCTATGCGCGGGCAGGGGGAAGGCCTTGGAGGTCGATGTTCCTGCGAACCGACAATACCCGCCGAGGAATAAGTTCGGGGAGTTGCCGCAGTTGCTGATGTCGGCTCGAGTCCAGCCGGTGACGATGCCTTGGAAGTCTTCCAGGGCGACTAGTTTCCACTGTGGGACTGAGGAAATGGAGAAGGTGCTGGAGCTGGAGGCGAGGAGGTTGCTGGTGAGAGTTAGGTCTCTAGCGCTGAAGGACTGACAATTCTGCCCGCAGGCCATGAACCGAAGCGCCTCCGTCGCATTCGCTTGCAGCGTCAAGTCTCCAATGCTCGACCAAGTGAACGGCCCAGCCTGCGTATTGAATATCAGCATCGCGCCCTCTCCCTGCAGTCTCAGCAGTCCGCTCTGCCCAGCAGCCAGGCCTATCAGCGTCATTAGCTGTGCGAGTACCATTTATAGTCCCTTGAACTTCCGATATTAACCTACTTCTGAAACGAAGTTGTTGATGCACTTCAGTACATACATTTATGAGTTTGTGTTTCTGTGTATGTTTGTTTGTGTATGTGTTTTTGTGTATGTATTTCTGTGTATGTGTTTTTGTGTATGTTTGTTTGGGCATGTGTTTTTGTGTATGTTTGGGCATGTGTTTTTGTGTATGTATTTCTGTGTATGTGTTTTTGTGTATGTTTGTTTGTGCATGTGTTGTTGTGTATGTTTGTGCATGTGTTTCTGTGTATGTGTTTTTGTGCCTGTAGTGACGGTGTTAATTAGGGATAACTAGGTGGTAGACTGGAGCAAGGCGGTGTGACAGATAGGACAGCACATCTTGATACGCAGCCATCGTTTGACGCATTTCTCGTGAAATGTGTGCGTGTCTTCACAGCCTAGATTGACTACTCTAGAGTCCACTCCCATGTCATTGGCGCAGATGGTGCATCTTTCTCCCGCTCTCCCAACTTCCACCTGCAAACTCGCTATCACGCTTTCAGACCTTGCTATAAAGTTGGAATTGAGCAGAGATATCGCCACCAGGAGTACACAGGGAGCACATAGACACGAAGCAAGGAGCGTAATGGCAGGGACCAGGATCGCGAAGTAGGCGAAAATAAGGTAGCCGAGGACAACACTGCTCAGGACTGGAGCCGCAGTAAAGCAGTCACTGCAAGTCCACAGCCAAATGTTCCCTGGCACTTGCCAAAGTAGATACACCCTGTCTAGGCCTTACCCAGTCACTACACGCTCAGCAGCGAACGTCCAAAAGGACATTTCCTGCATCGCCTCCAAATCCCAAGCTTTCGCCAGCTTCGGCAGCTTCGACCCCGCATAGACTAAGTAAAGCAAGTCCTGCAGCATGCACCCCGCCACCCACCACTTCAACGGCTGTTCCGTCCTCGTCTCCGCAAAAAGCAACACGAGAGCACTAACCAAAAGCTACGTGTCGCTTACCTGGATGAGGGTGCAGGCTAGTAGGCAGGTGAGCAGGGGCTGAGACACTTGCACTGTGTGGGAAAAGGCGGAGTGCAGAGAAGAGAGGAAGTCGTGACGGTGGCGGGGGAAGGAAGAGAGGGGGGTGGACTCTGTTGAGGGGAACATATTGCAACGCATAGTGGAAATTAGCTTGGGAAAGGGCCTGGTGCTATGCAGTTGGTCGGTTTAGAAGGGGGAGAGTACTGGTTTTGGATATTCAGGTTATGCTCATTCGCGGAAATTAGGAAAGTTGCAGTCATGTTGCCTCAGGAACAAGTTTACATGCATAAGAATTACCAGCACTGTGGGAAACCCTCTCCACCCGTCTCGTAAATAGAGAGTATTTCGCCTTTAGTCTATTCCTAAAAGACTCGGCATTCCTTCTTCTGTCCTCCCTTCTGTCCCCCTTTCTTAGCGCTCGGCTGCACAGGCTTGGCAGCGCCTCTGGGCGATATCGGCACTGGAGCCTGACTTCTACTGGCGATGGCTTCCTCCACAGAGCCGCCTTTCGCAGGCTCTGAATTCAGGTTACTAGGAGCTCTGTTGTTAGCCATCGGCGCACTCACCATAGAAGGCGGACGCACAGTCTTCCCTGTGCCTCGCACTTCGAACCACATCATGTACTTCTGCATGTATGCGCACATTTCCTCCGTCACAGTCACTGAGTGATATTCTCGCATGTAGCCGAATTTGAACTTTCCGTTTTCTTCAGAGTGGGTGACGATGCCGGTGCTTTCTTCTCCGAAGGTGAAGATTTCGTACCGCACGGAGACGTTGTTGGCGTAGGCGGCGGGCAGACCCCAGGCTTCGATCACTTCGACTCGGAAAGACATGGTGGAGCCGATTAGTTCTTCTGGGCTTTCGGGACCGTCTTCCACAGTGTTACCGTAGTCGTCAATAGGGACAATATTGACACGCAGATTTCCAGCCTCCCCTCCCGGCGTACTAACAATGCGCAAGTCAAAGGGGTTGTCAAACAGCAGTCCCAACGGTCTGAGCGAGTAGTACGCCACTCCAATCAGTTGCTCCTCCGGCGGATCCCAATACGGGTCACTTTCAGGACTGATCTGCGGTAATCGTTCCGTCATCCTGTACTCTTCCATCAGTTCGCGCATCATATTCAGCCGGTTTTCGAAACGCTCCATGTCCCATAAGTAGACAAGTTGGTACTCGTAGTTCATTACTTCGATGCAAAGGCGCTTTTCCCAGCTTTCGGAGTTGAGGTCTTCTTCGGTGGCTTTGCGAGGGAGGATGTTCAGGATTTTAGGCGCGAAAATGGTCTGCTTTTGGAGTTCGTCTGAAATTAGGTTGGCTTCATTGACGAGCGGCAAATCCGTCGCCAGCTTCTGTCTCATGACTTTCTGCGTCTTCGCCCTGTGTTCCACCTGCGCTTCCACCGTCGGCTGAGGCGGCGGAGTGGGCTGAGTGACCTTTTCACTCTGCAATCTCGCGATTTCTTCCTTCAATTCCTCAATTTGCTTATCATACTGCGACTTTATTTGTTCCAATTGGTCGTTTATAAGCCCGGTCTCATGCTCCATTTTCTCCTGCAGCACGAATTCATAGTCGATAGCGCTCTCCTCTATGCTCGTGTCAAGGCTGCGATCCGGGTATTTGAACAGGAAAACTGTGTTCGTGCCTATGATAATCCGGTCCAAATGCTTCAAAACGCGGGTTGCACGCCACTTTTCCCCATTCACATATAAATAATCGGCTGCAAGCATACTGCACGCGTCCAAAATGACATTATGCGCTTTGTCGAGTTTGAAGGAACAGTGCAGTTTCTGTATCCCAGGCCCCGACAACTGAATGCGAATCGACTCGTCCTCACATCTTTTCCCGACCAGCAACGGCCACACCACAAAGTTGTAGTAGACTTTGCCACTCAGTTGGTGGTCCTCGTTGACATTGGTCAGGTGGGGGATGGAGAGATCGTTCGATTCGATTTCCGGTAGAGGAGTTTGCCGGATTTGTTCGGACCAGGGCTGCATTTGCTGGGTGAGGAAGATTTCGTTGGCTTCGAGTTCTTCGATTTGCTCTTGTTTCTCAGCGGGGCCCATTTTCTCCAGGCCGCCGGCTTCCAGCAGCTTCCGCAGACGTTCGTTTTCAATCCTTAGTTCCCTTATCAGTTTATCCTGCACGGATTCGTTCACGATTGCGTGGTTCTTTATCTTTTTGGCGCGGTCGGCGTACCGCAGTGTACTGAGAGTTTCTTCGTAGTTGGAAGAGGCGGGGGACAGTGCGCAGATCATGACTGTTTTGCTGTTGCCACCCAGTGCGTTGCTGAGGATACGAGTCAGGGCGGCTTCTCTGTATGGAACCACCACATTTGGGTTCTTGCCCGTGCTCCTGTCCGCCAGCTTCTCTATAACAGTGCCCAGAACCGTGAGAGACTTGTTGATCGCGCAGCCCTCCTTCAGACGGTCTCCAGTGGCGCCTGTCTGCCCTGCCTTTTCACTGCCTGCCAAGTCAACCAGGTTGATGACAGAGAGTTTCTCCTGTCGCAGGCCTGTGCTGCTGTCTACTTGCCGCAGTTCAATAGTGGTGATAGTGTGTGCCCGGGAGCTGTTCGCGTTCATCTGAGTTGCACCAATTGAGCGGTTTGTATTCCCGACCTCCATCAAGTGTTCGATTTCCTCGTAGTTGGCGACTGGGTGGCGAGTGAGTCCGTCCACAAACACCCCCGCTACCTTGCTTTCTCGAATGCGCAGGCCGCCTCCAGGCCTTTGTTCCTGCTTAATCAGCAAATCTTGCACCTTTTCGTTGTAGATTTCAAGCATGCTCACCGTCACTTCGTAAGTGATGTTCGGCGTCGCGCCGCTGTCAATCCGTCTGAATATTTCTTCTGCACTGATCGGCACGATTCCGATATTGCCTGGAGCTCCCACCATACTGTAGGACTTCCCAGCCCCAGTCTGGCCGTAGGCGAATAGACAGCAGTGATAGCCCTGCCATGCATTTTCCAAAATATCCTTCCCCAACGTTTCAAACACTAGTCTTTGGTCTGAGTATTTCCCGTCGATTGGGAAGTTGTAGCCCTCTTCATTGGTTTCAAAGCGGTCATGCGACCAGAAGGAGTAGTCGAAGGAGAACTCGCGCGGAGTGCCGCGCTCGTCCAGAATGGAGGTCGTTTGTCCGCTCATCTGGATGCAGAGCACGGCGCCCAGGTCCCTTTCCCGCTGGTTGAAAGGACGTACGCGGACTGCCACTTTGATGCTCATTTGGATTATTAAAGGCTGGGAAAGACCTGCAAGTGGCCTGCACGCCTATTACTTAGCGCTACTCTGAAGTCGTGGATTCGGTAGAGTTCGGTTGGAACTTTGCCAGAACCACACCTGCGCCCGCACTCGCTCCCACAGGGCTGTTTCAAGCGCGGGCAGCACTATGAGGAACAGACCAGCGGGCAGCCACACTCTGCCTAAGAACTGGAACACCCGCTTTTGTTTGAATGGGTCGATGAGGTTGCTGCTACGGTAGTCGACAATGCTGGCCACTAGGAGGGAAGTGGTGAAGCAAGTGAGGAGTGTCCAGGGGTAGTCCTTGGCTAGGTTTATGTCTGGCCGCACAGGAGTCAGGTCCTTCTCCTTTTCCTTCTTCCTCAGCGGCTCATCCAAAAACTCCATCTATCTTTCCCACCGCTCAGCCAGCAGCTGTCTACTCGAGTCGCACCAGCATCCCCATCAATAGTTTTGCTACCTACTTGGTAAAGAGTGCTCTCTGTGTCTGTAGACGATAGTAATGGAATCACGAGTGAAAACCCTGGAGTACAGTTTGAAGGCCAGCGCATACGACCAAGCCCTCCAGCTAGCAGCTGAATTAGTAGACGAAGGGGAGGACTTGCAGCTGTACTTCTCCCTGCCTTCCAAAGACGCCCTGGAGAGCCGGCTTCCTGAGTTGAGAGTGATAGCCCGCACTAGCACCAGCGAAAGGCTCAGACCAGGGCAACTCCCTATGGAGTTTAGTGGGTCAGTGCCTTACTCTAAGACTGCGACCAAGGCTGCGACGCAGGTTTCCAGGCAATCGGGGAATACTCAGCCCAGGTACACGGTGCAGCCCAGAGACAATAGGTAGCGAATAGTAGCTTTGCAGCCCTAATTACCCTCCTTCCTACGACTTTTCTCCATTTCCTGCAGTTGTCCACTCATCATCTCTATCAGCTCGTCGATCATTCTGACCTGTGTTCTGCTTTCCAGACTCACATCGAGTTCTCGCTTTAACTCGCTGTCGTCAGGCTCTGGCTGTCCGTTGTTGGTCTGGGTGGATCGCTTTGCTACTTGCAGATCTTGCGTTAGATCCATTACTTCCATTCTTAATCGGCAAGTCGTTTCTTGGCTTGAGGACTGCACAGCGTCCAGCTCGGCTGTCATCAGGCCGAGGTGGTCCAGAGCAGTTGTGTAGACTGCCTGCAGTCGCTCTATTTCTGCGTCTTTTTCCCTGATCTTAGTCAGAGCATGGTCGTAGGCAGTCTCAAGAGCGCGAACCTTCGATCGAAGCGAACGCTGGTCATCCTGAGTCGTTTCCTGCAAAACAGTGAGTCGACTATACAGGAATTCCTGCTCTACACACTGCTTGGAATAGAGCGGCTTCAAGTCCTCCAATTGTCTCCTGAGACTGTCATTCTCACATATGAGCGCTTTGCACTTCTCTTGCGCCTGGGCCAGTTCCTGCTCCATCTCCGCCTCTAGAGCAGCACTCATTTCCTTGAACTCTTCGAACTCTGCTCTTAGCTTCGAGTCGCTCATATTAGTCGCCTATGGAAGATTGCTAGCTATTTCTGAGATAATGGGAGAGCTGCCTGTAAGTACCAGTGTGACTAAGGTGATTTTAGATAGGAGGAATTGTAGCTCGACGGTGTGTTGATAAGAGATTTAGGCTGATTTCTTATACTTTTGGCAGATTTTTGTCCTCGTTTCGTATTGGTGGGATTGTGCTCAGCGTCCATTATTAGCAGCTAGCGAAGCTTCGTGCATTCTCCTCCTGCAGCAGCGAAACAGTCCCCAGAGTAACTCCCTCCTCAGAGACGGCTTTTTCTCCGCTTGCATGGCTGCCTGAGCGATTCTCTTCGATTTGGCTTGGTAGGCTTGGAGCTGTCTCATAAGGTCAGTCCACAGGTCCTTGAGTGAGGCATTCGTAGGGTCGAGATTGAGCGCCGTGACCAGGTCTTGTCTCGCCAGGTCGAAATCCTGCAAAGCAAGGTAGGCTTGTGCACGCCTATACAGCGCTTTGATGTTCCCAGGCTCAATTTGCAGTACACTCGTGCAGTGCACCACTGCATTCTTCACATCTGTTCCCAGCCTCAAATAGCACAGTGCTAGGTTGAGCAGTGCAGGGATCTGCACTTCTTGCACTAAAGCCTTCAACTGGACTTCGTCCTCTGCTTCTCGGAAGGCTTGGTTCACTGCGAGGAGCGCCTTGGAGTAGGCTTTGCTCGCTTCCTCTAGTTGGCCTTGGCGGAAGAACTCGTTGCCTGACGCCTTTTCGGCATAGGCGATTTCGAGTGTCTTCTCCATATCTTAGAGTACTAGGAGGCCAGAGGATAGGACTAGGCGTAGCTACGGTTGGGATGGAACTTCTGCCGGGTTTGTGTGTTGAGGGCGCCTTGGAGGAAGAAGGGAGCGGCGAGGGAGTCGAGAGGCTCCCAGTCCAGCTCCAGAGCGCCTTCGCCCGTCACAAGCTCCAAGACCTCCACCTGCTCCAACCCTTCCAGGGCTGTACACACCCACACTAGTCCCGTCTCTGGGTTGATGTCGCGCAGTAAGCCCAGGCCCAAACATCGCTTTGAAGCCGTCGATAGTCCGCAAACCCTGCCAATTTGTTCCAACAAGACTTGGCTTTCCACCTGTGTGTTATTGACGAATATGCGCAATCTTTCCAGCTGACCCACCCAGGGAGCCTGAGCAGGTAAGTCGGTGGTGGGTCCAATGCAGCCTGCTAATGTAGCAGAGCGTAGTTGCTTGTAGTCTGATATTTTCCTAGGCTCGATGACTACCTGGGACAGCGCCACTTTGGTCGGGAAAGGGTACTGCGTGGGCAGAAAAGTGCTGGCGAGCTTGGATAGAGTGGAGTAGACAGGCTCGGAAGTGTGGTACTCTGTCACTTTGGCAGGCTGCACTAGGCGCATTATGTCTGACAGCAGAACTCGTCCAATGCCAGATGTCCAGGAGTGACAGCGCACCAGCAGTCCTTCTCCCTTGCTCCGTTCTCTGTAGGCCTGAAGCACCTGCCCAACTGCTGTTAAGTACTCCGATATGCAGGACTTTGGGGAGTGGTAGCCGAGATAGCGCCCTTCCACCATCTCTCCGCGCAGCCACAGGGACACTACGCCAGGAGCTCCCTGCAATGGGTGTCCGATATCCGTGTCCAGCACATACCCCTGCGTCTCCGGCCGCAGCAGCATGTTGCCGAAGTAAAGGCTGACCATTAGAGACTACTAAACTGGAACCCTGGCTACAGTACCACACACGCGCAGCACTGCTTGGGCGCCTCCTCAGCTGCCTTCCCATGCTCAAAGCTTTTCGGCTCTGTGCGTTCTGACACTGGCAGCACTGACACGATCACAGGCTCCGTCGCTGTCTTTCTCAGGAAGGAGTCGGTTTCCCGCAGGTCCTCCACTTCCTTGATTTCAGGCATCACGCATTTCGTTTTCTTCTGCTTGGGCCGGATTACTAGGACAGGCTCTTCGGATGCTGTTTCCTTGGAGTCGGTGGAAGGGTCTTCAACAGGCTTGTCTGTATGGGTGATTGGGACATTGGCAGGTTTATGTTCTTCCGGAGGACTGTGATCAGCTGCATCTCCGATTTCTGCTTCTTGGGTGAAATCAGAGGTATGCGCTTCTTCTTCAACCACCACAGGCTGCATGGTCTGAGCCAGCAACAGGGCTACAGGCTGCACAGCTGTCCCATAGGGCAGGCTGATAGGCCGGGGCAGACTGGGAGAAACCTCTATTTCATCCTCAGAGTCGCTGCTTTCGTCAGGCTCATCATCCTGCACATACACCAGCGCAGGCTTGGTATCCTTCTCATCAGTTTTCGTGAGTACCAGAGGCAGCGGCCCAGGCGCTTCATAGTCCGACCCTCCGCGCTCTCTCACTTGCACGTCCCAGGTGGGGAAACTACCCACCGCCAACTTGATCTTCGCGCTCAAAGCTGCCAATCCTGCCATTTACACCTAGCGAGAGGACCGAGGCACTGGCAACTTCGGCAGCTGCAGGATGTACTCGCGGAGAGGGGGAGGACGTTGGCGCAGAGAGACTAGAGGACAGCGGCGGTCTGCAGGACTGTGGGACTTGTACGCGCTAAAGAACGGCCCGTAACACCTGCTTGAAGCTCGAAGGCGTCTATTCTCCTCTCCCAGCAAGCTCTCCGTGACCCGCAAGTGCGAGAAGTCTCCACTGGGCAAAGCGTCTCTGAGGTCCGAAAAGGAGTTGTTGCTGAATGTAGTACTGCGCACTAGCAAGGGAGTGAACTGTAGCAAAGCCCTTCGGTTCTTGCTTTTCCGACGAGAAGGAGACGCAACACCCCGACGAGGACTGCTACGTCTGGCCGGCAAGGCGTGGGTGTCTGCCGGAGGCGGGGAAAGCGCTGCAAGCAAGACAGAACGACCAGGTATCGCCATTGACATACAGCTAGTTGCGAGGCAGAGACTGCAGACGTCTGCCAGGAAGCACGTGGGACATCTTGGGCAGGCTGGGTACTGTCGTGCGCAGAAGTCGGTTAGTAAAGCAGGAACTTTGCCTTGTCTGCTTCTTTGGCCCTTCACTCGCTCTGGGAGACAGCCTCAGTTGTCTCAGCTCCCGCAGCTGCGTAAGTGCTCGCAGGTTGATAGGTCTGCGGGGAAACTGTCTGTGTCCCGAGATGTAAGGCAGTTCAGACATATAATATGCTGAAGGTGGGCTTTCGACTAGTGCACGTGGGGTAAGGAGCACTCAGAGCGGCGTGCTTCCTGTGCGGATTTGACCTGGAGGCGCTGATCTTGGGAGAGCGCACTGCCAACTTAACGACGGCCATGCCCATTGCTGCTCTAACCCTGCTGTTGGCAGGAATAGTCAATTGCTTCCTGCTACAGCCCACCAGAATCTTCAAGCGGCCTCAATTAGTGCAGTGGCTGGGACTCATAGTCCTCAAGTGTCTCCTTTTCCTGCTCTTTTCCCCTCTCTTCGGGAAACTCGTCTCTGCTATGGGACTGGACTACGCGAGACTTCGGCCCTGCATAAACGGAGGCCTGGTAGTGGTGACTCTGACTGCGTCAGCCCTGGCCAAGCAAGTGCGAGAGGCGGCCACTAGCGAAGGAGACTCGTAACTCTTATCAAGGAAGCTAACGCCACTGCTGAGCTAAGCTAGGAACAGCTGCACTCACTCAGTGCTTCTAAGCGATTGTTTGCGTCCTTCTTGCAAAGGCTGGAGGCCATTGCAATGGAAGAAAGAGGCAAGTGGCTGCTTGTGGGCGCTGCAGTGCTGATGAGCGGCTTGCTGGCTTTCAAGTTGTTAGGAGGCTGCAAGTGCACAGACTGTCCCAACTCTTCCTGCTGCAAGCCGAAGGACGAGAAGAAAGCGTAGTCTAGTCCTAGTCATTCCGAGCTAATAATGCGGACACTGTGCAAAGCCGTGCGCTTCAGCACAAGTCCACTGCTAGTAAGCGCTACCCAGGCCTCCCAAGTGCAGGTGCAAAGGACCAGCTCACTGCGGCCGAAGCCAGATCTCACCCAGCCCCTAACATTCGGCAAACACATAGCAGACCACATGCTTGAAGTCAGCTGGACTGCGGATCAAGGCTGGGGCGTACCACTGATTAAGCCCTATGAGCCGCTCAAACTGGACCCGGCGGTGAGCGCACTGCACTATGCGGTGGAGTGCTATGAAGAATTGGAGGCTGTGCAAGGCGCGGACGGGCAGATCTTCATGTTCCGGCCGGAACTCTATATGAAGAGACTGGCGGAGTCGGCGGAAGCTGTGTGTCTGCCGACCTTCCCTCCTGCGGAACTGACGACTCTGCTCAAGCAAATGATATCGCTTGATGCGGGCTGGGTGCCTGCAATGAAGAACTCAGGACTGTATGTGCGTGTGAACTTCTTCAGCGATCACAATGTGTTGGGAGTCACTAGACCCCTGAAAGCCAAATTGACGGCTTACAGTACGCCACACAGTACCTTTTCTCCTTCAGGTCTGCACCCTGTGCGTCTTTTCTGTGATGAGACTGTGGTCCGCACGTGGCCTGGAGGCGTGGGGCAGTTCAAAGTCGGCGCCAACTACGTCAATGGTGTAATGCACACCGACCGCATCCGCAAGCAGGGATACCAACACATGCTCTGGACAGTTAGTAACTCCCACCTAGATGGCAATGTCACAGAAGCAGGCCGCATGAACTTCTTCGTAGTGGTCAAGTCCGAAGACAGCGATTTGCAGGTTGTCACTCCCCCCTTAGACGGCCTTATTATTCCAGGAATCACTCGAGAATGTGTTTTGGAGCTGGTCAAAGACCTTCCTCAGTATGAGATAGTCGAGCGGCCTATGAGAGTGGAGGAATTGCTCAAGGCGCTGCAGGAGAAGCGAGTAGTGGAGTGCTTTGGCACTGGCTCCCGGATGTTTGTTGTACCAGTGCAGACTGTACATATACGAGGGAAGGACTACGAGGTGCCGCTGAAGCTGCAGAATTGCGGGAGACTGGCGAAGTGGGTGCATGACCATTTGAAGGAGATTCAGTGTGGGGCGAAGCAGCATCCATGGGCAGCGGCAGTAAGTAGGTAGTAGCTGCAGAGGGCATTCACTGGTATGGAGGAGCGGGAGTCTAAGGTGTGGCTGCTATGGGCAAAGCGCAGTTCCGTGCTTTTCTCCTATCTGAGCGGAAATATACTCAGAGAAATCTGCAGCTACCTGGACCCCATGTACTTCCTAGTCTCGGTGTCTGAGCACAATTTCAGCTACTTCGATTTCGCGACTTTCTCTATGCAGCCAGCCATACAGCTGAACACACCAATCACCCAGGACGTCAACAGTCGCTGGACAGTAGTGGACTTCCAGCGAGTGTTGCTGTGCGGAGGAGGAACCGGCGGTGAGGCCTATACATAGTACGAGGCTTTCCAGTCAGCCTACATGTTACACACTAGTGGTACAGTGCAGGTACTGGCTGGCATGCTTAGTGGTCATCGTTCCTGCGGAGTGCAAGTGTGGCGAGGAGCTGTGCATGTTTTTGGGTCTTTTGTGGATGAAGGAGCTACTAAGAGTGAATGTAGGCACCTGAGAGACTTAGCCTGGACAGCTCTCCCAGACATGCACAGTCCCAGGTCGTGCTTCACTCCTGCAGTATGGAGAAGCGCCTTATACCTCTGCGGAGGCATAGAGAACGACACTATAGAAATCTGGGACGGCCACTATATGACTATATGGAATATCAAACTGCCTGCGGCGAACACTACTTCCAGCTGTGTACAGGGCGGCCAGTTGCTACTACTCTCTCGTGAGTCCCTGGTGATCCTCTCAGAGCCTGCTGCAGGCTGCCCTGCAATGGTGGTCAAGAGACACTCGCTGGGATTGATAACTTTCAACCCCAGTCCAGTGCTTTACAAGGATGCGATTTACCACTTTTGTGATAAAGATGTGAGAAAACTTTCTTTAATTACAGATATTTATTAGTACTCGTGCATATCTAAAGTACATCTATTGGGAATGTCCTTATTTGACTGTGCTAGTAATAATTAGTCT
>Ga0247837_1003619_pt1 | contig 26572 bp, 24 predicted proteins | sample LaCtaG_2_FD_187115 | JGI IMG/M metagenome (GOLD analysis project Ga0247837, IMG submission 187115) | Freshwater microbial communities from meromictic Lake La Cruz, Castile-La Mancha, Spain - LaCruzMarch2015_14.5m | ecosystem: Environmental > Aquatic > Freshwater > Lake | place: Spain: Castile-La...
AGCCACTTGCGCCTGTTGCAGCGCAAATGCTGCCCATTGTGGAGGCGGAACGCCGTGTACGCGCGCGCTAACCGTAGACCAAGTGATGATCCGCCCAGCGGTCCGTCGGTGACGGCGGCGGACATTGTCTTGCGCAGTGAGCGCGACGCAGTGCTACTCAAGCCCGCTGGACTTTCCAGCGAGGCACCAGCAACCGATGGAAAGGGTCCCGCCACACTGCTTGTGCAAGCGCGTGCACTTCTTGGTTGGCCCGAAGCGCAGTTGCCGCACCGGATTGATCGCCCAACCCGTGGATTTGTGGTGGTCGCGCGCGACAGCGCCGCCGTGGCAGCACACAACGAGGCGATTCGGGCAGGGCGGTGGACCAAGCACTACCTAGCGCGGATTGCTGCTTCTGGCTCACAAGTAGATGGTCGTGCACTCATCGGTCAGCATCACGCCTACCTGCGCCGCGATGGTGCGGTTGCGCGAGTGGTGCGTTCCGGTGGCGATCCATCAACGCTGGTGATTGAAGCGATCGCCCCCGCGCCCGCGCCTGCGGCCCCCGGCGAGTGGCATGCAGTGATTCGATTGGTCACTGGACGCTTCCATCAGATTCGCGCCATGTTGAGTGCGTTGGGATTCCCGCTCGTTGGTGACCAGGAGTACGGGGGCACTCGGGGTCACATGTACCTCGATCATGCATCGCTGTGGTTTCCATCGATTGTGGACGGCTCTATGCAGCGTGCGTGGCTGCCGATTGATCCGCGTCGCGAGGCGGTCGATCCGTCCATCATCAGCGCGTTGGCAAGTGCACAACCGATGGAAGCGCAGCGCTAGCGGCTCACCCAGCGAACGTGTCCAAGTCGGTTGGTGACAAACTGGCTTGCCGCGCGCCGGGTAGCGCGCGCATTCTCTGCATTCTTCAGCGCACCGAGTTCGCCAACCAAGGTGGCCGGGCTGAGGAGATCAACAAACCCTGGAGTCTTGTCAACCAATGAAACGCTGGCACCGGTGATTTCCAATCCGATGGCTTCGTCTGCTGGCTTGCCGCCATCGATCCACGCAAATCCACCGCCGATGTACACGCCAACCTCGCCGTTGGACACCACCACAAATCGAATGGAGAGGTTGGTGGAACTTGGTTCCACCGGAGTGCGTCCGGCCCTGGGTCGCCACAGCACTTCAATGTGCAAGAACCGACCGTTCTTGGCGGTGCCAGTGGCAAGCTCTTCGTAGGGGATGTCACTGAAGACCACCGTTGTCTGAGCAGGCTCAATGGCGTAGGTGCCGGTGGTGAACTCAGAAGTCAGCCGGACTGCGGTATCTCCAGAGCCAACAATTTCTACCGCTCCGCCCGGGGTAATTGAACACCCGGCGCTCGCTAAGAGCCATGCAGTGGCAACAGTGGCAATCATCCGCGCCACGCCAAGATTCATCGCATATCCCGCGAGAGATCACCTTCTGTAGACGCCGGGCGCTGCTGTACAGCACGTGCTGCGGGCGAATCGATTCCAAGAATCGCAAACGGATCGCGCTCAGCAATCGCACGCAGGGCGATGCGCGGAATCGCTGGCAACTGGGTCCCGTGTGCAAATGCATTCACGGAGTAGAGGTTCTCAATGGCCTTCGCAGGCAAGTCATACGGGAAGCCGCTTCCAAAGAAGAGCTTCTCCAAGACGCCCAAACTCTGCGCGCTGAGGAGCGCGTTATAGAGTTGCCACGGGCGACCAGACACGCCGCTGATTTCTGCGTAGACGTTCTGATGCTTCATGAGCATGGCCAGGCATTCGTCAATCCACGGCCATCCAAGTTCGCCAATCACGATCCGAAGTTTCGGATGTGCGCGCGCTACTTCGTCAAAGCCAGCAGGTCGATCAAACTCCAGTGAGCCGCTCGCTACCAGCGGACCGGGTCGACCGATGAAGAGTGGAAGCCCCAGCGCTTCGATCCGCGCATAGAGACGCATGGCATCGGAGTGTGTTGGATGAAATCCTTGCGCGCTTGGGGAGATGGTCACGCCCACCAGTCCAAGTTCGACGGCGCGCTCAAGTTGTGTTGCAGCGTCGCTTGCCATCGGGTCAATGCCGGCAACGCCAGCAAGGCGGCCAGGATTGGAGCGAACCACTTCCGCTACAAACTCATTGGGGATACCGGCATCAAGCAGCTTGGAGCGAAATCCGTGCACCAACGCGGCTGCCACCGGCTCGATGGCGCGATCAAGCGCAGCAGCAGTCGACTCAAGGCGGGTGCCACGAAGCGCGGTGAAGCGGCGGAGCGCTTCAGCAGTTTCACGACCAAGTTGTTCAGGCGAATTAAAGACTCGTGTAGAGCAGTCAACGATCATTTGGAACGACTCACTTTCTCGGCGTCCTGCCGCGGCGGCACCCATCCGTGGGTGCGCGATGGTGACATGCAAACCAAAGTGTAGCGGGCTTTACTGGTTTTTCGGTCGAACAGCCCGGTGGAGAACGCAAATCCCCATGGTGAGTGGCGCGGCGCTGCACTGTTCGAAGCCAGTTTCTTGCAGTTTTTGCGCAAATTCGCGCGGCTGCAGGAAGGTGCTCACCGAGCGCGGCAGATAGTGATACGCACCCGAAGCGTCCCGCGCCACCATGGAGGCCGTCCAAGGCATGATGCGCTTGGTGTACAGATTGCTTCCCCAGCGCACGATTGGATTGGTTGGGTCCGCGAATTCCAAGACCACCAGTCGTCCGCCTGGGCGCAGTACTCGGAAGAACTCGGCGAGTGCGCGCGCAGGTACCGCAACGTTGCGGATTCCAAACGCAATCGACACTACATCAAAGGACTGGTCAGGGAATGCCAACTGCATGGCGTCGCCTTGGTGATACGTGACCGAGGTGCGCGCTGATGTTGAGCCTGTTGAAGTGCGCGCCGCGTCGGCACGCGGCGCGACTTGGTTCCGACGTCCTTTGTCCCGCGCAATGGCAAGCATTTCCGGGGTGAAATCCACGCCGGTCACTTCAGCGGCGCCCGCATCTGCGAACGCCTCCGCCAGATCGCCCGTACCGCACGCAACATCAAGAACGCGGGTGGTGGTGTTCACACCAGCGGCTCGAACGGCCGCGCGGCGCCAGCGTTGATCCTGAAAGAATGAGTGCAAACGATTGTTCAGGTCGTAGCTGCCTGCGATAGCTGCAAACATGCCTTGCACCTTGCGCGCCTTCTCGGCGTCACTATGCGGGCTGTCACGCAGCGCTTCCTGGGTCCAGATGGGTCCGATTTCGACCATTCGGACGATGGTAGGCGGTTCTACGGACCCGGAAAGTGCCCTGAATTGATCGATAACAAAGAATAAGTGCTCCATAACGAAGGAAATTGCCTTGCCGTGGCGGGTCGAAACCGGATCGCCCGATGCCACTCTCACGCCGACACCAACGCGGCGCACCACTCGCAAGGAACACAGAACTATGCATCTCGAATCCACCATCGAACAGCTCTTCCAGCACCTCGTCTCCGGCGACCGTCGTCGCGCCCACGCTTTCGTGGCCACGTTGACCGCGCAGAACATTCCCGCCGAGCGCCTTGCGAACGACATTTACTGGCCGATCCACGAGATGCTCGTCAAGCTCTTCAAGAAGGATCAGCTCTCGCGCATCAGTTACAACTACGCCACCCGCGCCCTTCGCCAGATCGCGCATCAGGGCTCAAGCACCTACACCCGCGTGGAGCGATCCGCAGGTCGAATCCTCATGTTCTGCGGCCCAACTGAGGGCGAGGAACTGGGTGCGCAGATCGCAGTTGATCTGCTTGACGCCGCTGGATATGAAGTCTTCTTTGCTGGTGCTGGAGTCGCCAACGACGAGGTTCTTGAAGAACTCGCCAGCACCCGCGCCGGAACGCTGGTCCTGTGGGCATCAGCAGCCAGTGATGCGCCGGCCATTCGCGCGCTGATTGACCAAATCAAGGAAATCGGTGGCCATCCAAACCTGCGGATTGTCTGTGGCGGCGGCGTGTTTAACCGCGCACTCGGCTTGGCCGAAGAGATCGGCGCCGACGTCTCAGCCACCACTCCGGCGGCATTGGTTTCGGCTCTGACTTCCCTGGAAACTGCGGCAGTCACCGGGCGGATCGGTACCACCGCCACTGCCAACACCACCCGACGCCGCTCCTCCAAGGCTGCGTAAACCAGATCCTCGCCCGTGGAAAGTGCCCCTCGGGGCGCCTCCGCGGGCTTCAACACCCGCCCGCCGGCCACGACGGACCGGCGGGCGGGTGTGTTTTTGCCCATCCTTGGTCAAACAGCCGCGGGGGAGCGGCAACCCAACGTGCACGGAGCGGTAGGCTTCCTGCATGCTCAGCAAGGCTCACGAGAACCGACTCATTCGACGCGCCCAGCGCGGCGATGGCGCGGCCATTGAAGAGCTGATCCGCGAGCACCAGGGCGCCCTGTACGGATTCATGGTCCGCCTGTCCGGTCGCCCGGACGTGGCAGAAGACATGGTGCAAGAGGCGTTCGTTCGAGTCATCAAGAACATTGGTCGATTCGATACACGCTTCCGATTCTCTACCTGGATCTTCACCATCGCTCGACGCCTGTATGTGAATCACATGCAGAAGCATCGTCCCGTCAGCGACAGCGAGGCCATGGAGTTCTGGGCATCTGATTCCGATCGTCCCGACGACGTGATGGTGGCTGCTGAGAAGCGTGATCACCTGAGCCGCATCTTGGACGTTGCGATCGCGTGCCTGACGCCGCTGCAGCGTGAGATCGTCACGCTGTTCCATCATCAAGATTGGTCGATCGAGGCTGTGAGTAGCCATCTTTCGATGCCAGAGGGCACTATCAAGAGTCATTTGCATCGCGCTCGTAAGCGCATGCACGCGGTGATCAACAGTGACGAAGAACTGGCCAGGAAGGCCGAGGAGGTCATGGAATGATTCCGAACGACCGTAACGATCAAAGCAGTTCCCCCGACGTGACTCATTCGGTCATGCATCGCTTGGGTTACAAGCGCGCCACTGATCCGGCGCAAGCCCGATCCATGCGCACGAGCCGCATCGTGGTGGGTATTGCGCAAGGCGCACTGGTCTTGGCCGCGTGTGCGCTCGGCGCCGCGTGGTGGATGGGTAATTCCCGCGCCGATCGATCACAGCCTGCAGTCGGCGACGCATTGCGCGGATCGGTGGTGCAGGGTGCTGGTCGACTTGATTCGATTCTCCTTGGAATGCCGCGCGTGTCCAACAGCGACATCCTGCAGGCTTCTGAAACCAAGCGTGCGCCAGAGGCGGCCTCCACCGTCACCGATGGGGCAGTACACGTTCGTAGTTACTAATTCCGAACCGCTGGCGCTGTGCGGTCAGAGTCGCGTTCACCATGAAACGAAGGTTGCCACGAACACTTGGTGTGCTCTCTGCGCTCCGTGTGCTCCATGCGATCACTGTGCTGTGTGTCATTGGCATGGCGTCCGCAACGTCGGCGTTGCCACCGGGTGACGGCGTCTTTGGAAGTGCAACAATCGTTCCCGCAGATGTAGGAGTGGTGGTTCACGTGCGCGGTGCCAAGGGGCTGCGTGCTGACGCAGCGATGCTTCCAGCGCAGGCGGCGCTGCTTCGGCTTGCTGGTTCGCGCGTCTTGGTGCAGACCTGGGATCGGCTGGCGGAAGACCTTGGCGTGGATGCCTCCAGTTTGGTTGACTTACTCCTGGGCACCGATGTCACCTACATCGAACGCACGCGCGCTGGCCAAGTGGAGTGGGCGATCGTGACGCGCATCGAGCAGCCGCTACTGGATCTCTTTGTGGAGAAATTGAAGCCGGCGACCGCTGCTGGCGGGCGATCGATTTATCCAGTCCAGCAAGTTGCTGCGGCGTGGCGACCTCCGCATCTTGTCCTGGGTCCGTCGGACCGCACGGCGCTCTTTGACGAAGTGGTGGGGCGCATTGATGCGCCGAATGCAGACGGTTCGCTTGCTGTTGCAGCGGATCTTGTTGCAGCCAACGGATGGGATACCGCGCCCGTTGAAGTGGTTTGGCGGCATGAGCTTCCAACGGGCGGCATGACGGTGTTCACCGCGCGTGCGGTTGATGGACAGTTGCGGATTCGTCATCGCAGTCGATTTGATCGAGCGCCCATCCACGTGGCGTCTGGCGCGCCTGCCGATGCTGGTTTGCTGCGCGCTTTGGACGGGGCAGGTATCGCGGCCTTGGTGATGAATCCGTGGCGCGGTCCGCTTGATAAACAAGAAGTCGTCGATGCATTCTTACTTGAGGGGCGCATTGATGATGCGATGCGGTCCAACATGGGGGCGCGACAAATTGTGGTGGTTGGAGACGCCGCACTTGATGGAACATCGGTGCGCGTCCCGACGCTCGGCATTGCCTTTGAGGTGCGCGACCCAGTGCTTGCTGAAAAACAGTGGGACGGTTGGGCGCAGCGATGTGTGGAGAGCGTCTCTACGCGCGCCAACATGCCGCCGCCAGTACGCGCCGAATCTGCAACGGGCGCGGTGCGATTGGTAGACATTGCGCCCGCGGCGCGTTCGATCTTTGCAGATCACCCATTTGCGCGATCCATCCGACTGGCATGGGCAACGCAGAGCGGCGCGAACGGTGCATGGCAGATCATTGCCACGGATCCCGCGCTGTTGGACAAGATCGGTTCCGCGATTGCGGGCGCAGAGCGCATGGCCGATCCAGATGACGCACATGAATTGGGCAGCATTTCTGGATCGGCATTGGCGACGCACTTGCGATCATGGACCACTGCGCCCGCGCTCTTTGTGCCAGAATCGCCAGAGCCGTTCGTGCAAGGCGTGTCATTGGCTGCGGACATCCTGGCCGCGGCACCGCGCGTGCGTTGGCGTGCGCGCGCGCCGATGGAGGGCGTGATCGAAAGCGAACTGGTGGTGGAGCTGCCGAAATCGGTGGTGCCGGTGCCGGCGCCGGACGCCGTGCCAGCGAATCCGCCAGCAGCGGCTGATGTTCCGGCGACTGCGACTGCGCCTGCACCTGCGCCCGCGCCTGAGCCCGCGCCGACACCCGCGCTCGCACCCGCGCCGACACCCGCGCCCGCACCCTCATCCGCCCCCACGCCATGATTGCAGCACTTGACGAGCGGCTCATCTTGGCATGCCGTCGCCATCCGTTGGCTGCTGAAGTGGCGCGCGGATTGACCCGCTCTGGTGTGCCGGAAGGTGCTCGCGTCATGGTGGCGGCAAGCGGCGGTGCGGATTCAACTGCGCTCATGGCATTGTGCGCGGGACTGGCTGCGCACGGACGAATTGAACTGGCGGTGGGCACCGTCGATCACGGCATTCGCAGCGAATCAGCACTTGATTGCCAATGCGTTGCGATGATGGGTGCGCGGCTCGGTGTGCCGGTTCTGACTCGATGTCTTGATTTGAGTGCAGGTTCCGGACTGGCCGATCGGGCCCGGACTGCTCGGTACGAAGCGCTGGCATCCATGGCGCTTGAGTGCGGCGCTACCAGCATTCTTGCTGCGCATCACGCGGATGATCAACTGGAAACCATGCTGATTGCATTGGCGCGCGGCGCGGGTCTTGGTGGCATGGGCGGCATGCCCGGGCGTCGCCCCATTCCGTGTGAAACGCCTGGAGCGCAGCACCTCTTCTTGGTGCGTCCGTGTTTGCGCCTGTCGCGCGAATCGTTGCGTGCTGCATGTGTTGACCTTGCCGTGCAATGGCGTGAAGATCCCACCAACGATCGGCGTGACACTCCGCGTGGAATCGTTCGACACGTAGTGATTCCGGCCTTGGAATCAGTGGCTACTGGTGCCACGCGCCGTGCTGCGCGGACCGGTGAATTGGCACGTCTCGGGAACGTATTGCTTGAATCACACGTGTCTGCCATGCGCGGCCCGGATGGATCGATTGCGCGCAGCGCGTTCCAAAATGCGCCCGAAGCGCTTGCAGCAACTGCAGTCTGGATGCTTGCTGAAGATCGAATGGATGATGCCACGCGATGGGCCGCCGCTGAGGCGATCGTTGATGGGTCAACCGAGCCGCGCCGATTCCCGATGAGTGGCGGCCTTGAACTGTCCGTGTGCGCCCACTCCGTGCGGGTGCGCCCGGTTACTGTTTGACGTCTGCGGGAGTTCGGCAGCGGTCGTAATCAGTGCTGGTGACGCAGGTCACTCGTCCGTTCTCCACCTTGACGATGGTGGGCGGGGTGATGATCCACTGCTTGGTGTCTGGAAGCGAAACGCGTTCGCAACCGGTGCATTCCACGTCGGCGGGCTGGTCGCTTGGCAGCACTTGGACGCCGGGGCCATGTGGCACCAGAACGGCAATGACGTTGCCTTCCTGCGGGCCAGAAAAATACGTTCGAAAGACTTCGTGACAACGGCCGCAGGTGGGGGAATAGAACACCACCCACTTGGTTCCTTCCAACGTCAGGGGCGTCAGGCTTGGAACATGTCGAGCGATGCCCGCCTCGGCCATGGTCATGCCAACCCATTCGCTCGGATTGAGCACCACCATTTCCGCGCCGCTACTGCTAAACCGGGAGTTCGTTCGCGGAGCCAAGTCAAGGCGGCCGGCGAGTCCAAATGCAAACGCAGCAATGGCCACAGCTCCAATGACCTTCAATGCGGAAATACGTCCGCGTGGGGCGGGCGTTGGGTTCGGCCGCATCAGCAGTGCAAGTGTGCCAGCGCCGATGGCAAGACCGACGAGCGGTGCGATCCACATGCTGGCTGGAACCGCTGCGTCGCCGGGCGCATTGATGATGGCGGAAAGTTCCGCCAGGCCACTAAACGCAAAGGCGATACCGGTCAGCCAAGCAACGCGGCGTGACAATCCAGACGAAAGGAACGCAAACATGGCACCGCACAACTCAACAGCAATCAGAATGCGCAGCACCTTGTCCGAACCGGCTCCAGTCTTCACTGAGAGATTCGCGAGCCAATTTGGAAGCGCGTCGCCGCCACGTGACCACTCGATAGCAACGCAGGTGAGTAGTAGGGCGGGGATAGCAATGCGACGAAGCAGTCCATTCATGGATTGACTTTGCCTTTCGCGTTCAGCGCGGCGCGCACCAACGTGGCGTCTTCGCTATTCGTGCAGACGCCGATCACCACGCCGTCTTCGACGGTGAGGAGTACTGGGGTGCTCAGCACGTAGTTAATGCCCTTGGGGAATGTTGCTTTACCGCATTCGGAGCAGGGGTTTTCCAACAGTTCGCCCGTGGCATCTGGGATGGAAATGCTAGTCGTTGGGGTGGTCAACGGGCCACTGAAATAGCTGTTCAAGAGCTCGTGGCAGTGATCGCAGTCATCGCGCATGAAGACGATGTGATGACGGCCAACATTCAAGTTTGCGGGCAGCGGTCGCTGCACCAAGAGCATCAATTCTTGGGCATCCAATCGCTGGCCCTTCCATGATTCAAACTCCGGCGCGTACCACGGCTTGGCGGTTGCTGGCATCGGTGGCCAGACTGTTGTGGCGGTGACCACGGGGGTGGTGGTGACCACGGGATTGGTGGTGACCACGGGGTTGGGAGTGTCAACAACTTCAAGCGTGACTACGGCGCGATCCGGCACGCCGAAGGCAATTCCGATGCCAAGCAGTGCGGGGACAAACATGACGTAGCCAAGTTTGCGCCCAAGTTCCGCGGGCGGCAGGCGACGACCGCGCGGCCGTAGCACGCACAGGCCAATCAACAACGTGAGGTCGATGGCAAGCATCCATGTGGGCGATGGTCCGCTTGCGCCGAAACATCCGCAGCTCGCAGCGCCGGAGGAAATCAGTAAGCCCAGAATGACACAGAACAGCGTCATGAGTGAGATGGCCAATCCGCGCGCCGCTTGCACCGGACCGACCACCATCACAAGCGCTGCCATAATCTCGAACGCGATCATGAAGCGCATGGCGGGTCCAAGGTAATCCTCGCGGTTTAAACCAAGGCCACGAACAAAGATGAAATCCGTGACATCCGTGACCGGCTTTGGCAACAACTGCGGGTTGCGCTCCCAGAGTTTTACCCCCGCTCCGAGGAGGATCCAGAGGGGAACGATCAATCGGAGTAATACGGTGCCGATTCGAGTTCCGGAAGGCTTGACGGGTGTTGGTTCATTCATAGCTCGCAATATCGTAGTCAATGCATCCGGAACGGCGTGTGGTGACATTCGGCCGCGTGCACGAATCTAGAAATTGACCTGTGCGAATTCGCGGCGAAGTGCGGGAACTCTCCCGCGCGCGCCCGCTCTTTGCAAGGTAGACCACACACATGGCCGTGTTTGTTCGATCAAGTCTCATGCCTGCGTCCGCCACCGATCTGGCCGCATGGCACTTCCGGTCCGGAGCGATCGACCGCCTCATCCCGCCGTGGGAGGATGTCGAAATCCTGGAGCGCCCCGCCGCCATGGTTGACGGAGCGGTGGCTCGATTCCGGATGAAGAAGTTCGGAGTGCCGTTGGTGTGGGTGGCGCGTCATCACGACGTCAAGCCGGGGATCTCCTTCTGTGATACGCAGGAATCCGGTCCATTCAGTTCGTGGAACCACCGGCATTCGTTCTTGCCGAACGGTGATGTCTCCAGCATGCTTGAGGACCGGATCGAGTACGCACTGCCGGGCGGGATCATCGGTCGTACCTTCGGTGGCTCCACGGTGGCTGGTGACCTGGAGCGGATGTTCACGTGGCGACATGCGCGTACTCGCCATGATCTGCACCACCATGCGACCTTCCCGGGCGAGCACCTGCGCGTTGCGGTGAGCGGTACCAACGGAATGGTTGGCGGTTCGTTGCTGCCATTCCTCTCGACTGGCGGTCATGATGTTCGGCGCATTGTGCGCGGAGCAGCCGATCATGCACGTGGCGACGTTGCGTGGGATCAGCGTGCTGGAACGTTTGATGCGGCGCGGCTTGAAGGTCTTGATGCGGTGGTGCACTTGGCCGGAGCGGGGATCGCGGACGAGCGTTGGAGCGCTGCGCGCAAGCAAGAAATCCGGGATAGCCGGGTCAATCCGACCACGCAACTGGCGCGCACGCTTGCTGGCCTCAAGCACAAGCCGCGCGTCTTGGTGTGCGCAAGCGCGGTTGGCTGGTACGGAAATCGACCAGGCCCTGGTCAAGTGGATGAATCAAGTCCGCGCGGGGACGGCTATCTTCCGGAGATCTGCGAAGAGTGGGAGCGCGCCACCGATGCTGCGCGAGACGCAGGCATTCGCGTCGTGAACGTGCGCATTGGCGTGGTGATCAGCGCTCGCGGGGGCGCACTTGCCAAGTTGCTGCCACCATTCAAGATGGGCCTCGGCGGCTCAGTGGGCTCCGGCCAGCAAGGCATGAGTTGGATCGACTTGGATGACTTGCTCGGCGTGCTCCGCTTTGTGATGAGCACGGATGTAAGTGGACCCGTGAACGCGGTGGCGCCAGAGCCGTGCTCAAACAAGGAGTTTGGGCAGACGCTCGGTAGTGTGCTGGGTCGACCATCAATCGCGCCGCTTCCTGCAACGGCAGTCAAGGTCATGTTTGGCGAGATGGGCGAACGCCTGCTCCTTGAAGGTGCGTTCGTTGCCCCGACACGCTTGCAGGCGCTGCAATTCAAGTGGGCGCTTCCGAGTCTGACTGATGCCTTCCGATTTGAGCTTGGGAAATTCGAATGACCACACTGGTTTGGTTTCGACAAGATCTTCGCACTTCCGATCATGACGCACTGCTTGATGCGTGCGCGCGTGGAGCGGTGGTGCCGGTGTTTATCTGGTATCCAAAGTCCGAGGGTCGATGGCCGATCGGTGGAGCACAGCGGTGGTGGTTGCATCACTCACTGCTGAGGCTGGCTGATGACTTACAGTCGCGCGGCTCCCGGTTGGTGATTCGAACTGGTGATCCAGCTGTGGAACTTGCGTCTATCGCGCGCGCGTGTGGCGCTAAGCGCGTGGCGTGCTCACGTCGTTACGAGCCAGCAGCCATGGCTGACGAGGAGCGCGTAGCCGAAGTGTTAGAGAAGTCTGGTATTGAACTGTGCCGCATTGGGTCCAATCTGCTGTTCGATCCGTTTGCGATCCGCACGCAGACCGGCACCGCCTACAAAGTATTCACACCGTTCTGGCGTGCGTGTTTGACCCGCCCAGCGCCCGATGCTCCGCGCCCAGCGCCAGCAACGATTCCCGCGCCTACTGCCTGGCCTACTGGGCTGGAAGTCGATGCGTTGCAACTCCTGCCGAAGATTCCGTGGGACGCTGGATTGCAGCAGATGTGGACCCCTGGTGAGGTTGGCGCGCGCACACGCCTGAAGGCGTTCGTTACTGGGCCAATCGGCCAGTACTCCATGCAGCGTGATATTCCTGGTGTGCACGGCACGTCCATGCTTGCGGCGCACCTGCACTTTGGTGAGGTGAGCCCGCGCGAAGCGTGGCACGCAGTGCAGAAGGCAATCCGCGGTCGAGCAGGTGAATTCACCGCGAACGCCGAGAAGTTCCGCGCAGAATTGGGTTGGCGTGAATTCGGCGCGCATGTCCTTGCCAATTTCCCGCGCACTGCAGAGGATCCGTTACGCATTGACTTCCGGAAATTCCCGTGGCGCTCCAACGCTGTGGAACTACGCGCTTGGCAACGCGGTCAGACCGGCTATCCAATTGTTGATGCTGGAATGCGTCAACTTTGGCACACCGGATGGATGCACAATCGCGTGCGCATGGTGGTGGGCAGCTTCTTAGTGAAGCACTTGCGGATGGACTGGATGCATGGCGCCCGCTGGTTCTGGGATACGTTGGCTGACGCCGATCTTGCCAGCAACACGCTTGGCTGGCAGTGGGCAGGCGGCTGTGGCGCTGACGCGGCACCGTACTTTCGCATCTTCAATCCAATGACCCAAGGCAAGAAATTTGACCCAGAAGGCGCATACGTCAAGCATTGGGTGCCGGAACTTGCCGGCGTTCCTGCGGAGTACGTCCATGCGCCGTGGGAAGCACCGCCGCTTGCGCTTGCGATGTCGGGCGTCACGCTCGGCGAAACCTATCCGCATCCGATCGTTGATCATGCCAAAGCTCGCGCCGCGGCGTTGCAAGCGTTGTCTGCAGTGAGTGGGAAGTCTGTTACGGCGTCGGATGACGTGTAACGAGCAACTTGTCCACGCGGCGACCGTCCAGGTCGATGACCTCAAATTGCCAGCCGTTCCACTTCACCTTGTCTCCGGTAGTCGGCAGTTCGCCAAGGAGCGCCGTCACCAGTCCGGCAGCAGTAGCGACCTCTGGCAGTTCATCCGCGGCGTCGTTCGCTAGTCCCAGCGTTGCTAAGACATCCGGGAGTGGCAGCATTCCATCCATCAGCCATGAGCCATCTTCACGCTTGACGGCGCTGGCTTGTTCGCCCTCGGTGCCGCGGCTCATATCGCCAAGCAACGCTTGTACAACATCGTTAGCAGTGACAAGTCCTTCCAGTCCACCATGCTCATCAACCACAAAGGCAATGCGCGTGCGGTTTGATTGAAAGAGTGCGAGCAGCTTGAGTGCGGGCATTGAATCAGGCACATAGAGCGGCGCTTGCATGACCGCAGAGACCTTAAAGCCTGCGCCTGCAAGCAAGCCGTAGGAAATCAAATCCTTGATGTGCACCACGCCAAGCAGGCGATCGATGGAACCTTCGCACACCGGGAAGTGACTGAACGGGGCCGTGCCGATGAGTACTTGCAGATCGTCAGCTGGCATGGCCGCATCGATCCAGGTGATTTGTCCGCGCGGAACCATCAAGCTCTTGGCGGTCATATCGCCGACGCGCAGGGCGCGCTCAAAGATGCGGTGCTCCATGGGGTCAAACACGCCGGTTTTGGCAGCTTGCGCAACCATCGCTTTGACGTCTTCCTCGCTGACTTCTTCGCGATGGCTACGAATTCCGAGCAGTCGCGTGAGCCCATCCGTTGAACTGGTCAGGATGCGCACCGGAATGCCCGCCACGCGCGACATGAACCACAGCGGCGTGGCAGTGGCGGAGGCGATGCGCTCCGGATAGGCGATGCCGATCTGCTTGGGAACCAATTCGCCCACTACCAGCAACAGGTAGGAGAGAATGGTGATGACCGTGATGAATGAAATCACCTCCGCATGCGGAGCGATCGCTGGGTACTCGCGGAGCCAAATCTCCAAATAGTGCGAAAGTTCGCGTTCGCCGTATGCGCCTTCCACGATGGCGGTCATCGTCATGATCAGGTGAACGGTGGAAAGCAATCGCGATGAGTCGCGGGACAACGCCAAAGCGCGCCGTGCGCCGTGGTTGCCGCGGTCAGCCATCGCTTGCAGGCGCGAAGGACGAGCGGTCATGACGGCCAGTTCGCACGCGGCCACAAAGGCGTGCAACGCGATCAGTGCGCCCAGAATGATCAAGGTCACCATCATGCGTGTGCCCTCTGTTCTGTGCGTAGGCGACGGCGCCACGCAAGCCATGGCATGATGGCCGGCGCGATGCCGAGCAGAGCAGCAGCCCATGTTGCCCCCACCAGTTGTGCTTGCGTGCCGCCCGCCAGCATGCCAGCCACGGGGCCAATCACATAGCCAACGCCGATCAGCGCCTCGAAGCGGCCGCCGGCGTCAACGTCCGCACCACCCACGGCCATGGCGTAATAGAGACCTGCGTAATAAAGAATTCCGTGACCGGCGCCAAACATGGTGAGCCCAATCACCAGCATGGAAACATCGGTCGCCAGCACAATGCAGGCAAATCCACCAGCCAGCAGGGAAATCCCCACTGCAAGCGTGCTCCACCGGCCGTGCCAGAAGGTCAGTTGCGCCAAGATGACCACCGTGAGCATGCGCGCAAACATCCACACCGATGCGATCGGCGTCTTCATGCCATCTGCAATCGCGAGGTCGCGCAGGATGAATGGCATCACCGGGCCGATCACAGAAATGAATATGTAACTGGTTGGTATGACAAATCGCGTGGCGCGGAGCAGATACGCGTACTGCGGAGCAATGTGCGTGTGCGCATGTTCCGGAGGATGTGCGGCCGGACGTGCTGGAAACCAGCGAAGCAGGAAGATTGATAGTAGTGAAATCGGCGCGAGCACCAGAAGCGTGTGGCTCGCATGTCCGAATGCAATCACCGGTGCCATGAGCAGCAGTGCTGCGCCAGTAGCGGACATCCATGTCACATTGAAGATTCCGATCGAGCGCCGCATGTTGCCGCCGTGTTGTCCGGACGAAACATAGCTCTCCATGATCGGCCACAGTGTGGCGCCCACGCCGCTAAAGACGCATGAGGCGACTACCACGCCCCACATGCCGGTGAGTGCGACACCGGATGCGATGAGTTGGACGATAAAGATAGACATGAGCGCAGCGCGCGGAGTGAGTCCGTGGCCTGCAAAGCGACGCAGGATGGGACCAGAGCCCAAAGCCACCAAGACGTAGATGATGCTCTCGGCCAACGCCAGCAGCAGGTTCTCACTCTTCGTGAATCCGTACTGCAGTTCGGTGACGAATGGAACGCCGCTCCAGAGCAATCCGCTGCCGAGGGAGTTTGCCCAGGTGACCGTTAGTACCACCCAGCGTGGAGCGATGGCGGCTGGTCCGGCGATGGCGGCGCCATCCAAGGCAGCCGTCGCTCTATCCGCTGCGGCAGGGTTCGCGGAGTCTCGGGAGGCGTTGGCTGGGATGGCGGGCACGAAATGGGAGGATAGAGGAGGGAAGTTGCAGCGGTCGGCAGCACGAAATTCGTGATTTGGCAGTTGCCGTCTACACTTCGCACTGCGGACTCCCTTCTCTTGGCTGCTTCGACGCCCCTTATCGTCAGAAAGCATCATGAATCGCTCGTTGCCCAAATCAACTCTCGGGTGGCTGACACTCGCATGCTCGCTCGCGGCCTACTCGCCTGCGGGGGCGCAGTCCATCATCACTTCCTGGGGCCTGAATTCCTCGGGGCAGTTGCCCGGGACCATCGGAAACGGTGTCGACGCAGTTTCAATGTCCGCAGGTGTTGCTCATACCGCCGTGGTTCTGACTGACGGATCGATCCGCGTCTGGGGCAGTAACGAATTCGGCTGTGTCAACGCGCCGAAGGGATCGTTCGCCGCAGTGGCTGCAGGTGACAGTCACTGCATCGGCCTGGCGGCGAATGGATCGTTGGTCGGTTGGGGCAAGAACACTAGCAACCAATGCAATGTGCCCAGTGGATCATTCATCGCCATTGCCGCGGGCGGTATGCACAGTGCCGCCATCAAGGCTCGTGATGGCAACGCGGTGTGCTGGGGTAGCAACGGTAGCGGGCAATGCAATGCGCTGGTTGGTCCGTTCACCGCGATCACTGCCGGAGGTTGGCACACGGTTGCGCTCCGTAGTAACGGGACCGCGGCGTGTTGGGGCTGGAACGCCTACGGGCAGTGCTCAGCGCCAGGTGCCACCATGACACAGATTGACGCGGGATCGCAGCACACGGTGGGGCTGAAGTCGAATACAACGATTGTCTGTTGGGGCAGCAACTTTCAAGGGCAGTGCACTGCGCCCGCGGGTCCGTACGTGCGTGTGGCTGCCGGCGAGCAGTTCAGCGTGGCGCTTCGGTCCGATGGAAGGGTGATTGCCTGGGGATTGACGTCAGGTGCCTTGAGTTACGCGCCGCGCGGAGCGTTCACCCAGTTAACTGCAGGCGGGGCGTTCATCGCGGTGGCCGGCCAGATGGACGCCGACTTTGATGGTGACGGCATGGTCACGGGTATCGACTTGGCTTTGCTGTTGGCATCATGGGGTACGCCCGGCGCTGACATCGATCACGATGGCACCACCGCTGGCGGCGATCTTGCCGTGCTGCTCGCCGACTGGATCTTCCACTGAATCGAGCCACGCAGTGTCGCGGTTGCTTCTGAGCGGGAATGGGCTCTACACTGCTTGCCCGGTCATCTGTTCGTCCGTTCATGTCCTCGTAGCTCAACTGGATAGAGCGCCGCCCTCCGAAGGCGGAGGTTGTGGGTTCGACTCCCCCCGAGGACGCTTTCCTGCCGCGCTGCCGCGCGTAATCACGCATGCCTGACGCAACGAACGTACACCTTGATACTGCCGCCGCTCCAATCAATCCGATGGCTATCCGTGACTTTCAACGGATGATCCATGAGCGGTACTACGCCACCGACAACGCGCGTGGCGCCGCGAAGACCTTTCTGTGGTTTTCTGAAGAGGTGGGCGAATTGGCCCACGCGCTTGGCAAACTGGAGAAGGGAACGCCTGACCGCGCCAATTTGCAAGAGGAGTTCGCTGACGTCCTCGCTTGGCTCACCACGCTGGCAAACATCGCTGGTGTGGATTTGGAGCAGGCCATTCATGCCAAGTACATCGCTGATGGCGGCCCCGAGGGAACCAAGTGAACGATCCGTCTGCTGCGGGCGCATGCGATATCTGTCGCATTCATGCAAGCGCGGCAGACGCGAGCGTTGATGAACTGGCTGGGAATGCGCCGATCGCCCCAGTTTCTGGTGCCAGTGATTTCGCTGCGTTGGAGTGCCACCGTGGTCCATATTGGATCGTTCGCCATCATCCATTGCCGTCACCGCTGGTGGGGTGGACGTGCCTATGCGCCGTTCGTCATGTGCAGGGTCCGGCAGACTTTCACGATGCAGAAGCTGATGAATTTGGGCGTGCGTTGCGGACCGTGTCCCGGGCCATCCGTGAGGTCACCGGCTGTGATCGCGTCTACGCCATTGCGTTTGGTCAGGGTGCACCGCACCTGCACATGCATCTGATTCCTCGGTTTGATTCAGTGGAAGCCACGCGCGCCTGGCAGATTGCGGATTGGTATCGCGCGGTGGAACGCGGCGAGCACGCCCCGGCAGATCCGGCAGCGGTGGCAGACTGTGTTGCTTCCATGCGCGACATCCTTGCAGCGAACCCCCCCGGTGCGACTTCATCCGGCACGCGCCTGGTGCGAAGTGCACGCGCCGTTGCGCCGCCGCGTGCTGCATCTGGCCCGCGCCTCACCGCGAAACTCCGCGCAGATATTCACGAATCGGCTGTTGAATTCGTAGCAGCCCGCTACCAACTGACCGCTGATCAACGCGCCACGCTGGCAGCTACGCCGATCCGCTGGCGTCGCGGCCGTGGCGCCAGTGCCTACTACCAGCGCCACGCGCATGGCTTTGATCGACCGCACATTCTGCTGCGTGTTGCTCCGGGAGCGAGCGCGTATTGGCACACGTACCGGCGTGCTCGTGCTCGTTACTCAACGCCGCCCGGTGGAATTGAATTGGAAACGCGGATCTTGGCGATCGCCGTCCTGATTCATGAATTGACGCACGCTTTGCAACATGGCGCGTGTGGTCATGGCAAACGTGCGTTCAGCGAGGTGGAAACCACTGAGAATGAGATTGAGTTCATTCGTCAGCATGCGCCGCAAGCATTTGCAAAGTTGATTCCGGTAGTGCGCCGTACTCGTAAGAAAGTGCGCGGCGCACCCCCTCCGCCGAGCGGACTGGCGGCTTTGCGGGCGATTGTCCTGCGAGCAGCAGGAACACTCGCTGGGCTTATCCAACCGCGGAAGCCAGCAGTGATTGAGCCGCGCTCAACCCGGCGACGTACCCGCTCGCCCAAGCCCACTGGAAGTTGAAGCCGCCAATGCGCCCGTCAACATCACACACTTCGCCCGCCAAGTACAGGCCGGGAACGGTTCGGCTTTCCATGGTTTGCAGGCGTACTTCGGCAAGCGGAACGCCGCCGGCGGTGGCTTCTGCAAAGGTGAATCCACGGTCGCCGGAAATCGGCAGGGGGGTGCCGGCAACACATTGCGCAAGCGCGCGTCGTTGCTCGCGCGGCAGTTGTTGCGCCGTCGCCGCGGGGTCCACAGAACTGGCGGCGCACACGGCCCGCATGAGTCGCTCTGGCAGGTAGGCGCGCAGGACGGTGCCAACGCCTCGTCCCTTGGCATCGATCAGTGCGCGATCAATGGCGTCCACTTCGATACCCGGCGTCCAGGAAAGTTCCAGGCGCGTGCCGGGATCGCTGAACTGCTCCATCAGCAAATAGCGGCTGACATTGAGCACACTTGGCCCGGAAATGCCAAAGTGTGTGCACAGCGTGCTATCAGTGAATGAAACGAGCTTCTTGCCCGTTCCGGACCGCAACGTCAGTTGCGCTGGAACAGTCAGACCGCTGAGCTCCGTGATCCAATGTCCAGCAGGCAATCGCAGCGGTACCAGTGCTGGAACCAGGTGTTCTGTCACTGAGTGACCCAGTGAACGCACCATGTCCAAGCCCGCGCCATCTGAGCCAGACTTGGGAAGCGCCTTGCCACCCGTGCACAGGATCACTCGGCGAGCGATCAATTCCGCGGATGGACTTGCGTGTTCATTCACACCGAGATTTCCAGGGGCGTTGCTATTGGTAGTGAGACGAAATCCCGCCGAAGTGGCGGCAATCGAAGTCACGCGGTTTGGATGCGAAAGTCGAACCCCTGCATCGCGCGCCGCGGCAAGCAGTGCATTGAGGACGCTGTGTGCATCGTCAGACACTGGGAACAATTTCCCCGTTTCTTCGCGCTTCAATTCAACGCCAAGTTCCGAAAAGAATTGCACGGTGGTTTCAACGCCGAATCGACGCAGCACGGTACGAATAGCGGTCGGCGTACTGCCGGCGTAGTCAGCATCATCAACACGCCAATGGGTGACATTGCAACGACCGCCGCCCGCCACCAAGATCTTTGCTCCTAAGCGCCGCGCACCGTCAAACGCCACGATTCGAAGCGGTGCCCCCGCAGCCTGTGCAGAGCGGGCTGCCCAAATAGCTGCAAACAAACCAGCTGCGCCGGCACCGATGACAGCCACGTCGCAATGGGCCACGTCGCTATGCGGCACGTCGCGGTGCTCCACGTCGCCGTGGCTCGGATCCGAGCCCGTCTGGCTCACTTCGCTGGACCCGCCGCCGGGAGGGTTGACTCTCCCAGTTTCAGGCTGCTTTCAATGCGCTTTGCCTTCTCAGCATTCCAAGCGAGCGTGATCGGGGTTCCGGCACTTCCCTTCACAAGGAATCGCGCCGCAACGGTTGATTGCCCAGGGACACCTCGTTCCAACCGGAGCGTCGCGGGCTGGAATCCTTGCGGATCCAGGGTGCGGTCCGTTCGGCGATCAAGTGTGCCGGCTGCAACCACGTCGGCTCCAGTGAGGGTGAGCGTGTCGGCGAGGCCGATGCCCTTTTCAGCCGCCCGCGCAGTGCGAGTGGGAATCAGGCGATCGTTCGCCACCGTGACAGTGACCTGCCAAAGTTGTGGTGCCAGTTCCTTGGTCTCCACGCTTTCAAAGCGCAGGAGCGGCATCTGATCCGCATGGAACATGGTGAATGCAAAGTTGCGGTGCAACTCTTCTTCCATCATGAACGGCGGGGGGATGCGCGAGGAGTATTTGGTTCCACCGCCAACCAGCACTGTGCCGAACTCCGGATGTTTCACCTCGTGCAGCGGAACAGTGGTTTGGCCAAACAGCATGCGCTCGTTCCACTTTCGGTCCTGCTCGTCGGTGGGATCTTGACCGTTCTGCATGATGCGCTTCTCGGTCCAGAGCTCATTGGTCAGCGAGACAATTCCCAGCCCCTCTGCAAACCAATTCACTACGCCGCCGTGCACCGTGTACAGATCCTTGTGGATCACCATGGAGCGATAGAACGGCAGCATTTCCGCGCCAACAGACTGAATTTTGGCATAAACGCCCACGTCTGCGGCGGGGTAGTCGTCTACGCGTGTATCCGAACCGGGACCGCGAAGAATCATTCCACCTGCGTTGTGATACGCCTGCGCCGCCGCGATCTGTGGCTTGGAAAGCACCCAATCCGCGAGCGCCTTGGTCTCTGGCCAGCACAATGGATACGCCCCCGCACCATTCTGAATGTTCTCCGGCTCCCATCCAGAAGGGAAGTTTCGATTCATGTCATAGCCGCCCGGGCCATCCTCGTTCACGCGGCCATCGCCATCGTTGTCGAACCCTTCCTGGCCAGCCATGACCCAGTCGCCGTACTCGCGCGTTCCATCCGCCTTCGGTTCGCGTGGTACCGGGATCATTCGGTTGGCATCGCGCGGATCGCGGCGGTGCGTTCCAAACGGATCGGGCCTCCACATCATGGTGATGTGACCGTCGCCATCCATGTCGTCTGGACCATCTTCATCCGCGACACCATCGCCGTCACTGTCGACGGGCTTCTGTCCGGTGCGTGCGGAATGCGGCGTGTTCGCGTTGGCAAACCACTCGGCGCGTCCATCCGGATTCACCAGTGGAACAAGATAGAAAGTACTGCGATCAACCAATTCGGTGATCTTTGGAATCGTGCCATAGCCGGAGAGCAAATACCACGCCGTGTACAGAACGGTTTCGCCAGCCTGAATCTCGTTGGCATGAATGGCGCCATCGATATACATGGCGGGCTTGGTGCCTTCGTCGCCGGTCTGGCGATTGTTGATGACCATGGCCAGGTACGGTCGTCCCAGCGCAGTGGTGCCAATGCGCTCCACGCGGCACAGCGATGGATACGACTCCGCCAACTTAAACATGTAGGACTGCAACGTCTCCACATCACTAAAGCGGTTGAATGGAATCTCCACTTTGGAAGCGATCTGCTGCTGTGCATGGGTAGCAAAGCACAGGCCACATGCGACGACCGATGCAAGAAGACGAATATTCACTTGCTGCCCTCCGCTGCGATTTTCTCTCCGTCACGGAACGCCCAACGCTGTGCCAACTTGCCGTTGTAGAGCAGTTCCACCGCCACCTCTTCACCGGGTGGCACGTTCACAAGCCATGAATACACGCGGGCGCTACCAGCATCAATTCCGCGAATCACGTCGTTGCGGTTGCCGGCCTGAATCCGATCCATCGGTGCTGAAATGCGAATGACATGCGCCGGCGTGACCAGATCGGCACGACCTCCGCGCATGACCGATGGCAATCGACCAGTGTTGGCCAGGCGCGTTTCAATCCGCCACAGCGAAGGTCCCACTGCCAGCACGGCGGGCTCAGAAATGGCGATCATCGGACGGGCCTCGGCAATGGCTGCGATGAACTTTGCACACGCATCGCCAAGAGCTGGTACCTGAGCGATCGGCGGGTTCTCACGGAAACCAGGCACCCATCCGCCCACCTCAACATTGCGCAATTGCGGATGATCCATACGAGTCCACGGGACGAACCCAGCGCCGTTGCACACGCGGTCACTGTATTCAAGCCAGGCTGCGGCTTCCGCGTCGGCAGGCTTGGGTGCGTCCTTCTTGTCCGCTTTCTTGTCCGCGGCCTTGTCGGCGTTCGTAGTGTCAGCAGGCTTGGGCGCTTCCGCCGCTGCCGGCGGAACATCTGGACGCCCCCACAACGTTGAAGCGAATGTTGGAACGCCGCGCTGCGCGTTCATCCACGCCACAAAGCTTCCGGCACTATCTCGCGCATCGGCGCGCTTCTGTCCGCTGATTTCGCGCCATGACTTTGCAAGCTCGGCATACGTTGCAACGTCGGCTTCATCAATCATCACCGGCATTCCGCCCGGCGTGCGTGCCTTGCCATCCGGGACATTGATGACCGTGTCATGGCGACCCAATACGAACGCAGCAAAGATCGTCGGGTGCGACATGACGAAATCAGCAATCGCCTTACTTTCGGGTGCAATCAACGGGTACGAGCCAGCTTCATCTTCAAATTCCGGCCATCGATGCGGAAAGTTCCGCTCCGGATCAATACCACCCAGCCAGTCCTCAGCGATGCGTCCATCTCCGTCCGTGTCAATGCCTTCAGTCCAAACGGCGTATACCGGAATTTCGCCCAACTTTGCGTCGGGGGCACGCAGTAGCCGTAGTTCTGCAGCGTCGGCGATCAGCGTTGGCGCGGTCCACGGTGTGGAATTTGCGGATGCGCGGATCTGCGTGATCAATCCGTCGCCGTTCAGATCACGCGGGCGGTCTTCCTCTCGATTGCCATCGCGATCATTGTCATGCACGATGCCGTCGCCGGAATAGTCGCGGCGCGGGTCGGTGGAAAATCCTTCCGCAGCATCGGGATTACCACGGGGGATGACATAGACCGTTACCGTGCGAAGCATGTCAGCGTGATCGCGCGCGATCGCCTCGGCGGCAATCAAGGCAGCCTCAGTACCGGACCAGCGCGGACCGTCCATGCCAGCAAGCATCAGGATGGCAGGGCGATCACTCGCCGTGGATGGATTGGCAGACAGTGTCAGCACCGGAATAGGGCGTCGACCGGCGCTGTTGCCGATGTTGGAAAGCACCATGCTCGTTGGATAGCGCGCGCACAGGCTATCGATCGCGGCAGTGAGCGATGCGGTGTTGCGACGTTCCGCGGGCGTGGTGGTGGCCGCAGTTGGGGTGAGCACTGCAGTCGTGGCAGGCACCGCAGTTGCGGCGGGCACCTCAGCCACCTGAGGCGCGGCAGGCACCGCACTTGCGTTGGGCACCGCCGGAGCGTCGGGCGCTACGGGTGGAGTCTGCGAAAGCGCAAGCGTGACAGTCAGGCATACATGAATCATGGTGGGTTCCATCAACGGGGTGCAGTCAGGCAGATGGCGTGGCGCAAGACGTTGCACGCATCGTTCATCAGGTTCGGATTACAGCTCTGGTTTTGCGCCTTCAACCATCCGGGCGCCATCAAGGATATAGAGGCCAACCAGCCAATTCTCAACAAGGTATGGGTCCACGCGGAACGTCCCGCGCACGCCACCAAAGTTAAACGCGGCGTGTCGACCACCGCGCTTGGCTGGCTCAAGCAACTTCACTTCAATAGCGTCGTAGGGCGTGGGTGGAACGCCGATGCAGCATCCATCCCACTGATTCAGCATGACGATGAGTTCCTTCGTTTCACTCACCATCAGTGGGAACGCTTGATAGCCATCAATCTCCAGCACCTTGCCATGCAGGAGCGCAATCCGTTGCGGGATCTCACGCTCCTGGAGACGCGGCATGTAACTCTCTGATGCGCTGGCGAGGCACTCCCAGCTCACGCGATACGGTGACTCTGGAGTACCGAGTCCACGAATTTCATACTTGCCGTCTGCATAGAGCAGCATCTCCCCAGTCTTGGCATCCTTCTTGGGGACGATGTTTCCTGGAACAACCTTGGCATCGTGAATCGTCTGGTCCAGGCCCAAGTCAACGGCGTCTGCTGCACGAACGATCGGTGGTTTTTCTGCGCTGGCAGCCGTTTCAGTCGCCGCGCCGGCGGTCGCGCCAGCAGCTGCGCCGGCAATCGCGCCGGTTGTTGTCGCCGACGTGGCAGGGTTTGCAGCGCCCGTTGACGAACTCACCGTCGCTGCAGTTGGCGCACCAGGTGCCGCACCAGTTGCCGCACTCGGCGCGCTTGGTGCTTCGGTATTCATGGCCACCGTTGCTGCGCTACCCGCGGGCTGCGCAGGCGACGAATCGTTGCCGGTCAGCGCCAGTACCACTGCGAATCCCGCGAGGCCAGCGCCTGCAATCCAAATGATTCTGGTTCCGTTCATTGCCACTTCCTCATGCTGCAGGTCGAAGGTTGTCTGCCACGGGAACTTGGTACGCACGCCACGCAGGCAGAATTCCGGCAATGCCACCGAGCGCCACTGCGCCGCCAAGGACGATCACCGTACTTCGTGGATCAAGTGTCGGATCAATGACGAGCCCGATGGACGCCTTCAGCCACGCGCTCGCGGCGATTCCACCAAGCAGTGCCAGCACGATCCCTGAAAGCGCTCCGGCCATGGTGATGACCAAACTTTCCGTCAACACCAGCCCAAACACGCGCCCTTGGCTCGCCCCCAGCACTCGCAACACGGCGATCTGCCGTGTTCGCGCCGCCATGGAGTTGTACAGGGCAAGCATGGTGCTCAATGAACTTGAAATCAAGACCACCACTGCCATTCCAATGAATATGCCGTCTACGTTGGAAACAATTTCAAACAGCTTCTGGATCTGTTGCGCCGGTTGCGCCACCACGATGGCCGTATCGCGCCGCAGCGTGTCGAACTGCTGCTGCATCGCGGCGCTGGCATCGCTACCGGGGCGGGTTGGCAGTCGCAGCAGAATGCCGGTCACTTTGCGATCGTCATCTTCCAGGTCTGCTGCAGTCGTGATGCCTGAAATGCCCGCTCGCTCGCGACGATCGAAGGCGTGCAGAATCCAACTTGATTCAAGGTCAATGAAGAGCGCGCGGTCATGGGCACTCCCGGTCGGCTCAAGTACGCCGACAACTTTGAATGGATATTCGGTGTGCACATGACCAGCATGCTCATCCGGCTCGCTGCCCTCGCGGCTCGCCCCGGAGCCGTGGGTAAGAAACACCTCTTGACCAAGGCGAAGTCCCGAGGCTTTGGCCGCCGCTGATCCCAGCACAATCTCAAACGGACGCTCAAAGAACTTTCCACTTGCCAGTTTCCATGGCTCGCCCGCCACGGGCTCGAACTTGGAAAAGAAATCAGTCGATGTTGCCATCGTTGGAGAGCCTCGGTAACTGTCGCCTTGTTGGGTTGGGATCGCCCACTGATAGGGGAACGCGCCGCGAATCGACTGATACTTGCTCCAAGCGATTGGATTGGATGGGGCGTTGGCATAAAAAATGCCGTTGAGTACAGCCACTAGCGGGCTTGGGTCAGCGCTCACTAGCAAGTGAATATTCCCTGAACCCCGGTCGAATGCTCCACGCGCCGCCGTTCGCATGCCAAACAGCACCAAGAGGAGCGCAACGCTGGTCGCCACCATGCCGATGGTGATCCATGTCGATAGCGGGCGCGCTCGCAAGCTGCGCATGACGATCTGCCAGTCAGTCAAGGTCTTTGCACTCATCGCGCTGCTCCTGAAATCATTGCATCAATCGATTCAATCCGCGCAAAGCGTGCACGCATTGCTGGGTCGTGGCTAGTGCACAGAAGTGCGGCACCTTCGGCGCGGCATGCTGATTGGATCAGGTCCATGGCGGTCTCCGTGTTCTCTGGGTCAAGGCTGGCCGTCGGCTCATCGGCAAGCACGAGGGCGGGGCGTGCCGCCAGCGCTCGCGCCACAGCCACGCGCTGTTGTTGGCCAACCGAAAGCCGGTCCACCTCAGCGTCCGCGTCAGCAATTCCAAGCGTGGAGAGCAGGGTGCGCGCGCGATGTTCGTGTTCGGCCACTGGCATCGAACTAAACATCAGCGCTGCCAAGACGTTCTCAAGCGCCGTGAATCCGTGCAACAGGTTGAAGGTCTGGAAGATCATTCCAATGCTGCGCCCGCGCGCTTCGTCTCGCGCTGCGCCGCGCAGGGTGTCCATGCGAACGCCGGCCACTTCGACCGATCCACTTCCAGGTTCGCGCAACCCAGCAACCACCTGCAGCAGGGTGCTCTTGCCGCGTCCGGAGCCTCCGACAAGCAACACATGTTCGCCAGCTTCCACCTGCATGTGCGGCACTGACAGTGCCCATGAGGCGTCTGGATACGAGAATCGGAGATCGCGGATGGTGAGTGCGGGTACGGGCATCAGGGACGGAAGTCTACGCCCGATACCGTTGCTTACGGCACTCGCAGGGGTGCTTCACTGCGCAATTTCACACACTATCACGCCACATCGGCAAGGCCCAGCGCGCCGCCATAGGAGTGCATGAGTTTGCGGCGTAGCAAGCGATGTTCAGGCGCGCTGAGATCCCCGTCCCGTTCGATCCAGTCCTTGGCGTCACGGCGCGCAAGGCGCAGCAATTCCATGTCGTGCATCAGGTC
>Ga0247837_1003624_pt1 | contig 26567 bp, 23 predicted proteins | sample LaCtaG_2_FD_187115 | JGI IMG/M metagenome (GOLD analysis project Ga0247837, IMG submission 187115) | Freshwater microbial communities from meromictic Lake La Cruz, Castile-La Mancha, Spain - LaCruzMarch2015_14.5m | ecosystem: Environmental > Aquatic > Freshwater > Lake | place: Spain: Castile-La...
AAATTTATATTTGAGCTTTAGGACCTAATATGACACTTGATCAATTCCTAGCGAATCCCTGTTATATCGAACGCGGATTAGGTAGGACTATTGGAAAGAAGAGTCTCTGGACCGTTCACTGCCCGGAGGTGTAGGGCCGCCTTCATTCTTCTTTCTCATCACTTCCTCGGCGCTAGCCCTCACTTTCGTTCCAAAGAGCCTTGTCAAAAAGCCGTGTTCCTCCTCCTGAGGGGCAGTTGGAGTCATTAAGGCGGCCTGCGGCTTGATTATTTCCAGCGCTTTGCGGATTTCTTCGCAGCTGAAGCAATTGGAAGAGCCACAAGACTTGTCCTCCAGCATCTGCGCAAAGGCCAGGGCAGGCTCCACACTCGCTTCCTGGACCAACAGCGTCACTCTCCGGCTCAATTCCCCCTGAATATCAATAAACCTGCCCAGTTTCTCTCTCACATGTGAGGCCGATTTGACGAAAAGCTGCGCCTCCTCCGACAATTGCACCACAGATACAGACACCGCTTCATTTAACTCCTTCCTAATAGCCTGCATTGAGCCCTTTATAGCCTCATACATCCTTTCCACGTCTCTCTCCACCAATTGGCCTACTCTCCGGATTGTCCCGATTTTCTCTTCCACGAGCTTGGCAATTTGCCCCGCGGCGGCTTTCCTTTCTGCCTCTAGCTTGGCTTCCAGGCCTTCTAAAGTGCCTGTGAGGTCGCCCACTACTTGTAAGCGGAGGTTGTAGCGGTCGAGGTCTTCGGCTTTTTTGACGAATTGGTGGGCGGAGAGAGGGGAAATCAGGTGGGCGCCCCGGGAACTAATGTGGGTGGCGACGCAGAGGGGACAGAGGAGGGTTTGCAGGGAGGTGCACAGGCAGAAGAAGGAGGCGGACTTGCTGCACACGCTGCAAAGGTTCTTATCTGCCATTATAGACCTAAACTACTATCGGTGTGCAGTGCAATTAATGGAGCTACACTGGAGGCAGAAGCTACCTTTCGGCTTCCTAGTCCCACCCACTAAGGCAATACTTGCACCGACCTGCCACATTCACTTTTCTTCTGCAGATAGGGCATAGAGGTGAGGGTTTCGGAGTACTACATCTAGGGCAAGTATTTCCTCTACTGCATTTTCCACAATTTGAACAAACCCAGCATATGCACTTCTGCCCTACTGGGTTTGAGTAGGTGCAACGATAGCAGTATTCAAGTGTTCTTTCTCCTGCGGCTTGACGAAATATCTGACTTTCTGGCTGTTCAACATGAGATTGAGCAGAGAAAGAGGGATGCACCTGAGCTGCCATCGCAGGTCTCACATTCACATAATCCGCAAATACCGCAGCAGCTGCCCTTTCTTTACTTGGCAGAGCTGGACAGTCTTTCAAGCATAATTCCTTCAATTCCTTTATGCAACTTTCACACTCAGCATCAGAACATGCCCACTTTGCACTGATTTTCTGCTGCTTGCCCACAGTTTCTCCACTTACTACCCTCTGCACTAAGCTGGGCACATCCTGCCATGCAGTAAATTCCCTTTCAGGGTGGCCGCAGATTCTGAGAACAGCCAAAGTTTCTGCGGAAAGCGAAATATTCAATTCCGTTCCCAGCGCTTTTAGCTCATTTTTCGTCTTTTCCAGCACTTCCCACATTTCCTGGTAAATTGCTTCTATCTCTGCTTGCGCTTTCTCATAATTCTTCCAAACCTCCAAGCAGTATTGCTGGCAATGGTTTTGAACGACTCCAGGAACCGCCTCCCACTCCAATCGTACCATTTGCATGATCTTTTCTACCTGAATTGTCCCTTCCGTGGCTGCTTTTCTCCTGCAGTTCAGTAGATCTACGTCGAAAATGTCTCCAGCGTCAATGGGAAATACGCTGTGAGCGCCTGACTTGGAGACGTGTGGGCCGATACACTGGTCGCAGAGGAAGATTTTGGAAGGCTTGAGACAGGAGCAGTACTTGCTGGGCACGTTGCCGCAGCCGCAGTACGTGTTTGGCTCCATAGTTATTGTAAAGGCTATGTACAGTCCTAGTTGGGATGACTTTTAAGTTAGTTATTGGTGTGCTCCTGTGCAATTCATTGAGTTGCACTGGAAGCAGAAATCACCTTTCGGGTCCTGGCGCCCATTTCTAGCAGCACAGGACTGGCACAGACCTGATTCATCAGCCTTATTTTGGCAGATACGACAGAGATGTGAGGGTTTCTGAGTACTACATCTAGTGCAAGAATTTCCTCTGCTGGCGAGCCCACAGTTTGAACAAACCCAGCATATGCACTTCTGCCCTATTGGATTTGAGTAGGCGCAACGTAGACAAGTATCGTGTGTTTTTCCTCCTGCGGCTTGACGAGATACTTGGCTTTCCGGCTGTCCAGCATGAGATTGACCTGGGAAAGAGGGAAACACCTGAGCAGCCATCGCAGGACCGTAGGCATTAGGGTAAGTCTCTTCTTTTATTCGTTTGAGCTGGCAGTTGCTACAGTATGTGTAGCTCTCTATATTCCTTCCATATTGGCAGGAAGGACAAGTCCAGAACTTCCTTTCCTGACTTGGGAGTGGATAGCTTTGCTGGGGCTCACTGCTATACCCACAAAAGCACTCCTTCGTTCCTACAGCACAGTCTCTACCGCACTTAGAACATCTCCACGTTTGCGCCTCTACCCTAGGTATTTCTTCCTTCTTTTCACTCTCCGCTTTCGGCCGTTTACACCCTTGACATGTCGGCATGTACTCGAGATTGTATTCATACCCACATGGACACACCCATATACTGTATTGCATTGGCACAACAACTGCTGGGGCGGGACTGGCGGCCGGAATCGACTTTTCCTCTTCTTCAGCTAAGATCCCGGATTCTACTAAGCTGAGATTTTGATATCCACAAGCACACGACTTTTCAGTTATCCAGTGCATCTGCCCACAGCCCTCCCTAGGACACTTCCAAGCGTCAGCACTCACATTCACATCATCCGCAAGCACCGGGGGCGCCGCTCCTTGAAAGGGCTGTGCGGCTTTCTGTCCTGGCGGCTGTCTGCACTGCCAGCATATCGGGTTAGTTGGCAAATTCTGAAAACTGCAGTTAATACAAGTCCAAGAACTTGGCTGCCCGCAGTACTGACTCTTCATCATTTGCACCCACTGGACTGACAAGAGGTTGATACTTTGCTCGATCGGAGCGACCCACTGGCCCATTTCAGGTACATTCCCCTGAGTGAAAGTAGCGACTGCAGCCAGAAGTTGAGCGTAGAGCTGAACTAAAGGGTCTTGCAGAAGGGAATAAACCGAGCTCTGAGAGGCCTGGATATGCCCAGAACAGGCGATTTCTCCCGAGTTCAGGAGATACAGTCCCTCCGACTGGAACAGCCCAGAGCGACATACCTGACATACGACTGCTTCCATTGTCTATATTTCTAGGCCCTATTTCTTCCCTTGCATTTGCCTGGTAGGTAGTGGAGAGCGGCTGTGCGCGGCTGGCTTCGAAACCTGAGGATTCGCCTCTCGTTTAGGGGGAGAGGGATTAAACTTCCTCGGTATTGTAACTGTACTGAACTTCAATGGTACTTGAGGGTCTAAATCGGTGTCTATTGGTTTGGCCACCTTTTGATCCAGCGCAGCGCTGATACGTATATCCATGAGCTTTCGATTAGCAGGCTTTTTGGTAAATGCAGATTGGCACGGGATACACTTCGGCGTAAGTGGCTGGGCTTCATCTGTTATCTCTTCCCCACTGTCGTCATCCACCATTTCCAAGTGCTTCAATTCCTCCACTGCAGGCTTCGCCCTGCCCTCAGAGGGCGGTTTTCTGCTAGCAGCACTGGGCAATGGGTGGGAAATGCACTGGGGACACAGGATCTGTCCACTGGAAAGGGCAGTTGGACAGCGACTGCATTTGACTTTAGCAGTGCGAATGCAGCTATCGCAGGCTAAGTTGTCCTTGGCGATTCCGACCTGACAGAGGTGGCATGTTGGGAGTTCTGGCTCTTGGCATTGGTTGCATATGGCGCTGCAAGGAGCCGATTTAGAGCATTTTGAGCAGGGAAGTGGGTCAGTTTGAGTCATAAGGGAGGATTTTCCAGGCGGAATGGGGACTAAACAGCGCTCACAGCAAGGACTTGGCACATATTGTCCACATTTCATGCAGGAAATGGGCTTGTTTCGGACTCTACACCCCTCACACAGCACTTCCCTTTGCACTACCCCTTGCTTACACCCAGCACACACAGCTGCCTGTCCTGCAATACAGTCCTTGCACCAATAACTGCCAGGAACTGCCAATTCGCACTGTTCACAGACACACTCAGTCATACACTCCTTCGATTCTGCAAGGAACTGGACTTGCACTTCCACTTCACATGTCACTGGTGTTAGGGGTTTCCCCTCTATTGGAGGCGGTCCTTCCACAGGTCGCAGTAGTGCGGGGTCATTATCTATCGGGGCAATTGCCTGCTCCTGAGGCCAGGCCTGGACCGGAGTTTCCTGGTACTGCGTCCCACTAGTATAGGAAAAGCCACACTGGCAGCCGCTTTCACTAAGATAATGAGTGGCCTGGCACAGTGGGCAGGCCCAAATCTGCTCCCCGCCCCAATTCCCCTGATTTGATTCCTCAAAAAGCCCTCCATTCCTCACAATTTCCTGTATATATGCCTTCAAATCAGCCCTAATCCCTTGCCCGCAGCTATACAAGTAGCCCTTTGAACCCGCTTTGGATAGCAAATCCCGCATTTCCCATATCACCCGGTCAGTCCCTAGGTCCGCAATCAGCAGTTCTGTAGGGTGCTTACTGCAAAACGGGGTCAAAACGTGCATAAAGCAGGCCAAATCCCCACAGGCATACAGATAACAGGGCATATTGGGCGCTTCCAAGGAACTGCAGCACTCCCCGCACTCCATTTCTATAGATTTAGCCTAGCGGGAGTGGGAGCAGACTGCTAGAAAGCCATTTCCCTGGGCAAGCAGCTGGAAAGCAAGACGAAATTCGTCAATTAGGGCCTTGGAGTCTTCTTTGGACAGGTCGGAAGTGAGGTTTGCCTGGCAGTTGAGAGGGTTTTCCAGGGCAATGTGGCTGTTTTGCCAGCCTTTTTGCTGCTTTGGCAGTTTGTCGCGGGTTAGGATGGAAACGCAGTCCTTTTGCCAGTCGAAATGGAGCGCATAGTAGCGGAATAGCTCAAAAAGCCGCACTTCTGCTGCTAAATTGGTCTCTTGAGGGATACTTGGGTAGTTGCTGCGGCTATACCCCACTTTAGGCTGCAACACAGGCAGCATTCCCTCCTTCTGCATATAGGCAATCACCATAATCACGCATATTTCCCCCTTCAAAGTCTCTCCCAGCCCCCTTTTCCCCGCCCAGTGCTGCAGTGCATAGACAATTGCCACCATTCCAGTCCGGTCCACCTGCAAATAGACGGAAAAGAGCTCACTTAGGGCCTGGGCTGCGGAGTCTGCCACACAAAAGGTGAGTTTGAGCTGAGATTTGGAGAAAGTGAAGGCTGGACTGGTGATATTCCCAGTGGAAGAGAGGGAAAAGCCACAGGATTGCAGGGCGGAGTGGACCTTGTCCAGTACCATTCGCTGGGCGAAGGGCAAAAATCGCCCCTGTTCTTCCTCGGATAGGCAGAGAAACTGCTCGAAATAGCCTGGAAAGGCCACTTCGATAAGGTTTATGCGGAGGATGTAGGCTAATTCGAAGGCAGGGGAGGGACAGCCCACTGCCGCCAAGCCGAACTCCACGAATTCACAGTCCACCACCAAGACTTCCAGCAGCTTCCGCCACACTCCCTGCTTCTCCCCCTCCGCCTGCAGCCTTTCCCCTGCGACTCTCTTCTGCGCCTCGTCCAGCAATTGGTAGATTTCTCGCTGGATGAAGGGGTAGTTGGGACTGGGGTGGAGTTGGGTGAGGGACAGGTCTGAGAGTTGGTAGTTGCGCTGGGGAAGTCGAGGGCGGACCATAGGGCGAGGCACGATGTGGCGCTGTTCGAGGTGGAGTTGCAGGGAGTTCCAGTCGAGAGTGGGGAATTCGAGGCAGACAGGGCACTTGTAGGAGACCAGGGGGACTAGTGGGGGCAGGACTGCACTAGGGACAGGGACAGGCAAAGGGAGCATCTCTGGCTTCTCTCTAGTTAGTAGAAAGGCAGTTTTCACCGCATTCCGCAGGTACTCGTTTTGCGCTTTCAGCAGCAGTTGGTCTTTCTGCTCCTTTTCCACACTCATAAAAGCGGCCAGGACCTGAGTGACTTCCGTCTCAATTTCCCCTACGAACTGCTGGCAAGGCCGACCGTCTTCCGGGCAAGTCTGCGGAGGACCGCAGTTTCTGCACATCCAGTGGCCGCATTTGAAAGGCACGTGGGAGGACAGGGCTGCGGGACTACGGCAGCGGAGACACTGCGGACGGGCTGCCATTATTGCTAGATCTCTGGAGCGAAGGCAGGAATGGTGGATTTAAAGGTGCATTATGTGAGTTCTTTGGTGCATAAGCTGGAGACTTGTTTGAAGTGTAGCTACATGCAGTACTGAATTCCTTCAGATACTCATAAAACCCACTAAAAAGGCCGGAGTTCCCATGATTGAGCTTCGCTACCTGCGGAAAAGTCATTGCCGAGGCAGTTGCCCCTCCAGCTCGCCCGACAAGTCCATCTTTCTGCCATCTTACAGCACGTGGAGACTGTTGACCGCCTGAGCGCAGATATGCCTGTGTCGTGCGATAATATGAGACTGGGAGGCCTGCTGGTGCTGGCTGTGGCGGCAGTGCTGTATTGGCTGGTGGACAGGGGCTTGGTGAGGACTACTCAGCGCCTGGCGAGATGGGTTGCGAGGAAGGAACTGGAACTGGTGTATGTGAAGGTGCTGGCCAGGGGGAGAGAAGCAACTCTCCTGGAGTCTCTGCAGCTCTCCAAGCGTCCCTACCACCTCTGTATCTGCATCCAGCCAGTGCGCTCCACATAGACCTTCCAGCCCTCCCAGGTCCAGCTCCAGCGGCTGCTCCACTGGTGCTCCGTCCTGCACATCCCCAGAGTCACAGTCTTCAGTCCGGAGTCCTTGCCTTACCAGGAGAAGTTGGAAGGGGGGAAGACAGGGAAGAACGCAATGGTCCTATCCTGTGTGACTAGGAAGCAAGGAATAGCCGCAATCGTAGCCCTGGCTCGCACCCCTGCCCAGTCCATCGTCCACACCGACCACCTGTACACAGCACTAGCAAGCAGCCAAGCGGAGTACCGCAGTCCAGACCTGCTGCTCAGTATCGGACCTCACCCAGGCATGCCGCTGGGCGGGATTCCTCCTCTGCTGCTGTGCAACGCTGAGGTGATGTACGCTGGAGAAGATATGGGAGTGCTGGACTTCGTAGACCTGCTAGAGGAGTACTCGAGTGTGGAACAGCGATTTGGGAAGTAGTGCTAAGCTATGGCCGGTCTCTGTCTAGTCTGCTGTTTCCCTGCATTGAGAGATAGGCAACACTCAAAGTGTGTCGGCAGCTTTGGAAAGTAGTCCTAAGTTATGGCCAAGTCTTTGCCCCGCAAGCTTACCTCCAGCAAAGGACGTCTTCCACTCGGCCGCTCTGCCAGTCGCCTCAGCACCTCCCTTCTCGAAACTGAGCCTACCGAAGACTACGCGACTTCCCCTGCCTTTTCCCGTCTCTACCATCTCCGCACCCGCACTCGTCCCCAGTCCAAACCCACAGTGGAGCAGACCAGCGATATGATCAAAACGTACCTACTGCCGCTTTTCGAATCCAGTCATTCCCGCACTCGCCTGCTGCCTTCGAAGCGCTCAGTTCCGGCCTTGGAGGCTGTGCCTGGAACTGTGTATGGAGAGCTGAAGCTGGCCAGTGTGCTGTGTGAGCAAGTGGAGGCTTTGAAGAAGGAACTGGGGACTACGTGTCGCCAGCTGCAAGACGCCACCCAGGCGAAAGAAGCAGCGGGCCGCGCAGCTGCAGTGGACCAAGTCCAGCTACTAGAACTACACACCGAGTCCCAGCTCCTGCGCTTTTCCCTGGGTCAGGTTCTGCGCAGTGTGCAGCTGGCAGAGGCCAAAGCCTGTCTGTCTGCCTCGCAACTCGCTGCTTACCAGAGACTTTACGAGACTTCAGAGGCGGAAAAGAAGCAATTGACCACGCTTTTGCACGAAAGCAAGGCCACTATTGACAAGCTGCAGAACCGAGCGCTGCAACTCGAACACGGAAACATGCTTTTGGCCTTAGAAAACAGCGTCATTGGGGAGCGGCTGAAAGGCCTCTATGCCACACTTCGAACTGTGGCGAGCGCTAGGGGAAGTATGGACAAACTGGAAGCGGAATTCGCGTTAGTTTCAGAATCCTCCATACAACTTACTCAGTACTTAGACGATTTGCACGTGGAACTGCAGACCTTATTGGTGCGTAGGGACGAATTACTGGATATGAACGTGATGCTGGTCAGTCTGCGGAATGACGACCACATCGACAAAACCCGCCTAGCGACTCTGTCACGTGACAAGATAGTGCAGCTCTCCACAGAACTGACCAGCCTTGCGGAAGAACGAGAAAACTCTGCAGTGTTACTAGAGAAAAGTGAGAAGAAAATGAAGGAAACGGCGGAGGAAAACCAACGGCTGAGGGTGAAAATGAAGAACAGTCGACTGAAAAGGAAGGCGAATGACACTGGGGACTTGATGTGCAAGTTGTGTCAGAAGCTGTTTAATGAAGTGGAGAACTTCAATTGGTCCTGTAGGACTCATTTCGGAGACTTTGGAGGGGAGATGTGGTGGTGTTGTGGGAAGCCGGGGAGGGATGCACCTGGGTGTAAGGTGGCGAAGCATGTTAGTAAGGAGGACGAGGACGAAGAAGACTCCAGCCAAAAGCCTGCAGCCGCCCTCTACTGCATGAGTTGCAAGGAAATCGGCCACCGCTACACCGAGTGTCCCAAAGACCCCAACATTCGCTCCAAACAAGACCTCGGCAACGAACTCAAGCGAATTCAAGACATTAAGGAAAGGAAAAAGGCGGCTTTGCTCGGCTTCGAATCGCACTCTATGATGAAGTCTGTATTCGGGAATAGGTTCGGAAGCGGTAGCGCCTTTGGAGCGGGGGAGGACGAGGAGAGTGAGGGGAGTGAGGAGGAGTTGCAGGAGTGGGAAATTGCACTGGAGCAAAGCAGACAGGGTAGCAGTGCACGTAAAGACTTTATCCGAGTGGACTCGAAGCTGTCCAGGCAGCCCACTTTCCTCAAAGTACTGGAGCGCAGTACATCTGAGTACTAGTGCTATACATAGGAAAATTGCTTTTCCAAGGCTTTTGGATCTGGGGAAATGCGTTATTGACTAAAGCCTAGGCGCAATTAATGGCTTAAATGCAGGTCAAATGTACGGCTCCTGCCGCCGCTGGATGTAGATAGTGACGAGCTTCTGCTGACTTTGAGATAACTGAGCCAGGAAGGGGTGAAAAGCGTCTCCGAAAGCATAGTGCAACTCCACCAAGCTAAAAACCACCGATTTCCTCACATCCGGGTTAGTGTGATTGAGCGTTTTCGCCAGTGCAGGCATCACTCCCCCCAGTAGTCCCGCAGCCTTATCCACCCTTTTCACCAGTCTCGTCAGTACCCTTATCAGTGCCTGGAGGGCAGGACTGTCCTCACAGTCTAGATGCTTCGTTAGTAGTTCTGCCCAGGTCTCTTTGGACTCGAGTTCGAGTACTGTCTGGATGGCGTCTTCGGCCATTTGGAGACTGTGGCGGTCCTCGACGTAGAGAGCCTTGATGAGGCCTTGGAGGAGAGAGGGCAGGCTGGACTTGATACGGTCGCGCTGGGCGGAATAGGCTTTAAGCAGCAGAGAAATTGCGTTTTCCCTGATAGAAAGCGCTTCATCAGCCAGGTAAACTAAGAGAGTGGAGAGAATGTCGCCACCCAGCGTCGACCACACCCCAGGATGAGTGAGATATTCCTCAATTAGCTTCTGAAGTTTGGTGAGTGCCTCGACTTTCCCCACTCCTGTCCCTCTGCAGGCCTCTAAAACGCTGCCAAATAGCTCGAAAACGGGGCTTTCCTGCGCTTTCCCACTCTTGGGCTTGGCTACTTGCTCGCCCTCCGACTTCACAGCCTCTTCAATAGCCCTGGGCACCTCATTTGACAGCCGTCGAAGTACAACTTGCTCATCTGTCGGCAGTTCATTCAGGACCACAAGTACACTTTCCGCATTTCTATCCCTCACTGCAGTGACCGCCCTAAAGCCCGCCTGCAACACGGCCTTTACCATCAGTCCATCCCTGCTCAAAGACACCAGTTTCCGCAGGAAAAGCTTGATATTGCCTGGAATGTTGAAATAGCCCTCACTAGTTTCCGCCAAAATGCCTAATACTTCCAATAGCTTTACCTTCATTTTCGGCTTTACTTCCGCTACTGCGCTCTTTAGCACCAGTTTCATGAGGTCGTCGGCCATGTAGAGGTCGATTATTAACTCCAGCACTGTGCAGGCGCTTTGGTAGACGGACTCTTTCCCGTCTCCGAGGCAGGCGAGTAGGCCGGGCATCACCTTTTCCAGCTCGTAACTGACCTTTTCAGGCAGCAGTTCAATAAGTCGCTGCAGCGAAGCCAGGCAGCCCGCCACCACCTTGAAATGGCTATCCACCAAGTGCTCCATATGCGTGCCTATGAGTTTCTCCCACAGTCCCGCAGCACTGAGCATACCCTCCAAGTTGGCTTCACCGCTAAGCGTCGAAGCCAAGCGAGTGAAAGAGTTACAGCGAGTGGACCAGTTTTCATGGTAAGTCTTTTCAATGATAAAGTCCAGCTTCTCTCCTGGGCCAATTTCCTTGCTTTTCATCTTCATTTTAGGCACTGGCAGGTCGTCGTTGCCTTCGTCTTCGGGCTGCAGAGGGGCGATGTCCATGGGCGTGGGTCGGGGCGGGTCTGCGGGCGGCTTGAGGACGGAAGAGGAAGCGCTGGAGCCTGTGTCGCCTGTAGTGTCGTACTTCTCTGTAGGGAGGGAGGGAGGGTCGGAGGGAGGAGGCCTGGGCTTGAAGTAGGGCTTCGAGGGGGGCCGGGAGACTGGGGCTTCAATAGGCTTATCAGTCCATTTCTCTGGAAAACGCTCAGGCATCGTGGAAGAGACCAGAGACCTGCTGGGAGTAGCAGTTTTCGAGGCCATTACAGGCGAAGCCTTGCTGCTAGAGGGACGTTTCGGAGTGGTAGTCTCCTCACTCGAGGGTCTCATAGGCTGCGGACTTTCCCGACTAGCGGGTTTCTTCGCCACAGAAACTTGCATGGTTTTCGAATGTCTGCTCGGTGGTCCGCCAATCATCTCCCCTACCGCCTTCTGTGCACCCGGCTCCAGTCTATAGTAAAGCCCATCAGATCTCTCTGTGAACATCGTTCTATAGGACAAATAGCCGCTCCGCCCAGCAGCCCTGGCTTCCGGACTAGCGTCATGTATCGCACAGAGAATCCCTTGCTCTACCATTTCATATATATGTCCTCTAGCGGACTCTCCTGCCTCGAACACAGGCTTGGGGAAGTGCTCGAGCATGTAGGAAAGGTAGGAAGCGCTTTTGGACCGGACAAAGGGGTTTTTGCTCCTAATGTTGTCCACGATTTTGGGGATCAGCTTCCAAGTTATCACATTGTCGAGGACAGCCATCAGAGACATGTGTCCAGCGTCTGCTAACACCTTGGTCCCGGAGTTCAGCAGTTTGAATAGAGTATCTGCAATGCGTTCTGCGCATGGCTCGAAGCTGTCCCTACAAGCCTCCGCCGCTTGGACAAGCGTGTTATAGGCCTCTTTGACGATGGCAGACCTGAGGTCACTGAGTTGCACGGAAAGCGGAGTCATGAACTTGACCATGAGCGGCAGAAAGTTGTCGAAGGCAGTGCCCCCCGAGGCAATAACTGCCTGAATCCGCCTCATGCTCTTTATCCTTTCCTGCCAGTCGTTTTCTGTCTAGTGACTTACTCACGTCGTTGAGGATCAGGGCGACTTGGTCGAACTCTCGGGCTAAGTCTGCTTCGGAGTAGATAGCCACTGCGTCCGCCATGCTTAAATAGTAGTACACTGGCTTTGCTAGGGATGTAAGTACAGTCCTCGGGAGGGAGGAAATCGGCAACACAGAGGTATATAGTGGGGAAACAGTTACTGTGTTAGGGACTTTTAGACCATACAAATGTGACTTTAGCTGTACTTTGCATGTGGGCATTCTCTGCGAGTGTATGGGTTGGCAGTATGTAGCGCAGTTCTAAGGAAAGGAACAACTAGGGTTAGGGCTTGGAGCGAGGGGCAGGCAGAGGTGCGAGGGCCTGCTTCTTGGCCTTCGCTTTGGACATGATGTCAGCCAGACTGATAGGGGCGACTTTGGGCATATCCGGGGCTCCTTTCAGCGCCTGCAGCTTGGGACTGCGGTAGGACCGCTTCAGTTGAGCGGGGTTGATGGAGTCCTGGCTCAGGTTCACCCCGTACTCTGCCAGTACTTCGGCAGCATTGCTTCTATTCCGCTCTATTGTGGGTGTTGGGGAGTCTGAACTGCCTCGGTAGGGCCTGTCATCAATAAACTGTGACTTCTTTTCTTTGCTATTTCGCACTGTTGGCTTCAATTTCGTCCGCAAAACCGTATCTTTTCCGCTTTTGGTCAGTTTTTCCTCCTGCGGAACGACTAAAAACGAAGACCCGAAGTGGCGAAACGTAGGCCTGGAGTCCTCCACCTCCACTTGGTCCATTTCCCTTGCCTTCCCCCCTCCCAGTCCTTTCTTCTCTGCTGTCTGGTCTCTCAGCACACTGCCTCCAGTCCTGCGGCCTTCCCTGCTAGGCACAGGCATAGAGGCTTCATCAGGGATATCCGAGGAAAGGAAACTGATGTTGGACCGTCTGCTTTGGGCAGTCTCCGTCCTGCTCCCCGCGTCCCTGCCTTTTACTAGCATTTTGGGCTGGAAGTCATCTTCGCAGGCTTGGTTTTCGTCCTCGGGGATGACGTAGAGGTCTTTGGTCTCGGGGAAGGGGTGGCCGAGCAGCAAGGAAATGACCCGTTGGAGTTCCTCGAGGCCGACTCGGCGCTTGGTTCTGCGCTTGCTGTGGCGTTTGTAGTTGGAAATTAGGTGCTGCACGTTGATTTCCAGCTACTTTTTCAGTACCACAGGCTCTTCCTGCGTCTTCTTCTGCTCCGGCAGATTGACTTTCCCAAGAGCAGGGTCCACACAGAGCACGACTCCTCGCTCCATATTCATACTGCCTAACAGATCTCTGTTTAGTGCTAATAGCAGGTCTGCTTTGTGTTAATTAGCGGCTTTCGCAATTCATTTGTGAAGCTGAAAAGCGCAAATTTCAATAGAAGTTAAAAATTGTGTATTTCATCCTATTGGGAGTAGTTATTTTCCTCATAGCAATTTGTCTTTCTTTCGAAGTGTGTTTTGCCTACAATATCGTCCTTCCCTGCATCTCCCTAATATATGAGTAAGCGACAGCAGAGGAAATTCGACAAAGTCTACCAAGACTTCACCAGAAAGCATCTCCTCTACGAGCCTCAGACCAAGGCAACCGAAGGCTTTGCCAAATCCCCTCCGTCTCTACCAATACATGACGAAAGAGGCCAGGAAGGAATCGGCAGGAAGCCTGGGTACACCCGACATCTCGTGGTTTCCAAGGCTTTGGAGCGAGTGCGGCCTCAGGCCACTGACTTTTCCGAGCAAACGGACTTCAGCCAGACTGCGCCAGTGCGGTTGAAGCCCTCCGAACCCACAGAAAGCTACATCCTGCGCTCCACTATGACCCCCCAGTGGCTCTATAAGGACAGTGAAGACCGCCAAGTCTCTCCGGCTCGACAGACTTCGCCGGCCTTAAAGGAACTGGAGCGAAATCGAGTGCTGGAAACTCGGCTGAAGGAACTGAGTGAGAAGTTTAGCACCCTGCAAAGGAGCTACAAAGAGCTGCTGACTCGTACAGGCGTGGACCACTACAAGGCCAAGTATGAGGAGTTGGAGGACAGACATAGGCGGGAGAAGGAGGCGTTGGAGAGCAGGGTGAGGGAGTTGGAAGTGGAGTTGGAAGAGGCAAGGCACATGGAAAGTGCGATTACGCCGGCTGAGGGCACGCCAATACCCACGAGTGAGGAACTGCTGTTTTCCCAGATAGAAGCGAGGGCGGACTCAGAAACACAGCTGCGAGAGCTGCGCGAGCGAGTGGAGCGTGCAGAAAGTCGCCTACTAGTTCTGGAGCAGGCCCGAGCCTTGCTCTCTAGTTAGCTAGGAGGCCTAGCACTGCTTGCCACTTGGACCTGTGCTTGTGGGCATTGGGCAGGATCTCAGCCACAGCTCTCTGGAGTTGGAGACGGAAGGTGGATCCGTGCAGGAGGAGCGCCTTTTTGAATACGAATTGAGCGAACTTGTTGCTGAGAAGCTCCCGCAGCTTCACTGGCTCTAGTAGCTCACTCAGTAGCTGCTCTCGGGCCTGTTCTGGGGCTTGCTCCAATAGCCTCTCCACTGTGTTTGATGCGAATTTCTGCGAGGACAGTTGCGCAAGTCGTCCTTTGACTTCCTCCAGCACTCCACTGCATGCCTCCCACCCCCAAGTTTCCAACATATGTTGCACCGCATAGTTGCCAAATGGATCCTGCATCAACTGCACGCAACTCCGAATCAGTCGTGTTCTCAGCAAGTCACAGTCATTCCCATTGGCTCCGGTAATAGCAGCCTTGACGACTAGAAGTCCCAGGGAGTCAGTGCAGAGGGACTCGAGGTGGCGGGTGAGGGACTGGATCAGAGGGGAGTTGGCCTTGCAGGTGGTCATGAGTTTGGCGAGGACGTGGGCGGCGGCAGGGTGGCGGGCCACTTCCGGGACGTTTGTTTGGAAGGCGGAGACCAGGGCGGCTTCCTCTGCTGACTGGGTTATCAGACTGACTAAGGCTTGAAGTGAATGAGTCCCACGTGCATCTTTGGCAATTTCCAGCAAGTGAGGACCCAAGACCTGCACCAAACGCAGTCGTTGCGCAGGCGAGCAACTCAAAAACAGCGTCTGGCAGGCATAGTTTCCATATGCGTCCACCATTAGCTTGGGCAGAGCAGGGGCCAAAACAGCCACAATCCGTTCAAGTTGCTGCGGAGTAGCTTTCTCTATGATTGTTTGCGCCTTCCGACTACTAGTCGCGGAACAGCACAAATCAGGCAGTCTCTCAATGTCATCCTTAGGCTCATCACTAAGGGAAATCGGAGCGAATCCAGGAGGAGGCATTAAGTCGCCAAATTGGGCCAGATAGGACCGCACTAGGGTAGTAGGCGTAGATACACGCTTTTTGCTTGACAGGGCGTCAAGCGGATGGCTGGCACTACAGCTCTTCCGCTTTAGGAAGTATTGCACACCGTAAGAGCTCATTTTATGGTGGGCATAGCTCGGTGTGTAGACACAGGGGCAGTGGGTGCCTAGAAGCTGTTTGCCCCTGATCTACACGCCTAGGGAAGCTAATGCTTGCCAGCACTATTCGAGCGGTTTTCCTGCCTGCAGAACGGCTTCTTACAAAAATCAACTAATTTGCACCTAGAAACAGCCTTGGGACGCTGCTCAGAAATTAGTGGTGTACTTGTCCTTTTCTTGGCTTCCATTTTGCTGCTGTGTCGACCTCACAGGGCCTATTAGCAGCAATTCAAAAATATAAAGAACGAAGTCTGCACTCATAAGTTTCAGTCGAAACGAGAAATTGTCTGTTCACTTGTAAGTTTTCAAGGCTTTTCTGTCTTTTGTTACTATTCATCTGCCACCGTGTTAGTTCCAGCCTTTGGTGTTTTTTAAGTATTGACTTTGGGAAAGAATGCTGAGTTAAATTGACTGAAGTAGGTGTTTTTCCCCTGGCAAGAGAGGAAGGCAGATTCAGACATTTCTGCGGCTTTGTATATACAGAGTCTGAATTACCCTCTAAAGGCGAATTTTCGCCTTTCCACTAGATGCCCTGCGGAAGGGGAGTTATTATGGCTGTCGATAACTGCAAAAAGTGCACTTCCCCTCAAACCATTGAGGCTTGCCCTCCATCCAGCGAGTTTTTAATATGGACAACTCTTCCGTGGCTTTTCCAGGTCCACTACTGCTCCTACCTGCTCTAACCAAGCCTACGACCGAGCTTGTTCCCTGTCCCACCTTGGCAGCGTGTAGTCTCCTTCTCAGCAGCCAGGCTCAGACTTTGCTGGTGCAGGGAGATGTGCAGCGCGTGCAGCCTGATGGGTTGGCTGAATGCACGGCGAGAAAGCTTAGAAGCACATTGGCGGCCTGCAAGAAGCTAGCTAAGGACTTGGAAGCCCTGGCTCGGCCGAGTCAGGGCCAAAGTGTGAAGTTCCCTTCGCAGTGCGCAGAGACCTGCTGCGCCATTTGTTCCAATGCCTACGACTGCATACAGAGTGTGCCGCTGTGTCTGGCCTGTGGACATACAATGTGCTCGGCTTGTGTGCTGACGATCAGTCGTCGGGGCTTGGTCTGTCCTTTCGATAGGATAAGAGTCAACACGGATTTCCTGCCTGTGAACCTGGCAATAGCAGAAGCTGCCCTTAGCGAACTGGAAGCAGTGCAATGTCCAGACCACAATTGTCAACTCATCGCCTTCTGTGTCACCGAAGGCCGAGGCCTGTGTGGACTCTGCGCACACGAGGAAGGACATAGCCACTGTCTGCTGGACTCGCAGGAAGCGGAGAGGTTGATGGGGCAGAAGTTGGCGGAGTTGGTGATGGCTTTGACGGCTGCTGGTGCTCTTGCGAAGCAGTTGGTGGAACTCACGATGGCGGTGGAGGCGCTGCTGCTCAAGTTGACTGTCAAGTTCAATGGGTTTTCGCTCATACATAAAGCCTCAAAAACCCTACGTAGACAGGCCCGGCGGTTTTCAGATCAGCTCCTCCGCATCAGAAGCAGTTTGGCAGTTTGCGAAAATGCAGTGGAGCGCTACGTGAAGACACACCGAAGTCTGTGCTGGAACGCAAGCCGAGTCCCTCGCTGGGCACTGCTGAGTCTGCGAGTGCCCACTCTGCCGAACAAGCCCAAGGTCGATAAGGCCCTGGAGGCAGTGCAAAGGTGGCTAGCGCATAATGGCTAAGGTCATCAAACGTCTGGGAACATTAGCTCAGAAGTTCTCGGTAGATGTCACTGTCCACTCCCTACGAATGACTCTCAGCGTCCCCGTCCTCATCAACTTGATCTGGAAACGGAAGAAGCGAAGAGTAGAGTCCCGCAATCGCCCAGCCATGGGCGCCAACTCCAAGCAGCTGGAAGTAGAAGAGACTCTGACAATGATCAACACAATGTACCAAAAGAAGTCCGGGGAGTTCCTAGAGAAGAAAGCAGTCATTACCTTCCAAGCTGTGGTGGATGGACGCGGCAGCAAGGTCGTCGGCTCCGTCACTCTCAACATCGCCCAGTACCTTGGCGGCCTCAATCAGCAGGAATTCCGCATAGACAAGTGTCCGGATAAGAACGCAACTGCTGTGCTATCGTTGAGAGCGCAGGCAATGGGTGAATTGGTGGAGGCTGATAATGTGAGTGAGATGTCGGGAGGCACAGGGTTCAGTATGGGGACTGAGGACGTGGGAGGCGGGTTTTTGTCAGAGCAGGATTTGACTGGGTTTGAGGAGGAGGTGCATCCGAACCCTGCGAAAGTCCTAATAGCCGGGAACATCAGACCTGCAATTCCCAGAGCGCCGGTAGGCAGGCCCGGCCCAGTCAAGCCTGTGCACAATCTAGACACTACGGCAGTTCAGGACCTCAAGGCGCAAGTCTCTTTATTAGAGCGTGAAAAGTCTGAACTGCAAAGCGAAAAAGACGACCTGAAGAAGCAGTGCATGGGTCTACTGGACTCTGGCAGACGTGAAAAGGAGGACCTCATCCACCACATCCAGTAAACCCTACCCAGAGAACTTGAGGACAAGATAGCCGATTCCTGCTCTCGAGCCGAAACAGCGGAATCCAAACTCGACAGAGCTCAGGAAACTCTTAGCGGTCAGAGTAGAGCCTTGGAAAAGGCAGCAGCAGATGTGAAAAGACTGGAAAGGCAAGCGACGGATTTGGCGGAGGAGAGGAATCGACTGGCGGCAGAGCTGGGAAAGACGCAGCAGGCTCAGTTGGGACAGGAGGCGGAGGTGAGGAGGTGGAAGGACTTGTGGGAGCAAAGTCGAGGAGAGATCAGTAGAGCGGAGGCCGCCACAGCTTCTCTGAGGAGCCAAAACGAAGGCCTGAGATCTACTTTGGACCAAATACAGCGCGACCTAAACCTAAGCAAAGAAGCCCTCTCCGCTCGCTCCACCGAGTCAGACAGTGCCTTTATTGTCTTTCGCCAAAAGACCGAAGTCATGGGTACTTCCCACTCAGTGACCGAGCTGCGCAAACAGCTCAAAGAAGCTGACACCGCCCGAGAAGAAGCACTAAGTCGGGAGACAGAAGTGACTCTCCAGGTGCAAAGCACCAAGCAAGAATGGGCACAAAGCGAAGCGCGGAGTAAGCGAGCTTTAGCCGTGCGCGACAAGGAAATCGCAGAACTGCAAAGCGAGGGCAATGAACTAGTAGCGGCTTTAGAAGACGAGAGATCTGGCTGGAAGAGTGAACGAGACGGCTTGGCTGCCACCATCGCAGAGCATAAAACCCGAGTGGAAAAGCTGTCCAAACAGCTTGAAGAAGCCACAGGGTCGAGAGATGCGTTGCAGCAGGCTAGACTCGGACTCGAGCGCCAGCTGCATAGGGCCAAGGCAGACAGCTCTTCGGAAGAAACTTCGAAAAAGGCTTTGGAGATTAAATTGGAGTCGCTGGAATCCAGCCTATTTGAACTGCGGAAAGCCTCTGCCCAGCAGGAACGCCAACTGAAGGAAGTATCAGCTGCCCGGCTTAAGGCTGAAGAGCAGGTTTTCACACTGCGCTCCCAACTGACTTCAGGCAGCCAAGACACTTCTCAGTCTGTCACAGTGCTGCAAGCGCAGATCAATGCACTGGAAGAGCAGCTGGCCGAGGCTGTAGTCAGCCAAAGTCAGGCCGAAAAGCTGCAAGAGCGGGTGGAGTTCTTGGAAAGAACGAACGAAATCCTGCAGAGTCAGAAGAAACAAGTGGCGGATAAGCTGGAAGCCGAGGTGTCTCGACTACGAGCAGAGAACGAGGCGCTTTCCCAGAGGGAACAGAGGCCGAAGGCAGGCCAGCTCCTCAACTCCGCACATGAAGAGTCTCTGCGGCAGTCCGTGCAAATGCTGCAACTCGAAATTGCAGAGGCAAAGAACCGCATCAAGCGGTTGGAAGAAGAAACCCGCACAGCTGACCAGAAGTACGTGGATGCCAAGATGGGCTGGGCCAATGCGGACTTGGAGCGGGAAACGGCTCTGCAGCGAGTGAGGGAGTCACAAGAGAAGCTGAGAAGTGTGTCGCAAGAGTACACAATGATAGAGGTGGAATTCTACAAGGTCAACGAGCGCTTGGGACAGACTTTGAACATGTACAATGACCTCGAAAACGAAAGCCAAAGGATGCGGCAAACCCTCGAAGCCGCAGAGCGCGGGAAGAAGCGTAGGTAGTAATGCTGGAAGCAGTAAGGCGGCAGATCACTGGGCTGACGAATGACCAGGTGGAGGAACTGGTGCTGGAAGGCCTGCATTGCATTGAACTCTCTGCGAGTGACCGTGCTCTGCTGGAGTCCTTTCCCAACCTGCAGTTCCTGTCCATCAACAACTGCGGCCTGCGCTCCCTCAACAACTTCCCCCACCTGCCCAAACTCATCAAACTCGAACTCAACGACAACTCCCTCTCTGGCGGGCTAGACAAACTCTTGTCCCTCAGAGACCTAATGCAGGTATCGCTCTCAGGCAACCAGCTCAAGACTATTCAGGACATCACTCCGCTGCTGCAGCTCCCAGACCTAGTGGTGGTGGACCTTGTGCGCTGTCCTGTCGCCTCGCTGCCTCAGTACCGCGAGACGCTCTTTGGTCGTCTACCGAGGCTGGAGATATTGGATGGGACCAATAAGAGCGGGGACCCGGCTTCACTCAGTGAGGATGACTTGGAGGACGAGCTTGACCAAGAAAGCGGCGACGAAGAGCTAGACGACATATCCGAAGACGACCTGTCCGAGGGCGACAACAGTGCAGAAGAGGACCAGCCTTGCAAGCGGCCTAAGCCCTAATACTAGATGCAGCTCAGCTCCAGTGCAGACCTCAGCAAATCCCTGTCTGACTACACTTCCCTGTGCAGCTTCACTCAGACACTGCAAAAGCCTCGCTGGATGGTACGTTTCCCACTGACTCTACACCCTACTAGGCAGGGGAAACATACACAGACCAAGTCACTGACTCTGCCGAACTCACTGGGAAAGCGGAGTGTGGATAGGACTGTAGGAAGCAGAGGTCCACTGAAAGAAAGAGCAGAGAAAGTGCTGACTAGGCTGGAAATGGACTGCGCAGCCACGACTTTGCAGGAAGGCGCTAAGTTGAGACTGGAACAACATGGAATCACACGCTTGAAGAGACGTCTGCGGAGCTGCCACCGCCACATTGAACTCCTCTCCTATAGCAACCAAAGAGCCCCTTACTTCACGTTGCTACACCGCTTTCACTTTGCAAAAGTCCGCTTAGCTAGACGACTCTAGTAGTTTGAACCCCCAACCGTCACGACGAAATTCACCCTAATTTAAAGGCGGTGACTAATTTGCCCAAAAAAGAGACAGATACAGTGCTACAGTATAGCTGTAGATGGTGAAGGCATTGCGTAAAGCTTCGCACAGCACCAGTAGACAAATGAGTGTCAGCCGTCAGAAGGAGCAGAGTCAGAAGTGTCCATCCTGGAAGACTTCTCAGGAGAGAAGATACGCTGTATTGACAGGGCGTTGAGAGTGCTCTCTACGGGACCTGTAGACAAACGTAAGACGATCCAGAAGTTCAGTATCCGATAGGCCCGCGAGAAGTGTGATGGTGTTGGCCAATTGCGTGCTGAAAATTGGTCCTGGTTCAGAGTGATGGTGTAGGGCATAGCGACGCTCAAGGATCTGCGCAAAGACTCTGTGGACTTCTGCGTCAGGAAGGATGCCTAGGGTCTCCGTTACAGAGTCAATCACTTGCTCATACGACACTACGGCCATGTTTGTATAAAGCTGGCAGCACAGACTTGACATCTCATTAATTGCAATTAAGGGAGTGAGCTAGAAGTATTTTTGTTGTAATGTAATTATCATTCGTTTCAACCTATAATTTGTTTCTCTTGGCATTTAGAACAAAGCAATAATGGCCTAGGTATAGGTACTAGTTACTTACGCACAACAGGCGATATCTGCTGCATATAATCGAAAGTATCCAAGCTAGTGACCCAATAGTACGGAAAGCCCACACTGATATATGTATTGCCAATAATAGCCCCGCCAATCGTCGCGTAGGGATGAATTACCAGCCTTTGAGTAGAAGTCCTCTTTTCGAGGTCTACTATCGTATAGCATCGGTGGTTGAAGTGATAAATCCTTCCTTTGTATTGCACTGTTACCGCGAACACACCTCCGCATCCGTCCATAGCACTCGGCGTCACCTGCATTATGTAGCAGTTTTGAGGCAATAGTACTAAATAGCTGGAGTTCTGCCCTTAATCAGGTAAACGAGGCTGAGATACTCACAAGGCTGGAAGAATTGAGAGCGTAAAACATCTGCTGGTCCAGCCACTCCCAGCGGTTCAAAGCCAGGGAGTAAGACTGGACCTCGCACTTTGGGTCGAGGAAACCGCCTATCAGGCAAGCACTGAGTTATCTCTTTGATGGTGATAAAGGGCCAGGGTAGCCTGAGAGCAGCATATCTGGCAGCCTCCTAATTGTCCCCAAAACACTAAAAATGAAAGCTTTGCTGTTTTCTGTAATAGCATCCATCGCATTTCCTGCGAGAAAGACCTCATGCGGTGAAAGCAGTAGATAGTAAGGCGACATGACAGGCTCGCAGTCCAGTTTTAGTGGGGTGGTTCTCCAAGTGCGAGTGCCCACATCGAAGATAGACAGCTGGGTGGAACAGATGTCTGCGAGGAAGGGACCCCGCAGGTACAAGTTAATTTCTCGCAGGATATTAGTGCTTAGGTGAGTCCTCACCCAGAGCAGCAGCACTGTTGGGTGGGGCCGACCCTTGCGACGAGACAGTCTGCAGCCCATTTTTAAGTTTATAATCCTGTGATCTGATGAGTAATATGAAATAGGAGTGGATGCAAGGAGCCCTCTATGTACTAAGATAACGTCTGAAGTAATGAAGGCTTAGCAGGATAACTAAGGAAAGAGCGTCTTCGAGCCTGTGCCAATGATCTGGAAGGTGCCATAGATTAGCTAATGAGAGAGTAGGCGAGGAGTTTGAGCGAGCGTGGCGTTTCCTCGTCATAGCAGGCATATAGAGCCGAGTCCTGCTCACTGTGTCTCCCCACCCACACTTGCCAAAACTTCCCTTCCGTCTTGCGGTAGGGATTGCTCGTTTCCACTTGCAGCCGCACACACACATCCTCCCCCTTGAGCAGGCCGAAGAGACTATAGAGCTGAAGCACTGGACGGTACAGGTAGAAGAACCAGTCCGGACTTGCACTGACCACATGCGCGAAGACTAGTCCAGTGGCCGCAACTCCTGCGAAGTGAAACAGGGGTAGGTCCGCTCCCCGCACGAACATGGGCTGCACAGGGGCTTCTGCACCTTGTGAGTAGACAGAAAGCTGACTGGGAACCCTGGGCTCTGTAGGTGTGGAGGAGTACCTACGGCGGACACTGGGTAGTGGGCCGTCTGAGGGTTGTTCGGGAGCGATGCTGAGTTTCCCCAGCTCTGCTGTTACCTTGGCGTGCAGTTCGTAGCGGACTAGGATTTGGAGTGCCTTTTCCGCTTTGCCGAGGTAGACAGGGTCGTAGCCCAGTTGCTCCTTGTCATCCATCGGCTCCAGCAGGAGACAAAGCACCAGGGAGTAGTCCGCTACCACTGTGAGAGTCTGGCGAGTGCCTTGAACCCACACAGTAGTAGTGCAGGCGAAGTGAGGGGCCGAGTCAGTGCGACTGAACAAGTCCCACAGCAGACACACCACTACACAGGCTCGCAACTGCGCCTTCGCTAGTGAGACACTCAGCAGGAAGCCGTTGTGAAACAGTGCACTGCCCACTGGGAATGCATGTGGACTGTCTATAGTGATGATCTCATGCACTACCACACTCGAGTCTTGGTAAATGCTGTTTAGTGCTCTGGCCACATCTACTTGTATATCCAGTGGTAGTGGACAGTGCAAGGTACTGGCATCCACTACTAATGGAAGGGTGTAGTAGAACTCACTGATAGGGGAACTGCTGAAGTCCTCGGAGTCCTCGCAGAAGAAAGGTAGCAGTCGGTACAGTGCTAGCTGGGCAATGGGGTCGAGGGCGGACTTCATTTGGTCTGCTGTTTCTGCCTTGTTGCCCTCTCTGGCAGAGGTGCGGGAGGCTCGGGGAGTAGGGTTCAGGTCGTCAGAGTGGCCGGGAGACCTGAGGAAGGCCTCCAGTCGAGGACAGAGAATGCAGATGAGCTCTCGAACGAACTCCGCTGTCCTGCTGATGAGAGAATCAGCGACCCGAGGCAACACCACGCATACTAAAAAGCAGTCAAACAGAGGCAACAGCACCGCCTTGTGTCCCGCCAAAGCCACACTCCTGACTTCTTGCTTGAGAAGCCCTCGGCCCACTTGGTACGTGGCGAGCAGCAGCGCCTTCAGTGGGAGCAGTGGAGAGGTTGAAGGGTAGGCATACAGCAGGTACTCCTGACCCTCAGCACGCGAAGTGTCCAAGAGACAAATCAGCACACTGGGCAAGGCCAGCAGCGCCCGCTCTCGGCTGCTTGCCATTATGGTGTCTTTGATTCTCTTCGCTAACCCTCGAGCCGGTAGCACTCTGGCCAAGGAGTACCTGCAGCTCCCTGACGGTCAGGCGTATGTCACAGTGGAGGGAAGGGAAATCAGACTGCTGGTATTCGACCTACTAGATGCAGGGTCGAAGAGCATCGGCCTGCAGGCAGTGCGAGAGGCAGCAAATAGCACAGCGGAAGTGCGTGTGCTGGTGGCAGGAGGCGACGGGTCGCTGATTTGGCTGCTTCAAGACCTAGTGCACGCAGGCGTTCCGCTCGACAGAGTGGTGATTTCCCCACTGCCGTTTGGGACTGGGAACGACCTGGCAGCCACTTTGGGGTGGGGCCGGAAGCCGAACACGCCTCTGCTAGGTATCAATTTAGAGGTGGCTGTGAAGGACTGGGCACTGGCTCAGCCTGAAGCCTTTGATGTATGGGAAGTGGACCTACAGTTGAGTGAGGCAGGGTACTTCACTCAGGTGGCTCGAGAGGCTACAGGCTTCCGGAAGACAGTCGTGCAGAGTGAAGGAATCGCAAAAACGCGTTTGACTCGCCTCATGTCCAACTACTTCAGTCTCGGAGTAGATGCACGCATAGGCCTGGGCTTCGACAAGGCACGCACTCGGTCCCAAGTGAGGAACAAGATGGTATACGCTTGGGAGGGCTTCAAAAAGCTGTGCTGTCTGCCTGTTACCGAGCTCCAGGACTTTCTACATCGCTTTGAAGACTTAGACCCCAGTGCTCCCAAACTCATTTGTGACGCGGACAGTCTGCCCCTACCAGACACTTTTGTCACGATAATTGCTCAGAACATCACTACTTACGCAGCAAGTGACCACCAACTCTGGGCCAACGCCTACGCCAACGTGGGGAAACTAGAGCCGCAGCACCAGACCTCCAGTGACGGACTATTGGAGTTCCTGACATTCCCTGCAGGGTTCGGAATAGCGCTGGAGCAAGTGCCAATGATGCGAGGGAATGCGAGGCGCCTGCATCAGGGCAGAGGTCCGTTTCACCTTCAGACTGGAGGCAAGACTGTGTATCTGAATATTGACGGGGAGTACTATGCTGCACAAGGACTGGAGAGCGTGACTGTGAGACTCTGGCCGCAGAGTCAGCAGGTGAGAGTGCTGCGAAAGCCTAACTATCGTTAGCGTCTTCCTCAAGCCACTTGATAAGCTTGCCGTCTTTCCACTCCCCTTCTCGCACTTGTCCGTTTGCAGTGGTGTAGGTGCCCTTGCCGTGTTGCTTGCCATTGAACCAGGCTCCTTCATAGCGCCGTCCATCCGGCCACGTGAATACACCAAAGCCTTGCTTCTTATCATCCATGTACTCACCCTCATAGCGCCGGCCATCTGCCCAGGTGAAGACACCCCTTCCGTCCATCTTGTTGTCCTTCCAAGTCCCTACGAACATGCACCCGTCGATCCAGTTGTAAGTTCCGAATCCATGAATATTGTTTTCACTGAACTCGCCTTCGTATTTACTGCCGTCAGCCCACACGAAGCTGCCAGTTCCGTCCTTCTTCCCAGCTGCATAGGACCCTTCATAGCGCGCTCCGTCTGGCCAACTTTCTACCCCGCGGCCATCCTGCTTATCATCCTTCCACTCTCCCTCATACTTGGCTCCGTCCGTATGCAGGTAAACTCCAGATCCATGCGCCTTGTCATCCAGCCAGTCCCCACTGTACACATCCCCATTTGCATGGATAATTCTGCCCTTGCCACTGGCTTTGTCGAAGCTCCAGCTGCCTTCGTACTTGGATCCGTCTCTCCACATTTGCTCTCCTCTTCCGTGTCTCTGTTGGCTTTCGTTCCACTCGCCGATATAGATAGCTCCATTTTCCAGTTCTACAGGGCCTCGCCTATGCACCAACACTTGACTTGAGGAGATGTTATCGTAGACAAAAGCGCCACACTGCAGGAAAGTGGCCTTCGTAACTGAATCGGAGTAATCAGGCACTTCCGTTGCATCAAGTACCCTCACAATATTACTCGGCTGCCAAGCATTCTCATCCATATTCAGATTAGTCACAGTCGGCGTAACAACACAGAAAGAGCTGATACTAAGGAAAACCAAACAATAAGTAGAATTGCTATGAAGTACGGCACTTAGCGCAATACAAGATCAGATCCCACTTAGGCACAGAATTTCGATAAAACGGGTCTATTCATTAAACAGACGGGTTCTAATATGTGCGGTCTGTATTGATAAGCTTGCGGAGAAACAAGCCAGATACCCAAAGTACTAGAGAGGGTGTCCGGATGTGTAGGAGCTGCGCAAGCCTAGCTATCGTTAGCGTCTTCCTCAAGCCACTTGATACGCTTGCCGTCTTTCCACTCCCCTTCTCGCACTACTCCGTTTGCAGTGGTGTAGGTGCCCTTGCCGTGTTGCTTGCCATTGAACCAGGCTCCTTCATAGCGCCGCCCATCCGGCCACGTGAATACACCAAAGCCTTGCTTCTTATCATCCACATACTCACCCTCATAGCGCCGGCCATCTGCCCAGGTGAAAACACCCCTTCCGTCCATCTTGTTGTCCTTCCAAGTCCCTACAAACATGCGCCCGTCGATCCAGTTGTAAGTTCCGAATCCGTGAATATTGTTTTCACTGAACTCGCCCTCGTATTTACTGCCGTCAGCCCACACGAAGCTGCCAGTTCCGTCCTTCTTCCCAGCTGCATAGGAGCCATCATAGCGCGCTCCATCTGGCCAACTTTCTACCCCGCGGCCATCCTGCTTATCATCCTTCCACTCTCCCTCATACTTGGCTCCGTCCGTATGCAGGTAAACTCCAGATCCATGCGCCTTGTCATCCAGCCAATCCCCGGT
>Ga0247837_1003630_pt1 | contig 26547 bp, 8 predicted proteins | sample LaCtaG_2_FD_187115 | JGI IMG/M metagenome (GOLD analysis project Ga0247837, IMG submission 187115) | Freshwater microbial communities from meromictic Lake La Cruz, Castile-La Mancha, Spain - LaCruzMarch2015_14.5m | ecosystem: Environmental > Aquatic > Freshwater > Lake | place: Spain: Castile-La...
AGCTATGAAAGCAGTTCTTCGTCCAATATTGAGTTCCTCCACACCCCGAATTCTCTCCCTCCCATAGATTTAAACAGATGGCCCTAGTAAGCCCCACCCAGCGCGACTCCATCAAGCGCGAAGCCGAGAAGTACCAACACATACTATCCATCGAGTCCGAACTCGAGTCCAAACGCTTCACCTCCAAGCTGTCCTCGCTCATTTCCGCTGTCTACGACGACTGCGACCACAGCAGTTCCAAAGTCTTCAAGGAGAACTTGAAGTTGCTGACTGCGATTGTGAGTAGGGGGTATGTAGTTGATGAGGTGTGGGTGAAGAAGGAGAGGGAGAGGATGACGAGGCCGAGGTCGGAACAGCAACTGCCGATGGCGGGGAGTAAGGCGGTGCAGGACACTACGGAGACGTCTAGAAGCCAGGCCAAGGAGAAGCACAGCACCTCCGTCCTCAGTTCCTCCCGCAGCTCCGCCAGCTGCACTCGCAGCCAAAGACACCACCCGAACCTCAGCCGCGGAGAGGACCCCTCCGAGGTCTTCAGCACTTCCCGCTCCGTGGCCTTTCCCAAGGAAACTCGCTCCAGGGAGGAACTCCCTGACAACTCCCTAGGGCCTGGACAGTACGAGCCTAATTACCGCCTCACGTCCGCTAGGCCTACAGCCGCCTTCAGCACTACCAGCCAAAGGATGAAAGACTTCGCGAATAGGGAAATATCTCCTGGACCCGCCTACTCCCCCCGCTATAACTTCCTTTCTAAGTAGCTACAGTGGAGTTCCTACACAGCAGTCCCTTCCACATGTCTCTTTACTCCGTCCATCAGTCGCTTGATGTAGTTGGGCATCGCCATCGCACTCATCCTGAGCATCATAGCCCGGGGAATCACTCCTCCAAAGTCGATTTCAGTGGCTGCAATGACTCGGGTGCAGCCGGACTCCGTGGTTTCTGCGAAGAACCCGCCCATATGCACCTGTGCACGCACTACGCCTTCGGCCACTGGCCGGTCTGGCAGGTCTATAGAGACTGCGACGTCCACCACTGCGTTGCTCAGGGGGAAGGTCTTGATTGCGAGGAGCATGTCCCTGGGAGACACTGTCAATACCTTTTTATAGCGTTGATAGACCAGGGAAACTCCGTTTGCATAGGAAATCAGGGAACATTCGGTTAAGTTCGGGTCCCAGGCCGGCCTTTCCTCGTATTTCCTGATAAAGTCCATGACTTGGTCGCGGGGAACCGCAGTTTCCCATACAGTTTTGATGAAATAGCCTCTTTCGCAGGTCCTTCCGAAGACTTGCAGGCCTGGATTGCTCACAATTGGCTCTAATCCCTTGGCGTGGACGACCTTCATGACTGCTTCGTAGGCTTGCTGCAGCTTGGATAGAGGGGGGAAGGACAGGACTGGCTCTGCGAAGGTCTCTAGCTCGATGGTGGGTGGGGAGAAGGGCGGAGACTGGGAGGAGACAGGGAGGAGCAGGGATTGCTGGGTGGATTCTAGCTCAAAGTCGCTCTGGAAGCAGCGAATACAGCAGCGAGACAGCTTTTTGCCCATTTCTCTATACGACTTCTCATCGAAGCCTACCCAGCCCAGCCTAGCAGGCAGATAACGAGTACATTTTTAACGGTGCGGCAGCTCAGCTGCTCCCTAGTCCCATTGCGGTAATAAATGGCCACAGAGTTGGACACTTGGTGGTCCCAGCAGTACTCCATGTACTCGATTCAGGACCTTTCCGCCCTGCCGATCTTCAACAAGTTCGTCTCTATGCACTATCAGTTCCAGCGGGAGACGAAAGACCACTCCGAGTCTTTCAAGTCTGAAGGTGCGAAGGACGTCTTTCAATGGACGGATAAGGTCAAGGAGGAAGGGGAAGTTTTCAGTCACGACCGCAGCATTGACACTTGGTTCTACGAGCACCACTATAAGGAGGGAGTGGCGGAGGTGGTGGTTAGAGCCTGGAGAGCTCCGGATGTGGAGTGGGGGGAAATTGTGCGGAAGTACTATGAGTACTCAGTCCAGGAGAACTGGAAAGTAAAGGACGAAACTCGGAACTACGAACGCTTCGAGCTGCGAAACGGCGAAAAGCGAGGCATCAAGACCGCAATCCTGCCCGCCCTCGAAGGAGTCGAGAGATGGACAGAACGGTACTGGGAAAAAGCGGGCGAAAGCGAATTCGAGAAGGTCTGGGAGCGGCCCGACACCAAGGGCGGCGAAATAAAGAACAGCAAGGGAGACCTGTGGTGGGGCGAAGTGTGGAGTCAGGCCGAGGACCACACTGAAAAGAAGACCTGGCATATTCAGAAAGACCACGAATGGGGCCATTCCCTCTCAGAAGCCTGCGGCAAGCGAGTGAATGAGAAGTGGGACCTGACCAAGGACTCTAGGAGTGAAGAGAGACTTACGGAGGACGGGGGGAGACGCAGGGGGTTCAGGTATGTGCGGAAAGGGGTGGATTGGTATAGGCAGGAGTGGGATGGGTTGCAGGTTATTGGGCAGGACGAGGGGGCGGAGGTGCTCAAGCGCCAGCAGTTCTTGCAGGAAGTGGATGAGGTCAGTGCTAACGGACATGACAGTCTTCTGAAGGGGGAAAGCACTATTGAAATGCTCCTTTCTGAGGCTCCACAGTTCGCAGAGGAAGTCGCAGCCATCAAGCAAGAGCGCCTCCTCATCCCCAAGCCCGACTCTAACGACATTGACTCCCTCCTCTCTGCCATCCGGTCCGAACGCTACTTGCAGGACAAGCAGGAGCTGCTCAAGAAGCGGATGATATCGGAAACCCACTCCGAACACCAAAAGTACTATGAGATTTATACGCTTTTCAATAAACTCATGGAGGAAAGTCACAACACTATGAAGGAAATCGCCCTCGCACTGGATAGAAACAAGGAGGCGCAGGCAGATAAGGAGAAGTGGGAAGCCATGGGGAAAGAGCTCATGACCCGGCCCAACCAAGCGAGCTACGACAAGGCAGTCCTCTTCCTCACCCATTTGACAGACTTCGAGCAGGTCAAGCAAGACTACATCGACAAGCTAAAGGGCGGAATCGAGCGGGCGGAGGTGGATAAGGCCATGAACTTGCTGTACCAGATAATGGTCAAGCACGACGCAGTGAGTGACAAGATCGTGGAATTGGTGGGAGATCAGGAGCTAAAGGCGAAACTTGACGGATTCCAGGACCAGTTCGAGGACATACACGCTCACTACCAGGAGAATGCGGACCCGGACAAGCTGCATGAAAACTTGAAGCTGCTGCTGGACTACCAACCGATTCACCTGCATCTAGTAGGCCGCCTGCGAGGCTACAACAAGGGAGAAGTCAATAACGAGTTAGATGGCATCAAAAGCGCAGTTGACGACACCAAGGGGAAAATGAGCCTCAAAAGTGCACGTGCCAAAGTGCGTAGTGGCAGAGTCAGCAAGGACAGTCCCTTCCAACAGCTAGACCGCAGTCTCAGCAAACTGTTTCCCTTCATGCTGGCTACGGACACTGCACTGCATAGTCACTTGGCGAAGACCCACCCAGACTTGCTGGCGAGTCTGAGGAACTACGCGGCGAAGTCGATGGATGCGGGGGATCCGTTTGAGGTCACGGTGGAAAAGGCGGCGGTGCTGAGTGATGTTGCGGAGGCGCTTCAGCCCCAGGCAGTACTCCACGAAGAGCAGTTGCAGAAACTCGAACTGGACATGGACAAGACCTTGAAAGGGCTGATCCAGGACGTGTACGACAACAGACCTGAGGAAACCGAGAAAAACAAAGCCCTGCTGAATCGGCACTATATCAACGAGGACGCTTCCTTATTCGTAGACAAACTCTACGCTCTGCACAACCTTTCGGAAGAAATCCTGGAGTTGAACGAAAAAATCGAAAGTTTGTACCTCGATATCAGCGAATTGGAGAGAATTATCGAGGAAAAGAGTGAGGAAATCACGCAACTCACAGTGGTGTTGGATGAGCGCGACCACCAAGTGCACGTACTGACCACGGAATTATATGAGATTCAGAAGTACAAGCCTTGGTTCGAAGCCAAGGACAAGGAATGCGAAATCCTCAAGCAAAAACTCAAAGACGCAAACCGCAGTTTGTCCGAACTGCAGGACCGCAACAGCGCACTAAACAAGGAAAACCGCCAGTTGCGCGAACTCATCGAGGAATTAGAGAAGTTCAAACTCAACGCTCTCAACTTACTGGAAGAAAATAAGCGCCTTCAGGGAATTATCACCCAGTATGAAACTGCAGCGGAAATACGGAAATCCGAGTATGAAATCACATTGAAAAGACTTAACGACGAAATGGAAGTCACCAAAACGCAACTTGCGAATAAGGAAGATGAAAGCGGAAAACGCCTTCTGGAGCTGGGAAATACGAAGGCGGATTTGGAGGCCTCTCGGAACAATGTGGAGAACTTGAACCTGGAAGTGCATAATCTGAAGGACAAATGTGCGGAATTGGAGTCTTTCAAGGCTTCCGCACTCGACTATCAGCAGGAAAACGAAAAACTGAAGGGAATTATCAAGTCGTTCGAGGAGATGATCGGAAAGCAAAAGAACCAGTATGAGGACATTATTGGCAATTTGAATGGGAAAGTAGGGAATTTGGAAGCGGCTTTGAAGGACAAGGAAGCCGCCCTCGCCCAAACCCTGCAAGACTTAGGCAAAACCCGGGCTGACTTGGCCGACTCTCAGAAACTGTACGGCGACTTAGCCAAAGAAGCGGAGGCACTCAGAGGAAAGTGCCTGGAACTGGAGTCCTTCAAGGGCTCTGCACTGGACTATCAGAAGGAAATTGAGCGGCTGAAGGGCATTATCAAGTCTTATGAAGTGATGATGGGCCAGCGCACTACGCAGTATGACGAAATTATAGCGAACCTGAACGCCAAAGTCTCAGCACAGGACAGCACTCTGAAGGATAAAGCGACGGAAATTGAGGACTTGCGGGCGCAAATTCGCAGTTTGATAAGGGACCGGAGACACCAATTGACCCTTCGCACTGCCCTGCACATATCCGGCCTGGTAAAGGGCGAACTCGCCAGCACCTTCCTGACTTGGAAGTTCCGAGCAGACATGCCTCCCGAGGTCCTCAGCGAGACTATAATGGACCAGCTGCCTGCACGGCCGTCCACTCTAGCCCTAGAGGAAGAAGTGTGGACTGAGCGGCAGACAGCCCACTACGAACAGGCGGAACCTGCCATTGTTACCTATGAAAGGACGTTTTTGATGAATAATTCCATATTCAGGATGCTGAAAACGGACGGAGTGAAGTTCGACCAGCCGATGTCGATTGTTTCCTTCTATAATCTGATGGAGGAAATTATGGAAAAGAAGGTGGAAAGCGACAAAACCGACCTAGGGGACGGCAAGAAACCGGCCCATTTCAGCGACTTCACCCTCGAATACCTACTCAAGCTCCACGGCGTCAAGAAAGTGGCGCAAAGAGACATTTCCCGACTGGTCCCCACCCTATACCAGCAATACAACGCCAATGTGCACCTAGCTGTCTTCCTAGCACGTCTTCTGCACATGTTCCATGCCCACCCAGCCCCTCTCGAAGCCTCAGTCCTGGTGCTCAGACTCGCCCAGGAGTTCAAGCCCCTCGCAGACAGCTACTCCGAGTCTCGGATTGTGAGGAACCTGCCGCCTTTGTCGGAAGCGCAAAGGATGCTGACAGGCGGCGAAGCGCCTTTGTATGAGGTTTTGACTGCCTTTTATGATAAATTTGCGGTCGACAAAGTGTTCATTTGGCACTTTTTGCGCAACTTGCAGCCTCGGTCTGTGAACCTTCCCGACTACGTGTGTGCAGTAATTCACTGGTTCGCTCACACGAAGTTGCACCTCAATCACGAAAAGGTCTGGGAAGTGATGAACGGAGAGGGCTCGGACACCCTGGCGGAGTCTGGCTTTATCCTGGGAGTTACTAGTCGGCTGGGACTGGAGTTGTCCCCGAAGATGCTGAAAGAGGCGCATGTGGCTTTGGCGCCCTCGGGCATACTGACGAGGGCGGGGCTGGAAGCCAGGGCGGGAAGTCTGAGGAGCAGGAATATGGAGGACTTCGTCATTTCCAAGGGTGTTTTCCTCCTTGCGGTGCTGGAGGCGTACAACGCCAGGCTGAGAAGGAACGCTGTGCAGCTACGAACTCAGTTCGAAGCTGTGGGTGTGCAGCATATTGACTCCACTCAATTCGCTGCCTTAGCGAAGGAGTACGAAGCGGACTTGTCCCCGGAAAGTCTGGAAAAGCTGTTCGAAGGCGGGTCGAAGTGGTCCATGTCAGCTCCAGTGGACGTAGTGGGCTACCCAGCGGAACTGCTCACCAACCCAGTGGGCTCTCTGTCGCTGGACCCACTGAGAGTGCCTAGACTCGGACAGATGCCTGACTCCCACGCATTCGAGTACGACCTGGTGACTGGGTCGAAGATAATGTTCCAGAGAGTGACGACTACGACGACCACTACCTCTAGAAGGACTACGCGCAGTGGCTCTGCTCGCAGACTTAGACTAAACGCCTAGTAGTTCGGCCAGTGCATGTCTTTATTTGGCCATTCTAGGAAATATAGATGGAAGAGCCACAGCCGGAGCCGGAGCTGATGCAGGAACTAGGAAATGCGCTAAGCCAGTCCGATAAGGAGAAAGTCTTGAGATTACTGCAAGAGCTGGCTGGGAGAAGAGTGAAAGTCACCTTTACGAAAGAGAACAGTCGAGTGAGAAGTCAATACATGACGGTGCCTGCATCTGTACAAGCGCAATCTCAAATGTCGCCTGGTTCACATTTAACCTTCAGTCTCAGAGGTCCGAATTAATCGTTTCCCCTAGTTTAGCTCGGTAGCAAGGGAAATCCCCTCTGCTCACATCCAGTTTAGGAGCCTACTTAAGTGGCCTTGCCCACGGCCTGAATGCGAGTTTCCACTTCACTTCTCCGCTGCCTCTCCAGCTCCAGCTCCTTGCGTAGTTCTTCAATGTACTCCTTCGGCAACTTGCGCGGAGACATAGAAGCGCTTACAGGCTTCACAGGAGACTGCGGGGAGTCTCCCCCTGCAGTGCCTGCTTTCCCCACTGTTCCAGTCCTTCTAGTTTCTGCATTTCCCTGCATGGAGTACCGGAGTCGACACAGTCCGTTTTCTGCGTCAATTGGACGCGAGTACTTCCCTCGCACCTCTCTCGAGCGGAAGCTATGCAGTGAACTTCCCAAGCCCTCAGGCACTTTCTTCCTCCCTCCAAACTGCTCATTCCAGCTCTCCGTGACCTTGTTCGAGCACACAGGTTTGCGAATGGGGAAGAAGTCCTTGAAAGTGCTGCGCATGGACACTGGCATTTGCACGTCACCGAAGGTCCTGGGTGGAAGTCACCGGTAGAAGTCCTTTATCACGGTGCGTTCCTTGTGGACACGCTGTTGCCAGGCCAGGTGGTCGTGGTGGTAGGACAATGGCCGCATTTCTAAGGGCAAAGTCGAATGTTCCGTGGAGCAGTAGAATTAACTGATGGAAAAGAGAGGCTACAAAGATCGTGAGAAAGGCGCCTATCAAAGACTACTGGAGTACGAAGTGCAGCAGTACCTGCAGGAACAGACTAGGGAATCTCTAGGACCTCCCTTCGGCAGGGCAGCTCCCCTGAAGCTATACAACCTCACAGACTCAGGCCGGGAAGGACTGACCACTCCCCCTGCCAGTCTGAAGTACTTGTCCTTCGACTGTCCACGCACTGGGGAACTCAGCAGTGCTCGGTCTTTGGAAGAAACTCCGCACTCACACAGGGCTGCCCGGGGCCTCAAGCTGCAGCCTTTGACTGCGCGCAGTCTGCAGAGCAGGGGACAGCCTTTCCAGCAGTTCCCCGCCACCAACAAACCTCTTATCCACTCCTCCTCGGAAACTCTCATCGGTGAGACGGAGTATCAGTTCACAACGCCCTCAAACTCTGAAGTCGCCTCTTTCAACCCCTTCCAGCGGCCTAGTGCCGACAACTACTTCTTCCCTCCCGATATGTTCCTGGACGAGGACTACGTGTCCTTGGCGAAAGAGATGCCGATGCCTGGACAGGGCAAGTGGAAGTGTTCAGACGGCTCGACTCTCTGGAAGCCCTGCACAGTCCTGAGCTACTCTGAGGAAAGTCGCTGCTTTGAGGTGCAGTGGACGGAGTCGAGGGCGAGGAAGTTCCTGCCCAGGTGGAACTTGCTGCTAGGGGATGAGACCGTAGAAGACTTCGAAGGCAGAATGCAGCAAGTGAAAGCCCTGCGCATGAACCACGAAGGCTTCGTGCGCTACTTCGGCCGCTTCGAACTCGCCCTCGCAGGCACCACTCTCAAGAAAACCTCCGCCTTCGTCCTCAGCGAGCGCACAATCCTCAATAAGCTCAGCCGCTCACTAGCACCCCGGCAGGAAGCGGAAGTCCGCAAGGAACTTTGGGAACTATATAGGCGCTGTGTGTTCAAATTCACTTTCGACGCTCAGTACTTCTATGAAAAAGTCCAACTTGCGGCTTGTCCCTGGGAGCTGGAATACACGAGACAGACGAAATGGAGGGACTACCTGAGAGGCCAGGTGGCGGGGAAACGCACTTTTAAGGTCGCGCAGAGGACTGTGTTGGACCGCTATTTGAACCCGAATAACCCTTTAGACGGCCCTAGACAGCGCATTTACCGCATGTTGACAGTGATTCGCACTGGCAACTACTATGGCCATCTCCGGAAACTGAGAAGTCAGAAGGACACTTTGACCACAAATAAGCTAAATTATGAGTTCAGAGACCGGTTTTCTGCGGATTTGCGACTTATTGATAGTACAATTAAGCAAATTACGGACTTCTTGTCAAAAATGCTTGATGACGACCAAGACTTAGAGCCGGAAGTGGACAAATACCTGCAAATCGCACAAGTAATCCTCGAAAGCAACCTGCAATACGCAGTAAAGCAGTCCATTCAGTCCCTAATCAGCCTGTTTCAGGAGTACTACCCTATGTTGCCGCTGCCAGGGGACATGGCCAAGGGCCTGCAGCACCTGCCAGAGGACGTGAAGGCCCGGCACTTCGGCCTGCCTGTGCCTTTGTGTGCCCCTATGGGAGTTTTGGAGTCCACGAAACTGCTGAAAGAGGTTATTGAGGTGTTGGAAGCGGACTTTAGGTCAGGAAGGTTGAGTCGGTATGCACTGGAAAAGGTGATTCCGCCTCTGATCACTGTGAGTATTGAGTCGAAAGTGACGAAAGCGGCTTTGGACCTGGGGAAAGCAGTAAAACTGTTCGATTTGCACATTTCCTTGGGCGATAGACAGCAGAGAAGGAGTAAACTGCTTTCCCTGCCTGCAGCTTCCACAACCGTCATCCAGGTCGCCAACCAAAGTTCTCTATTCAGCAAACTCATGCTCAAAAGCGACGAATGCTCAATCACCGCCCATGAGCCCGTTAAAGCCAGCGCCAACAAGCACATTCTCGACGAGGAAGTATTCGGCTGGATGAGTGCCGGCGTGGACGATTTAAACCTCGTGCTGACTCCCAGCATTGAAGAAGTCGAGTACAGTTTGCGGACTTTGGCCAAAGCGCCGCTGTCGAATTTGCATCGAATCCGCAGACTCCAGAGACACGCGAGTGAGCATGAACATATAGCAGCGAAGAATGCGAAACCACTGCTGCAGCTGGCGCTCAAGGAAATCAGCTCCGTGCTGCAGTTTAGTCTCTATGCGCCTGTGGCGCTTTTGGCGATTTTGCGGCACTTCGAGTACCTCTTTTCCTCAAACCCGCAAGAGTTGTTCGAGGCTGTGGTCACTTCGCACATAGACGACTACGCAGGATTCGTGCAGGAAATAGAGACTATCAGCAGGCACAAAGACCTAATTGAAGCCAACCTGCCCCTCGCCCTCCACTTCGGCATGCTGCAAGTCCACCTGAAAGACTTCAAAACCGAGGCAGTGCGCAACGCACAAATCCTGATGGACTATTTACTATCTGAACTGAGCTTAGAGCACTTGGGAATTCTCAGAGAAATCCACACTTCCTTCGAAAGTCTCATGGAAATGCTCAGTCGGACTCCGGAGTCTGTCGAGGAACTGGGCGATTTGCAGGATTTCCTGCACCATCGGAAGGACGAAGCCATAATCAAGGGGATCAATGCGGAGCTGCAGAAAGTGGTGTTCATCTATGAGGCTTTGGACAGGTTCAACACGGCGGTTTCGGAGGAGCAGAGCGAGTTGTGGTGGCGGACGAAGTCCTGGGGAGGGATCATTAAGAAGGAAAAGACGCGTTTGTATAAAAGACTGCAGAAATTGACGCCAATTTTCAGAGATTCGGTTCAGAAGGATATCCAGGAGTTGAAGATTGCGGCGGAAACGCTGAAAAGCGATATAACGAATTTCGTGACTTATAATGATATACAGAAGGCGGAGATATACGCTGCTAAGGCTAGCGACATAATGGAGTCGCTGGGCAAGGTGAAAAGTGCTATTGCGCTGGCGAACTCGAGAGAACAGAGACTGGGCTACCTGCCTACCAATTTCTCTGACCTAGCCAAGATAGAGGAGCAGTTCCTGGTCTTCAACGCCCTCTGGAGCTTCGCAAACGAATGGGCCATAGCCTACATAGGCTGGATGGACAAGCCGCTGCACCTAATCAACCCCGCCGCCGTACGCAAGAAGTTCCGCAAGGGCAAAGACCTGCTCAGCCAGTTACGAGTGGACTTAGTGGAAAACCCCAATGCAATGAATGCAATTGAGGACTTGACGAGTCAAATTTTGGGCTTTGAAAGCACTGTGCCGCTTGTTTCCAACCTAAGAGAGGAGTCTTTGAGGGATAGACATTGGAAACGCATTTGGGACTCGCTGGGAAGGACGAGCTCGGACAAGCCGGAGACGGAGCGGAGGGAAACGCAGACTTTGAGGGAGTTGCTGATGGCGGGGGTTTTGAAGAAGGCGAAAAGCATCGAAGCAATCACAGAAGAAGCGAAGCACGAGTTCGAAATTGAGAAGATTTGGACTGGAATCGAGAGAGAAGTGCGCAACCCTGACATCACACTGGCAGCCCTGCCCAAGCACCCGGAATTCCAGCTACTCGGCCATCTATCTGAGTTGCGTGACAGTCTGCGCGAGGCCTTCACCACCATCAGCTACATCCTCAGCGCCAACCGCTACATCGAGCCCTTCCGAGAAAGCCTGCGCAGTCTCGGCGCGCAAATAACCTCCCAGAAGACAATGGTGGACGACTTGTACGAGTTCCAAGGCTTACTGGAAGAGCTGTACCCTATATTCAAGCTGCAGGAAGTGTGTGAGCAGCAGCCGCGGACAGCCGGGCAGATGCAGGAGTTGCTGAGTTACTATGCTCGGCAGCTGAAAAGCATGCAGGAGTCGCATAGCTTCGCAGTCAGTAGCGACGGCCTGATCAAAACCCTTTCCGACGCCTTTCAAATTCTGCGCACTGTGAAGGAGGAAGTGGGGAAAAAGCTCGCTGAGAAGCAGAGTCTGAACTGTCGCTTGTACTTTTTGACGAATTTGCAGCTGTTGACACTGATGAGTCAGATTGCGCCGGAAAGGAGTGTGGACGTGGAAGCGCTCTTTCCAGGCATTGAGGAAATTGTGCTGGGGGAGCGGGCAGTTACGAAGATCGTGAGAAGTCAGGAGACTTTCGACTTGCCCAAAAGAGTGGTGATTTTCATGGAAAACGGGTCGCCTAGGAACACTGAGGAGTGGCTCGCGGACTTGGACTCCAGTCTAAAGGACTTCCATTGTCGCAGGGTCTTAGGCCAATACAAGCAATTCAGCACTGCAGGGGTTACTTGGGAGTCCGGCGCAGACAACGAAGCTATATACATCGCCTACATGGCTTGGTTCACAAGGCAGATTACGTACGCTCTGCAGACTAATAACGTGAAAGAAACGCTTATTAGTCTCAGGGATACACTGCGGAGGGTACTGAACTGTGGGATTGAAGTGATGAAGCCGAGTCATGGTACTCCGGGCCACGGGGTAATTGCCACTATCGTCCGGAACCAGTTTGTTAAGAGAGATGAAACCTTGGAAAAGAAGAAATACAACGAAATGCTGGCCCATATGCTAATCTCCCACCTCGACTTACTGGACCAAATAATCATTGGAGACGAACAAGACTTCGGATTAGTGTGGAAAAGTGCGTTTAAGGTGAATGCGACAGTGGGGGATAGTTGGGATAGTCTTACTCTCAATATCGACTGCTTTGACTATGTTGTCCCTTACGGCTTTGAGATGCACTCTTTGACGTATCTCCAGTCCTTCATACTCACGCCGACTTCTGAACGCAGACTACAGCATATCTTTCTGACTATGAAGCATGGATTGGGGTGTCTGCTAGCCGGGTCCGCAGGCAGCGAAAAGACAGAAACCCTCAAGCACTTGGCACTCATGTGTGGACGCTTGCTACCGATTTGCCACATCACCAGCACCACGCCGCAGGAAAAGGTGGTAAAGTTCATAGTGGGCTGCGCCCTAGGCGGCTTCTGGGGCTGCATTGACGAAATCCAGACCTTGCCCGAAGTATCGCTGTGCACTGTTCTTTACTACCTCAGGCAAATCTCTGCAGCGGCAGTGCCCAACCCTCCGCGAGTGTCCATAAACTGCTACAAGGTCAAGCCCAGACTTGGCTTCGCTATGTTCAGCACCTCCAGTGCTGCAGACCCTGCGCTGCCGCAGTCCTTTCACGAGCAGTTTCGCACTTTGGCGCTTTCGAAGCCGGACCTGGGGACCACTGCAGCGATCCTGCTGCAGACTTACGGCTTCGAAAGAGCCAATAAGCACGGCGGAATGATAGCCAAGGCTATGCACCTTTTGGAAACGCCCATACTTTCCCTGTCCACCGGGGTCACTTTGAACCTAAGCACCAAGGCCAATACCAGGACTTTAGTGCGCTTGGTTCGCTGTATGATTGATATCGCTATGCGACATTATATCAATGACATGCCTTACTTGATCAACAACTCCTTTAGGCAAATCTACGGCCTCGGCCTTCTCTCCTCCCACCTTGCCATACTGGACGAGTACTTATCCACTCTGTTCCAGTCTATTCACAATGATATTGTCTCGCAGATAAAGTCCCGCAGTGTGAGTGAACAAATCATGCAAGTCATTTCCCAAGAAAAGGTATCCGCAGAGGACGCCATGCAGCTCCGCTGCCAGCACCTTTGGTGGCTTCTATACGGCGCTCGCAGACCCTGGGTCGTACTGGTGGGGGAGCCGCTTTCCGGTAAATCCGAAATCATCAAGTTACTAGCAAAGGTGGTGGCTTCGCTGCATGGAACCAACTTCAAGGTGCATAGGCTGGGCGCCGCTGCGCCTTTGGAACTGCTGTCGGAGCTGTATGAGGCGCTGGGGAACAGCACGAACGCGTGGTTTTCCAGCGAGTTGCAGACTAACTTCTGCTCTGAATCTGCAATTCCCGGGGCAACGGACATTTCCCCCCTCGACTGGATCCATGTAGATGCCTACAGTCTCCCCTACACCTCCGATTCCCTATTCACACTCATAAAGTCCCACCCAAAGGCCGACATCCGAGTAATCTTCGAAAGCGAGCGCTTAGAAGCCGCCAGTCCCTCCATCCTATACGAGGCCGGGATCCTCTTCGTGGAGGAAGCGGAAATCGACCAGGCCACCTACTTCCTAATCCGCATGCAGCAGGTAGTGCCTGAGAGCTTGGCTCCTTATAGTGCTGTTTTGATGAAGATGTACACTACTGTGCTGGTTCCAGTCTTCACCTATATCGCGAGTGCGCCGGTCACGCTGAAACTCAGTCCGAAAGGTGTTATTCAGCAGTTTTCGAGCCTTTTCAAAGGGTTCCTGCCGCTGCTTGTGTCAGCTCTAAAGAAGGACGACGAAACTGCCTCAGTCCCCTTATCAAAAACCAATTCCGCAATAGTGATTCTCAAGCACTCCACATTCATCACGAAAAACGTAAAAGACGCAATCCCCAAGCACAAGTCTATACTGAATAATCCACGGTCAATAGGTGCAAATGTGCTAAAGTACCTGGGCGGAATGAGAAAAGCGGGCAGTCACTTGAAGCCGGAACTGTGTCTGGAAGCGCTTTTCCTCACCTGTGTGATGCATGGCCTGGGGAGGTTGATGGTGAACATTGACGGGTTTAGTGCGATGTTGGGGGGAGTGGTGCAGCGGCAGACTGAGGACTTCGGGCATTTCCTGCAAAAAGAGATTCGAGAGGGGACGAGCGTCTTAGCGGATTTGGTGTTTTCCATGCAGTCTCTATCATGGATTCGCATAGTTCCCGCAGTGCCTTCCAGTCCCGCTAGGAAGACCTCCTATAGGGCCCAAGTGGATGCGACTCCCAGTATGTACGACTCCGTTGGGGTCCATCTCAACATCTTTTCCCTCGATATGGGTTCTCAGAACGTCGTCGTAGGCACAGAATCGTGCAAGCGCCTTTCTTACTGGGTGGACTTCTGCCTGTCTCAAGGAGTGGATGTGTTGGTGTACGGGTCGCATCAATGTGGCAAGACACTGATTACCAATACAGTTGCTAAGGAAATGCTCAATTCCTCCTCTTGTGCTTTGATTCCTTTCAATGTTTCGGAGTTCACACAGCCTCAGGTAGTCCAGGAATCCATTCAGACTGCAATGGAGCACTACCGGACCTTTAACTACGGAGGCTTGGGCGGGACCCGGTATGTAGCCATTCTGGACGATATGAATATGGACGCCTCATATCAACTTTACGACTTGTTCCGGTTTTTGAAGGAAACTGGAGGGTGGTATGGGGAAAACTTCGTGAAGTTGGAAGACTTGACGCTGGCGTTAGTGCATAGTTACTCTGAGGGGAAATCCAGACCGATGTGGCTGCGAGCTGTTCGCCATTTCTTCGTTGTGCATAAAGAAAGTTACTTAGACACTGAAATCGCTGCTATATTCCGCAAATTCGTAGAATCTCAGAGCGATGAAGACGCGCCTGAGACCATCAGCACCGTGATCGACTTTTCCCTCCTTACTCTTATCGAGCTATACCGCGAATTGCAGCTGCAGCATAAGCGCAGTGAGCAGATCTGGTGCCACCTCTCTATCTCCAACTTCATGCTTGCTCTAAAGTTCCTATCCCAGTTCGACCTCAGTGACGATGTGGACGTGGAGACTTATTTGAAGGTGTGGACTTTCATGTACACTCGCTTCTTCGGAGACCAGTTTGGCGACCCCAGCCAAAGCACAGGCGCCGAGCTGCAGGCCCTAATCAACCAAAACCTCTCAGGACTTATAGAGAAACTCATCGACAACAAACGCACTATCCAGGAAATCAGCCAGGAAGGCTTCATGCTGCCTTCTGTGAGTGAGCTGCAGGACGCAAAGCCAGGCTTGTTCCACGAATTCGAACTGATGTATGAAGACAGTATTGCCAATGTCATAATAGAGTTCCACGCAGGCCACAAAAGGTGTGTCAAGCTCTACCCGCAACTGCTCAAAAACCTCCACTCCCTGATCTTCCAAATCGAACACCGCTTCAGTGTCTTTTACTACTTCTTCCTCAGCGCAATTTACGACATCAAAAGTTCCTGTCCAAGCATCATCATAAAAAGCGCGTCTCAGCTGTTCCTCATCAAAGCCCTGGTCTACATCTCCGCAGAAACACTCAATGTGAAGGTCGTCGAATTCAGCATGGGCGAGCATGAAGACTCATTCGGGGAACACATGATTGACAGCTTCAGAACTGTGTCCCCACACCATGTACCGACGGAAGTCAGATACGCAGTTAAGCATATTGTGGAATTGGCTATGATCCAAGACAAGAAAATCATTATTTTGATGTCTCTCTTTTCCGCGAAGCAGTTGGACCGACCGCTGTCGCAGAAAATAATGGAAATTTGCAATGATATTATCACGGGAGTGCAGCTGAGACTGACAGGGTTTGGGGACATATACAAGTCCTTCGTGGAGAAGTTCCGAAATAACAGTGAGGAGCATAAATTCAAGCAGTACCATTCTAATGAGGAAGTGCTGCAACTGATGTTGGACCGGATGAAGATGAATACGACTATTATTTTCCTCGTTCAGGCGGAAAATGAGGCCTGGATTCGGTCTCCTCTGCATCCTGTTGGCATATTAGAGAAGTTTAAGCATGAATACAGGTCTGTTTTCAATAAATCCAGAATTGTGGATTTCGACCATTTGAAGCCGCCACAGGCGTTTGAAGACTATTTGCTGGGAAACCCGAAACTTCTGAAGGAGTGGAAACTTGACTTCCACAATGACCTGCTATTAGAGATCGGCGAGAAAATCGCAAATCTGCTAAATACGGACGTTTTGGAGGAATTCACATACGAAAGTGTCATCTACTGCGCTTCACGCCTTATCCAGGAAATGGACTCTCGCAAGCAATCCGCTGAAAAAACCTACTTAAAAGCACTCAGTCAAATCAGTGCCCTCGACAAAGCAGTCGAATCCGCCCCTACCACCATCCTATCCCTCGAAGAAGAAGCAAAAAAAGTGACACAGCAGCTACAGCTGCAGAAGGAAAAGCGCAGCCGGCTGGAAGCCGCCTTCGCCCGGGAGTTGGCGCATAACTACGAGTTGGACTTCCAGGAAGAACTGAGGCAACAGCGAGTGACAGCCCTGCAGGTGTATGAAGGGATGAAGCGCAGCTGGGTTTCGCAAATTGCAGAATTCTCTTATAAGCATGAAGAGGTAAAAGACGCGGAAAAAAGTATTGGAAATTCGGCGTTTGCAGGGGTTATTTACCTCTTTTCCCTGCTTTTGAGCCCTCAAGAGTCTCATCCATTTCCCTACGATCCAGACTCAATCGAACCCTATTTGCGGAAGTTCCTCTCCCAACTATCGAAAAAAGGCAAAGAAATTATCAAGCGGCTTCGCAAGTTGGAGCCCGAGGACATCCCTGACGTCCAAACCCCACTAAATAGCCTGGAAGTCGGCACTTTAAGCCGTGTTCCTCGACTCATCAGAGCGATGTACGGAGCGCTGGAAGGGTCGCAGAGAGCTCGGCAGGCCTATGAACTGGTGCTGCAGGAGGGAAGCAGGGTTGATGAGATGTGTGGGACAGTCACTGTAAGAGTTGAGGAGAAGTTGAGGGAAATTAGGACGAAACAGACCACCAAAATGGGGAGAGTCCAGGAAAAACTCGCAAAAACGCAGGAAAAGCTGAATCAATTGATGAAGGATATCGAGCAAATAACAGTTTCCAAGCCGAAACTGCAGAAACTGATATCCGATCTCAAGCTAAATAGTGAAAACTGGAAAGAATCCCTGTCCTCAGACAACTCTATGGTCATGGGCGACTGTATTCTTAGCAGTTTCCTTATCCTCAAAGGGATGAGTCTGCCCAAATCTGTCAGAGACAAAATAGCGACTTTTGTGATAGAGGTGATGAAGAAGTATAATTTCCCCTGCCAGCAGACTACGAGTTTGAGTTCGAGACTGATGGGTAGTAATAAGACTTTCCTGCTGGAATGCGGCCGAAGAGGCCTGCCAGACTCCGTCTTTTTCCACGACAATGCAGCCGCGCTCCAGACAGTCCATCGCCTCAAGCTGCCTTTCCCGCTTTTCTACGACCCCTACGAAATCGCAGCCGACTACATCGTAAAGACAGAAGGAGAAAACGGACTCTTAGTGGGGAAAGTGTCAAACGATGTCGCATTTGAGCGGAAATTGAGGGAAAATGTGACTGAAGGCCGGCCTGTGCTTTGCATCGACCCCTCAGTTTCCCTCCTCAAAGCCATTCTCCCCATTCTCTCCTGGAAGTCTCAGCACTTCGTAGCGCTTATGAGAGGGGTGGATCCTGCAGGCATCCCCTTGGCCATTGGAGCCAGACAAGTGACAGTGAGTCCCAATTTCCGGCTTTATATAGCTTGCAGACAACTGCCGAATACGGAAATCCTGCAACTAGTGACTCTTATCAACTTCGATGCATATGATGAGGACAGTTGGCAGGCATTCACACTAAGGCCACTATTAAGGACGCTGGATGAGCACCAGTTCCAGACATATGTAGCTTACTTGGAAAAGCAGCATGAGCAAATGATAGCGATAGAGGAAGCAGAGGGGGAAATCATCGCTCTGCTGAATAATAACAATATGGACAAAGTCATAGTATCGGAACAGTTGCTGGATGGCTTTTTAAAGGCGTGGAGGAAAATGCGGCTTTTGCCACTAGTGTCTGAGGAAGACTTACTAAAGACGCGTAGGTCTTCCTTCCTCGTCAAGGAAAAGTCCTCTCCGCTTCTATTCCCAGCAGATACCAAAGTCTCTCCCAGGGAAAAACTGCATCGATTGCTCAGTGAAATGTACGACTTCAAGCAAACTCTCAGCATGTGCAACCCCGCCCTAAAGGACTACGCAGTCCCTGAGAAACTCCTCCACATAATGGTCCTGAACTCCGTGCAGGAGTACGTCCGGACCATTGCAGTGCCCGTGGAAAGCCAATACGAAGCCTTTGCAGACTGCATGGCCTATCGAGTATATGTCCGAATCAGCAATAGTCTATCCAAGGAGACTCAACTCGTCTTCACCGCCTTTTACTCCTTCTACAAGGACTATAAGTTAGCGAAGTTGTCGAGAGAAGAGTATTTAGAGGCATTAGAGGGAATTGCGAGACTGAGGGAAGGGAAATGCACACAAAGTGACAATAGTGCGTATTTACAGGCACAGTTTCCAAGCGTCTTTTCCCCGTATTTCTCACCAGGGTCTCCCGCTTTCGCCTTCTTCCTGTCCAGAGAACTGTTCACAGACGCCAAAGTACCCGAGCAACTCCCTGCCATCCATAAATACCTGATTTACGCTTATTTACGGCCGGACCTGCTTTCCGACTTCATGGCCAGCGCCGCTCACACCGTCCTCGGCCCCCGCTTCAGCTGGTTCCCCAAGATAAACCTAGACATGTACACTAGCGACCAGACCCAAGTCCCCACTTTGTTCTTTTTCCAGGAAGCCTCTCCAGCCCCGCTGCTAAGGTACATGGCGGAGGCTCGGAAAGTCACGCTAGTGCCCGCGCAGCCAGTGCTGGACCTCACTGTGAAGACCGGCAAAGCGGAAATCCGGAGAATCGGCAGGTCCGTGAACTCTATAATCACCACAATAACTGAAAATTTCGGGTCGTCTCGATGGGTAGTGGTGGAAAACCTGCACAGTGTGACAGGTCTGGAAGCAGAAGTAGTCACCAAGTTCCTACTATACAAGTTACCGGAAGAGGGCGGGGACAACCTTCGCATTTGGGTGTTGTTCCAAGGCCGTCCGGGCGACCACCCGCAGTGGACGAACCTCATGAAGCAGTGTCAGCGGGTGGTGATGCCGGAGCCGGGGTGCATAAGGGATGAAATGCTGCTGTGGCATTATACCAACACGGGAGCGTTTTTCCTGCACTACCGGAACTTCGTGAGCAGAAGGTACTGGAACCATAGTGCACTCGATGCACAGGAAAGCCCAACGAAGAGGAACAAGCAGGTCTGGAGAAGGATTAGTGCCACTACTGCTATTGTGGAGAGCAATGAGGAGTACCAGCCGCAGTCCGCCAGCTCTGCGAACCCCAAGGACGAAATCGCCTTCAACACCTCCCTGTTGTTCTGCATACTGCACTACCGCGCCAAATACCATACAGATTTACCCTTTTTGTGGAAGCGGACAGACGCAAAGCGACTGCTTGAGGACTTTTTAGCCTGTTTGCCCCAGGATATGGTCTCCAAAGACCTGCTAAACCCCAAAATCCTGGCCCTATTCTGCTCTCTTCTTGCTCCCCAATTCAGCAGCTACGCCCACGCACTGATCATCAGCCTGCTAAAGGAAGTCGCCCTGAGCAGAAGAGGCGTCCTGGCCGTAAAGGCCCGAGACGACTGTCCTCCCTTCACCCCAATCGAGTACCCTTTGTACCAAATCGAACACATTTCCCCTGACTTCAACCTGGAAATCCTGCTCAATCGCTACCCGTCTGAGGACCATTTGTTGGTGACTGGACTGAAGCACCACCATACAGTTGGGGCGCGACTTGCACTGGTGGAGTCGCTCCTAGAGCCTGCGGCTGTACTGAAAAGCACTCTGATAGGAGAAATGAGTGTGGGAATGGGCTTATTCAGGGAGAGGGAAAAGCTGGAAGTCGCACAGAAGCTGGTTAGGTACTTGGCTGAGTTGCTCGATATATTGCCGACTTCGGTGAAAGTGAAATCGCTAAGCCGGGAGAATGTCTATTCCAATAAATTCACCAAGTTGGGGAATAGTTATAAGGCTGCGCTCGCACATACCAAAGACGGATTCAAACTATCCGACATGCGGAACTCCATCCTAGACCAGCCGCCCTCCCTACTAGACGTACTGGAAGCGCTGGAAGTCGCAGAAGCAGGCCTGTGCAACCACTTCCTAGGCACTGTGCGGAAGTCCCTAGTGGAAATGCACCAGTACCTGAGCTACGGCAGGTCCACACTGTCTGAATACGATTTGGCCTGCCTGGCTGACTTAGCCCGCAACCAAGTGCCTGAGATATGGAAAGCCCTGAGTCCCTTCGTATGCAGAGCAGCGGAAAACGCTGAGGAGTGGAAAAGGGAAATTGCGCTTTTCTTCAGTAAAAAGCCGAATTGGACAGTTATTGACCTGACGCGGTTATTCGCTCCCAGTCTAATGCTGGACGCTATCCTCCGGGCAGCAGCTGTCAGCTTCAAAAAGCACTTCGAAGTTCTCAGCTTTTCAGTGGATTTCGCCCCTCAGACGGCCAGCATGACCTCGAAGTTCCAAATCACAGTCACAGGCCTGTGCATGCTGAACGCAGGCCTCAACCCTGAGAATTGCCTGCTCATAGACACTGCTAAAGGCGAAGAGCCGCTTCCTTGCCAGCTGTCTCCGGTCAAACTACCGAAAACTATTAGAGATTGTCCGTATTATCCGGAGGGGATGAAGCTGCTGACGGTGAGTAAGATGGGCTTGAAGGGGAGGAGACAGGATTTGGCTTCGCAGGTGAGTGGGCTGCTGGGCCGCAGGGCGAGCAACTTAGTGCTGGCTTCTGACTACGTCTTCGTCCCAGTGGAACTAGCCAGTCCACCCTTCTGGCTGCTCATATCCAGCCTCAAGCCCCAAGGCCACTGGAGCAAGAAAGGCACACTAGTGCGTCTAAAGAGTTCTAAAGCCTAATTTCACTGCTTACTAAGGCAAAGTCTGCTTGTAAACTCCAATCATTTCGGTTTCCTCCACACTCCAGGCCCTATTGCAGTTCGGACATTGCTTCCAGCTCCTGTCCAAGTTGGACACAAAGCAGTACTTGCAGACTGTGCACCCTTCTCCACACTTCACATCAGTGTAAATCAGTTCTCTTTCCACTGTGCGATGGCAGTGTTGGCAGGATAAAGAGAGAGGTAGGGAGTTAGGTCTAGGTAGAGGCTGCATTGCGGGTTTCCCCTGGGGTGGTAGGTTTGCTGGGTACATGAAAGGAGGTCGCTCTCCAGGCGAGGCTACATATTTAATGGGCTGGCCTTCGACTGCAGAAGTGTACATTGGCTTGAGGCCTGGCTTCTGAACAGCCGGGGGCTGAAGTGCGAAGGGATTCATGTTGGGCTTGGCAGGGAGCTGAGCAGTCCCTGGATTCGGAGCTTTAGAAGGGAACGTAGGAGGCTGAATTCCGTCCTTGAAGGTAGTGGGCGGGATACTAGGTTTGTTCATTTGCGCCTGAGAAGTGGAGGGAAAGACGGACTTCACTAAGAGAAAGGGCGGAGGAGCCTTACTACCAGTCTCCATTGGATTGAAAGGAACTGGGTCTGACAGCACTGGCTTAGCTGAATTATCAGGCGCTCCAGGCTTAAAGGGAGGATATTGGGACTTCGCAGGAACTTCTTGTGGCGGTTTTTGACCAGTCCCTTCAGTAGTGCTCGGTGCCTCTTGGTTAACAAAGCCTCTGAAAGGGAAATTCCCTGCAGGAGGGCCGAAGTCCTGCTTAGGCTGTTTGACTACTGCTGAGGGAGCCGGCCTAGAAGCTTCTGCTTGATACTTTGCGCTACTTGAATTGACTGATGAAGCAGCTGGGTTTCCTAGGAAGGGAGGCGGGCCAGTTTTCCCTATTCCAGATGGTCCGAAAGTAGCAGTGGGAGGTTTAGTTTCGCTTGGTCTGTAGGGGGGTGGGCCGGGCTTCTCAATTCCAGGTGGGGGGAAATTGGGTGCAGGAGGTTTAGTTTCGCTTGGGTTGAAGGGGGCGGTGCTGTTTGGTTTGTAGGGGAAAGAATCTGATTTCTCTACTACAGGTGGGGGGAAATTGGGTGCAGGAGGTTTAGCTTCGCTTGGGTTGAAGGAGGCGGTGGTGCTTGGCTTGTAGGGAAATGGGCCAGCTTTCCCTATTCCAGATGGTCCGAAATTAGCAGTGGGAGGTTTAGTTTCGCTTGGTCTGTAGGGGGGTGGGCCGGGCTTCTCAATTCCAGGTAGTGCAGAATTGGGTGCAGGAGGCTTAGTTTCGCTTGGGCCGGGGACAGGACTGGGAAGGTTGGTAGACCCCCTATAGAAAACTGCACCCTGCTTGCCATCTACATTGGACTGCCAAACAGATTTTACCGCAAGACCAGACACCGGATTCGCATCCATAACAGTCGGCTTGCTGATTTCGCTTCCTCTCTGCTGCATTTGAAAAGTGCCCGGCTTGAGAACCCCAGTGGAAGACTGAGCTGGCAGATGCTGCACGGATATAGGTTGGAACCCAGAGTCCGCCTCCATCACTTCAGTTTTCGGGAATTCATCATCAGAGTCGACTGTTTGGTTCGCAGACAGGGGTGTTCTAACAGATGTAAATGCAGACTGAGAAGGTTGACTTCCGACCTTCCAGATACTTGGAGTAAAGGTGGGGGTAGGGAAGGGAGGGATGATCTTGCTGCTGCCGAGTGCCTCTGGCTGGGTAGCTATAGGCGAAGGGATGACGAAGGGCTTGGAAACTCCTGGCTTCTGAGAAATTCTGAATTTCGATTCAAAGCCTTGCAGGCCTAAAGGCTGAGTAGATGGAGATTCGCTGTTCGTGCTAGTCAGGTTAGCGGGAACTTGAGAAGGAGGGGTGGGATAGGGGCTAGCCACTGCTGGACTGAAAGGCACAGGCCCCTCTTTCCCCTGCGCATTGACTGGCTTCACAGGGTTGAAGATTGGTGAAGGTCCCAGCTTAGCAGAAGGATTTGGGAAAATTGCAGGTTTGGGAGGAGCATTAGTACTGTTAGAGGGAGGAGGACCTGGTTTATTCTTCGTCGTATCGAAGGGAGGGTCTGGCTCCATTCCTTGCACAAAGGGAGGAGCGCCTTGTTTAAACAGTAGAATAGTGAAGGGAGGCTTCTTTTCCATAGGCGAAACGGTCGAAACTACGCCAGGCTTCGGCTCAGTTTGAGAAGAAAATGATGCAACTCCGAAATTTCCCAAAGCATTAGTAGTGCCTTCACCACTCACCTGGAGAGGGGATTTCTGAGAAGGCTGCCCCGCAGTGGGCCCAAAAGCCTCAGGCTGCCCCCATACCTGCCCTGCAGACTGAACTCCACCTTCCCACTTGCTAGCGAAGAACACAGGCGGCTTGGGCTCCTCGGCCTTGAAGACTGCTGCAACTTTGGGAGGGTCCGTAGCCCTTGCAGGAGTCGCTAGGTTTGGACCTGGACCAAAGGACGCATTCACGCCAGGCTTGAAAGCGCCACCTTCTGCCCTGGCTTCGTACCCGTCCACTGGAGATGTGGGCGACTTGACAGCGCTGTCGCTCCGGACTGCCACTTGGTAGTTCGAAAGGCCCATCGTGGTTTCGTCTTTGCTGTCTGCCTGATAATCAGTCTCAGGTGCTCTCGGCTTGTAAGCTGGACTAGCAGTGGGAGTCCAAGACGTTCCCTGAGGTCCAGACTTCCCAGCAGACAGGAAACCCCCAGGAGCAGGGTAGGCAGGGCTTTGCGTGGGTACAAAGCCTGCCTTCCCAGGAAAGTTTGGGATATTTGGTGTCCAGCCAGGAGGGTTGAAAGGAGGCGGACGATTGCCACTATTCGCCATTAAGATTATGATCACTGAATTTGTAGACTTGTCCCTAGGCTGTGCCTCCTTTGCAAATGTTTTGCTGTGGGTCGCGCAACCGTGTAACATCTCCTAGGGTTGGACTGGCGCAAGTGCGCTCGCAAGCCAGGGGCACTGTCCGCGCCAGAGGCTGGGAAAGGAAGAACAAGCTTCGCTGTGTGTTTTGCGGCGGAGCCGGCTGCAGCCACGAAGACTTCCACCAGCACCCCTCCCCAGCCATCATCGGCCTGAACTCCGACTGGGTGGCCAGTGACATCCTAGCCACCCAGAGACTTTCCTCCCGACTCATCAAGCGCTACGACCTGATGGACACCTTTAAGAAGTAAGAAAGAGGCAGAAACGGGATCAAGGCCGTCTTCAACTTGCAATTGCCAGGCGAACATCCGTACTGCGGGGACAAGTTGCAGGCTTCGAGTGGGTTTTCCTACCTGCCAGAAGAGCTGTTTGAAGCGGGAGTGGCCTTTTTCAACCCCGGCTGGAGAGACATGGAAGTGCCGGATCTGCCGCACATGGTCAACACTGTGCAGCTCATGATGTCTGTTCTGCAGGGAGGAGGGAAGATAGCGGTGCATTGTCATGCGGGCTACGGCCGGACTGGAGTGGCTATTGCCTGTGTCCAGCTCTACCGAAACAGCGCTTTGATGCCTGAAACTGCCATTTCAGACATCAGAAGCCACCGTAGAAAGTGTGTGCAAACAGCCAAGCAACAGGCCTTCGTGGGTGCATTCCACCAGTGTAAGCACTACACAGACATCCAGGACAAGCGAGTGATGTTCCCAGCCTACCCCAAAGGTCTCAGAGAGTTCCTCGAGGGACAGGCGGTGATTCTGCATGGAGCGGAGTGGAAGCAGTTGCAGTTTTGTCCGAAAGCCGTGCGTGTAATATGTGCGAAAATCAAAGCGATGGGCGGAAGTCCGGAAGTCCTGATGAACGCACTAATTGCGCCTTCGGATACAACTGCAGCGGGCAGCCTATTAGAGAGCCGCATTGCTGCCTGCAAAGCCCAGGCGAACAGTGCCATTTGGACCGACATTGAAAGCGAGGAGAACCTGTCCGTGCTGTGTCAGCTACTGCTGGACTGGTTCGAAGCTGCACTTCTCGACCCTCCGCTGCTGTTTCCATCTACAGTGTCTCAGCTGGCTGCAGAGGTGAAAGCACTCCCTTCCGTCACGTACTCAGGAACTTTGACAGCCATTGTGAACCGGGGGAAGTTCACTCTCCTTCAAACAGTGGCCGAAGACCTGCTTTCGCCACTAGCAGACCAGGCCCAAGGCCTATACGAACGTGCGTTTGTGAGGGTGAGTGTGTCCTTGCAAGGAAGTAAATCGAGACATAAGGGATGCTTTACGGGGAGAAGACTGGAGACTGTCTCAGAGAAGCTCAGGCAGGAGACAGCGGTAGCAGTTGGCTTGCTGCAGAATTGGGGGCAAAAAGTAGTCTAAAAGACGAAGGGAAACTGGGCTTAAGTCTAACTCGCAAGTGGCTGTCGCTGCTGGTGGCGAGTTGAAGGTCGCGCGGGTCTGCGAGTGCTGTGGAGAGCGAGAGACAGAGGATTAAGGACTGCATTACTTTGCCTCGTTAAAGCTCATTCGAGTGGCCGTCTTTCCGTCGTCTGAGGCTGGGTGTGGCCGAAACTCGATTTGTGGAGTAGGAATTGGCTGAGAGCGTTAGAAGAAGCGATTTCAGACACAGGCCTGCCGCATATCATAAATAGCATGCACGGGTTCATCCCCTCCAGTGACGATATGCGCCTTATTCTCTGCCAAGTCGTACACAGCGGGGAAAATACGTGGGTGTGAGTGGTGCACCACTGGAAAGTGCTTCTCTCAGTTTGCCGGACTCGTTGCGAGGGATTCCCCGAAGAGGATAAGTATGTTGTGCCGCTTGAACCTGTGTGCAGTTGACAGTAGGGTATTGGGGATTCAACAGGGAAAGCCCAATGGTCCACTCGTCAGTATCCAGGTCGAACTTGAGCATAGAAGAGCTTTGGCCTGATAACTCACACCCGGCCATGACGAGCACGGCTTCATCGGAGTGAGAGGCAGCAACGGTCAGAAGGCATAGGCGCTATGTCGCTCCAGCGGTCCTCCGCAATACTGTACTTTTCACAAACAGCACAGTCATCCAAACACGTAAATAGTGTCTTTGATGAAGACTGCAGGGAAGTGGGACCGCGGCATGTTCACCAAGCCGCTATCAGGCCAAAGGAACTCACCATTGCGATTTGGTAGTACTCGTAGTGAACACCCCCACAACGGTATAGTTCGATTTCAGATATGTGCACGACTAGGAGTACTTGCGCAAGGAGTTGGTCAGCTGGGGGAGGTTGACCTAGAGGTGTGTAAGTCGAAGGCCTGGGCTTCGTTGCTGTTCCAGGGGAAGTTGATGAAGAAGCGAGGTTCTTTGTGCGGGTCAATGAGGTCTTGCAGTTACTTCTCCTTTGTTACCTGACCTCACAGGGAAGAGAGTCACGATTTGCTGGAAGTGTCCATTCCTCCACACCTGACTCTGGCCGCTAGGTGCCATCCCCATATATCTCCACTCGAATTGTGGCCTTATCGCCTTTCTTCCGCAGCTTCGTGAGAATCTGCCTCACTCGCAAGTCGATGTAAATTTGGTAGTAGGGAATAG
>Ga0247837_1003637_pt1 | contig 26524 bp, 27 predicted proteins | sample LaCtaG_2_FD_187115 | JGI IMG/M metagenome (GOLD analysis project Ga0247837, IMG submission 187115) | Freshwater microbial communities from meromictic Lake La Cruz, Castile-La Mancha, Spain - LaCruzMarch2015_14.5m | ecosystem: Environmental > Aquatic > Freshwater > Lake | place: Spain: Castile-La...
TGGGCAGCCAGTTGGCCGACGACCGCGCCCTCCTGCAGTTTTCCGCCCGGATCATCCGCTTTTATCTCGGGGAAGAAGAAATCCTGCCCACCTTGCGCACGTGGTGGCTGGGAGATCTCGACCAGCGCGATCATGTGGTCGGGAGTCTCGAGGACTATGACATTCATCCGCTTTACGGGGAGTCTTTCATCTGCCATGCGGGGAGCACCAAGGCGGATATCGCCAAGTTGCAACGTCTCCTCCGCGATGAGCCGCAGAACTACGTGGCTCAGCCGCGCGACACCGGGGCAGCCACGGTGTGCCTCGATCGCAAGGGCGGGCTCGATGACCGTCGCCAGGATCACATTGTTTTCGCCCTGCGTTGCGCCGGTGGCGATTACGAGGTCTTCCCCGGGGCCTTGACCCGTGTTTCGTCCGCGGAGAGCAATTTCACGGCTTCGGAGCTGGGTGGCGGGAGCAAGGATACCTGGGTGCTGGCCACCGACCAAGAGGTCGGCCCCCGTGCCTTGGTCGTCAATCGCGCGGTCGAGGTCCATGCTCCCCAAACCCAGGTGACCAGCCGCGTGGCCGACTCCTTCTATTGGCTGGGCCGTTACCTCGAGCGCGCGCAGAGCCTTTCCACCATGGTCGGCGTGGTCGAAAGTCTGGAAACCGAAGAACTCAACCGCGCCGAGCGCCAACTCTACCGTCCGGTCTGGAATCGTGTGCTGCCCCCGCTGGAGAACCGCGAGACGGGGCGCAAGCGCGGCATTTCCAGTGCGCTCGAGCGTTACCATCTCGTGCTCGACGGACGCGAGGAGGGCTCGGTCTGCAGCACGCTGCGCCGTGCGCTGCGCAATGCCGGCCAGATCATGGAGTGCCTGAGCGTCGAAGCCTTCGGCGTGCTCGGCAACCTCGAGGGGCGCTTTGCCCGTGCGCGGTTCCGTCCGGACGCGGATGAAGCGTCGCTCGCGCTGGCCACCCAGCGCTTCAGCGCGGAGGCCACCTCGGGGATCGCGGAATTTTTCGGCATGGCGGAAGCAACCATGTTGGCCGACCGCGGTTGGAATTTCTGCCTCCTCGGCCAGCAATTCGAGCGTGCGGCGATCACGGCCAATGCGGGGTTGACTATTTTCAAATCGATTGGCCGCCGGACGGAAAAAACACCCGATTCGTCCGGGCATGCGGTGGAAATCGAGTTATCCGCCTTCCTCCGCCTGCTCGGGTCGCGCGATGCTTACCGCCGCGTCTACCAAATGCGGGCCGAGCCGGTTCCCGTCTTGCGCCTCCTTTACGACCATCCGGAGATGCCGCGCTCGGTGCGGCGTTGCCTCGGGCGTTGCGCGCACTTGCTCGGGGCGAAGGACGACGATTCACCCGGGATGGTCCGCACGCGCGATGCGCTCCAAGCGATCGGACACCTTGTCGCCGCGGCCGATTGGTCGTCTTACCTCCTGCCCGCCACCACGGCCTCCGGTGAAGCGGGTGGCGGGGTGCAACTTGATCCGGCGCGGCTCGGCCCGTTGGTTGCCCTGCTCACCACGATCACCGAGCGGACTTACGCCATCCATGAGGTCATTGCCGACGGCTTCATCAACCACCAGATCCTCCTCGACTGATGCGCTTCGAGATCCTGCATACGACCGATTACCGCTACGACGAGCCGGCGAGCGAGGCCTACGTCGAAGCGCGATTGACCCCACCGTCCCGGCCGTCCCAACGGATTGTGGCCCACGACCTGAACTTTGTTCCGGCCGGCCCGTCGTCCTCCTATGCAGACTATTTCGGCAATCCCACTTCGTTTTATTCCATGGTCAAACGCCACGACCACCTGCTGGTGAGCAGCCGCCTCGTGGTCGAAACCTCGCCGCCCGCACTGCCCGCCGAGGCTCTGGAACTCACCATCGGGGAAGCGCGGCAAATTTTTTCTTCGGTCGGCACGGATATCTTCGACTACCTGCGGGCTTCGCCGGCCGTGCCCACGGGCGGCGAAGCGGTGGCTTGGGGACGGCGGTGGTTGCGCTCGGACGCCACGCTGCGCACCGCACTCGAGGCACTTAATAACGCGATCCACCGCGAATTCCGTTACCAGCCGGGCTCGACGGAAAACTCGACCCCGCTCGCGGTCATTTGGAAAGCGCGGACCGGAGTGTGTCAGGATTTCGCCCATCTCATGCTCTCCGTGCTCCGCACCTCGGGTCTGCCGGCGCGCTACGTTTGTGGCTACATCGAGACCGACCCGCCCAAGGCGGGCAGCCGTCTGATCGGGGCAGTCGCCACGCATGCGTGGGTCGAAGTTCTGGTTCCCGGGATGGACTGGGTGGCCCTCGACCCGACCAATGACCAATGGTGCGGCGAGCGCCATGTCGCGGTTTCGTTCGGGCGGGATTTTGCCGATGCCACGCCATTGCGCGGGACATTCAAAGGCTGCGGTGGGCAAGCTATGTCCGTGAAAGTCCTGATGAAACGCAGCTCATGAAACTCGCCGTCGATTACCGGGCCGAATACCGCTACGAGCGGAAGGTCGGGCTCTCGCCCCATGTGGTGCGCCTCTTTCCGCGCGACGCCTTGCAGGCGCGGGTTGTCGCCTTGGACTTCGCCACGAATGCCTCGGGTGCCGTCCATTGGCGCCATGACCTTTTCGACAATGTGGTCGCCCAATGCTTTTACCCGCGCGAGGAAGATCATTTGCTCTACACGCTGCGGGCGGAGATCGCCGTCGAGGTGCGGAACCCCTTCGGCTTCCTCCTCGACAGCCGCGCCCTGCAGTGGCCGGCCGAATACACGGGGCGTGAGCGCGCGTTGTTGGCCTCTTTCCTCATGACCGGAGAAAAGACGGAGTTCCCCCCCGCGCTCCGTCCCATGCCGGGCCGCGAAACGGTTGGCGCGCTGACCGCCATGAACCAATGGATTCACGCCAACATCGCCTACGAACGTCGCGAAGATGGCGACGCGCACGCCCCGGCGGACACCCTGCGTCTCCGCCGCGGCGCCTGCCGGGACACCGCCGTGTTGCTCGCCGCGGCACTCCGTGCCGAGGGTCAGGCCGCACGCTTGGTCAGTGGTTATTTGTGGGAAAGCGCCAGCGATCCCTCCGAGCGCAAGGCGGACAGTGCCTTGCATGCCTGGACCGAAGTGTTTCTCCCCGGGGCCGGTTGGGTGGGGCTGGATCCTTCCAACGGCGTGCTGGTCGACCATCACTACATCGCCACCGCCGTCGGTTTGAGTGCGGCCGACATTGCGCCGGTCTCGGGGCTTTATTTCGGCGAGGAAGCGGTGCCCGGGAAATTGACCGCCTCGCTCGGCATCACGCGCGCGTGACGGCTCTCGCGGTGGCTGTTATATTTGCTCATGCCTAGCCTGTTCCTCGTGGCGCTCTTTGCCTCCGCGCTCAACCCGGGACGGGCTTGGTCGGACCGCTCCGGATGGGAGGCTCTGCCTGCGGTGACCCTTTCGGGTGTCGGCGGCGCCCCGGCCGAACCCGCGGAGGTGAGGGCCCGGTGGAATGACGAATGGCTCTTTTTCGAATTTGTCTGCCGCGACACCGCACTCATCGCGCCCGGCCGCGCCGATGGCGAGGATCACTTCAAGATCGGCGACGTGGTCGAAGTGTTTGTCGCGCAGCGCGGAAAACCGTCCTATGTCGAACTGCATGCCACACCGGAAGGTCGCCAGACCGTTTATGCCTTCCGCGACTACCGCCGCGCCGCTGACCGACCGGACGGCATGTTGGTGCAGGCGGGGCGTATCGAGGGTGGTTGGCGTGCGGTGCTCGCGTTGCCTTGGCCGGCGGTAGGCGGCCCACCTGGGGATGGCGACTGGGAGTTCTTGGCCGGACGCTACGACTATGACAAAGTGGGCGGGCGTCCGGTTTTGTCGTCGTTCCCTCCCCAGACCGGCAAACCCGATTTCCACGAACGCGTCCGTTATGCCCGGCTGAAGCTGCAGCGATGAAACTTTTACTGCCTCTCGCTTTCCTCGCCACCGGTTGTTCGTCGGTCAGCGTGCTGCAGGAACGTGAAAATGCCGCCCTGGCTCCCACCGTGCGGCCCGAGGTTCTCTCGGTGCGTCCCTTCGAAGTGCGGCGCGGGGTGGAATTCGACGCGGCGGCGGCCACGGCGGACGAGGATGTGGAGGCCAAGATTGGTTCGCTCGTGGCCGACGGCATCATGTCGAAGGCCGGAGAATGGGTTGCGCCGGGACGTCTTTTGCAACCCGGTGCGCCCACGCCGTCCGAGGGTTTGCTCGTGCGCGGAAAAATCCTCCGCGTGCGGCAAGGGAGCCGTGCCCTCCGCATGGCCGTCGGACTCGGTGCCGGGCGCACTCGTTTGGAGACCTCGGTGCGGGTTTTTAATCTCGCGGCCTCGAAGACTGAGCCATGGTTGTCCTTCGAGACCACCGGCGGCAGCAACATGGAACCCGGCATCGCCGGCGCCCTCGTGCCCTCGCCGTTGACCATTCCGATCGCTGTGAGTGTGGCCAGCAGTGCGGTGACCGCCGGCGCGGTCGGCGCGAAGGGGGTCACGCAGGATGCTTTGCGCACGGGCCGGGTCATTGCCGCGGCGATGCACGACCAGCTGGTCGCGAGGGGGCTGACCGAAAGGGTGACCGGCGTGAAGCGGGCCGGACGTTTCGCCACTCCGGTCGGCGAGGTATCGCTTCCCGGTGCCGGGGTGCAGTGATTCCTGTCGCCCGCGCCTCAACATCCCGAGAAGCGGGGAGGGCGAGCCAGACAGTTCAGTGCAGCGAGGGCGGATAAATGCCCGCCGCGACCAGACGGGCAATGCTCTCAACCACCCGCGGGCGGTCTTCGCGGTAGGTCACGCCAAACCAATCGGCGGTGGTCGGCAGCACGCGCACCGTGGCCGTGCCGTCGGCAATCATCTCCGCCACGGCGGATGGAATGTAGCACTCGCTTTTCTCGCTCCCGGCCTCACGCCCGAGGAATGTTTCGAGCGTTTTTGCGAGCAGTGGGAAAATTTGCGGGGTGAAACCCCAGAAATTCATCGAGACGGAGACCTCGGGGACAAAGGTGTGATGACCGGCTGCGATGACGCCATCGGCGCGCCGGGCCAGATCGGTCACTTCCTCCACCCCGCGCAGCAGTCCGTCCGTGCCGACCTCGCAAATCCCGCGCGCCACAGTGCCATGGTCGCTCAGGGTTTTGTCCAGACGGTAACCGGCCATGGCGAAGTCGGCGGGTCGGGCGGCTGGATCGACCGCAGAAAGAAATTGCCCGAGTTGACGGAAAGAATCCGCGCCATAGAAGTCATCGGCATTGATTGCGGCAAAGGGTGCCGTGACGGTCTGGCGCGCGCACCACACGGCATGCGCCGTGCCCCATGGTTTGGTTCGCCCGGGTGGCGGGGTGAAGCCGGAAGGTAGTTCATCGAGCTGCTGGAAAGCGTAGGCCACGGAAATTTTTCCTTCGTAGCGGATGCCGATTTTGGCGCGGAAATCGTCTTCGATGTCCCGGCGGATGAGAAAGACCACGCGGTCGAATCCCGCCCGGATGGCGTCGTGCACGGAATAATCGAGGAGTGTCTCGCCCCCGGGTCCGACCGGATCGAGTTGCTTGAGCCCGCCATAGCGGGTGCCCATACCGGCAGCGAGAACGAGGAGAGTGGGTGCGGGCATAAAGGGATGAGGGTATAGCAGATGTTGCAGCGGCGGTCCATGACCGCCGCTACAAGCAGATGAAATTTCTTTCGGTAGGGACGGCTGGCCCCAGCCGTCCGCACGGAGGACGAAAAGTTAGCGGCCCTGCCGCAGGGGGAACTCACGCCTCCGGCGTGGCTTCGCGGTGCAATTCGTAGGCGTTGATGATTTTCTGCACGAGCGGATGGCGGACCACGTCTTTGCGACTGAGGGAACGGATGGCCAGGCCTTCGACGTTTTGCAGGACCTCGACCGCCTCGAGCAGTCCGGAACGTTTGTGGCGGGGCAGATCGATCTGGGTGCGGTCACCGGTGATGACGCACTTGGAGTCGTTGCCCAAACGGGTCAGGAACATGAACATTTGCTCGGCGGTGGTGTTCTGCGCCTCGTCGAGGACGACAAAGGAATGGTTCAAGGTGCGTCCGCGCATGTAGGCCAGCGGGGCGATTTCGATGATGCCGCGGTCCATGAACTTCTGGATCTCATCCGTTTCCAGCATGTCATAAAGTGCGTCGTAGAGCGGCCGCAGGTAAGGCAGGATCTTTTCTTCCAGTGCTCCGGGCAGAAAGCCGAGTGCCTCGCCGGCCTCCACGGCGGGGCGGGTCAGGACGATGCGGCTGACCTGTTCCTTCTTCAGCGCAGCCACGGCCATGGCCATGGCGAGGTAAGTTTTGCCCGTCCCGGCCGGGCCGACGCCGAAGACGACGTCGTATTCGCGGATGGCGCGGACGTAATCGCGCTGTCCGGGCGTCTTGGGAATGACCGGCGGCTTGCGCAGCGAGCAGACAATGCGTTCGGCCGCGAGTTCGGTGATGCTGGCGTCGGGCACACGGTCTTCGGCGGTCTGCAGGGCGAAGCGGAATTCCTGCTTGCCGATGGCGGCTCCGCTGCGGCGGGCCTCGTCGAGTTGGGTGAAAACTTTGGCCGCGCGGTCGGCGTTGTCTTTTTCCCCGTCGATGCGGATCCATCCTTCGCGGGCGGCGATTTGCACGCCGAGGCGCTGTTCCATCTCGCGCAGCAAACGCTCGTCGTTCTGGTAAAGCGCAGCTGCCGCCCGGGCATTGTCGAAATGGAGCGTGGTGCTCTCCATCAAGCACTCATTTCCGCTGAAACCCGTAAACCAGCGCCCATCCGGTGCGCTCCTCGGGAGAGGAAAGGATTTCGACGATCGCGTAATAAGTTCCGGTCGAACGCGGCTTGATCTCGGCGTACCCGAAGCGTCCGCGTTGCCAGGACTTGCTCTCCGCGAGGTTGCCTTCCGCGTCGTAAATGTTGACGCGCAGGGCGGCGCCGTCGACGTCGGTGGCGAGGAAGAACATGTAGCTGTTGCCGCGGAAGAGCTGGGCCGTGACCGCTTTTTTTTCGCCTTGGCCGAGGTCCCCGCCCCAGGCGTCTTCGCGGATGATCCAGCCGCGCTCGGCGTAAGGATTGGCCGCTTCGTAGGCGAAGGAGAGCGCGTCATCGACAAAGGCGAGGCCGGCCGGCGTGGCGAGCAGCAGGGCGAGCAGCGCGGCGGGCCAGCGGAATTGGGAGGCGAGACGGTTCATGGTCAGCCGGCTTTGGCCCGAATGAGTTCCACCATTTGGGTGGAGAGGGTGTTGATTTCGGCCACTGTCTCCTCGGAAATTTCGCCGGGCGGTGATTTGGTGATCAGCGGTCCGATACGCCCGAGGGACTTGCGGATCTCGCCGACCAGCTGTTGGCGGCGGAGGCGCGGGCTCATCTGGTCGAGTTGGCGGTTGAAGTAATCGACCAGCAGGGGCTGGTAGAGGAGTTCGGCGCGGTCGCGGGAAAATTTGTCCTTCACGATGGAAGTGAGCACTTCGGTGCCACGCAGCCAGCCGCCGAGGCTGACCAGTTGGGCGAGCTGCGCGTCGTTCAACTCGAGCATGGCTTGGTTGACATCCTGCAGGGCGCCGTCGAATTCGCGGCGCACCGCATTCCATTCGCGGGCATCGGCTTTTTCCACAATGCTGTTGCTGCGGGCCACCACGGATTTGCGGACGTTGATCGCCTCGGCCAAAGTGAGGACGTTGCGGCCGATTTCCTTGACCCGCTCGCTGTCCTCCGCCTCGACCGCGACGAAACCGTCGGCGATGACCGTCCCGAGGAGGAGGGCGACTTGGGCGCGGTTCGGGCTGGCCGGGTAGCTTTTCTCCGGCCCCAATTCGCCGCGCCAGTTTGGGTTGCCCAGTTTGTCGAGGACGGTAAAAATTTCGCTCGGGACCGGGATGACGACGTTATCGACGGTCTCGGCGGGGAATTGACCCAGATCGATCGTCTTGTCCGGTCTCTGCGCGAGGGCAGCACTCAGGCCGAGGAAGAGGGCGAAAAAGAGACGCGGAATCACGATTAAGGGAAATTTCACTTGGGAACCCGGTAAGATAAAGCATAAAAAGCCGGTCGTGGAACAACTACCCAGCGCCGCGCGCGTGCAGGAAATCATCGGAAAGATGTCGGGTCGCCGTATTCTCACGGCGGGCGACCTCATGCTCGACGAGTTTATCTGGGGCAAAGTGTCGCGCATTTCGCCCGAGGCGCCGGTTCCGGTCGTCGCGGTGGACCGCGAGACGTCCTATCCCGGTGGCGCGGCCAACGTGGCGCGCAATTTGCACGAGTTCACCGCCAACACCTCGGTGTTCGGGCTGGCCGGGGAGGATGCGGCCGGCGCGCGGTTGCGCGATCTCCTCGCCGCGGGCGGCATCGGCATGGAGGGTGTGGTCACCCGGGCGGGTCCGACCACGGTGAAGACGCGCATTATCGCCCGCACCCAGCAAGTGGTACGCGTCGACCGCGAACTGGTCGAACCGGCCGGTCCGGCCCAGCGCAAAGCCTTGCTTGCCGCGCTGGACGCGGCGCTGCCGCAGGCGGATGGCGTCATCCTCGAAGATTACGGCAAAGGATTTTTCGACGAAGAAATGTCGGGCGAAATCATCCGCCGGGCGCGGGCCGCCGGTTGCGTGGTGGCGGTTGACCCCAATCCGGGCAATCCTCTGGCCTGGCATGGTGCGACTGTGGTCAAACCCAACCGCCACGAAGCTTTCGCCGCCGCCGGTCTTCCCTGGAGCGAGCCTGCGTCGCACCCGCTGGAAGACAAACAACTGCTCACCGCCGGCGAAACGCTCCTCGCCAAGTGGGAGGCCGACCAGTTGCTCATCACGCTGAGTGAACTCGGGATGCTTCTCCTGACCAAGGAGGGCGGCCGTCACCACACGCCAACCCGCGCGCGTGAAGTCTTCGATGTCTCCGGGGCCGGCGACACCGCCATCGCGCTCTACACGCTCGCTCTCTGCGCGGGCGCCACGCCGTTCGAGGCGTCCGAAATCGCCAACCACGCCAGCGGTGTGGTCGTCGGCAAACTCGGCACCGCCACCCTCACGCCGGCCGAACTCCTCGCCAGTTTTGAAAATCATGCCCGCTGAGCGTCCCGCCGTGTTTTTCGACCGCGACGGCACCCTCATCCACGAGGCGCACTATTGCGCCAAACCGGCGCAGGTCCGCGCCATCGACGGAGCCCCCGGGGCGCTGGTCAAGTTGTCCGCCGCCGGTTTTGCCCTGGTCATCGTGACCAACCAGAGCGGCATCGGCCGCGGTTATTTCACCCACGAAGATTACCACCGGGTGCACGAAGAAGTGCTCCGCCAACTCCGTCCCGCGGAAATCACCGCATCCTACTACGACGAAAGCACGCCCGCCGCCCCCGGTCCGCGCCGCAAGCCGTCCACCGCCATGCTGGAGGAAGCCGCCCGCGAGCACGGGCTCGACCTTTCGCGCTCGTGGATGGTCGGCGACAAGACCTCCGACATCGAGTGCGGCCGGAACGCCGGGCTGCGCACCGTATTGGTCGAGACCGGTCACGGTAAAGATCATCTCGACTGCGGTGCCGACGCCATCGTGACTGGCCTCGTCGCCGCCGCAGACTTCATTTTGGAGGAAGCAGCATGCGCGAAATGAACGCGAGTTTCCTGGTTCGGCGCCGGGGACGGCGCGGCTACATTTTTTGTAGCGTCGGAGTCCCCACCGACGAAGCGTCCGATTCACTGATCGTTCCATGAGTAAAGTAATCGCCATCATCCCCGCCCGCTGGGCCTCGACGCGTTTTCCCGGCAAGCCGCTGGTCAAGTTGCGCGGCAAGCCCCTCGTCCAACACGTCTGGGAACGCGCCAGCCGGGCCAAGCGGGTCGGACGCATCATCATCGCGACCGACGACATGCGCATCGCCGAAGCCGCCTTCGACTTCGGGGCGGAAGTGGCCCTGACCTCACCGAAGCACCCGACCGGCACGGACCGTCTGGCCGAGGTTGTGCGGCAGCTCAAATCCGCGTCAATCATCCTCAATGTGCAGGGTGACGAACCGGATATCGCACCGTCCACCATCGACCGCCTGGCCGAGGCTCTGCAGGACGACCCCAAGCTCGGCATGGTCACCGCAGCCAACCCGCTGACCGATCCGGCCGACGTGCAGGACCCGAATGTGGTCAAGGTTGTCACCGACCTCGCCGGCCGAGCCCTTTATTTCTCACGCAGCGTTATCCCGCACGATCGCGACGGCCGCGGCGGGGTCAAGTATCTGCGCCATCAAGGCATTTACGGTTACCGCCGCAAAGTGCTCCTCGCCTTCGTGAAATGGAAACCGACGCCGCTCGAACAAGCCGAGAAGCTCGAGCAACTGCGGGCCTTGGAGCACGGAATTGCCATCGGTGTTATTGTCGTGCGTCGTGAATCCGTTGGGGTCGATGTCCCGGGGGACGTGGCCAAAGCGGAACGCGCCTTGCGCAAATAAATGAAAACAATTTTTGTCACCGGAGGAGTGGTCAGTTCACTGGGTAAAGGCCTCGCCGCCGCTTCGCTCGGAACCTTGCTCGAAAGTCGCGGCTTGCGCGTCACGATGGGCAAGCTTGATCCGTATCTCAATGTCGACCCCGGCACGATGAGTCCCTACCAGCATGGTGAGGTCTATGTGCTGAACGACGGCGCCGAGACCGACCTCGACCTCGGTCATTACGAACGCTTCACCACCTGCGTCCTGAGTCGCCGCAACAACCTGACCAGCGGGCAAGTCTACGAAACCGTCCTGACCCGCGAGCGCCGCGGCGATTACCTCGGCAAAACCGTGCAGGTCATTCCGCATGTGACGGACGAAATCAAAGCCCGCCTCCACGAGCTGGCCGCGCCGGCCGAAGCCGATGTGGCCATCATCGAAATCGGCGGCACGACCGGCGACATCGAGGGCCTGCCCTTTCTCGAGTCCATCCGCCAATACCTCCTCGAAGCGGGCGAGGGGAACGCCATCCTCATCCACGTCACACTCGTGCCCTTCATCAAGGCGGCCGGGGAGTTGAAAACCAAACCCACCCAGCAAAGCGTGGCCAAACTCCGCGAGATCGGTCTGCAACCCCGCATCATCATCGCGCGCACCGAGTATCCGTTGGACGACGAGGTCCGCGACAAGCTTTCGCTTTTTTCCAATGTCCCCAAACGCGCCGTGATCGAAGCGCGCGATGTCGACCACACCATTTACGAACTGCCCCTCATGCTGCAAAAGGAGGGACTCGACACCGTGGTCTGCGAGGCATTGCATCTCGACGCGCCTCCGGCACAGATGGAGGACTGGGCCAAATTCGTCGAGCGCGTGGTCCGTCCGCGCAAACGGGTCCGCATCGCCGTCGTCGGCAAATACATCGAACTGCAGGACGCCTACAAAAGCATTTACGAATCCCTGACCCACGCCGGCGCCGCGCACGATTGCGGCATCGATCTTGTGCTCGTCGATGCCGAGGACCTCGAAGCGGACGGCGGACCGGAAAAACACCTCCGCGGCGCGGCCGGTATCCTCGTGCCCGGCGGTTTCGGCGACCGCGGCATCGAAGGCAAGGTCGCCGCCGCCCGCTACGCCCGCGAGACCGGCACGCCATATCTCGGGATTTGTCTCGGCATGCAGGTTGCGGTGGTCGAATTCGCGCGCCACGCCTGCGGGCACGCCAAGGCCGACAGCACCGAGTTTGATCCCGCGACGCCCGATCCGGTCATCTACTTGATGGAGGGTCAGAAAGATGTCACCGCGAAAGGCGCGACCATGCGCCTCGGCTCCTATCCCTGCGCCCTGCGCAAGAACACCGTGGCCCATCAAGTGTATGGGGTGTCCGAAATCAACGAACGCCACCGCCACCGCTACGAGTTCAACATGAAATACCGGGACGAAATGGAAAAGCAGGGGCTGGTCATTTCCGGCACCTCACCCGACGGCACGCTCGCCGAGGTCATCGAACTGCGCTCGCACCCGTGGTTCATCGCCTGCCAATTCCACCCCGAATTCCGCTCCCGCCCCCGCGCCCCGCACCCCCTCTTCAAAGGCTTCATCGCCGCGGCGCTGGCGCATGTGTCGTGAGAGGAAAAAATCTTTAACCTAAAAACGTAGTTGAAAGTTGAGTGATGAAAGTTGAGGGACTGAGTTGGAGCGACTTACATCATCGGCATGCCTCACCCCTGGGTTGACGGCGCCGGGCCGACAAGTGGTTGGTTTTCGACCTCTCAATTGCCTTCGCCTGTCTCCGCCTTGCCCCGGCGGTGCGGATAAACCTGCTACGCGAAAAGGGAAAACTCGAGGTGGCGCGCCTGCTTGCCGATGCCATTGTCCAACCACCGCGCCCGTGGTGTTCCGTGGGCCAAATAGGCAAGACCTCCGGCCAGCAGGGCTACGGCCAGGGCCCAGAGCAGGGCCTTTTGGAATTGGGCGGATCTGATCATGTTGCAGTTTTCCAAATGGCCCGGTGAACGTCCCGGACGATCCGGCCATGCGGCCGCCATTCCTTGAAGAGGTAAAGCAGCGCCGCATACACGAGGCAAGCCGTCGAAAGATTGACCAAGAGCCACCAACCGGAACTCGGCAAGGCCATGGCGACCATCGCCGTGAGGACCGCCGCGGCGGCAATCCGCAAGGTGCTGACCCAAGGAAATGTCATCCCCATCATTTTCAGGCCCTCGCGCAGAGAAGTGAAACCTGCTGCGGCGGCCAAGCCGAGCGCGACCGCGGCGGCTGCCGCGATCCCGCCGCGCGGAATGGCGATGGCGTAGGCGGCGATGCCCAGAGCAATGAGCAAGACGAGTGGCAGCATGATGGAAACCTTTTCCCCTACGGCGGAAATCAGAGTGCGGCCCGTGGCGGCAAGCAGGCGGAAGGCCACGGCCCAGAGCAGGATGGCCAGGATGGGTCCGGATGCGGCAAAGCTTGGTCCGAGCACAAAAACGACAATGTCATCCGCCAGCACCGAGAGAGCGCAAAGCAATGCGCCGTAAGTGAGGGTAACCCGCAGGTAAAGCGTGCCGGTGCGCGCGGCATCGAGGTGATTTTCTTCCCGCCTCGATTTGGCCATCGATTGGAGGAGCACCGCTTGGGTCGGACCAAAGAGGATGAACCCGGCCTGTCCTATGTTTTGTCCCCCGGCGTAGAGACCGGCGAGCGCAGGTGAGACGGCAAAAAATTTCACGGCGAGAAGATCCATGCTTTGACTGATGCGCAGGGCCAATTGGGCCCCGGCCAACAAACGGGTGTGCCCCCAGAGGTCCGCGAACGGCACCCGATCGCGACTGAAAAACGCGATGCCGCTGGCCCAGCGTCCCATGACGAGTTGGACCACCGCCCCGGCAACGAGAGCCAAGCAGGCTCCGCTGGCAAGGAAGCCTTGTTCCACAAAAATGAAAGCCGCCAGCACTTGCGTGGCCATGGTGGCCAGGCTGATCCCGGCGCTGAGCACATAACGGCCTTGGGCGACAAGAATGCTGACGTATATCCCGGCCACCGTGCCCAGGGCGAAATCCGCCGACAAGATGCGCAGCAGCGGAGCGATACCCGGTGACCGGAGCAAGTCCGCGAGAGGTTGCGCCGCGAGGGCGATCACGACAGCAAGCGTTGTGGCCAGCATTCCGGCCATCTGCAGCATGCTGACCGCGTAGCGGTGTCCGTTTTTCTGCCCAGCCACCAACCGAATGGTCGCGCTGCCGGTCGCTACGACGATAGTGAACATCAGCCAGTTGATGAGGACCACGGCCACCGCGTAGCGCCCGTATTCGGCTGTTCCCAAGCGGCGGGCGAGATACCCCATCAAGACCACGCCCAAGAGCAGCACGCCGATGCGGGCGCCAACTTGGATCATGCTGCCTGCGGCAGCGCTAGCTCTGGGACTTGTGATTGCTGCCATACACCAGTGAGATGCTAATCCTACCACAAAGGGCGTTGATTCTGCATCATGCTTTGCCCTGGACTCGTGCCCTTGATCAAGGCTCTTGCTATCTGCCCGAGCTGAGCTTTTGGTTGCCCGCGCCAGACGACACATCACCCGCAGTCGAGGTCATGAGCTCCATGAATCATCACGAAGGCAGGTTGCCGACGACGATGGCAATTTCAGGAATTTCTGATATGGACGTAGGGTTTCGCTTCCGGACGGTATTCTTCACGATGTCATCACCGATCCTTACCCATCGTTTGGAGACCTCGGTCGATCAGGAGATACCCTTCCGTCTTGGTATTGTCATCCCGCTCAAGCCACGTGCGATAGCACGATGCTGGCCTGAGGTCGAGAAGCGCCTTCGTTCCACGGTCGCGTCGCTCAGACGCCAGTCATCGGCCGACTGGGAGGCCGTGATCGTCGGCCACGAGAGGCCCGAATTTGGCGAGTGGCCTCTTCCGAACCTGTCGTTCATCACGATCGATCAGCCGCCGTCGACTCCTGAGCCTGGGGGGCGGATCACGCGTCGGTCATCGCGGCAGGACAAGTCTGCCAAGCTGGCCTTTGGCATGCGCTGTCTGGCTGCCACTCGTGCCATCACCCACTGGCTCCATCTGGATGCCGACGATCTCCTCCACGAGCATTTCGTCACGACGGTGTCGCGCATGGTTCCCTTCGACATCTCCGTCGTGCGGAGAGGCTATGCCTATTACCCCTGCTTCCAACGCTCCATGTGTCTGGATCGGATTGATCGTTTCTGTGGATCTACCGTGCTTACGTCGGACCGATGGTGGATCGACCCGGCTTCGCCGGGAGGCCGACGATACACTAGCATCAACCACCGACGTGCGGACGAGTACGCAGTGCTTCGCGGCGCACGCGTGCACGATTACCCTGACCGAGGAGTGGCCTATGTGCTCGGCCACGGAGACAATCTCTACAGGACGATAGGGCGGCGGATACGGGTCTGGTTGGAGGGGCAGTTTCTGGCGCGTCGTGACGACGCCGAGTTTATCAAGTCATTCGGACCTGAGGGCGACCGCTAGCAGCTCGGAGATTCGACCATGAAGCGACTTTCACCGTAGCATGCGTGGCTGGCGTCGAAGCCGCCACTGGCGACATTGAACGATGCGTTGTTGATAGGCTCGTTACGAGCGCACGGATACAACAACTGCTGCAATCCCCGCGCCACCGGCGAGGACTTTTTCGTGCGAGAGGTGCTAGCCAAGTCGAAACCTTTGACTGTTTGCACGGCAAAACCGGCAGTCTCCAAACGTTCCACAATATCCAGACCGTGAACTCGAACATGGTCACATTGACCGAAGAGTCGCAACCGCTCGCGGGGATCGGTGATCGAGGGATCTTCGTGAGTGGTGGAGTCCGAGACCGGCACTTGCACCACAGCCCATCCGCCGGGGCGGAGCACCCGGAACATTTCGCTCATGGCTTTGCGGTCGTCCGGCACATGTTCGAGCACATGACTGCAATAAATGGCATCGAACGAGTCTTCCGGAAAATCCATTGAGGTAATGTCCATGTGTGCCATCGCATGGGGGCTGTCCAAGTCTGTGGAAAGGTAGTCCAGCCCGGTAATGGTGCGGAATTTTTCGACAAGCATCGTCTCGGAGGCAAAGTGGAGTAGCTGCTTTGGGGAAGCATCGAAAAGGTCGGTCCTCTGCTTCAAAAAGAGCCACGCCTGCCGGTGCCGGGTATGAGAGAAGCAAACCGGACAAACCACGCGCAGATGGCGATTAGACCATTTGTGCGGGAGGAAAAACCAGACCCGTGATTCGCACACCGGGCAAAAATGCGAGTCGCTACGAAAAATCCGACGAACCAAAGGGCGCAGCGCATACCATAGCCGGACAAGCGAAGGCTCAAGCCAGTCGGGCATGGTGTTTTTCAGTTCGTAGATCATGTTGAGAAGACGCCATTCACTTGGCCGGTTGTCTTAGGCACAGCATATCATGAGGCCTGACCAACAAACCATGCTGTTGGGGCTATGAGGAGGAAAAGTAGGGCTGCTGCAAATTCGCCAAGCCGATTTCCGGAATGGCACTCCCAGGCGGTGACACCCACCGCGAAGTCTGCCGACAAAATGCGCAGGAGCGGATCGATAGCCGGTGAGCGGAGAAGATGGGCGAGGGGGAGGACCGCAGAGATCGGCTGCATTTCTATTTTTGCAAAAAGATGTTTTGTGCTCCCTATTCCTTTTAATGTCCCGAAAGAGGATTTAATGATGGGGTCCCTTTCAGATGCTTCCAAAGTGAGTGATCAAACATGATCAAAAAGCCATCCACTCGAAAGACATTGCCCTGTTTATTGCATGTGGGCCAATCCAAGACCGGGACTACTTCGATTCAATCGACTCTGTTCCAGGAATTGAATGATCCGGGATTTATTTTGATCTCATTGGATAATTTCTTCGGAAACCAAACACTCGCAGGAGCGTTCCTGCCGGAGTATGAGGCAGACAAAAGTTTCTTTCTCCAGAGGATTCCAGCCAAGCGATTGGGCGCACGGAAAGCCAGTGCCCGTTGTTGGCTCGATTCGGGGTTGAGGGTGGCGCGCAGGCGTGGTGCGATCCCGATCCTTTCCGCCGAGGTGGTGGCTGGATTGTTTTCCGAGCCTTCAATGAAAGACCTGCGCCATTTTTTGAGCGAGCGCGGCTTTACCCCGCACGTTATCGCCTATCTTCGACCTCCTTTGGATTGGATCGAAAGCGGGCTTCAACAGCTTGGGAGGTCGGGGCGAACAAATTTATGGTCTCTGACAATGGACAAACTCTTGGGAAGTGGCCCTTGGGGAATTGTCGAGCGTTTGGACAGGGTATTCGGTCGGGACAATGTGGAATTGCACCTTTTCGATCCGGATTTATTTCCCGGGAGATGCGTGGTGCAGCATTTCTGCGAGCGTGCCGGCATCGCGTTGCCAAAAAAAATCATCCGTGAGAACGACTCGCTCAACCTACACGCCTTGAGGTTTGTTCATGCCTACAATCGCTATATTCTTCCCGGAAGAGAGAATGTTCCCTCTATTCTGCGAAGGATGCTGGTGATAAAAAATCTGGAGCATCTTCCTGGACCGCCTTTGCGCCTGCACCCGGAGCTTCATTCCAGCTTTCTTGGTCGTTTGTCCGAATTTCAGCCGATGTTTCAAGAGAGGATGGGAGGGCCTCTCCCCGCCACCTTGATTGCTCGAAAACCCGACGAGGGATTAAGCAATGAGGCGGATTTGGACAAATTCGAAGACGAAGCCTTGGATTGGCTTGGGCGGAAACTTGGCGAACCTGTGAAAAGTTTATGGGGTTCGGATAGAGGTCGCGAAGTGGCTTCGTCCTTGGACCGACTGGTGCGGCGTTTTCCGGCGAATGCCCTGGACTTAATCTTGGATAAAAGCCAACTCCGCCTTCGCAGGCTGCGGCGACAGGGCACGCTCCGCATGGAAGCGGTTCTGGCGAGTTGACCCGGACCGCGCGGTTAAGCCGGGGTCTCTGTGCGGGTTTTGGATCGGGTGACTTCTTCCATGATTCTGCGCAGCGCCTTGATGTGGGATGCCTGATTGAACCGATTGGCAGCTCTTTCGACCGCATCTTCCGGAAGCCGAAAGGCTGGAAAAGCCGTGCCGCTTGCGAGTTGCCGCAAACTTTCTGCCAATGCCGCTTCATCCCCGTTGGGAAACAATAGGCCGGTAACACCGGGCTCGATGACTTCAGCCAAGCCGCCATGCTCGCTCGCGATAACTGGAACCCCTCGGAGAACCGCCATCACCGCTACGAGTCCCAGCGTCTCCGCCCAAAGCGACGAAACCACGAGCGCGGAAGCATGGCGATATTCCTCCTCGAGTTCCGATTGGTCGAGCCAGCCGACAAAAGCGACTCGATCGGCGATACCGAGTCGAATGGCAAGCGATTCCAATGAGGCCTGAAGAGGTCCGAGACCGGCGATGCGAAGATGCGCGGAGGCCGGCCGGTCCTGCCATCGTGCGAAAGCCCGGAGCAAAAGATCCGCGCCTTTTTCGCGATCGAGCCTTCCTGCGAAGAAAATCCTGGGTGAAGACGACGGGGTGCGCTGAAAACCCGCCGGCGGCAAGGGCGCGGGGTAATGCAAGGTCTCGGCTTCAATGCCATGGCCGATCAGCGTGTCGCGTGTCCATTTGCTGCAGGCGATAATCCTGGAAAAAATGCCAAGGTTTCTTTTTAAGAGGGCGTAGCGGGGCACATCCCGGAGCCAGTGCGGGAAGCTGACGCATCCTTGCCTGAGACACACGATGCCCGGCTGGTCGTTGCACCGGTTGCCGTCCGGTAGAAGTTTGAATCCCACCGGGCAGATGCACTTGTAATCCGAGACAAGCAGGATCGAAGGGGTGCCGGTAAGGGGAAGCAAGGCGGCTGGCGATAGGTGGTGCGCAAACATGTTCACGACCGCGATATCGGGGCGGAATTCGCGCACGGCACGGCGCACTGTGGCTATCGCAAAGGGATTGGCGACCTGAAGGAATGCCTGCGCGGCAAGATGCTCCGTGCCGTAGGCGATGTAGTCAGCATGCCCGTCTCCGGCCGTGCCGACGCTGCTGGTTAAAAGCTTCACCTGGTCGCCGGCTTGGATGAGGCCCTGTCGCAGACCGGCGATGTAATCCTCGGCGCCCCCACGGCCGCGGTTCCAGTCGGTGATCAACAGGACTCGCATCGCTTCGACCGGCTCAACGGGAATTTTTGCCGCAGTAATCCCGTTTGCGAATCTCCATGGAGGTCATCTCGGCTTCATGGAGGTTGGTTCCGAAACCCAAATAGCCCGCCACCTCCCCCCAAGCCCGTATCGCTTGCAACCCCACCATAATCGGGAAAGTCGCTCGCGGGAATGCCCAGGTCCGCCGGGCGGAAAGATAACCGGGCAGTAGCCGCTTCATGAGCACAATAGGAATCAGGGGTGACGCCACGGCATAGAGCCAGCAACGCCACAGCGGCCACTGCGCCGCGCGCCCCTTGCCGACCAGGGCCCCAAGAAGATAGCGTTCGCGAACCACGTAAAGCGGCCGGTCGACATTCTGGTGGGTGAGTCGGGCTTTTGGCTCATGATAAATCCGGCTCTTTTGATTCGCCAGAAAGCGGGGCAAGAGGTTCCCGAGTGACAATGCCCCTTGCAGTTGGTCTCCGAGTTTCAAAAGGAGATCCCGCCGAAATACGGCGTTGTAAAGCGGAGCTTCCGGGATGGAGCCACCCGGTTGGCAGGAACTCCAGCGGCTATAGTCGAGGAGAAAACCCGCCCAACTCAAAAGCGTGGTGGCGTTGGCATTTTCCATACCGCAGGCCATCACATCCCAGCCTTCGGCGGTTGCGGAGTCCAAGACCGCATTAAGCCAACCCTCCTGAGGAAAGCTGTGCGTTTCGCCGAGGAAAACGAAAGGCGCCGTGGCAGCCCGGACCCCTGCGGCTCGCGCGGCTCCGATCGGGGAGAGGGAGGTGACCTGCACAACACTAACTGCTGCAAAACCCCTCGACTCTGGAAGCATGATCTCGCCGTTTGTAACTAGAATCACCTCGATCCGCTCCGCTCCGGTTTGCCCGCGAAGGCAATCCAAGACCGCGCCGATTGTTTGGGCGGAATCGGTGGGCAGCACGGCGGACAAAATTGGACCAGTGGCCGGATTCATTTCTTCAGCGAGTTAAATCCGGATGCGTAGTCCAATCGCCGGATTTCATATTTTGCTCTTATCTCTTCACACGATCCAAAGGGGATACCTGCGTAGGCGAAGGCTTCCCCCATGGCCTTGGCGACAAGCAGCAAGAGCAGGGTCGGGAGGGTAAGAACAGGAAAGGGGTGCTTGGCGCCAAGCGAACGAATCGGCCTCCAAGTCCGGATGAGCAAAACCGCGGGAACCAGAATACTGCCTGCCATGTAGGCCAAACGACGGATGGGCGACCACGATGCAGCCCTGCGGCTCCCGATCGTGTAGCCAATCGCAAAATGCTCGATGGTGCTTGGCCAGGCTTTTTCCATGTTCTGATGGCTGATGCGTGCATCGGGAGCAAACACCAAGCGACGGGATTGCTTGGCGAGAGCTTCGTTTAGAATCTCTCCGTTATGCAGCATGCCAGGCAGGGAATCTCCCATCGCCAGCAAAACTTCCCGGCGCACCAAGCAGTCGTAAGTGGGGCACTCCTGGATCGCATAGACTTCAAGGTCTGCCCCCCAACGAGCATATCCATGGAAAAATCCGGCCCAACTGAATGCGCTGGTCGGATTGCTGTTTACAAATCCGGGAACGGCCACATCCGCGTTTCCATCCACGAGGGCCGAGAGAAGCTTTTCCAAGGCATCGGGCCAGAGGTAACTATGGGTCTCTCCGATAAAAACATAGGGTGCGGAGGATGCTTCCACGCCGACCGCCCGGGCTGCACCCATGGGAGCCAGCGTGGCCGTGTGGCAGACTCTTACGGAGTGAAACCCCGATGTCCCCAGCGCCGCGGCACGGAGGTCATCCGCCTCCGGCGAGACCAGGATCACCTCAAGCCGCTCCGGAGCCTCCAAGCGACGCAAACTCTCCAGCACCGGAGCGATTGTCTCATAGGTATCAGTCGGTAAAACCACCGACACGAGCGGGTCTGTGATCGAAGTCATCGTGGGTTGTTTTCTGGGGGTTGAAACTCCATGGTGGTCCACCTTGTCCAGCGCATGTGGAGCCGCTCCAAAGGCAGCATGATCGCACGAAGCGGGGAGTGAATATACAGCGAAAGAAGTCGCTGCCGCCATGAAGGAACCGATCGCCGAACGGTCCAAGCCGTCCGGTCGAGGCATCTTTCATAGGCTTGGTGTAGTGCGCCTTTTCCAGGAACCAACCAGGGTTTGATGTTGCCACTGAAGTGGACGATCCGGGGCATTTCCGTGTACGGGCCGGCTATCGATGCCGGGAAATTCCATGAAGGATCCAACGATTTCCAATGGCCGTGCAAGACGGCATTGAGTGCCTCTTGATCCCAGAACCAAACCTTCGGCCCGAACTGCCGGAGATAATCCAGCGCGCGCTTCTCGACGCCCGTCTCCCGCCAGCGTTCGACATCGATGAGCATGACTCCGGCATTGAAATACGGCGCATTCGCGTTGAGCCCGGTTTCCTTCCATCCGGCCACACCGAAGGAAGCCCCCAGGCGAGGTACCAGCGAATCTGGGCAGGCGAGGGCGGCATTCCCGTCGAGTTTCGTGTGCCACAACGGGGTAAGGTCTTGCAAAACAAGAGTGTCGCAGTCGAGCCAAAGGGCTTTGCTGACACTTGCAGGCAGCCAGGATCCGATGGTGAGTTTTTGGTAGGTGCCCAGCGAGATGCGGCCCCATCGGGGGAGGCCCGAAAACTCGTCGGTGGAGCGTTCCACCCAATGCACGGAAATGCTCGGCGGCAGCGAGGACTCAACGCGTGAACGAGAATGGGCCGTGATTTCATGCGAAGCCACATAAGCCTCAATGATCGAGTCTGGACCGAGGGTTTCCGCAGCGCTGCGCAGCATGACTGTCAAAGGCAAAGCATAAGCTTCATCGCTGGCCGCTGCGACCACGATGCGAACAGCAGCAGATGTCCGGGCATCACAGACCATGACCGTTTATTGGTGAGCCATGAGGGCGGCTTTGTTCACAAAGAATCACTTAATCCAAATTTCGCAGACTAGGCGAGGCGGGATCTGAGAGGTATTGCCCTTTATACACGACGCCATAAATAAATGCGCATGCTAAACTTGGCAGAGCCTGTGCAGAACCGCGGCTTTTCTCGTCCACTGGCCAAACAACTCCTCGACCGTGTCCATGATGTTGCTCAGTTCCGGGAAGTAGCGGTTGTGCAGGCGCAGGCGACGAACCAGTTTCCACACTCTCTCGATGGGGTTGAGTTCCGGGCTGTAGGGCGGCAGGAACAAGAGGCGAAAGTCCGGTTCTCTGGTTCGTCTCCATTCCTTGTGCATGGAAGCGTGGTGATACTTGGCATTGTCGATAATGAGCGCCACCCGACGGCCGGACCTGCAACTGACGGCGTGCAGACGCCGGAGGAAGGCCCAAGTGGTCACCGCATCAAATTTGCCTTCCTCCCGGGAAAAGCAGAACTTGCCGTCACGCAAGCGAACCGCCCCGAAGTATCCCACGCTTTTGCGGGTGGGATGATGGAGAACAACAGGATCTTTCATTTCCGGGGCAACCCACATGACGGCGCGGGAGCCGTGCTGCTGGAAATGGACTTCATCAACAGCCCAGAGGTCATAGCCTGCGCGCGCCAGCCTTCGCAGTTTTTTTATATGCCCTCTGGGCCTCGGGATCGGCATGGGCCAGCAGAGGCCTCGGCTTTCGCCGGCGAAAGCCGAGTTGACGGAAGAGCCTTTGGCATTGCCGCACTTGGAGATCCACGCCGAAGCGTTTCATCACAAAGCTGGAAAGCGTCTTGCCATCCCAGACACCCTCATCGCCGACCCCGGCTTGCTTGGGACTCTTGCGCAGGGCAGATCCGATCACGGCCATTTGTTTTTCATCAAGCCGCCTGGGCCTCCCCGGACGATCACCCTCGGCCAGGCCGGCGAACCCGTCGTCTTCAAAACGCCGGACCCAATTCTCCACGGTTCTCGGAGCATCACCGAGCATGGCTGCCACCTGCGGACAACTCAGGCCTTGGGCCACAAGTAAAACCCCATGCAGGCGATGGTCATAGCGACTCTGGTCGCAGCGGCGGATTTCATCATGGAGAGCGGGGATCATGGATTCGGCGTCGGAGATGCGTAGAGCTTTCATCCCGCCAGCCTAACGGCCAGATCACAATGCGCAATTACTTATGACGCTAAGTATAGCAAGCCGTATTAAATCCAGAGTAAAACGATACTGCAAAGTGTAGCGGTCGCTACAATGAGTGAAAGCGATTCATAGGTCGCCGACTTTACGATACTATATTCCAACCATATCGGCTCCCGGCACATTCTACTTGGCTGAAACCGGAGACTTGGACTGCTCCTCGTTTTTCAGTTCCGGCAAGTTTACGGTCACCTTAGATGACTGCTGTGGCATTCGTAAGATATTCTGCAACGACAGTTAAGTGCCGTCGCGAACCAAAAGTTTCGTCAATCAAAGCAGGCAGCAATAAAGCGTGAAAACACTGGACATCTGCACGATAGTTAGCAATCGCCAGCAATATAATAACATGCGTGGCAGCTTTGAAGCTGGAGGATTTCTTCCGTCCCATGTTGAGTATCGGGTGGTGGATAACACGACCCGCAATGCTATGGATGCTTACCAGGCCTACGACTATTTCCGCAATACGTCTGCAGCCAGATACCTAGTGCTCGTTCATCAAGATGTAGTATTGAAGAACGCAACATGTAGCGCTCTTCTTGAAAAGCTAAGCGAGTTGGACTCGCTAGATCCCGGTTGGGCGATGGCAGGTAACGCTGGCAAGCAAGATGATTGGCTGAAAGGGCCGATCTGTCTGGAGGATCAAGCGGGATTGCATTTTGACCGATCGTATACTTACCCAGCCAATGTTCTTAGTTTAGACGAAAACTTTATCATCTTCAACCTCTGCAACGAATTTCAAAGACAGGATGTTGGCACCGGTTTTCACTTCTATGGAACGATTCTTACTCTAAGCGCACATGTGGCAGGATTGCGAAGCTACGTGATTGATTTTCACCTCAAGCATCTTTCCAAAGGAACGATCGACGCTACATTTTTTGATGCCAAGCAAAACATAGAGCGAAAAGGATCGTTTTGCTTTGTTAAAGACACCCAACCGACCACTTGCACTGTTCTTTGCTTTTCGAGTGACAAAAGGGTTCAGCGCACAGCTTTCGCGCGTAGCTTATTGATGCTTCTCCATGATACGAAAACCCATGGAAAGGGACTGAAGGAACTCTGGGCACGACGAGAGAGAAACTGGGTGCTGCTGTTTCCTGCCTTGGGTTGTGCATTGTTCGAAGTGTGTTTTGTGCACGCGCGATCAATGTCTTTCCGAGAGTTCTGGCGGGTGGTTCAGGCCTGCTTTGGTGCCCGTTTGTCCGGATCATTACGAACGACAATTAGAAGGCTTTCCAACATTGTGTCACAACAATCTCTAGCGCAGCGCCTAGTATCGCGGACAACCATGACAATATTACTCGGCAACCGCCTAGCGCAAAGAGCGATGAGCGATGAGAAAGACGAGGTGACTTAATCAAAACATGTACCAATTATGAAAGTTAATACTATCATCACAAAGTATCCATGAAACAAACTCCAATCTAAGCGCATTAAATAACTAGCATATCAACATCTAAGTGCATCAATATATGTCAACCGCCCGAAGAAAAGGTATCGTCTTAGCTGGTGGATCCGGATCTAGATTACACCCTATAACTCTGGGTTGCAGCAAGCAGCTTGTCCCAGTCTACGACAAGCCGATGGTTTACTATCCTTTGTCTGTGCTTATGTTGGTCGGCATCCGCGAGCTTTTGATAATATCCACGCCAGAAGACCAGCCGGGGTTCCGCCGTTTGTTGGGAGAGGGTTCACAGTTTGGAGTTGAATTCTCGTACGCAGAGCAGCCGCGCCCCGAAGGCTTGGCGCAGGCCTTTCAAATCGGTGCTGATTTCCTCGACGGCGCTCCGGCTACGCTGGTTCTTGGTGACAATCTATTCTACGGCCATGACTTCACGGACACCTTGGCGATCGCCGGTGCCGATTCGGCGAACGCTACGATCTTCGGGTACGAGGTGGCCGATGCAGAGGCCTACGGGGTGGTCGAGTTTGATCTCGATGGCAAAGCTATCAGTTTGGAAGAAAAGCCGGCCAAACCCAAAAGCAACTATGCTGTGCCTGGGCTCTATTTCTATCCAAGCGATGTTTGCGAGCGGGCTGCGGCACTGAAGCCTTCATCTCGAGGTGAATTGGAGATTACCGACCTAAACCGGACCTACCTCGATTCCGGAAATCTGCGGGTGCAGAAGCTGGGAAGGGGCACGGCCTGGCTCGACACCGGAACGCACGACTCACTCCTTGAGGCGGCGGAATTTGTCCGCACGATTCAGCACCGGCAGGGTCTACGTATCGCCTGCCTCGAAGAGATCGGGCTTGAAAGGGGATTCCTCAGTGAGGAACAGTTTATGAAATCAGCCGAACGTCTCGGAAAATCGACTTACGGGGCCTATTTGCGCTCCGTACTCGAACGTCGGCAACGCGAAAAGGCGTCGGTCGGCAAGTGACCCGTTCTCAAGCATCCCAATCCGTGGCTAAAAATACCTTCCATCTTGCTGAATGCATTCTGGTTACAGGCGGGGCCGGATTTATCGGTTCAAACTTTATTCTCGACTGGATGGATCTCGAAAAAGACGCAGTCGTCAATATGGACAAGCTTACTTATGCGGGAAATGCGCAAAACCTTGCATCGTTGCAAAACAACGCGCGCCATTTGTTCGTCCGCGGTGACATCGGCGACAGTGCTCTCGTTGATGGGTTGCTGATGCGGCACAAGCCCAGGGCCATCATTAACTTCGCCGCTGAGTCGCACGTCGACCGGTCGATCCACGGCCCGGGCGAATTCATCCAAACAAACATTGTCGGGACGTTTAACCTATTGGAATCGGTTCGGGCCTACTACGAAACCCTTAAACCAGGTGATAAGGATAGATTTCGTTTCCTGCATGTCTCGACCGATGAAGTTTATGGGTCCCTCTCACCTGACGATCCGCCATTCACCGAATCGAACTGCTACGAACCGAATAGCCCTTATTCGGCAAGCAAGGCAGCTTCCGATCACTTGGTGCGTGCTTATCATCACACCTACGGGTTGCCAGTTCTGTCCACCAACTGCTCGAACAATTACGGACCCTACCACTTTCCCGAGAAGCTCATTCCGCTGGTCATCCACCATGCTCTCGCCGGCAAGCCCCTGCCTATCTATGGCGATGGACAGCAAGTCCGAGACTGGCTTTATGTGAAAGATCACTGTTCTGCCATTCGCCGAGTTCTTGCCGAAGGTAAGGTGAGCGAGACCTATAATATCGGCGGCTGGAATGAGAAACCCAACTTAGAGGTCGTGCACACCATCTGCGATTTGCTCGATGAACTTGCGCCGCGCGAAGATGGCACGTCCTACAAGGAACAAATCACCTTTGTTAAAGACCGGCCAGGGCACGACCGGCGCTATGCTATCGATGCCTCAAAGATCGAGAGAGAGCTAGGTTGGAGGCCGGCCGAAACTTTCGAAACCGGATTGAGAAAGACGGTCGAGTGGTATCTCGCCAATCAGGAATGGGTGCAGAGCGTGACCAGCGGTGTTTACCGCGAGTGGATCGACAAACAATACGTCGCCTGAACACAAGCCGTAGCACATTCACCGATGAAAAAACTTCCCACCAAAATCCACGATGCGTGGCTTTTGAAGCCCAAGATCTTCGGAGATGCACGTGGTTTCTTTCTCGAATCGTGGAACCGTGAGACATTCAGCGAGGTTGGGCTAGATCTGGATTTCGTGCAGGACAACCACAGCCGATCTTCCAAGCATGTGCTGCGTGGCTTGCACTATCAATCCGGTGATGCCGCACAAGGAAAGCTGGTTTGGGTAACCTCGGGGACCGTCTTTGATGTTCTTGTCGATTTGCGCAAAAGCTCGCCGACCTACGGGGTTTGGGATGGCTACATGTTGACTACGGATGCGCATGAACG
>Ga0247837_1003638_pt1 | contig 26522 bp, 18 predicted proteins | sample LaCtaG_2_FD_187115 | JGI IMG/M metagenome (GOLD analysis project Ga0247837, IMG submission 187115) | Freshwater microbial communities from meromictic Lake La Cruz, Castile-La Mancha, Spain - LaCruzMarch2015_14.5m | ecosystem: Environmental > Aquatic > Freshwater > Lake | place: Spain: Castile-La...
AGCTTTCACAAGTTTCCTGAGGGGGTTCATTCTTTGGCCCTCAAGAAAGTCGATCAGAAGTCGGCAGTCACCCCTCGGTCCTCATGCGGCTGCTCACCCAGACCGACGTGGTGCAACAGGCAGCCTTCACGATTGCTGACGGCCTGACATCCCTCACGGGCGATGAAGAAGGCCGCCAACATGCGGCCAACGTCGACCCCCTCAGCGACGGCGTGCCGGTCACGTCAGCCAACGGTGACGCCGTCACCCGCGATGACTTCGACCGCATTACGGGGAGCCAGGACCTCACGATGACGTTCGACGTCTTTGACCGTCTGGTGCTCGTCGTGCGCGGTGGCAAGGAAATGCTGCGGCTCGCCTACGACGGACTGGGCAATCGGGTCATCGAGCGTCGCTATGAGGGCGGGAATATGGTCGACGCGGTGCTGCACCGCTTCGGCGGCAACGTCGTCGAAGAGACGCAGATCGATGGCACGGTCATCGCCACCACGATGCACGCCCCCGGTGTTGATGCGCCGTTGCTCTACGCCATCGGCAAAACCATAGCCGGCCAAAAGACAAACGCCCTGCTCACCAACGCCCGCGGCGACGTCGTGGCTGCTGGTGACCTCGCCACCGGCAGCGTTACCGAAGAGCAACAGCTCGACGTCTACGGCGAGCGCACCATCGCCACCAAGGCCAATGGCGTCTGCGTCGAAGGCATGGAGAACGGGACGTCGTCACAGCCCCGGGGCTCAACCTGCGCCACGAAGGGCATCCTCGGCCGCTTCGGCATCGCCGGCGCCCGCGCCCACCCCGAGACCAAGCTCGTCGACATGCGAGCCCGCACCTACGCAACCCACCTCAAGGGCTTCCTCACCAAAGACCCCCTCGGCCCCGTCGATAGCCACAGCCTCTTCGGCTACGTCGCCGGCGACCCGGTCAACATGCGGGACCCCTTTGGGCTGAGCGCAAGCGAGCCCGATGGGGGCGCGACCTCAAGAGCTGGGTCCGTGGAGACGGCCGAGGGGACGTTGGTCGGTGAAGAGATCACTTTCCATGAGGACGGTGACGGTGATGGCGGGTCAGCGCCATCGTCGCCGCCGGCACCAACGCCAGCACCAGCGCCGTCACCAACGCCAGCGCCAGCGCCGTCACCAACGCCAACGCCAACGCCAACGCCAACGCCAGCGCCGTCGCCGTCGCCAGCGGCACCGGCAGCGCCAGGCGCAGGGTCTCCATCCTCCAAAGAGCCCGGCAACGGGATCTGCAACGCTGCGTGCTCACGAGGCATCCAGCGGGCTCTCGATGAAGGCGGCGCGGCCATGGCCGCACGTGCCCAGGCCCGCGAGGCCGGAAACACAATGGAGCCGTCACAAATTGGGGACGGCATCCGCGGGAGCGGCGGAGGTGCGGCAGCCCTCGGCGCTGCACTCCACAACTACCTTCGCCACAGACTGACGCCGGATGGCGTCGACCTCATGGCAGCGCGCGGCGTCGGAAACGGCAGGAATCCACGGTTGAAGGCGCCGCAGAACCCACGGAAGAGCCTCAAATCAACAAACGAAGAGCTCGCCCTTCATAGGGCCAAACTGGAGGCGTACAAAGCGAATCCGTTCGCCTTCGATAACCAAGGCCACTTGGCGAGGAACGCAGCGCGGCCAGATATCCAGCAGAAGATCATTGAGGGTCGCGTACGTCATCTCGAATCGGAGATTGCGAACTTCGAGAAACTGATAGCAAATTGGAAAGCCGAAGGTGGTCAATGAGAATCGATCCGCTCAAGCTCAAGCAGGTGCTGTGCACTCTTGTTGACGCCGCGTCCGCCGGGGCCTTGGATGTCGGTGATGAACTCTATTGGTTTGTCCCAGTGGAATCCCTTACTGACCCGACCACAGATCCGGAGCTCACGCTCGGCTCGGTGGCGGATGATTGGGCAGAGTTGCTTGGAGTCGCCGACGGGGCCAGGGAGCCTGGTTTCTATGATTTGATCTGGGCCGCCAGCGTCTTGCGGGTCGTTGCCAACCGTCAGGTTGAGATAGAGACTGGCGTGTTGAAGCCAAGCACCTGAACGACTCAATGGCAGAGCCGAACGCCCGGGCGCGGCGATGGTACTTCTGGCAACGATCAGATCCACGCCCTCGTGCTCGCGCCCGTGCGAGCGATGGCTTTGGGTCGCCGCGGCGCGCGCCCTGCGTACGATGAGAACCACACCCATGCACGACGCCATGCTCGAACGGAGGCTGCCCATGACCATTGTTCGCCTTCTCGACTTCGTCGTCGGCCAAGGACTCCGGGGCAGGTTTGATGATGAGGTGTTGGATCGTCTGCTTGGGCACAGGATTGTAGTCGAGTATTGGGTCGAGCCCCTCATTAAAGGCGATGATTCGAAGGAGAGAGTTGAGGGGCTCACCGACTGGATATGCGCGGCGGCCTACGCCTTTGTGAGTGGCCACGCGACAGAAGCGGAGCTGAGGGAAGTGGGGTACGTGTTTCGACTCTATTCTCCAGACGGAGTCACCTTGCTGGACACGGTCACGAGGACCCCGCCGCCCCGCTGATCTTGACGTCGCCCACGTCGCCGATGGCGGACGCAGCTCTCGCCGATGACTCGGTGAGGAGCTGTCGATGCTCATCCAAACCGCGCCTTCATGCGCGCGACAACGTCCTCATGCCGCACGTTCGGCCGCGCATCGGCGATCGACGCGGTGATGGCCGCGACCTGCCACCGGTTCACCTCGAGCATGACGATTCCCTCGCGGCGTTTCTGGCGGCGAGGTTTGAGCGGCCCTGGCATCGCAATCTCCTGATTCTGAGGCACCAAAAAGAAAGAATCCGAACGCTTCGCAGCATTCGGATTCTCTCCAACACAATCGCTCAGCCCGAACTCAGGCGCTGCGGCGGCGACGGCGGCCGAAGACGCCGAGGACGACGAGGGCGCCGCCGATGGCTTCGGCTGACGACGTCTGGCCGTCGAGCTGGCAGCCGCAGGGGGCTGCGGGGGCTGGCTGGGCGGGGGCGTTGCAGGCGAAGGCGACGTCGTAGAAGGCCGGGGTGGTGGCGGACTCGGGCTCGATTTTCACGAGGAAGTTGCCGGCGGGGAGGCCCACGGTCTTGATGTCGGTGCCGACGTCGGAGATGGCGGTGCCGGCGCCGTCGATGACGGTGGCCTTCACGCCTGTGCCCGTGAGCTTGACGCCGAGGGCGTCGCCGTCACGCATTTCGACGACGTAGAAGTCGGCGTCGGCCGCGATGAGTTGCTGGCGGTCCTGGCCGCAGAAGGCGCGGGTGGGGGTTTCGGCGCTGTCGTTTTCTTCGAGGTCGTCGTCGGTGCCGGGCAGGGGGATGTCGCCGCCCTCCTGCGAGCAGGTGGCCGTGAGGCGGTAGGTGGTGGCGCCGGCGGTGGTCGTCACCCGGGCGAGGACCACGGGACCCTGCGAGACCGCGCGCAGCTCGTTGCCCACGGCGCTGACGTCGGGAGCGCTGGCCAACAGGGCCTGGCCGTCGGCGGAGTAGAGCTCGAGGCCGATGGCGTTGCCGGTCTGCGAGGAGATGCCGAGCTGGACGGCGGTGTCTGCGGGGGCGTCGACAGCGAACCAGTCTTCGTCGTCGCTGGCCACCACGAGGTCGAGGGCGTTGCCGCAGCGGATGGCGAAGGCGTCTGCGCTGCTGTCGTTGTCTTCGCCGACGGTGTCGGGGTCGCCGGGGTTGACGGGGACGTCGCCGCTCGTGGAGAGCTCGACGGTGACTTCGTTGGTGACGGCGATTTGGCCGGCGGTGTCGATGGCGCGGACCTGGAAGGCGCGCAGGCCGACGCCGACGTTCAGGGCCCAGGTGAAGGTGTTGCCGCTTTGGGTGCAGCTGACGGCCTGGCCTTCAAAGGGGCAGGGGAAGACGTCGCCCGTGAAGTTCCACAGGAGTTCCACGGAGGCGAGGCCGATGTTGTCGGTCGCCGTCGCCACGACGGTCATGGTGGCGTTGGCGGGCAGCACGGCGCTCTGGGCGGGGGACACGATGCTGGCCAGGGGGGGCGTGGCGTCGGCGGGCGGAGGGTTGGTGCCGGCGTCGCCGAGGTTCACCGTGCGCTTGGAGGTCTCGGCGGTGTTGCCCGAGGAGTCGGTGGCGCGCACCGAGAAGCGGCGCGAGCCCTGGCCGACGCGGACGCTCCACGTCGACACGGTGCCCGTGCGGGTGCAGGTGACGGCGCCGCCGCCGAAGTTGGTGGGACAGGCGAAGACATCGCCGGTGAAGTCCCACACCAGTTCGGTGGTGGCGATGGCGGCGTTGTCCGTCGCCGTCGCCGTGATGGTGATGGTGCTGTCCTGGGGCAGGGTGGCGTTGTCGCCGGGGGACGTGATGCTGACGGCGGGGGGCACGGTCTCTGTCGGCGGGGGCGGGGTCACGGTGCCGCTGCCGGCGGGGCCGAGCTTCTCGAGCATGATGTCGACGCTGTTTTGCGACGCGCGGTTGCAGTTGCAGGCCCGGGGCTGGAACTCGCCGCACTGGGCGTCGAGGTCGCGGAACTCCTTGGCGCCGCAGCCGCCGAGGTAGGTCATGGGATCGGGGCAGTGCAGCTCGTGGTCGAGGGAGAAGCTGTGGGCGATTTCCTGGGCCGCCGTCTCGCAGATGGCCTGGACGTTGCCGCCGTAGACCTCGGAGAACGTGTAGTTGATGGCGGTGTCGAGGACCCGGCAGTTGAAGTTGTCGATGGGGGCCACGCCGCCGACGCCGTTGGGCAGGCCGACGTTGCCGGGTTGGCCGCCGATGACGTGCTCGACGTAGCGCTCGTTGGACGGGGGCTCGGTCTGGACCATGACGACGTTGAAGCGCGAGAACTGGTCTTCAATGCACGTCACCACCCGGTTCCAGGCGGCATCGCCGAAGGTCCAGGCCGGGATGGTCGAGCTTTGGCGGGGGACGATGGAGGTGTTCTGGCGGCTGTCGTCCTGGCCGGGGCGGTAGGTGCCGCCGAAACGGTTCAAGAAGACCTTGAGGGGCGGCTGGCCGGGACCAGCGAGAGCGACGCCGTCGAGGCGGGGGCTGTTGGCGACGGAGTCCTTGCCTCCCGAGGCCGCCGCGTGCTCCCACGGCATGTCGAGGGTGATGCCCCGGGGACGCATGAAGGGACGCAGGCCCCGGCTGGCGAGGTCGGCAGTCAGCGCTTCCTCGTCGACAGCGGACATGCCGTCGCCGTCAGAGGCGCCGCCTGAGACGCTGTCGACGTCGAAGACCGCCGAATCGCTGCCGGCGGGGCCACAGGCCACCGTCATCAAAAGCACTGCCGAAACGGTCACCACTGTCTTGCGCATCAAAACCTCCATACCCAGGGGGGAGCATGGGCCACCGGACCAGATCTGGTCCATCCGTCGATGGGACGAAGCACCTTTCCCCGGGGCCCGCCGAGGTTCAGCGGGCGCCGCCTGGGCGGATGGGGCTTCTCACCCGGTCCACAACGGGTCAAACGTGCTCCCATGGCTTCCAACACCCGTTTTGTGTGCCCCTTGATCTCCACCGTCTCCCGCGCCGTGCTCGGCGTCCTCGTCGGGGGAAGCGTGCTCGGTGGCTGCTTCGTCCTCGACCGCCTCGACGGGCTGACCCCTGGCGACGTGACAGGACGGGCGCTGCTGCAGGGTGGCGACGTCGCTGCGGGTGCTGCCATCTCGCTGAAGGGCTCCACCCGCCAGGTGCGGGCCGACGACGACGGCACCTTCGTGGTCTCCGGTTTGCCGCCGGCCAGCCACGTGCTGAAGCTCTCGCAGGACGACGACGCCGACGGCTTCGCCGACCGCCTCGCCTGGCGCGCCGTGACCAACGCCAACAGCGGCGGCCGCCCCAACACGGTGCTGCTCGGTGACGTCGTCCTCGAGGGCACGAGCACCGTGTCGGGCCGGGTGGTGTTTGACGCCGCCGATGGGCCTGCCGTGGCCGGTGCCAGGGTGATTGCCTTCAAGACCGCGGGGGACCTGCAGGGCCCCGAGGTCGTCGGCGGCGACACCGACGCGCTGGTGCAAAACGAGGTCTTTGGCGGCGACGGTGGCGCCGTGGCCGACGACGACGGCGTCTTCAGCCTGCCCGGGGTGCCGGCGGGTCGCACCCGCTTGTTCATCATTGGTGAGGTCGATGGAGTCGCCGTCGGTGTCGAGGTCGTCGAGGACTTCGTCGACGTCGATGAGCCCCTGGGCACCATCATCGCCAAGCCCCTGCCCACAGACCCCCGCGATGTGCAGATCAAGTTCGTCGTCGACGTGGTCGGCGCCGACGCGGCCGACGACGCCTTCGTTGTCGTCGTCAACCGGGCGGGCGGTGGTGAGGTGGATCGCCGGGATGCGAGCCCCGACGCTGAGTTGGCCTTCCGCCTGCCCATCGACCTCTATGACGTGACGGTGTTCGACGTGGGCGCCGACAACGCCCGTCGTCGTGGCTTCTTGGGCGCTGTGCCCGTGCTGCCGGAGACCGACGGCTCGGTGGTGTGGCGGGTGCTGGTGGAACGGCGCGGCGGTCCCGACCCCTGCGCCCTCGTCGACGACGTCAACCCCTGCCTGCTCCCCGTCGACGGCGGCGAAGGAGAGGGTGAAGGAGAAGGGGAGGGCGAAGGCGAAGGCGATCCCGAACCTGTCCCGCCCACCCTCATCACGGGCGACTTCGCCGTCACCAGCGGGCGGGTGCTGCACGTGGTCTCCCAGCTTGGCGACGGCCGCGTCGTTGTCGCTGTCGACGCCTTCACCGGCGACGGCACCACAAGCTTTGGCGACCCCGCCTCCCCCTGCAGCTTCGACCTTGGCGTCGACACCTTCGCCCAGGGGGTGCTCGTGGCCCTGGTCGACCCCGTCACCGGGGCCTGCAGCGACAGCATCTCGTTGTCGGCGGGTACCGTCGAGACGTTCTTCTCGCTCACCGTCGACGACGTCATCATGGCCGGCGACGTGCTGCTGGTGGCGGGCCTCGCGAGCGAACCCCTGCTGGTGCATACGTCGACGGGGACCACCACCCTGCCACCGGCCACCGTGGGCGAGCACCCCTTCCTGTTGGCGGTGCCGTTGTCGGCGCCAGCGACGTCGACGGCGTTCTACGATGGCACCATGCCCCGTGCTTTTGACCAGCGTCTGCGCCTGGCGGCGAGGGATGCCCAAACCGTGTTCATGGGCCTGCCCATCCGGGCCAGCGAGCAAAGCGTGGTCCTCGGCGCCGTCGGTCTCGCTGCCCAGTTCCAGGACACCGCCGCCATCGTCCGCCTGACCGCCGTCGCCGGCGGCTTTGCGCCGACCCATCTGGAGACCCTGAGCAGCGGGCTGCAGGCGTCCATCGGCGCGCTCCACCTCGGGGCTGGCGGGCTCTTCACCGCCACCACGGCGCTGGAGGATGACGGCGAGGGATTCTCTCCCAGGACTGCTATTTCGGTGCTGGATCCGGGCACGCTGACGTCGTCGTGGACCACGTCGATCAACGCGTTTGGTGGCGACACATCGGTGACGGCCCTGCTGCAGGTGGGGCCCGTGCTGCTGGCCGGGATGCAGGGGCGCAGCTTTGTCGACATCGACGGCTTGCCCGGCGTGCCCTTTGCGGACGCCTTCACGGAAAGCGCCGTGCTGACCATGGCGGCCGCGGACGGCGTCGCCAGCGGCGTCACCCGCCTGACGAGTGCCCTGGCCAGTGATTCGACCATCACGGTCATGAAGGTCGTCGACGATCGCCTGATCATGGCCGGCACCACCACCCAGACGCTGGTGGGCGTCGTCGACGAGGCCGCGCCCGTTCTCGCTGATGGCGCCATCCTCGCTGGCCCGCGGGACCCCGGCATTGGCTCCTTCGTCGTCGAAGTCATTGGTGCGCTGGAGGGTGCTGCCACCGTCAGCGACGTGGCCCCCACCCATCCCCTGGGACCAAACGGCCAGGTGCTGGTGGTCGACGTCGACAGCGACGGCGCTGGCGGCCTCGTCATCGGCGGCGTCTTTGGCGGCAAGGTCGCCTTTGGCGTCGACCAGGTGGAGGCCGACCCCCGTCGCTTCAACTCCACCACACCGTCGGGGGGCGCACCGTTTGCCTGGCACATCGGGGCTGCCGGACCGGTACCGCCGGGACGCTGCGAGGGCTTGCGCCAGTGCGGGGGCGACGACGTCTGCGACCCCGTCAGCCATGCCTGCATCGCCGCCTGCACCGTGAGCGGCGACTGCCGCCTCGGCGAGTTCTGCGACGTCGAGACGGGCCTGTGTGCCCCCGCCGACGTCGACGGCTGCCCTGACGGCCGCCGATCAGCGACCCTGGCCGATGGCGATGCCTGCGTGGTGTCGTGCGTCGGGCTGGCGCCCGGCGTGCTGTGTGACGAGGTGTCTGCCTGTTGCGACGGCGAGACCGGCGCCTGCGTCGACTTCGCCCCCCGCTCGGATCGGCGCTTCACGGTCGTCCTGCAGCCTGACTTCAATGGCCAAACCCAGGTCACCATCGACCGGGACTTCTCGCTTGCTGAGCCCGGCCGTCGGGCAGGGGCGGCCATGGCGTCGGCGTCGTCGGACGGCTCGTCGTTCGGCATCATCTTTGGCCGCGGGGCCGCCGGGGCCTTCGATGCCTGGATTCAAACGGGCGACACCTGGCAGCAGGCCACCCTCAGCACCGACAGCGTCGCCACTGTGGGCGGCCCCTGCGACCTCACAGACGGCATGGCGTCCCTCGACAGCGAGTTCGGCGTCCTGTTGGTCGGTGGCGAGCTGCGCACGGGTGGCTTGAGCAGCGGCAGTTGTTCCGTGAGCTTCACGGCTCCTGGCGAGGTGCAGCTGATTGAGAACACCAGCCCCCTCGCGCCGATGCCCGCCTTGCGCGACGCCATGGCCGCCGGCTTCGGCAATTCGTTCTTCGTCGTTGGCGGTCGTGACACAGACGGCGTGGCCAGCGGCCGGGTCTATCGGGGCACCCAGGGTCAGGGCGGGCCGACCGTCGATGTGACCCCCGCCGGCGGCCCCGACGCCCGCTATGGCGCCTCGGTGGCGGTGACGGGCACGAGCATGGTCATCATGGGCGGCGTGGTCCAGCGCGGGGGCCAGGAGATTGTCACCGACGAGGTGTGGATCCTCGACCTCGAGGTCCTGGCCTGGTCCACCAGCCAACCCCTGCCGGCGCCGGTGGCCTTCGCGGGCGCTGCGCCCCTTGACAGCGGTTCGATCATCGTTGTCGGCGGCACCGACGGCGTCACGGCCAAAAACGACATCCTGCAGGTGTTTCTCGGCGACGGCTCCACCCTGCTCGACCCCCAGAACTTTGGCTTCGAGCCCATTCGCCTGCCGCGGCTGCAGTCGCCGTCGGTCGTCGTGTTGCCCGACGTCTTCAGTCAGCCGCCAGCGGACCGGGTCTTCATCTTCGGCGGCGAAGACACGATCACCGAAGCCTTCTGCCCTGCGTCCTTTGGTCCTGGAGCCTGATCCCAGAGCTCTTTGATCTTCGCCCACGGAGTGGGCTCGCTCAAAGAGCTCTGGGATGTACGTTGCCCCTCGCGGGCGGCGTGGGTTCCACTCGCTCCGCTCGTGAGGCGCTTCGCGCCCTCATGTTGCACATGGTCAGTCTTCAATGAATCGGGATGAAATGAGCAGCTACAGCCGCGACCCCGTCAAAGCCCCCCGCGTCAGCGGCCTGGCCCTCAAGGCCTTCGTCGCGGCCCTCGAGAGCCCCGTCGGTGGTCCCATCGCCGACAAGCTGTTGGCGGATTCGGGCTTCCTGCGCTTCCGCGCCCAGAGCCCGGGCACCGCCCCACCGCTTCCGCCGGCGCTGCCCCATCCCCCACAGCTCCCGAAAAGTGGGACCAGCACCGACATGGCCGCCACCGCCGTCGCCGCCGACAACGCCCCGGCGGACCGGGAGACCGTGGCCGCCTTCCAGCGCGCCTACCACGGTGGTCTGTCGCCGGTGGACGTCGCTGCGCGCATCGAGACCGCCGTCACCAGCTTCACAGCGGAGGGCATGAACTTCTTCATCGCCAGAAAGCCCGAGGAGCTCGCCCGGGACGCCGCCGCCAGTGCCGCCCGCCACAAGGCCGGCGCCCGCCTGTCGGTCCTCGATGATGTCCCCGTCGTCATCAAAGACGAGCTCGACGTCAAGGGTTTCGCCACCACCCTGGGCACCAGCTTCCGCCACGACGTCGCGGCCGAAGACAGCACCATCGTGGCCCGCCTGCGTGCCGCCGGCGCCCTCATCGTGGGCAAGGGGAACATGAACGAGATCGGCATCAACCCGATCGGCCTGAACCCCCACTACGGTCCCTGCCGCAACCCCTGGAACCGGGGGCACATCACGGGCGGTTCGTCGTCGGCGTCGGCAGCGACGGTGGCTGGCGGCCTGTGCCCCATCAGCATCGGGGCCGACGGCGGCGGCAGCATTCGCATTCCGGCGGCCCTGTGTGGCGTCGTCGGCCTGAAGGCCACCCACGGCCGCATCCCCGAGACGGGCATCCCGCCCCTGTGCTGGACGCCCGGTCACGCAGGCCCGATGGGCCTCACCGTCGCCGACGTCGCCGCCACCTACGCCATCATCGCCGGCAGCGACGGCCACGACGTGTCGTCGTTGCGGCAGCCACCGCCGTCACTGGCGGACCTCGAGGCTGGTGACCTGACGGGCGTGCGCATCGGCATCTACCACCCCACCTTCGACGACGCCGACGCCGACGTGGTCAAACACTGCAACGAGGCCATCAAGGCGCTGATGGCCCGGGGCGCCGTCGTCAAAGAGATTCCGCCCCCCGACCTGAACCGCATCCTGTGGTCCCACGCCACCATCATCCTGTCCGAGATGGCGACGGCGATGAAGGCCGAGATCGACCGCGACAGCAGCCGCTTCGCCCTCGACAGCCGCACCAACCTGGCCCTCGGCCTGCGCTTCACGGCCATCGACTACGTCCACGCCCTGCGCCATCGCCACGGTCTGACGGTGGAGACCCTGCAGACCCTGCATGACGTCGATGTCATCGCCAGCCCCACCACGGCATCGACGGCGCCGCTCATTCCTGAAAGCACGCTGCCGGGCGGCGAGAGCAACCTCCCCGTCGTCGATGCGCTGATGCGCTTCATCCGGGTGGGCAACCTCACGGGCTTCCCCGCCATCAGCGTGCCTTGTGGCTTCGACAGCGCCGGCCTGCCCGTGGGCTTCCACCTGCTGGCCCGTCCCTGGGAAGAGCATCTGCTGCTGCGCCTCGCTCGTGTGGTCGAGGTCGCCACCGAGGTGCGCCGCCCCGCCCACCACGCGTCGCTGCTCCGATGACGGGACGTTGAGCGGGCTCCGGGGCGGACCCATGCTACATGTGCAGCCATGCGTGGACCCCTGACCTCGCCCAACAGCCTCGACCGGGCCTACCGCGCCCTGGTGCATACGATGGCCGAGGCGCGGACGTCGCCGACGGACCAGGACTTGCTGGAGCGCGTCTGCCAGGCGGCGGTTGCGGAGTTCGGCTTCACGATGGCCTGGGTTGGCGTCGCCGAACACGACCCTGAACGCAGGGTTCGGCCTGTGGCCCAGGCGGGCTTTGAAGCGGGATACCTCGCCAAGGCCAACATCTCGTGGGCCGATGTCGAGCGGGGGCGGGGCCCGACGGGGACAGCCATTCGCGAGGGACGGCCCGTCGTCTGCCGAACCCTCGCCGCCGATCCCGGGTTTGCCCCCTGGTGGTCTGAAGCGAGCGTTCGAAACTACGCGTCGTCGGCTGCCCTGCCGTTGATGGTTGACGGCAATGCCTGGGGAGCCCTCAACCTGTACTGCGCCGACGGCGATGCCTTCGCCGACGACGAGATGGCCCTGCTTGAAGAAATGAGCGCCGAGCTCGCGTTCATCATCGAGCACCGGCGCTCCCTGGCGCGGCAGGCAGAACTGACTGAGGAACTGCGACGTTCGGCGACGCCAGACGCCATGGCAGTGACGGCGGCCCAGACGGCCCACGACCTGAACAACCTGCTGACGGTCATCACGCTGAGCGCGTCGCAGCTGAAAGAGTCAGCATCCTCGCCTGACGAGTTGGCGGGCCACGCCGACGCCATCGAAGACGCCGCGTCCCGGGCCACTGCCCTGGCGCGCCATCTGTTGGCCGCCAGCCGTCGTCAGGTGATGGCCGTCGACGGCGCTGTGGCACTCGACGGCTTCCTCCGCGACCTCACACCGATCCTCCAGCGCCTCGCCGGAGACGTCGCCGTCGTCGTCGAAGGCGGGGCGCCGGGCGTCATGGTCGCCATCAGCCGGACGGCCCTGGAACAGATAACGATCAACCTTCTCGTCAATGCCCGCGATGCGATGCATGGCGGCGGCGTGGCGGAGGTCCAGACCAGCATTGTTGAGATGGAAGGCAGCCAGCACATGGCGAAGGGGGCCTACGCCCGCCTGTCTGTGCGCGACACCGGCGCTGGCATCCCGCCCGAGGTCCGGGCCCGGGTGTTTGAACCCTTTTTCACCACCAAAGGCGCCCACGGGACCGGCCTTGGCCTGGCCTGTGTCGCCGATCAGGTCAGACGGGCTGGCGGTTCTGTCGATATTGCGTCGAGCAGCGCTGGCACCACGGTGACGGTGTGCTTGCCCCTCGCCTGAAGCTCAGGCGCGTCTCCCTGTAAGATGAAAACCTACACGGGCAGACTGCGGTACGACGCGGTGCCATCAGAGTTCGCGGTTTGGTCGTTGTCGACGGGGCCGTCCTCTGGTACCCCTTCGGAACGAACTTCGGCTGTGAACCGCCCGGCGTCGACGCCAGGCAGGCATGGCCAACGAAGGTCCCGGTCGACGCCCGGTTGGCCGATCTTGGTCCCCGCCTTTGAGGCACGAGACCGAGGTCCGCCGCAGGTGTGGTCGATGCAGTGCCCCCAGCAGGTCTCCTGCTCTGTGCGCTGCTCTCGCGCCGCCGGTGTCGCCCGTCCTTCGCCTGACCTTTCTTCCGCGCGAGGAGCGCCATGATTTCAATCGAGGAGAAGGCGCCACCGTTCGCGCGCCGTCGTCGATCGCTATCGCGGCTGCTCTCCGTGGGTGGTGCTCGTCCCGTTTCGGGAGGAGCACCGCAAGGTGTTGGCGTGGGCTTCGGTCGGGACGCAGGAACCTCGACACACAGCGCCCGCGCATCGTCGCCGAAGACCTCGGCCGCGGTGGTGGGCAGGGAATGCCGCCATGAGCAAGCACATGATCATCAACGCGAGCGCCTCGGAAGAGATGCGCGTCGCGATTCTCGAGCAAGACGAGCGTGGTGAACGCCGCCTCCTCGACCTCGACATCGAAAACCAGGCCCGGTCCAAGCACAAGGGCAACATCTACAAGGGCATCGTCGCCAACGTCGAGGACAGCCTCGAGGCTGCCTTCATCGAATTCGGCGACGAGAAGCAGGCCTTCCTGGCCCTCTCCGAGGTGCGCCCCGCCCTGTATCCGGCGGAGCTGAAGGGCCAGCGCCGTCCCAAGATCTCCGACGTCCTCAAGCGTGGGCAAGAGATCGTCGTCCAGGTCACCAAGGACGAGATCGGCAACAAGGGCGCCGCCGTCACCACCTACCTGTCATTGCCTGGGCGCTACGTGGTGCTCATGCACTCCGACGAGCCCGGCGGCGGTGTGTCCCGCAAGGTCGACGACGAGCATGCTCGCCGCCGCGCCCGCGAGATATTGAACCACATCGACGTGCCCGAGGGCATGGCGGTCATCATCCGCACCGCGGGCGTCAGCCGCAGCCGCATCGACCTCTACCGGGACCTCAAGGGCCTGGCCCAGCAGTGGGAGCAGATTGACCGCGGCGCCGCCCTCGGCCGCGCCCCCACCCAGCTGTACCGCGAGCCCGACCTCGTAGTTCGCACCATCCGCGACTACCTGTCGGCGGACATCACCAAGGTCGTCATCGACGTCGAGGAAGAATACGAGGAGCTCAAAAGCTACTTCGAGGCCCTCTCCCCCGAGAGCGTCAACCTCCTCGAGCACCACACCTCGCGCCAGCCGATCTTCGAGAAGTACGGCATCGAGAACGCCATCGAGGAGCTCTTCGAGCGTCAGGTCAAGCTGCCCTCGGGTGGCTACCTGATCATCGATCAGACCGAGGCCCTCGTCGCCATCGACGTCAACTCCGGCCGCAGCACCAAGGAGGTCGACCACGAGGCCACCGTCTACAAGACGAACCTCGAGGCCGCCAAGGAAGTGGGCCGCCAGCTCCGCCTGCGCGACATGGGCGGCATCGTCGTCGTCGACTTCATCGACATGGTGAACCGTCGCCACGACCGCGACGTCGAGCGGGCCATCCGCGAGGCCATGAAGGACGACAAGGCCCGGGTGAAGATCTCGCGCATCAGCGAGAACGGCACCATGGAGATCACGCGGCAGCGGCTGCGTCAGGCCCACCGCCTCGTCAGCCACACGAGCTGCCCGGCCTGCAACGGCACCGGCATCGTCCGCGACCCCCGCGGCCTCGCCGTGCGGGCCCTGCGCGAACTGTCCAACAAGGTGGCCAAGAGCGCCCAGCAGTTGTCGCGTCTGACGGTCAAGCTGCCCGTCGACGTCGCCAACATCCTGGCCAACACCAAGCGTCGCGAACTGCTGGAACTCGGCGATGAGCACCAGCTGCTCATCGACATCGTCGCCGACGCCCGCCTGCAGACCAACGAAATCAAGTACGAGGAAGAGCGCCGCGGCAAAGCCGGCCTCGACGCGGCCCCCGGCATGCGCTATCCCCGCTTGAACGACCGCAGCCGCGGCCGTGGTCGTGGTCGCAACGGTCGTCGTGACGAACCCGCCGCCAGCTTTGGAGGGCCGACGTTGCCGCCGCCGTCCATCGGACCCGTGCCGACATTCCTCGACGACGAGACCGCCATCCTCGAGGCCGACGCCCGCGACGCCGCCGAAGAGGCCGAGCGCGATCGCCTCACGGCCGAGCGCGCTGCCGAGCGCCTCGCCAATGGGGAGCCCGAGGTCGAGGTCACCGAGAAGCCTGCCCGCGAACATCGCGATCACCGCGAGCCCCGCGAACCCCGCGAACCCCGCGGTGGCAACGAGGGCCGCGATGCCCGGCCCCCACGCCCGGCGGCCGTCGTCGACCCCGGCTACCCCGAGCACTACGAAGACGCCCTCAGCGAGGCCCTCTTTGGCAAGGCTCCCGAGCGGACCCTGGCCGAGGTCGAAACCCCTGCGCCGGTGGTGGTGGCACTCCCGGCCGAGGCCGCCGCTGGCGACGAGAGTGGTCGCAAGCGTCGTCGTCGTCGTCGCCGCAAGAAGAAGGGCGGAGGCGAGGGTCAGCCCGGCGTGGCGGCTGATGGTGTCGAGGGCGCTGAGGGTGCCGAGGGTGCCGACGACGAGGGCGACGACGAAGACGAAGGCGCCGAGGGCACTGCCCCACCGACGGCCCACGCCGGCGACGCCTACGTGGCGCCAACCCTCTCCGTCGAGGAGGAGGCCGCCTGGGCCGCCTACCAGGAGACCCGGGCCGCCGAGGCCTCGGGTGAGCCCATGACCCAGCCGATGCGGGCCGCCGCCAGGGCCACCCCGCCGGCGCCAGCGCCAGCGGTCGGCACCGGCGAGGTCGTCGACGGCGTCGAAGCCGCCGCGGCCATCGAGCACATCGAAGCCGTCGAAGCCGTCGAAGCCGTCGAAGCCGTCGAAGCTGTCGAGGCCGATGCCGACGTCGACGACGTGGTGGCCAAGAAGCGTCCGCGGGCCCCCCGCAAGCCGTCGAGCCGGGCCAAGAAGCCCGTGGGCGACGACCCCGCGGTCCCTGGCGAGCCCAACGCCGAATAGTCGGCGCTGCGTCGGTGACCTTCGCGGTCACCGACAGACCCGCCAGATCCCGTCGCCAGACGGCGAGATCCCGTCGCCAGACGGCGAGATCCCGTCGCCAGACGGCGAGAGCCCACCAGCGGGAACCCCGGGAGCGCGCACGCTGTCACCACAGCATGCGCGCTCTGCTTGTTTTCTCGTGTCTGGTGTTGGTGTGTACCGGGGCCGTCGCCCAGACGGAGGCCCCTGCTGAGGGTCCTGTGGAGGCCCCTGTCGAGGTGCGCTACCAAAAGCAGACCGTCATCGAGATAGGCAACGTCGACATCATGGGCACCGTCAAGGGGCCCACGGTCGGCCGGGTCCACAGCGGTCGCCGCCCCTCCCGTCGTTCGTTGATTGCCCTGCGCCCGGACTTCCGCCCCGAGCTGCTGGCGTCGCCGTCGGCGCTCTGAAGGCTCAGCCTTCGAACAGCTTCTTCACGTCTTCGGCCCGGCTGCGAGGCACCACCAGGGTGCGCTTGCCGGCGCGGACGACGACGACGTCCGACAGGCCGACGATGGCGACTTCTTCGTCGGCGTCTTCGCACCACACCACGTTGTTGTGGGCATCCAGGCTGCGCAGGGTGGCGCGGGTGGCGTTGCCAGCTCCGTCTGTGGGCAGGTGCTCGGCGAGGCTCGGAAAGCTGCCCACGTCGGACCAGCTGAAGCGGGCGGGGACGCAGCGCACATCGTGGTGCTTCTCCATCACGCCCTTGTCGATGGAGATGCGGGGCAGGGTGGTGAACGCCACGGCGAGAGCGGCGGGGTCGATGACGCCGCCTTTGGCGCCGGCGACCACGTCGGTGAGGGTGGTCAGATGTGTGGGGAGGTGGGTCTTGAGGGCCGCCGTCATCGCCGCCACATCAAAGACGAACATCCCGGAATTCCACAGGAAACGGCCGGAGTCGACGTAGCCGCTGGCGGTCTCGAGGTTGGGTTTTTCGACGAAGCGTTTCACGGCGCGGGCGTCATCGCCGTCGATGCGCTCGACCTCGAGGTAGCCGTAGCCCGTGGCTGGATGGGTGGGCACGACGCCGAAGGTGACGATGGCGTCGGTGCCCTGGCAGGCGGCGGCAGCGCGGGTGACAGCGTCGACAAACAGGGCAGTGGGCCCGATGAGATGGTCTGCCGTCAGGATGCACACCTGGCGGCCAAGACGGCCCTGCACGGCCAGGGTGGCGAGGGCGACGGCGGCGGCCGTGTCTCGGCGCTCGGGCTCGGCGATGATGTTGCAGGCCGGCAACTCTGGAAGCTGGGCGCGCACGGCGTCGTCGAGGCGACGGCTGGTCACCACCAACACCCGCTCGGCGGGGACGCAGGCCCGGGCCCGGTCGACGGCCAACTGCAGCAACGAGCGGTCGCCCACGAGGGTGAGGAGCTGCTTGGGCTTGTCCTCCGTCGACGCCGGCCAGAAACGGGTGCCAGCGCCCCCCGCCATGATCACGCAATACAGGCCATCCAAAGCGGGCACGGTCATCACGGACTCCAGCGGTACGGGGCATCCAGCGTCTGCGTCTTCTACAACCACTTGCTGCGGCGGACGTAGATCAACATGGCGACGGCGATGACCGCCATGACGCCGAGACAGATGGAGTAGCCCAGTGGATGGCGCAGCTCGGGCATGACGTCGAAGTTCATGCCGTAGATGCCGGCGATGAACGTCAGCGGCATGAAGATGGTCGAGATGACCGTCAGCACCCGCATCACCTCGTTCAGTCGGGCCGCCTGAATCGAGTGGTACATCTCAACCATGGCGCTGGTCATATCGCGCAAGGCGTCGACGTGTTCGGTGGCCCGGGCGCAATGGTCGTGGATGTCTCGAAAGTAGACGTCCACCGCCGGCGACAGCAGCTCGTCCTCGTCATTCTGTCGGGAGAGTTCCGCGAACAGGTCCCGGGCGGGCGCAATCTGGCGACGCAGGAACAGCACCTCGCGCTTGAGGAGATAGAGGTCGTTGACCTCGACGTCGGCGGGGCTGTCTTGCAGCAGGCGCTCCATGTCTTCGACCAGCTCGGCCATGGCGTCGAGGGCGACGGCGTAGTGGTCGACAATGGCATCCATCAACGCGTAGAGCAGATAGTCGGCCCCCATCTTGCGGATGCGGCCCTTGTTCTGCTTGAGCCGGTCGCGCACGCCCTCAAAGACGTCGCCCGCCCGCTCCTGAAACGAGATGACAAAGCCCCGGCCGAGGACCAACGACACCTGCTCGACGAGGACCAGTTCGGTTTCCTCGTCGACGGCGAGCATCTTGAGGACCGCAAACAGGCAGTCGTCGTGCTCTTCGAGCTTGGTGCGCTCGCCGGCATTCATCACGTCTTCAAGGACCAGGGGATGCAACCCGAAGCGCTCGCCCAGGGTCGCGATGGCGTCGGCCTGGCTGATGCCGTCGACGTTGACCCACACGATGGTGTTCTTGTCTTGCTGGCGACGGCATCCGGTGGGCTCATCGACCAGGGACTCGAGGCTGCGCATCTCGTGGCTGTCGGCGTTGTACTCGATGACCGTGATGCGCTGGGCCTCGGGTGGGGCCTGGCCAATGTGCACCAGGCTGCCTGGCTGCAGGCCCGCCTTCTTGCCCTGGCGGAGCCGCAGGCGCCCCGAAGGCGCCGTCGATGGAGAAGTCATGGGCCGCACGCTACTCCGGCGTGCGCGGGAAGGAACCCGTGCGCCGGAAGGAACCCGTGCGCCCCCCTGGCGGACCTTCCCGTCAGAGGTCGTCTGTGTCATGCACGAGCCCATGCGTGCTGCACTCCGTTTGGTCTTCTCCTCTGCGGTGCTGCTGTCGGCGTGCGAGGCTCCGCCGGCGCCGTCAACGCCGCCGCCGAAGGCCGCGTCGGCCCGGCCACCCCAACCGATGATGGCCTCGGTGGCGTGGGGTGAGCAGGTCGCCCTGACCCTCGGCAAGGACGTGGCGGCCACCACCACTGCACCCCGGGAACTCATCGCCTCGGCCACCACGATGCTGTGGAGCCTGCAGGCGGGCGCCGAAGCCCAGGCCCGGACCAAGCTGCTGCAGGCCTGGAAGGGCGCCGCCGACAACGAGACCCGCGGTCTGGCCCTGGCCCTGGCATCCCTCAGCCTGGTCTTTGACCCCGCCGTCGAGGGCTACGTCGAGCGCCTCACCGACGCCTACGGCCTCGCCCTGTACTCGGGCACCGTCGACAGCAGCGCCGCCGACGGCCAGTGCGCCCGGGCCATCGTCGGTGCCGCCGGCGGCGCCACCCGCCAGGCCCGAGACCTCATCGACCTGGTGGCGCGCATGGCCCGCTTGCCCGAGGCCACCAAGCCCTGGCTCGCCCTGGCCCGGGGGTCGGCCAACGATCGCAGCCAGGCCTTCTTCGACGACGCTGCGGCGGGCCTGCTGGTCCGGCCCGATGCCTGGCGTTTGCGGGCCATGCTCGGCGACCGCTTGACCGACCTCGGCTTCACCGACGACGCCATCGCCGCCGTCGCCGCCTACGCTGCCGCTGACGTGCCGGCGGCGGTGACGTTGGTGAAGGCCAGGGCCCAGGTCCTTGGTGGCCAGGCGCCGGCAGCCATGCCCGTGCTGCAGGGCCTGATGACGTCGCTGGCTGGCGTCGACGAAGCCCGTCGGTCCGAGGCCATCTACTGGCTCGCCGAGGCCCAGCTGCAGACCAACGACGGTGCCGGCGCCCGGGCCACCGCGGCCCAGCTCGAGGTGCGCCCGGGCTGGCAGCGTGAAGCTGCCCTGGTGGCGTCGTCGTTGGCCCTGCGGGACGGGCGCCTTGAAGAGGCCCAGCGCCTGCTGACGCCGCTGTCGGCGGGAACGCCCATGTCGACGGTGCCCGTGGAGCGTCGCATCAGCCGTCTGATGCTCGACATCTGCGCCGAACTGAAAGACAGCGCCTGCGTCGAACGCAGCATCCGCCGCCTGGCCATCATCGACGTCGACGTCGACGGCGTCGACGCTGCCCGCGCTCGTCTGGCACGACCCGACGGCAACGCCGCCAGGAGCGGGGCGGACATCTGGCAGCAAGTCGCTCAGCCGTCGTCGTCGCTTTTGGGCCTCGCCCGGGCCCGCCGGGCCATTGCCAGTGGGGCACGTGTCCTCGCCGGCCGTGAACTCGATGGCCTCGTCAAAGAGCCCGGGCTGCGGGTGGCCCGCGCCCTGCGCGCGCAGGTGGAGACCGCCACGCCTGCCGAACAGGCAGCCCTGGCGGTGAAGGCCCTGGCCGGTGCTGGTCCGCCCCTGGGCGAGTCCGACCTGTTGGCCGTCATCGACGTCCTCGGTGGCGCCCCCGCGCCGGGTTCCGTCGAGCTGCTGAAGGGCCTCGAGAAGGACCCCCGGCCACCGGTGCAGAAGGCGGCCACCCGCTCCCTCGGTGACCTGGCCGACCCCAAGGTCCGGGCCGCCCGCCAGGCGCCCCAGGGCGACGAGCATGGCGGCCATGGTGCCATCGACGGTCCAGGGGGCAAGCCGCCGCGCCCGGTGCTGCCAGGGCTTCCCGGTCTCCCGGCTCCGGCGCCATGACCGCCATGCGCCCCCTCGTCCCTGGCACCGCTGCAGCTCGTCCCGTCGTCACCGCCCGTGCTGCGGGTGGTGCCCGCATGGTCGTCGCCGTCGTCGCCGTCGTCGCCATCGCCGGCGTGGTGTTGCTGTCGCCGTCGGCACAGACGGCACCACCGGCGGCGTCGACAGCGTCCCACGATGATCACGTCGGCTCGTTTGGGCCCTTTGATGCTGGTGCACCTCGAGACGTCCACCGGAAGGGCACCAAGGGTGTGCCGCGTCGAGCCCACCCCGCCGTCGGCAGCGCCAGCCACATCCCAGGCGGCGGACCGCCACCACCGGGCCTGCGCTACGATCCGGATTTGCCCGAGACAGCGACGGTGTCGCCCAATACGGCCCCGGGCTTGTCGTCGAACCCGCTCTATTTGGCGGCCTTGTTCTACGCCAACTTCCTCACCCGCACCGACGGCCCCCGCTGCCAGCACCTGCCGACGTGTTCCCGCTTCGCCAGCCAGGCCGTCGGGCGCTACGGCCTGCTGGGGATTCCCATCGGTCTCGATCGGGTGATTCAGCCGCCCCAATCGTCGGCCCTGCGGTCCCTCCCCGACGTCCCCTACGGCGACAGCGTGCGCCACTGGGATCCCGTCGAGAACTACATCTTCTGGGACCCCTCCCTCTTCACGGGACTGCCGCCGGCCACGCCGGAGGAGCCCCTCGTCTTCACAGTCCTCACCGGCGACGATCCGCCGTCGGTGCCGGTGGCCCCATGATGTTGCTTGCCTCTTCTCTCGCGGTTCTGCTCGCGGCCCAGGCGCCCGGCCCGATCTTCTCCAAGGACCCGCCACCGGATTCGACGACGTCAGCACCAACGACGTCAGCACCAACGACGTCGGTGACGCCGACGTCAGCAGCGTCGACGACGGCGCCGGCCGGTGCCGGCGGCGAGAGCGGGATGTCCCTGCGCTTCGCCGACCACCTGTTTGGCGACGGCGACTACTACCGGGCCATCACCGAATACCGGCGCTACCTGTGGCAAAGCCAGGGCCGTGGCGACGAGGCCCCCCGGGCAGCCCTGGCCATCGGCGAAGCCCTGCTGCGCGGCGAACAATGGGACGCCGCCGGCCGCCAACTCGACGGTGTCGCGTCACGGACCGCCGACATGGAACTCCGGCGCGTGGCCCTGTTTGGTGCCGCCCGCGCCTATCTTGAAGACGGTCGTCCCGAGCTGGCCAAGCCCCGCTTCCGCCTGCTCGTCGCCGACCTCGAGGCTGAGGCGGGCCTGCAGCAACAGTCGCGCTTCTTGTTGGCCTGGGGTCACTTCGACGCTGGCGAGCTCGACAAGGCCCGGGAGCTGTTTCAAAGCATCGCCCTGTCGGACAGCCCCCACGCCGCGAATGCCAGGGGCGTCGTCGAGGCCATCGACAAAAAGGGTGAACTCGACACCAAGGACCCCCTGGTGGCGGCGTTGTTGTCAATCATCCCCGGCGGTGGCCACATGTATCTGGGCCAGTGGGGCACGGGCGTGACGTCGTTGGCGTGGAATACCCTGTTCATTGTGGCCGCCGTGTCGGCGTGGCTGACGGGGGATTGGGGTGTGGCCGCCGTGCTGACCTTCGCCGAACTCGGCTGGTATTCGGGCTCGATGTTCGGGGCCATCTCCGGCGCGTTTCGACACAACCGCGACGCCGTGCGCAACTGGCGCGACGAGACCATCGCCACCTACGGCGCCCTGCGGGAATTCCCCGAGCTCGCCGACGTCGAGACCGCGCCGCCTGGTTCGCTGATTCGCTTCCGGGGCACGTTCTGAGCGCCGCCCTGACCGCGATGGAGATGATGTGCCTGATACCCGTGACACCTGCGGAGAGGTCTCCAACACCGACCGCCATGACAGGCAGAGCCGCAGCGTCGGCGATGGCGGCGACATGAACAGCGCGCCGGCAGTGGTGTCACTGCCGTGTCGTCGTCGTAGTCGTCGAACCCATGGGAATCCGATTGCGGCGTTGGTCGCCGTGGCCGCGTTGGCCGTCACCGCGGCGACGCCGGCGCTGGCACAGTTGGCTGAGACCGGGGCGTTTCCAGCTGAGCACTTCGCGCCGGCCCTCGACCGGGACGGCATCATTGACGTCGAATGGGGGACCCCCGGCGAACACCTGAACTGGGACCTCGCGATGTGGGGCGGCTATTCGCTCAACCCGATGGTGCTCTTCCAGCGCGTCGACGGGCAGCTGGAAAACGCGGGTTCCCTGGTTGAGCACCAGTTCAATACCCATCTCAGTGGCGCCATCTCGCTGTTTGATTGGGTCGAACTCGGTGCCGACCTGCCCATCACGCTCTTTCAGTCGCGCAACGACGACGCGATTTCGCCGGGGCTGCAGACGAAGGCGCTGGCCCCGATGGGGCTTGGGGACCTGCGCTTGATGCCGAAGCTGCGCATCCTGAAGGCCGACGACCGCACGCCGATTGATCTCGCCTTCATCCCAGGCTTCACGCTGCCGACGAACCTGCCGGGCGGAAACTACCTGGGCGACACGACGCCGACGTTTGCGCCCCAGGTGGCGGTGTCCCGCGCCCTTGGTGGCCTGCGTCTGGCCGGCAACCTCGGATACCGCCTCCGCGGCGAGAGTGAGTTTGTGAACCTCACCGTGGGCCAGGAGCTCTTCTACCGGGCTGGCGTTGCCTACCGGCTGCATGAGGGGTGGGATGTTCCCCTTCAGCTGGCCACCAGTGTGCGTGGCTCGACCTACCTGCTGGAGCCGTCCTCGCCGGTAAACACCAATCCCCTCGAGATCCTCGCCGGTGCGACCTTCGACGTCGGCGACGACTGGCAGGTCTTTGGCGACGTCGGCACCGGCATCATCGCCGGCTTCGGGGTTCCGCAGTTTCGGGCGCTGGCCGGGGTTCGCCTCTCGCCCCGCGATGTGGACCGCGACAAGGACGGCATCCTCGACCGCTTCGATGCCTGCCCCGACGTGCCCGAGGACAAGGACAGCTTTGAGGACGTCGACGGTTGCCCAGACCCCGACAACGACCGGGATGGCATCCTCGATGTCGCCGACCAGTGTCCCCTCGACCCCGAAGACATCGACAGCTTCGAAGACCACAACGGCTGCCCCGACCACGACAACGACAAAGACGGCATCCTCGACGTCAAGGACGACTGCCCCAACGAGCCTGAGGACTTCGACACGTTCGAGGACCACAATGGCTGCCCCGACCCGGACAACGACCAGGATGGCATTCTCGACGTCGACGACAGCTGTCCCCTCGTACCCGGTGTGGTGGCATTCACGGGATGCCCGCCTCCCGACAGCGACGGCGACGGCGTCATCGACAGCGAGGACACCTGTGTCGACGTGCCCGGCCTGGCGGCGTTCAAGGGCTGTGGTGACCGCGACAAGGACGGCATCCCCGACAACACCGACAAATGCCCCGATGAGCCAGAGACCATCAACGGCTTCCAGGATGACGATGGCTGCGCCGACAAGGGCAAGAGCAAGGTCGTGCTGACCAAGACGAAGATCGAGATCCTCGAGAAGGTCTTCTTCGACATCAACAAGGCCAGCATCCAGAAGCGCAGCTTTGCGCTGCTCGACCAGGTCGTGCTCGTCCTCAAGGCGAACCCCCAGATCGACAAGCTCCGCGTCGAGGGCCACACCGACGCTGACGGCGACGACGCATACAACTTCACGCTGTCTGAAGCCCGCGCCGCCAGCGTGCGCAAGTACTTGGTCGACCACGGTGTCGACCCCGTGCGGGTGAGCAGCGCTGGCTACGGCGAGACCCGCCCCATCACCGAGAACAAGACCGCCGCTGGTCGCGAGAAGAACCGCCGTGTCGAGTTCGCGATCCTTGGTGCAACCGACGCGAAGGCCAACGAGGGCCATGGGACCCAGGGCCTCCACGAGGAGCCTGCGCGCCTTCCCGCGGCGACGCCGTTGGAGCCCGCGACGTTGGCGCCCAGCGCTGCCAAGGCTGCTGCCAAGCCTGCCAAGGCTGCTCCCAAGCCTGCCAAGGCTGCTCCCAAGCCTGCCAAGGCTGCTCCCAAGCCTGCCAAGGCTGCAGCGAAGCCCGCCACGCCGACCACCGGAAGCAACCAGTAAGGGCTCGTGCATCCTCGACGTACGAGCCTGCGCGACCCGATCGGCGTTGGTGTTTCGGGCGGGTTCAGCGGCGGAGGCGCTGCTCGATGAGGGCCAGGATTTCGGCTGTGACCTCGTCGAGGGACTTGCTGGTGGTGTCGACGATGACGGCGTCAGCTGCAGGCTTCAGCGGCGCCACTGGCCGTTCGGCGTCTTGTTTGTCGCGGGCGATGATGTCTTGCAGGACGCTGTCGTAGCTGGCGCCGTCGCCCTTCTGGGCCAGCTCGGCCAGCCGTCGACGAGCGCGCTCCTCGGGGGCGGCGGTCACGAACGCTTTGATGTCGGCGTCGGGGAACACGACGGTGCCGATGTCGCGACCCTCCAGGACACTGCCGCGACCACGGCGACCCAGGCTGCGCTGCAGGTCGAGGAGGCCGTCGCGGACCGCTGGATGCCGCGCCACGCCAGAGGCTGCATTGGACACATCGCCAGTGCGAATCGCATCCGAGATGTCCTCGGTATCGAGGAAGACGCGATTGACGCCGTCGCGCACGTCGAAGTGCAGCCGGGCGGGCAGGGTGTTGGCGAGAGCTGCCAGGGCGGCCGCGTCGTCGACGGAGGTGCCGTCGCGCAGGGCCAGCAGGGCGACGGTGCGGTAGATGGCACCCGTATCGACGAGGGACAGACCGGCCCTCGCCGCCACGAGCTTGGCCACGGTGCTCTTGCCGGCGCCCGCCGGCCCGTCGAGGGCGACGATGATCGGTCTGACCTGCACGGCACCGGGGGAAGTCACGTGGTCACCCGCGCAGCCCGCGCCTCGGCAAAGACGCTGTCGAGGGCCGTCAGGAGCCGCTGGTTCTCATTGGCTGCACCGATGGTGACCCGGAAGCTGCGGGGCAGGCCGTAGTTGGCGACGGGTCGCACGATCAGCGCGCGGCGCAGCAAGGCCTCGTTCAAGGCCGGCAAGTCGATGCCGGCGTCGTCAGGCAGGGTGACCATCAGGAAGTTCGTCTGGGAAGGCGTCACCAGCAGCCCGCGGTCCGCGAGCCCTTTGGCCAGGACCGGCCGCTGGGCGTCGTTGTGGGCGCGGCTGCGCTGCACGAAGTCGACGTCGTCGAGGGCGGCGGTGGCGGCGACCTGGGCCAGGGACGACACGTTGAAGGCGTCGCGGAGGCGGTCGAGGAGATCCATCACCTCGAGGTCGCCGATGCCGTAGCCAACCCGGTAGGCGGCCAGGCCGTAGGCCTTGGAAAACGTACGCAGCATGACGGTACGTGGGCGGCGCTTGACGACGGCCACGGCGTCGACGGGATCGGCGAGGTGGACGTACTCGGCGTAGGCTTCGTCGATGACGACGACGACGTCATCCGGAATCTTGGCCAGGAAGGCCAGCAGTTCGCTGTGGGTGAAGCAACGCCCGGTGGGGTTGTTGGGGTTGGCCAGGAAGACCAGCTTGGTGCGGACCTCGCTGTTGATGGCCCTGGCCAATCCGTCGAGGTCGTAGTCGAAGTCCGCCGTCAACGGCACGGCCACTTCGGTGGCGCCCTGCTGTCGGCATCCCATGCGGTAGCAGACGAAGCTTGGCCAAGCGTTGACGAGGACGTCGCCCTTGGCAAGCAGGAGCCGGCACAACAGCGTGATCAGCTCGTTGGTGCCGTTGCCGATGACAATGTGCTTGGGGTCGATGTCGTGAAAGCGCGCGATGCGGGCCTTCAGGCCGTAGGCACCAGCGTCGGGATAGAGATGGGCTTTGTCGAGGATGGCCCGCACCGCCTGGGTGGCGAGGGGAGACGTGCCGAGGCAGTTCTCGTTGCTGGCCAGTTTGGCGATGTTCGTGACGCCGTATTCGCGCTCGGTCTCCTCAATGGGTTTGCCGGGCACGTAAGGGAGCAACGCGGTGAGGTGGGGCTCGACGAGCGGTCGCATGTTCGCGCCTTAGCGAAGCAATCCAGCCCCGTCCACGGCGGCGTGAACTTCTTTCGCTCCAGCCGACCACAGAAGCGTCAGCACTCCCTTGGCACCAGCCAAGAGCATCACCCCGCCGCCAGGCTTCTGGCGCCAGCCAGAGAAAGGATGAAACCCCGTTGGCGAGGGAGCAGCAGACCTCTTGGCGTGTGGCTGCGGCGCAGCAAAACCCAAATTCACCGCCACGGGCTTCGCCCATGTCGGTGAATTGTCTACACGTTCATCGGCTGGCGCCGATGAATTCACCGCCACGGGCTTCGCCCATGTCGGTGAATTGTCTACACGTTCATCGGCTGGCGC
>Ga0247837_1003639_pt1 | contig 26518 bp, 20 predicted proteins | sample LaCtaG_2_FD_187115 | JGI IMG/M metagenome (GOLD analysis project Ga0247837, IMG submission 187115) | Freshwater microbial communities from meromictic Lake La Cruz, Castile-La Mancha, Spain - LaCruzMarch2015_14.5m | ecosystem: Environmental > Aquatic > Freshwater > Lake | place: Spain: Castile-La...
TCGACTGCTGGATTTCAGCCTACCAGAAGAGGGCACAGCGATAACCTGCGTCCAGGGCGATTGTCTGCTTATTGTGACTTGGGGTAACTATGTAAGGCTCTCAGGACAGGCTGCGGGGGTGAAAGGTACAGTGAATAGGCGGCAGTTCAGTGCTTGCAGTGCTTATTCTATCCCTGTGTTGTGGAACGGAGTTGTGTTCAATGTGGTGCCGGGCCTGGTGGTTAAGTATGCAAGTAGCGACGGGCTTAGGCTAAATTAGACGTTATTAGTTCAAATTTGCGATGATAAAATGCCTTAAAATGCTGTTTTTTCGGCTTTAGAAATGTATGAGTTTTCGCGTGTTTTCAATTATAAGCGTAGGAATTGCTGTTTTTAACAGGGCGAAATGCTAATCTCTATTAATGCAGTAGTCATAGTTTTCACTCTTATCAAATACTTCAGTGGTACAAATGGCTTGAAGGACAGACTGCAGGCTTCGCTCCTTTTGGTTATTTATATGTATGAAATACCTAATGAATATTCAAAACAGAGTGCTCGTCGCAGCTTGCAGATTTAGTAGAGCGTTTGCCTCGTTTAGACAGATTTGTGCTTCTCACTTGCACCTCAGTTGGCTATAAGGTAAACTCTGCAGTCAACTGTACACATTAACATGGATATGCCCAGCCTCGCTAGATTACGCATTTCCGCAAACCCCAATTCAGCCTGCGACTGGCCTGAGTCCCTATCCCCAAGTATAGAATAATGGACTCCCTGCAAACCCTACTCTCCCAGCAAGGCATTACCCTGGGTCCTCAGTGTCGCAAGACTGAGACTGCAGTGGTCTACGAGGCCTGCTACTCCTATCAAAACCTCCCCTGTTTAGTCAGAGTCCAGCCCGTCCAAGGCGACCAAGTGACTCTGCAGAGAGAAATCGAGGCCCACTGTCTGCTCAAACACGACTCTATCGTGCAAGTCTATCAGGCCTTTTGGCACCAGGACTCAGAGGGCTGGAAGCTCGTAATGGTCTTGGAGAGGTGCGAAATGGACCTAATGACTGAGATAAACAACCGAACAGAGTACTCCTTCCCCTTCGAAGAAATCACTCTATGGGCCTTTCTACGCTCTCTAGTGTCCGCCTGCGCCTACATGCAGACCCAACGTATCGCCCACAGGGACATCTGCCCGCAATGCATCGCCCTCACATGCTCGAAAGCCGCGAAATTGGAAGGATTCGGGTCCTCCAAGGTAATTCCCTTCTCTATCTGGCAGACTGTGACTGGCCACCACTACTTCATCAGTCCTTTGCTCAGAGAAGCCTATTCGAAGGGCCAAATTTCAGTGTATCATGACGCTTATAAGTCGGATGTGTACTCTTTGGGACTGGTAGTACTGCTGATGGCCTCTTTGAGACAGACAAATGGGATAATTGGCTCAGTGGCGGAGAAAGGTGCGATGCTGGAAATGGAGATAGCGGGCTTAGTGTACTCGGAACAGCTCAAAAACGCGATTAGGTGGATGCTGACTGAGGAGGAAGCCGCAAGGCCCAGCTTTGTCGACTTAGAAAAGTGGCTAAATCCGGAAATTGAGGGAAAGTTCGTAGAAATGCCGGTTAATTCGCAGACTTTCCCTGTGGAAGTCCAAGAAGCAGTCCCTGAGCCTGCACCCTGTGTGCAGCAGGCATTCCCGACACCTAGTGAAATCGAGGCGTCATGGCGTGCTAAAGCCCAGCTACAGGCCGAAACACATGCGGAAAAAGCAGTCCCAGACGCTGCCCCCCAGCCAGACCAGCCCACTGCCCCTGTGGACACTAGTGCTCGCCCTACTCCCAGAGTAGAGGTGGTTGGGACAGGGAAGAAAAGTGTAGGCTGCTCAAGTGTCAGTTGCTGTTTAATCTAGCTGCCTTTCTATAGAGAAACAAGCGCTTAGGCTGCGTAAATTCAGTGAATGGAGCTAAAACATGGTGCAGCAGGACTTCGTCGCTCTTTTCTCCGGCTTACTCTTCTCATTTTCATAGACTGCACTGCGTTCCGAAGCCATGCAAGCCACCCTTTCCTCCTGAATGTCGATCTGGATTGCCTCATTTCTTTCCCTGTCTTCTCGCTCGAAATCCAGCTGTTCCGCCCCCTTTTCTCCGTCTGGACTCAGTTCCTCCGCGGGAAAGCCTTGCTCTAATCGACTACTGATTTGTGGCGTTTGGCTGTACCCGCCTTCCTCAGGCTGATTTTCCTCGTCCACTGGGTTATCTGGCACAGGAAACAGCATGTAGTAAAGGCCTTGGAAGGTCGGCCTCCGGCTTTCCTCAGCTTCCAATAGAAGTCGCAACAGTGATTTAAAGTAATCTGAGTAGGACAACGCAGTGATCTTGGTCTCTATAGCCGTTACTGCTGCAGTGCCCAGGAACCCTCCAGGCGGCTCCTCCAGCGTGGCCATTGCCAGCAGAGTCATGCCCAAGCTGTACACATCCGACTTGTAGACGTTGTGTCGGACTTTGGGGTTGCCTACGATAAGTGCCTCTTTCAGTAAAGGACTAAGGTACAGCGGAGTACCAGCAGTCGTATACGAGCTGATCCCCGATCCAATTAGCGCAGATGAGCCGAAATCTCCGATTTTCAGCGTATTTCCACTCAGAAACACGTTCTGCGGCTTAACATCGCGATGCGCAATCCCCTCAGACTCCAAATACGCAAGCACACCCACCAGCGCCTCGACATACTCCCACATCTGAGTCTCCGGGTACAGAAACCGCTCTGCGGCCTTGCGCTGGCATATGTCCGTCATCAGGTCCTTATCGCACATTTCGGCGATAATCACGATGAAGCTGCCGAGGCCGGGCCCGGCCTCGTACTCCAGCCAGGCCTGGAACTCCATGATGTTGGGGTGGCCTTTGAGGCGCATTAGGTGCGCACCTTCGGTTAGCAAAGCCGCTCTTTGACTAGGGGTAAAAACCCGCTGGATCTTGACAGCGGCGGAAGCGAAGGCGGACGACTGGGCCTTGTAGATGTAGACCGTGTCGCCGCTGTTGTACAGGAGCTGGGAAAGGGTGAGGCCGTGCAGCTGGGAAAGCAGCAGAGTCAGGGGATGCAGGACTGCGGGGTCCATAATTACAGACGTTCCACTGGGAATATGAGAAAGCAGGGCTTTTAGTGCAAAAGCGGGTGCTTAGCCGATATCGCTCGATTCCCTTACTATTGGATTAGTCTATCGTTACGCCATATATATCCGCGAGCCAATCTCATCTGCTTCCTACCGATTCCCCCTAAATCTCTCCAATTCCGCCTATTTAAGCCAGTTTAGCCACTCCCAGCGTTTTCTCTAACCAGTCCAAACGCTTCCTTCGAAAATCAGAACATCTGAGTTCCAGACTATAATGGAATATCTACCAAACAATCGCTCCTTTTCCCTCAGTTTCCAGCCTCCCAACGATGACTGCTCCACTGAAGCCTCGGAAGAGACCTGGATCACGCGCTCCCCGCCTCAGTACTTTCAGCCGGAGGAGCTGCCGATGTCCCCGCTGCAGATTGGTGAGTCTGAGCAGACCCTGACTAGTCCTGAGTCAGGGTTCAGAAGGGTGAAATATCAGCGCAAGCGGCCTGTTCTAGTCAGTCATTAGACTAATGCCTGGGCTTGGTAGTCGCAGAGAGTCGAAAGAAGTGGATTTTATGTTTACTTTTCCCCGGAAACTACGCAGTTCCCCATGTATTTAGACCTTTTGAATCCTTCTTTTCCCAGCCATGTCTCCAATCAGACTCCATGATCGAGGGGCTGAAAGCCTATTCCAGGCTTTTTCCTCTGAAATCGCTGATTTTCTTTCTATTTCCGCCAAATTGCAAAGGAGCCAACCATTTTCTAGGAAGAAAGCCAATTTCAGCCCTGAAAACCACTCACAGCTCACAGGCTATTAGAGGAAATTCAGCGTGCAATCCTGGCAAGTAGAAAAGCAGTTGATTACAGGTAGGAAGAAATAAACTAACCCAGGCTAAAGTTGCACTTTCGTCTTCTTTGCTATACGCGAATGGCAGAACTGCGCACTTCCAGCCGTTTCCTCAAGCGCAAAAGCTCATTCTCTCTGTCCAGTGCCCACCACGGCCCTGTAGCCCTGGACCGAGTGACCTGCATCCTGCAAGTCCCAGGGAAAAGCAGGTCTCAGGACATGTTAGCGCAACTCGTAGCCTTCACCAGCGAAATCAAGGTCTTCCGCGAAATGAGTCAGGGCATGAGCGGCCAGGCGCACTGGCACTGCTGTGAAGCGCTGGAAAGCAAGCAGTACGAAGCAGGCCAATTCGTGTTTCAGCAAGGAGACGCAGCGGACTACTTCTATGTGATCATCAGTGGAAGTGTGTCTGTGCTGATGAGTTCTTATAGAGTCAGTGGGAGGGAGGAAATGAAGCAGTTGGCAGTGCTGAGGGCGGGCGAGGCCTTCGGGGAACTGGCGCTGATCAGCAACCAGCCGAGGATGGCTGGGATTATGTGCAGGGAATACACCTGTCTGGCCTACCTCAGCAAAGATGACTACAACGAAATCCTCGCCAAAATCCAGGTCCAGCTCCTCGAAGCCAAGGTCAAGCTGCTGTGGCGCCAGCCCATTTTCCGACACCTCTCGAAAATCGCGCTCCAGCGGCTCACCTACCACTTCACAATCAAGCACTACAAGCGGAAACAGACAGTGTTCAGGTCTGGCACAGACTGCAGTCATTTGTACCTGGTTAAGTCAGGGGAGTTTCAGCTGACGAAGGACGTGGCGCTGCCGTCTTCGCCGAGGTCGTCGAAGGTGAAGATCGATGTGACGCTGCTGAGCACTGGGGAGTTGATAGGGTCGGAGGATATAGTGGGGCGAAGGCCCTACAGCTACACCTGCAACTGCCACTCCACAGACGGCGAGCTGATGGCGATTTCTCAGAGCGACTTTTACCGCCTTGTGGGCACGGAAGAGACCATTTGCTACCTTTCCGCCTTGGGAAAGACCAGGGAGCAGTACCGCTCCGACCGTGTCCAAAGCCTACTGTCCCAGGTGGAAAAGTCCCAAATGCACTCTCCCCGGCCTGAAGGAGTGCGCTTTAGTCTGGAAACCAGTCGAACTACCAAAGACCTCTCCGCCCTCAGTTTCTCACCCCGAGTCCTGCCCAAGGCCAACTCGGAACTGCTGATGTCCTTGGAGCAGAGCGGCATGCGGGCGAATCGGGCCTTTAGGACGCGGGGCCTAGGCACTAGAGGCATAGTGAAGGTCACTGTGCATAGAGACAAGCAGGCAAACAGTCGTCTGAAGCACTCTTCTGGAGGCACACAGAAGCGGCTTATCAAGGAATTGACGCTTTCGCGCCTGGATCTATCGCCTTAGCTTCTGCTATCTCTATGTCTTTGGCTACTTAGTCGCAATTGCAGGCAATTGGATGCAGTTTGTTAGGTAGCTCGTATAGAATTCTAACGAATTGGAGTTCTTTATAGCTGAAAAGTGCCTTTCCCTATAGATATTGCTAAGATATTGAGCCATTTGGTAAGTTTCAGGGCTCTGGTCATAAGAGAAGCGGGTGAGAGGGAGTGGATATGGTCAAGTGGAAGACGACTGCCTAGCCCGCAGTAAACAAGGGTTCGATTCCCTCTGCCCTTCCTTTTCCCACTAATTCCACCTGCATTCGAAGCCTTTCTGCATATCTCCCAAGGGAAATAGCATTGGCTCAGTCTGCCTACTGCTAGAAACCTGCTTAATTCCCACTCTCGGTACCGTTTCCATACAAATCCCTCCCTAATCCCCAGACTTCCGTTTATCCCGGCAGCATAGACAGCCCAGGAAGTCACAGTTCTGGCCTACCTGGCTTACTAGGCTAGGTCGAAGCGTCCCTTCACCACAGCAGGCACGCTCAGGTCCACCCGAATCACGTGGTCCATTAGGAAGGCTAGGGCGTCCGTCTTCTTCTCGGAGAACTTCGACTGGGAGTGGGTGATGTCGGCTTGGGTTTTCGAGCGAATGGCGTCTAGTTCCTCTGTGCCTGCGGACAGTTGAGCAGAAGTCTTGCTGAACTCCGCCTCCATCTCCGCCCTAGTCTTGCCCAGCTCCTGCTCCGCATCGAATTTCGCCTCCTTCAGTCTCTTCTCTCTGGCGTCCTGCGCGGCCTTGATGATCTCGTTCGACCGCCGCTCTGCCTGAGTCAGCTGCTGCAGGTATTCGCTCTCAGCCATATATAAGATGCAGTCTGTCTGGACTTATACACAACAACTCTAGTCTGCACATCTCTTTCCTGCGATTGCATATACTTCTAGACTGTTCTAGTGTTTGCAGCGAGCACAGGTCTGGAATGCACACTTCCAAGCAGTTATTGTGGGTGTTGATACCGAGGACAGGGAAAATGCTCTATAATGATGCAACTTCCAGATCAGTCACAGGTGAAAAGTGGGAATGCACCGAAGAAGCCGCAGAGGAAGTTCAATGAAAAGGTATTTGAAGAAAAAAAGACTGACTGTCCAGCGGAACTCAAACCAAAGGTTTTCCCGGAAGACTTCCAATTACGTCGGCTCCAAGCAAAATCCGTCCATCGCCAAGCCACCTATTTCGCCCTGCTGAACTCCCTACTCACGCTACTCGTGATCATCTGCGCCTACCTCGGCAACGAAGCAGAATTTTCAGGCCTGTTTAACTCATTTCAAAGCTCGGCCCTGCGAATACTGATCATCGCTGTGTCTGCAGTGCAGATCTTCCTTACCACGCAGGGTGCGAAGCTGAAGTTGGCTTTGACGAAGCTGTCGGGCGATACTCACTACCGCAGTACTGCCTAGACAGCCTCTTTGTTGTGGGATCGGAAGCAGCGGAGACTGCTGCTGTGTGAAATCCTGCACTTGTGTGTGGTCGTGCCGCCCTTTGCAGACCAAAATACCCAGGTGGACTGGCCTGCAGGGGAGCAGTCCAGGGTCAGTTGGCAGGACTTGGTCACTGTGACAATTTTCTTTAGGCTCTACCATGTGGTGCGCTTCGTATACTCCCAGTCGTCTTACCTCCTCCCCAGCGCTCATTTCTTCACGTATTGCCCACTTAGACGCCTGGAAGGAGTCTACAACAGTCCCAAATTCATCATATTGGCGCAAATGACCATAAGTCCATTCAAAACCATCATGGTCGTTTCCGCAACTATTATGCTTCTAAGCGGCCTACTGTTCCACATCGTAGAGCGCAGTGCCAACTCCTCCCTCTCTATCATCGACGGCCCGTGGTTCATCGCAGTAACGCAGTTAACAGTGGGGTACGGGGACATTCTGCCCAAAACTGACCTGGGCAGACTGCTTGCCATGGGTCCAGGCCTGTGTGCGATGCTGACTCTGTCCCTGGTGATGACCTACTCCATGATGTATATGGAAATGACTATGAATCAGAAGAATCTGGCCTCGGAATTGACGCATAGAGCCTATTTGCGGGACAAGTTGGCCAGTTTGACTGCGACTTTCCTGCAAAGGTGGTGGCGGCTGAAGCTGTCCCGCAAGCGGAAGTTCGACTCTGAGCGTTTGAAGCGACTGCTGGAGTACAAGTCTGTGCACGACCTGTTCAAGCGGAAGTTCGCACTCATCCTGCAAGGCTCTCCTCCAGAGCTCGACTCACACATCCGCACTATTCATAAGAAAATTGAGCAACTTTTCGGGGAAATGTGCTCGGAATTGAACGGATTGCCGCGTTATTCTGCTAAAGCGGGCAGTTTCTCCACTGAAAAATTCAACTTAGTGGCCAAGATCCTCGTCATCAAGCAGGCCTTTCTGCGCTGCAGACTCATTGGCACGAAGGAGAAAAAAGAGATTAGAGGGCGCAGGTCTATGCCGCCTATCCGCAGGAAGCACAAGCGCAGTTCTATAGTGGAGAAGAAGGCCTCGGATATGGCAGTGAAGAGACTGAAGGTGAGACTCTCTGTGATGCCCAGTGCGGAAAGCCTGGAGTCCGTGCCCTCAGACCCTGAAGTGCTGAGGAAGAAGAATAGGCGGTCTAGCTTGCAGTAGTGTTTATGAACATCCTTCAAGCCTGTAATAATGAGCCGCCCCACAGACCCAGTCATTTGCTGCAAGAACATCCAAAGCGAAGGCCCAATTTCCTTCGGCCAGGGCTGCGTCGTGCATCCAGAGTGCAGCTTAATCGCGGAAGCAGGGCCCATCGTCTTCGGGGAGTACAACATCATCGAGGAGAAAGTGAGGATTGTGAATAGGATAAAGCGGGATGAGCAGGGCAAGCCGCTGCCTGGAGGGCCGATGGTCATAGGGTCGTACAACCTCTTTGAAGTGGGGACGGTCATCGAGAATGCGGAGGTCGGGAGTTTCAACCTGTTCGAGCATCGAAGTGGTCTGCAGCCGGGAGCTGGGGTGGGCAATAACTGCGTAGTCACAGCTACTGCAGTGATAAAGTCTGGGATGAAGGTTCCAGACGGCTCTGTGGTCTACAGTGAGGACCGCTACCGCTCGAACCCCAACACCCAAGAAGAAGCCTTCCGCCAAAACATCAAATCTCTCATCGACGAACTAGCCAGGAGTCTACCGAAGTTCAACCAAATCCAGTCCCTGCACCGGTAAAGCGAACTGCTTAGGCCTAGCTAGTCTGGAGGGCGAGCTTCCTAGTGATTAAGGGGCCGAGCAGGCGGAAACTCACATAGTGACCAACTCCGAACAGCAGTCCTCGCAGCAGCGGCCGCACCAGCCACATCTTCGCTTCTTCCCAGTAGTCCAGTTCCGGCGGACTATCTTCCTCCTCCATACTTAAACTAGTCTGTTCAGCAGGTGAATCAGCTTCTCGACGTCGAAAACCAGAATGCCGTCTTCGAAGGCGGTGGTGGCTTGGTAGTGCATGGTCCGTCGCATCAGGTTCTGTCGCTCGGGGGTGATTTTGAAGTTGTAGAGTTGCACGACTAGGTCGTCGTGGGACAGCTTTATAGCATTCGCACGCTCAATAAACAGGAACTTCACTTCAAATGTCCCGTCGTCTAGCTCGGAAAAGCTGATGGTGGTTTTCTTGCGCTGCTGGACGGGGATTTCCTGGTTCTTTAGAGTACCGTCTTGCACCATTCTGTACAGGGAGAACTCCCCGTATGCACGGCTTCTGGCAGTGAGAGTGAAGGCGGGCTTCAGTATTTTCATGGAGTTGCCCTGCTCGATGACTCGCTTGACTCGCTGGAAGTCGGTGTTGATCAGGATGTTCAGCTGCATCCCGGCCTGCTTCAGTGAGCTGAGCAGGGAGTTGAGCAGAGTGAGGATGCTGTCCAAGTAAGCTCGGTGGCTGCCGCGGTGGTCGTAGGCCTGTCTAGCTTCCTGGCTCAGCACGGGGATGAGTTTCTTCAGGGCGGGAATGCCCTCGCCTGAGACTGCGATGGTTCTTCTGGCCATGATTTCGATTTCCTGGATCTTCGCTGCGACTTGGGACTTGGACTCCCCCTGCATTTTCTCGATGAAGGTGATTAGAGGGATGTGATCGGGTATCTCTGGCATCATACGCAGCAGGTCAGTGAATGCAAGCACAATAGGCTGCTTCCCAGCCGACACATACGTCTTAAAGAGTGCCGATTTCGGGTAGTCCTCTCGTATATCCCGACAAGAAATGCACTTCCCGGACCAGCCCTCCTGACTAGTCCCGCAGGCCTTGCACCTCCACTTATTGGGCACTGAAATGGGGATATCAGCATTGGCGTTTTCCACCATTTCCTGGCCGGTGAGCATGCTGAAGGTGAGGGGCATGGTGCAGTTCGGACACATCTGAATTGCTTGCTCGCGCAGAAGCCAGCGGGAGGGGATGCGAAGGTTCACCTTTTGTGTGAAAACGTCGGTTTTATGCAAGGCTTCCACCATTGCGCCGACATCTCCCAAGCTTTCCGTGATCTGCAGCAGCGGGTCGTCCTGGTGGAACCTGCCCTGCAGCCTCCACCTGTTCTGATACACCAACTGATACAGCATCAGCAACTCCCCAGTGCCAATCGTCAGAATCGGGTCCTTCGTATCCGCCGAGTGCAGAATAAAGTCCTTCAGCAGCAAATCAGAAAGGCGGAAGTCAGGAACTCGCAGTAACTCTGTGAAAATGCTGCTGAGGAAGGGCTTGTGCAGTTCGTAGTCGTCGGCGAGGGAGTGCAGGGCGTGGGCGACAAGGATGATGATCTGTTTCAGCTGTTGGACCATGCTGTCGAGTTCGAAGGTGTCGCGGTAGAGTTGGTTGCGGAAGGCTAACGCCTTCTTTGCCTCTTCCCTCAGGTCAATATTTAGTTCACTCATGTCTGTCAGGTAGGCCACTATTTGCGGCACGAACATCTGGTATATCTTCAGCCGATTGATCATCTTCAGCCTATCCTCCGCCATATACGAAAACCGTCTGGATATAATTCTGCTGATTTCCTTATACAGAAACTTTAGTTCCTGCGTTAAGGAAATGCCTTTGAATTCCAGTCTGACCAGCGGAGACATAGCAAGTGCGGCTTCTATGTACTTCTTGACTGGCTCCAACAGTTGCAACAGCCGGGCAGATCTTTCGTCATGCACAGACTTCAGGCTTTCCTGGCCCAGGTCAAGCGCTGCGACTTCTTCGGAGTTGTACTGGGATAGGAAGTCTTCGGGGATGGGGTTCTGGTTGTCGGGGAATACAGTGTGGGTGATGATTAGGATTATTTTCTTCGCTAGGGTTTGGAAGAATTTCGTGTTTTTCGTTTGGGAGGAGAGGACGACTGCTTTGATGCCGTCTATGAGTGACCCACTCCTCTCATTCATTATCTGCTCCTCACTCAAATTGGATATAATTTCCTCCGATAACGTGAACAGCAGCGCCATCATGACCTTCATAAGTCTCGAGTTATCAGTGATATCCCCATACAAGTGCGCAATGTGATTGGCTGCTTCACTAGGCGACAACTGTGCATTGCCTGTGATAATGGCCAGCACATAGCAAGGGTGGTGCTGCAGCAGCGCCACCAATAACTCGAAAAGCTGGATGTTGCGGGAAATCAGCACAGGCATGGAGATGAAGAAGCGGGCGCGAGGGACGCGACTGGGCAGGAGAGGCAGGCCGCTGACGATTAGCGTTTCGATGGAGTTTAGTTCGCGGATTCGAGCGCTTTCAAGCTGCTTGAAGGAAGTGAGCTGCTCCAAAATGGAAGTCAGCTGAGTCATCAAGTTGGTCCCGTCAGCCATTAGTTCATCCTCTGCGCAGTTGTTAGGCTCGTTCTTTATCAATTTCTGCAGATTGTCATTTCCTGTGACCTGGCGAGTTTCAGTCTTGTTTTCCAACTCCTTCGAAGCATTGAGCCAGACCTGCACCTTACTGTTGATTTCCGGGTGTTCCACGACCTCCTTGCGTATATCCTCAGGGTCATAGCCCAAACCCAGTCTGCCGTTCGCAGTCATTCCCCAGAGGAACACTTCGCCTGTTTTGGACAGGGCGCAGCTGTGAGCGGCGCCGCAGGCTGCTTTGGTTGCTACCATGTCCACGAAAATCATAGTGGGAAGGATACAGGTTTCGTCGTCTGGGTGAGGGTTGTCGATGTGTCCTCCCAGACGTCCCTTAGTGTTTTTGCCCCAGGCATACAGCTGTCCTGACACAGTAGTGGCGATGGAGTGCTCCCGGCCTGCGAATATCTTCTGTATCTTTTGCCGAAACCCCGGCACTATAGAAAAGCGAAAGATTGACCCGCGCCGTGAAGCCAGTCCTGCATACTGAGCCAAGCCACAAGCAAATATAACCCCGTCAGTAGTTACTATCATACTGTGGAAATCCCCGCAAGCGATATCTTTGATGCCGTACCCCACGAGAATTGGCTCGAAAGTGTCGAGACTTACGATTTCTGGGTCGTACACGTCTCGAGAGTCACCATTGCCGAGACAGCCCAAGTAGCCACTGCCCCAGGAGTATAGTTTGCCAGCCATGCTGTACACGAGAGTGTGGTCAGAGCCGCAAGCCACCCTGTCCACGTTGACAATGCTACGGAGTTGCCGGGGGATGAAGACACTCTTGGTCTCGCCTTCCAAGAGAGACACGCCCAGACCCAACTTGCCATTGTTCACGTTGCCACACATGAAAGTCTCCCCTGAGTCCATTACAAACGCAGTGTGCTTCGGTGACGTCGCAATTCTCTTGACCTTCATCATCCGGAACGACTTCAACAGATTCGGCTGCGATATAATGGGCGAATCCGAGTCCAGCCCAAGTTGTCCATAGTGGTTGGAACCCCAACTGTACACCAGTCCGTTGAAAGTCACTACGAAGAAATGATCGCCAGCTGCATATGCGCGAGCGATTTTGAGTGTTTTGGAGGTGCGGAAGAAGGGGATGAACGTAGGCTCGTAGAAGTCTTTGGCGTCTTTGAGGGCTTGCTGGTGCTTTACCGTCTCATCTTCGTCTTCCAGTAGTATGCTTTCCTCCTCCAACTCATCCTCCCCTACTCCCAACTGTCCATCACTGTTGTTGCCCCAGATCTTTATTTCGCCAGCGTCAGTCACTACAGCGGTGCAGAAGTCGTTGGCAGCCACGTTGACTACCTTAGTGGAGTTGACAGGACGTTTGCGCTTGCTGTCCGCCTCATCGTCTATTTCCGCTCTTAGGTCCATGTCCTGTACTTTCTTCGGCAAAGGCTCGTTTTCCTTGTGATCTATGAGGCCAAGCTTGCCATCGGTAGCGTCTCCCCAGGCATAGATGCTTCCGTCCACAGTTACAGCCATCCCGTGGTTGAGTCCCAGGGCGATGTCTGTGATTTTCATAGCTGCCAGCATCGTGCCAGCGCCGATTCGTCGAGGAATCAGTATATTCGCCCCATCAGCAATCCCCGTGCCGCAGCGGCCGTACTTGGAGTCGCCCCAAGCGTAAGCCTCTCCGTTGAGAGTCAATGCAGCGGAGTTGAAGAAGGAGAGGCTAAGTTTGATGAGGGACTTTCCTTGGAAGAACTCCACGTTCCTCGGTGTGAATTCGTCGTTGAGAGTGCCGTGTCCCAGTCGTGCGAACAGGCCTTTGCCGCAGGTGTAGACCTTGTCTGTGCAGATGAAGCCGCTGTGACTATGTCCTGCGGCCACCGATATGACGTTCGTCAGGCCTTCCACTTTGGCGGGCTTGAGTTCCAACTGGCTTTCCCCTTGCCCCAGGCGTCCTCCCTCCCCATATCCCCAGCTGTAGGCCTCGTTGTGCGTCGTAGCGCATAGCGAGTGCATGCCTCCAGCCGCTATATCAATGATATCCACATTATCAGGTAAGCGGATCTGCACAGGGGCCAGACTCTCCTTAGTGACTCCATTCCCCAACTGTCCGTACTGGTTTCCTCCCCAGGCACACAAGTACTTGCCCTGGCCTAAAGCCAGAGTGTGCGAGTCTCCGCAGGAAACCTTCCTGATCACCACTTCGTTCCCTAGGGATACGAATATGCTCGCTTCGGACTTGTTGTTCGGTCTGCCCAGTCGGCCGTTGGTCTCGAGACCCCAGGTAGCCACCAGTCCCTCCCCTAAACGCATCCCATGGATCTGATCTCTGAACTCCTTAAATGCCAATTGCGACGCTTTCGCCTTGGTCATGTATAGCTTCGTGATATCCTCCAGGAAAGGACTATCCTGTCGACTCAGAAATCGCTTAAAAAAGGCTCTGACCTGGTCTTCGTCCAAAGTCCACTCATTCTCCAGCACCGTGACTCTGTAGCTGTCCAGCGTGACTGGCGGGTTGGCCTGCTTCAAGTTCTCCTTGACCCGATTCATCACTTCCGTCATGTCAAATCTAGGCGAGTAGATGAGTCGCAGCTTCTCAGTGCCTTTTTCCTTGAGGACGACTGCGGTGTGGGCTGCGCCGCAGGCGACTTGGTGGGCGAGGTAGGTGGTGCCAGAGATGAAGAGCTCGATTGGGAAGGGCACTGGTTGGAAGTGGCCGGACTGAGCAGCGAAGCCCAGTTCATTGTTGCGGGAAACGCCCCATCCGTGCAGCTTCCCGTCAGTCGTGACGGCCATAGAGTGGTTGTACCCGCAACTTATCATTAGTGCCAGGGCTAGAACATAGCTTAGCAACGACTAGTGAGTGGACTGCTGGCATGGCGGAAGGCTGGAGGCTTGGGCACGCGGGCAGAAGAGTGGCTTTGAGAGCGGTGCAGTCTGCGGTGTTTGTTGGGAGCTGGCGACTGGCGGTCTTCACTTAGGTGCATTACTGTGCGGACCAGTTCTGGAGTCATTGCAGGCCGCATAGGGTCCTTGACACACACCCCGTCCTGAAACTGAGCGATTTGCTTTCTGTACCGCTCACAGCGTCCTGCGAACTTCTTCATTTCGCCTCGGTCCACTGAGGACCGCACCGCCCTGAGACCTCGCACCAGCTGCCAGTTTTCCTTCGCAATGATGCGTTCTCTCCGCTGTCTAAAGCCGCCATTGAGCGACTTGACTGATTGAGCTCGCATAGGAGGCCGCAGTTTCTCAGTCTGGAAGTACATCTCCAGCATGCGCTTGGCCAGCTTCTCGTTGGCTTCCACAATGGCACGTTCCCTGCCCTTCGCTGCCTTGGTGTCTCTGAGCGCGGCTCTGTAGGGCGCCCGAGGCGGGGTGGTGTCGATCGCAGGCTTGGCGAGACGGAGGTTGCGGGCGAGAAGCAGGTGGTTATGGAAAACTCTGCCTGGGAACTACGTGAAAGGGGAGAGAGGGATGGCGCGGTCAGCCATCACTTCCTTTATCGGCCAATCTCTATCTATACAGATTCAAGTCGCCTCAGTGGCAGACTCCATTGTCGTTACGAAAACTGCTCTGTTCCCTAGTTGGCCATTTGCGTCCATAAGGTAACAACTTTCGGAGTGATCAAATGGCTGCTGGTATATAAGCAGAGAAACGGAGAGTTCTTCGTATCAGGGGAGCTGAGTGTCTATGCTAAGAATACTGGCGGCCGCCATATTAGTAGGGCTAGTTAGGAGTGTGGTGCTGGCGAATATGCCGGACCAGGCGAGTTCTTCTCCTTCGGACTTCTTTCCTCGCTCTGTGGTCGAGCCAGTCCAGGAAGTGGTCGTAATGCTGCGTTTCAAAGTGCCATCGGCAGGGTCCGGACAGTTCTTCCTTGCACAGTCGACACACAAGCGCTTTGCCCATTCGATAGGTCTGGTTGCGACCGTAGTCTTCAAGTTGAGGAAAGCACTCCAGTGGGCCGCAGTCTTGGATTCGGTCCTGCAGTTCCTTGATGACTTCTGAGAAGAGAGATTGGATGCGGGCGCAGCTTTCTTGCAATTTGCAACACGGAGGAGGCTCTTCCTCGACATGCCTTTCGGCACGCGAGGCAGGTCGCTGGACCCCACCCCCAGACTGTCCCTCCAGCCTTCCTTTCTGTGCAGTGGCAGTCATTCCTATATGCAAGGTACGCACTCGGCCTTCAATCTTCTGGAAGGATGCATTAATATGGGCCGAGTGATTACCGTCACTGAAAGGAAGCTGCGTGGGAGGGACTTGGGGGTTGGCCTCTGGCAGGACTGCGGAATCTGCCGGCCCGTCGGATGCGGTTACTTCTGCGAAGTGTTCTTCCATGCGTGGGGCGAATATGTTATTGTAATGGCGATCAACAGAAAGGCATGAGGCAGGAAGAAATAGAGGAAATACAAGTCGGCACGTTGGCATTTGGCTTTGTAGGCTCTGCATGCTGTTTCAATCAGTTCAAAGACATAGAATGGGGGGTCGATTGTTGTGGCTGCGCCTGCAGACTTAACTACCTACTCTTCACATGTCCACGTTCAATGCAAGCTCTTTTCTAGTCCTTGCTTGCAGCAGATGCAGCACAATATACATTAAAACAACCGAAGTCCTACATAAATCAGCGCTGTCTTCCCCTGTGATAGTAACCACGCATGAGTGTTCACTCTGGGCACTGTTCCAGTGGCTATCAATGCCATATATATGAAGGAGATTCGAATGGAACTGCAGAATGTGATGAAGAGCTGTCGTCTAGGAGACGCAGCCGCCCTCAGCCACGCAGATCCCGCCTGTCTAAACCTGCGCGAAGAAGAAACTGACTGGACTCCTCTATACTGCGCCGGAGTATTCGGCCATGTCGAGGCTGTGAAGTTGCTGCTAGCGAAAGGAGCAGACCCTGATGTAGTGTGCAGCAGGGGAGACACACTTCTGCACTACGCCATGTCCAGTGCACAGCACAAAGTCGCTCTCAGACTGTTGGAGGCGGGGGCTGCGCCTAGCCTTGGGAACCAAGGTTGGTCCTAGGTAGATGGAGACACGCCGCTGCACCTGGCCTGCACACGAGGAGATTTGAAAGGAGTGAGGATTTTACTCAAATTCAGAGCCACGCCCAGTCCAAGGAACGCTGCAGGGCGCACTCCTCTCCACTACGCTGCTGACGCCGGCCACTGCACCGTGGCCAAATACCTCATCCGCTACGGCGCTTCTCCCTTCGCCGAAGACTCAGTACTCACTAGTCAGGAAAATGTGCGTCCAGTGGACCTAAGCCACACCCAGGAAATGACGGCAGTGCTGCAGCCGCCTGTCTCACTGCAGTCCACTCCCTCCACCAACCTAGTCAACCCCAGTCCCGACCCAAGGGACGACGCGTCAGCAGGCACCACTTCGCCGCTGTCCTCCTGTGTCAGCAGTCCGGAGTTGGTGGAGTTCCGCCAAATCGAGGACAAAATTCGAAGGTTGGAAGATATGAACCAGAAGATCAGGGACTCGCTGAGCTGTCAGTCTCCGTCTTCCAAGCCAGTTCGTCCTTCCACGCCTGAGACACTGATGAAGGACGATGGCAGGTTCCTGTCCTGGCTAGCGGGTCTGCGACTGGAGTCGCTGTACCCCTGTCTGGCGGACGCGGGGTTTGATGATTTAGGCCAGCTGTTCAACCAGATGAGGTCCATTAGTCCTCTGACAGAAGCCTTGCTCGAGGAAGTGGGAGTGCTGAAGCTGGGACAAAGGCGAGTGCTGCTCGCAGCTCTGGAGAGGGACAGTGTACAGACCAGTGGAGTGAAGCCGGATGTGAGGGAAAGGAGGAGAGGGATGTGTTGTGAAGTGCACACCACTGCTCCAATGGTGATGAGTTTCCCTGCGCTAAAAGCGTGGCTGGAAAGCTTGGGGTTGGGTCAGTTCCTGGAGTGCTTCGAAGACGCAGGGTTTTGCGAGGTTGAGCAACTCCTACTAGTGATGCACTCCCGCCGCCCTCTCACCGAGTCTTGTCTGCGAGAGGTAGGCGTCGACAAGGTCGGCCACCGCCACCGTCTCCTCTGCAAACTGCAAGAAGACGCACTCAACTTCGACCCTCGCCTCTGGCCTTTCCGTCCTAGTCCTCTGCTGACATCTGCAAATCCTACAAGCTGCACTGCAATGTAGCGATATAGCTAAACTACTTCCATGTCGCTGGAGGAACTGGAGTGACTGGAGTGGCTGGAGTGAGTGAGGAGGGACTTGAGTCTGTCTTGCAACTGGGCGCCCAGTTGAAGTGCGAGTTCTCGCAGGTCTTGTCGACTGTCTGCCAGTTCATCCAACTGCTCCATCACTTCTCTCACGTACTCCACCAATTCCTGCTCGTCCACGGCTTCGCCCTGGTGGCGCAGCTGCATAGCGCTTACCTGTTGCTCGAGCAGTCCCAAGCAGTCCTCTGCAGCCTTGAGTGGACTTTCGCCGCTCACTTCCAGGTCTCTGGGAGCCTCCGCTATAGCACTAGTATGGCTTCTTTTCGCTTGCACGAACTTTTCATGGTAAATTGCATCATTCGGATGGTCGCTGACTATATCCCCTGTGAGTTTGTTTCGGTACTTCAACTCGCCTTTCGGGTCGTGCACTGCTTCCCACGGCTCTGGTAACGGAGCTCTCAGGCCTTCCTCTGCAAGGGGCAGAAACTCGGCGTCATGCAGTGGGTCCATGCCCAGCAGTCTCGCGTAGTTCTCAATCGTCTGCGCCTTGAAGAGCTGGCTTCTGCCTTCTCGCTTGTATCGGTCGTATCTCTTTTTGACAGCGGAAAGAGACACAGCGCCTTGCAGGTTTTTGAGTCCGCTGAGAAGCAGATCGGTGGAGTCTTCATGCTGGAAACGAACAGAGTTGAGGAAGGCTCGCTTCAGAATTTCGCTGGAAATCACCTTTTCCTTGCCTGTTTCCGTAGTGCGCAGCACTCCGCTCTGATCGAAGCAGAATAGAGTCGCTAGAGGGGCGGAACTCAGACGCACCCACTCCGCCACTTCTATGAAGTCATTCACCTTTTCGTCGTACTTCTGCAGTTTCTCTGGCAGCACTACGTTCAGTTCTACGAACTCGCCCAGACTTGCATTCAGCGCCCCGATTTCCCAGTACTTGCCTGCCATGCAGGGGGGAGTCACAGTGGCCAGCAGCTTGTTGTTATGGTAAATGCTGGCAGTGAGGCCAGTGGCTTGCAGTGGAGACGGAAAGCTGCTAGTCTGCGTATACTCTGCAGCCAATATCTCAATTCTAAGGCGAACCCAGGCCTTGCAAGCGGGACTGACCAAAGCACTTGACACTCCGCAGGTTCTCAAGTGGTCATAAACCTGGCAAAACTGCGTTTCCGGGTTCTTATAAGTCTGCACGCCAGTTGGAGTTTCGACCTGCAGCTCAACATCGTCACTGTGGTTGTTCCAGTGGATAACTGCGAGCGACAGTTCAGTGCTTGCGGCTTCTACAAGTCCGATGTTGATGGAGAAGTCGCTGTGGTGAAGGACGGTTTGGTCCAGGTAGGAAGAGAGGTACTTGGGCTTTGAGGCTTCGAGAGTCACTTGCCCCACTTCTTCGCAGCCAAAGACATACTCACCCTCCTGCCTGGTCAGTCCTTCTAGCCCCATCCTGCTTTGATTCACTCGCAAGTTCAAGTGCGCGCCCGGAATCGGCGCTCCGCTCACTGCGTCGTAAGCACACACAATCACTCTCCTCTGCTCCCTCTGTCTCATTTCCTCAGTGACTTGGAACTCCGCCTGGTCCACGAGCAGGGGTCGCTTCACTTCTTGGTAGCCGGCTGCCGTGATTGCGAGCGTGTACTCCCCGTGCTGCGCTTCCGAGACATAAATGCCTCTGTCTCGCTCTGGCAACGGCCACACCTCTCCTGTGGCAGCAACGATACGCACCTGTGCATTGGGAACGAGTGTGTTCATACTTGCATCATTCAGTCTGAGAGTGATGGTTGCTATGCCACGAGGCTTGACTCCGACATACATGTTGAAACTAGCGGCGCCCTGTCCCTCTTCCAGGGTGTTGAGTTGCTTCACAGTCCTGCTGTACTCCTTGTTCTCAACCACTTCTACCTCGTACTGGTCCATTGGGATGTTCTGAAAGGTGCAGCAGCCTTCCCGGTCCGTCAGCTGCTCCAGCACTCGGCCTGCAGGCTTTAGTCGCTGCACTTGACTTATCTGCACAGCGGACCTGGCGGTGAAGTGGGATTGGTGAGAGGCAGAGCTGCCTGCACTGCGCGGTCGTTGGGAGCGAGTGGAAGCGACGTGGGCGCTCTGAGGCCTGGATTTGGGGAGTTGGAGAGGAGTGATGGAGCCTGCCTTGGGTCTGACGATCACCTTGAGGCCTTTGACAGTGGCGGATTGGCTGGCGGTTTCGTCATATACAGTGACGAAGAGTTGGCAGGTGGGTAGGAACTCTGACAGTTTCCGCAGTATTTCCTCAGTGTCTGGCCAATGCTTCGTAGCCAGCTTGGAATGCAGCAGGTCCTTCCGAACAGCTCCTCCACGCTTACTACATACCTGCACTTCAAAACAGCCCATCCTCTTGTAGGCCAGCTGGCCGTCCAAGGCAGACAGAGGCTTCACCAGCACTTTGACCATGGAGTACCTGCTCAGCACAGCGGCTTTGATGTGAGCGGCGAAGGCAGCGTACTTGTGCGGGTCGTGATGAGTCTTGTCGTTGTGCTCATGACATTGGTCGCAGTGCTCGATGGTGAGCAGGACGTCGTTATCTCGCAGGAAGTCGTATTCCAGGATGTCACGAAAGAAGGACTGGTGCGGGTCTGACTGGTCCACATTAGGAAAGGCACGGTATTGAAGGCCGGTCTCATTGCGGTTAGGCAACTTGCTGCGCACTCGAATAGGATAGGCAGAGGGCGTGAGTCCAGCAACGGAGTACGAGTATTTGATTTCAGCAGTCTTGCCGCCTGGGAACCACGGAGAGGAGTGAAGGGCGAAGTCTGTCTTCCCAGGTCTGCGGTCAGTCATATTGATTAGGCGCTAGCCGGTGCAGGCAGCAGGGTTAGTGGCACAAAATGGATGCTGAAGTGGAAGCGTGGTGGGCCATGCGCTACCCTCAGTACAGCCTCGGAGACCCCAGTCAGGAGCAGTTGTTTGCAGAACTGAACGCACACTCGCAGTCCTGGGAAGACGCAGACACGCACACCAAGGTCACAATCGCAACTGGCTCTCGCTCTATTTCCCGGGACCTGCCTCAGCAGAAGCGCACTGAGTCCCTCACTTACCTGGAGGACAGCTGGACTCGCACTGTGACGGAAGTCAAGGGAGCGTACACACTGACAATCGCAGCTTCTCGCAAGGGAGAGAACCAGTGGGGGCGAGTGGCGCGGCAGTACGACACACATGTGCAAGAAGAGACTTGGAGTGTGAAGGGAGACAACAAGGTGTACGAGCGGGTTAGAGTAGAAGCCGGGGTGCGGAAAGGCATGAGAGTGGGACTGACGCAGGTCAAGGACACGACAGCTCGGTGGGTGGAGGAAGTCTGGGAGGAAGAAGGTGAGAAGGTCTTCAAGAAGGCGTGGGAACGGCCGGGAGAGAGTGGAGGGGAGTCGCGGATGGACAAGGAGGACTACACCTGGGGGGAAAACTGGTACAGCTCTGGGATTCGCTTCGAAAGCAAGCTGTGGCACCGACAGAAGACCCACCTCTGGGGGCACGAGCACGGACACGAACTCACCACGACTTGGACTCACGACTGGGACTTGGACACTGCGAAGAAGAGGGAAGACAAACTCACGCTTAAAGCAGGCCGCGAGTACGGCTATCGCTACCGCCAAGAAGGGAAAGACTGGTACAAGGAGGAGTGGGAAGGCAGACGCTTGCCTGATGACCCGGCCTCTAGTCAGGACCCGGCCCTGTTGGCGCTGTATGCCAGGGAACACAAAGGCTCCCTCAAGTCTCTGGCTGTACTGAACGCCTTGCTGGCGTTACGGCCTGAATTCAACGAGGAAGGCGCTGTCCTCAAAGCCTTGCTGCCTAAGATCGACGAACAGCCCAGGACCACCACTCGCGAAATCCTTCAAAGAATCCATGAACTGCGAGACCTGCAAGACAACGCAGAGGACCTGAAAGAGAAGCTAGTCCGCCAGCTTTCTAGTCGCAAGCCAGCAGGCGAGGGCAAGCTATTCGAAATAGTGAAGGCGCACAAGGTCGAGGCCTCCGCTCCGCTGCCTGCTGAGGAGTTGTTCAAGTTCCTGGAGGACTTCCTGGATGCGAAGTACGTAGAGGACAATCTTAACTTTGACAAAGGGGTGAGTCCACCCACTGTAGCGGTCTTCCTGCCGCCTTATTTGCAGCAGACAGTTCCGCAAGCGGAGGCGTTTCGCAGGCTGGCTGCACTGCTCAATGGACTGAAGGCGCTCAAATCGGAGGATAAATATGCAGACTTGCTCTGTAAACTGTTGGGGATTTGTGGGTATGAAGCTGCTCCCTATCAGCTTGCGCTGTTCCTGGTGAGAGTTCGCAAGGAGTTCCAACGGATGGCAGAGAAGCTGCAGGTAGTGGCGACAGGGAATAAACGCAAGGCTGCGCTTCTAGACGTAGTCCACCTTGTCTACGACCTTTTCAAGAACGACCCTGAGCGGGGGCAAGAACTGCTGCAAGGACTCAAGCCCGACACTTTGGACTGCGACGACTACTCTGCCTTCCTCATCTGTGCGCGACTGAACAGACTCGGACTGACGCCAGCGAGTGTGTTCCAACACTTTGGAGCCGCGAGGGTGAAAGAGCCAGTGTTGATAGGGTCGTTGAAGCAGAGACTGGAGCTGTGGCTGAATGAAGAGGAAATCTCGCAGGTATTTAGCTCAGTGGAGGACAAGGGAGTTATTACTCAAGTAGCATTTGAGGAGCGGCTGACTTTCCACCATTTGCAGGAGTTGGCGGTTGCTCATGCAGTCACAGAGGCCGACTTTCTGCTGGCTCTCACTCATGTCTACAACACCAAGATGTCCAAGGACTCCATGCACCTATCCCGCGCCTTCGACTCCCACCGCGGCAGAGACATGTCGCAGACTCGCTTTGCAGAGCTGCTGCGCACCATGGACTCCGAGCTGACCGACCAACAGATCCAAGTGGTCGTGAAGTCTGCCCTGACCCATGCAGGGCCGGAGCACATAGTTTCCAAGGAAGCCTTCGTAGAGGCACTCATCGATTACCCAGTGGGTGACTATAGCATGTCCGTGTTTGGTAAGAACTAGACAGTCTTGCCAGAGACACGGCTCAGCGCTTGGCGCTCGGACATCCATTAAGACTAGTTTCCTATTTGGTCTTGGCGCGCTGGGCGCGGAGAATCGCCAGGGTAGCAGCTGCAGGACTGCCTGGAGGCAGGGGCTGTTCAGTCTCCAGGGCTCGGAACATGTCGGTGACAGGGATAAAGTAGGGGTGCAGCATGGCGTCTTTGGGAGTGATACGGTCATTGTGGTCGTATTTCAGCATCAGACTGAGTAAGTCCAGTGCCTCTTGGTGAGCCAGATGAGCGTTTTCTGGGTTCACGAATAGTGTCCAGGGACGACGCGGGAAGTTGCGCAGTAAACGGTCATAGTGTGTATCGAGTTCCAGCGAGTACTTCTCCAAGTACTTGAGCAAGTCCTCAGTTCCCAGGACAAGCGCGATCTTGACGAGTTGGTCGTAGTTGTCCTGCCCATGGAAAAACGGCTCCTTGCGGAAGATCATGGCAGCGAACATGGCTCCCAGACTCCAGATGTCCAGCGAGTAGTGGTAGTACTGGAAGTCCACTAGCAGTTCGGGGCCTTTGAAGTAGCGGGAAGCCACTCGCACGTTGTAGTCTTTGTCTGGGAAATAGAACTCGGCCAGGCCCCAGTCGATCAGGCGCAGCAGTCTTTTGTCGTGGTCGATCATGATGTTGTGCGGCTTCACGTCTCGGTGCACAATTCCCATGGAGTGCGAGTAGTCCAGCGCCTTGAGCACCTCATAGACATAGTAGCGCACCTCGAAGTCCGGGAGCGTGGGGTACAGCATTCTGAAGTGGTGGTTGTTGACATGCTCAAATATCAACGAAGGAGTGTGTGAAGCCGAGTCCTTGACGACATCGAGCAGGCGGATGATGTTGGGTCCTCCAGCAAGATTCATGAGGATTTTGATTTCGCGCTTGATCTTGGCCTTCTTGACAGGCTTGAGGATCTTGATGACTACCTGTTGGTCTGTGAGCGAGCACATGCCGTCGAAGACTTCCGAGTACTTGCCGTGTCCCAACTTCTGATTTATTTCGTAGTCGTCCTGCCGCCCCCAGGCCACGCCCAGGTTCTCGTAGTCGGAGTACTCGGGTGGACGAGTGGAGTTGGCGTTTGCGTAGTACTTGGGGAGGTTTGCCATATTGATAAAGAGATGGCTGAGAAGCAGTACCATCTACAAGCGGCAGGTCCTTTGGGGTGGGCAACCGCATGGCGGGAGATGAGATGTTTGAATTGGTGGGAGTGAGCTGGGACAAGCTCGTGGGCGAAATCATCAAGTTGGAAGCAGACTCCGCCAGCATCTAGTATTACAAGGACACTTCAGGCCTCACAGTGGTGACCCATGCTCAGAACTGGGTGCGCCTGTCTGTTACCCTCGGCCCTGACATAATGGAAACTATCTTTGACGACATTCAGCATCCTCTGCGGCATATCGTACTATCTCCCAGTCAGTCTTCGTACTCACAGGTATTGGCGAGTCCAAGCTGTGGGAATTCACGCCTGGTAATGTTAGAGAAAGCTCACTTGTGAATGGTGGGGACATCTACAGCGAGGTTATGGAGAACAACTTTTGGTTATTTTAAGATCATACTGCTGCATAAGGCCAATGGCACAGTCACTCCATCGCTCCACAGACTATTGTAAGATAAGTACTGGAAGTGGAGTTAAACAGTGTACGGACCTCCTGCATCATATGTTACCAATTGCCTCCAGACTTGTGTAGAAGCAGGACAATGTGTCCCTGCTTAGGCTATGGTTGTGGCCAAGGTACGCATAGCTAACTAGTATAACAGTTGTCTCTAAGAGCTGGCTGAGGAGTCCTGGCTCTGTGTCGAGGCAGGGGAGCTTGGAACTGTGGAGTGACTGCCCTGATCAGGCGCTTGTACTTGCGTTGCTACCTATTGCTCACCTCGCGCTCAAACTGGTCCCAGTCCTCTCGTCGAATTCTAGGCTTCACCGTGGACAGAGCTCCAAGGAGAGCGGAGTTGTCATGGTTGATACGGCGCATTTCTGCAATGCGCACTTGCAGGTTGAGAGAGCGAGGAGTTTGCGAGCTTCGTCTGGGCAAGGGACTGCGCATGCGCATAAGACGGTTGAGCAGTAAGTGGTTGTCACGCTGGATTTGCAGGCGGCGATCTTCATGAAAGCGCAAGGCTTTACCGCGCAGGCAGTGAGGGGGCGAGAAGCAGCGCGGACTGGAAGTGTCGACCCGGGCTCTGACAGTCTGCACAGCAATAGCGTGGCGAATGTGTTCCTCTGAGGCCAAGCGCTGGTTCTGCCGCGAGGCCAGTAACGAGTTCAAGTCCATATCTATGCTCCCACCTAGTCGATGGCCTCCATCACCTTCTGCACGTCCTCGCGCTGCAGCAGTTGCCGCAGCTTCATCAAGTGCTCGTCCGCCTTGTCGTCTTTACCCACTGCTGAGAAGTACTCTATGGCCTGCTGGATGAGGATCATCAGGCCGTTCACTGTCTCCATGTTCACTTGCTTCTCTAGTGCTGCTTCTCCTTTCTTGATTTTGGCCAACAGACCACTCACTTTCACTTTTTTCACAGCAGCGCTGGACACCTCTTCCTCACACAGCGTAGGGCGGGGGCGGATCTGTTGCTTGCTGACTCGACAGCCTGCAGCGGCTGAATTGGCCTCCAGCAAAGCGAGACACTCCTTGGGACTGGAGAACTTGAAGAGTTGCATAGCGGGAGGAGTGCTGCCGCAGGGACGCCACTGAAAGCTGAGCCGGTCTTCCTCTGCATACACAGAGGTGCAGGCTGCTAGCGCCGAGAAGGAACTATGGGCTGTCACGAAGCCGAACCCTGGCTGCGTCTTGCTAGCGTCGAGCTGGAGAATGCTGAGCTGTGTCACCACTAGGTACCGCTCTTGCACCAGTTTGGGGTTGTGTGGGTCGATTTCCAAGCAAGTGAATAGGTTCATTTGAGGCTGCCCCTGCCATAGTGACAGTGGCAAGCACTCGCCCAGATGAAAAACTCCCAGTTGGCTGGGGCCTGTGTCTGCACAGCGACTCTAAGTAGCTCTCACCACAAACTCAGGTAGCGCAGCTGCCACTTCTGCTAAGCTCGTTCCCGGTGTCCAAGGCTTCCCTAGCACCGAACTCAGCAAGTCACGGCCGTCCGCCAGGCTGAGTTGTGGGAAGTGCGAAGTGCAGGTGAGTCTGGGTGCTTGCAGAGGAAAGCGCAAAGAAAGGAAGAGTTGGAAGCCTATAGACTCTGAGGGGCCGGGCACTTGCACTTGCAGACAGTGGCCTTGGACTTGCGGGGAGGCGGAGAGGTGGAGTTGCTGTTCCTCTGCTTGGGAGTCACCTTGTGCAATGCGTTGTTGGCGCACAGCCGCGAACTTGGCTTCCATTACATAGAGAAAAGCGCTAAGCAGAACAAGCAGAGGTCTGTTGCTAGACTGGGATTAAGGCAGCACTATAACTGTTGATATTGCTTGGTACTGTGACTAGAGAGGCAAATGGCTATAGAAGCGGTGTGGCAGCCATTGCAATGAGCATGGTGCTGCTAGCGCTGCTGTTCTTCGCGTTCGGTCTAATACTGGGCAGACTGGATGTGGCGAAGCTGCGAGTGTCCTGGGAAGTGCAGCACCGTCTGGAGTGGGTGCTGGCGCTGGGCATGTGCGGGGCACTCTATTTCTGGGGCATTTACTACCCACTCTCTCTCCTGCTGAAGAAGCGGCATGGCCCAAGACAGGACCAACCCAAAGCCGCACCTCGCCGCAGCTCCTGGCCGCTCGCTTACTCCAATAAGCTGCAGTTTCAGTAGTGTAGCTTTGCAAACAACTATTGATGCACACGACAATGGTCCTATTACTATTAGTCTAAGCACATCATACGAAAAGGTTCCCAGTGCTGCCGGAGGTGGCAGTCCTGAGGAAGTATCGATCTCGCCTCTGACATGTGCTCCCGCGGAGAGACGTAGGTCTGGACCACTCGAGAGATCGTACAGCCTTTCCTACCAATAGGCAGGAACTGCTTCCCAGTCAGGCAGGACTTTTACCCAGATGGGACACAGACTACAGACATCACAGGAATAGACAGTGAACCCGATGAAGAGAGTGATTGGCCTCACCATCCTGAAGCCCACAAGGAAACAAGAACACCATGTATATTGCGTAGGCAATGCCCTAGATAGGAAGGATGTGCAGGTACCCGACTCTGTCTATTGGGTGCTTACCTTAGGACTGAAAATACGAGTGTAGTAATGCCTAGGC
>Ga0247837_1003643_pt1 | contig 26499 bp, 26 predicted proteins | sample LaCtaG_2_FD_187115 | JGI IMG/M metagenome (GOLD analysis project Ga0247837, IMG submission 187115) | Freshwater microbial communities from meromictic Lake La Cruz, Castile-La Mancha, Spain - LaCruzMarch2015_14.5m | ecosystem: Environmental > Aquatic > Freshwater > Lake | place: Spain: Castile-La...
CCTTCAGCGGCTTCCATTATTGCATCGGCTGCAAACGCTGGAGGTACGAATAATATGGAAACGTTAGCTCCAGTTGCTGAAACAGCCTCTCTCACCGTATTAAAAACGGGTTTTTCTAAATGTTTAGAACCCCCTTTTCCAGGGGTTACGCCACCGACAACGTTAGTTCCATAGGCTGCCATTTGTTCAGCATGGAACGAACCTTCGCTACCGGTAAATCCTTGAACGATAACTTTTGAATTTTTATTTACGAGTACTGCCATTTTGATTATGCTTTAATTCTGCTAGTTAATTACTATTTGTGCTAATTGCACGCAAATGTAGTTAATGCGATTTGATTGTAGGTTAAAAAAAAGTTATTTTAAGGCCAATACTTTTAAGTTAAAACACAAAATAGAATTTTGTGGAATTTGTTCTAATTCATGGTTTCCGTACGCTAAATTCGGAGGTGTAATTAGGGTAATTTCACACCCGTCCTTGGACATTATTAGTGCCTCTTTCCAACCCATGATCAAATCTTTAACTGCAAAAGTTACCGGAGTAGTTTGTAAATCAACTAGTTTACCATTTAATAATTTTCCAGTATACGAAATGGATACACTATCTTGGTAACGAATGTTTCTACCTGTTCCTTGTTTTGTAGTGTTGAAATACAATCCTGAGTCAGTTCGTGTTAGCTCAAGTTTGTTTTTTGCAATATGCTTTTGAATAATTCGATCAAATGAATTAATTTCTTGGTCGGAATAGGTAGTGCAATTGGCGAGAAAAATAACAAGAAGAATAAAAATTAAATTTTTCATAAACTAATTGGTGTTAAGGTGTAGCCTTCTTTACGAAGCAGATTTAAAACGCCATTTTCTCCTCCTAAATGTCCGGCTCCTAAAGCGAACAATATAGATTGTGAGGAAATCATTGGAATCATCTTTTTAACCCAAGTCACATTTCTTTCATCGATGAATCTGACGTTAAAAATTGGATCGGTATTTTCTTTTAAAAGTAAATCATGAATTTTCTCCACATTTTGTTCAAGGTAGTTTTCTTGCAAATTGGTAAAGTTTATGAGTACGTCTGATTCCGCTGCTATTTCAGTCATTATTAAATTTACCTGGCTTTCAAAAGGAAGGTCATCAAACAGTGCCAATTGACTTTCTACCGTTTCAAGTCCTATGGTTTGTTTTTTCTTTTTTGTTAGTAATAATTTTTCTATTGCTAATTCTTGTGACTGCAAATTTGCAGGTAATTCACTTTGTAATATTAATTGATAGATAAGAAATGGTTTTGCTTTAGAAAAATTCGCAGTAAACTGTTCCCTGTTCATGAGTAATTTTTCATTTGCCCAATTACAAATGGAGTCCATTGCCAATTCACTTAATTGCGCTAGAAAGCCTCCTTCATTTAGGAATAAAAGTTCAGGATTTAGTTGAGTATGTTGTATGTCGTTGATTTCTAAGCAAACTGTTTCAACGTTTAATACAATTTTTTCAAGTTTTTTAGGAAAATAAAAATGGCTATCATCCATTAGGTGCATCGTTCCAAAAATGAAAGCGCTGTTTGTTTGCTTAGGGCCTTTAATTTCCCATAAGAGCGACGAGGTAACCGCTTGGGAAAAAGTTATTAAGGAGATAAAAAGAAATCCAGCTACTAACTTCATTTGGATAAAGTAAGTTGCGCAAGATAATGGTGTTCTTGGTCGGCAATTTTACTGCTTTTGAAGCCGCATTTCGTGGCTACCTCATGCAATTTATCGTAATCAACATATAACCATTCAAACCAAGGCCCTTCGATTTTTTTATAAGTCATTTTGAACTTAAATTCACCGTAATAATTGGCATTTAAGTCCATCCAAAAAGACCCGTCTTCCTCTTCGTATAGAAATTTCACATCGGAAGAATCGCATAGCAACTGTCCGCCTGGATTTAACATTGATTTGGCCTTTAGTAGAGTAGCCTCCAAATTAGCTAATGTACCAGCGATACCAATTCCATTCATCAAAAAGAGCAAGGTATCAAACGTTTTTTTTGAATGAAAGTCATAATAATTTACTTGATGAGCGCTTATGCCAATCTCATTTAAGTAAAGAACAGCTCCTGGCGAGGTATCAATTGCAGTAACGTTAAATCCCGCATCACTGAGGTATCTACTGTGCGGACCAGCACAGGCACCAATATCAAGAATACTTCCTTTACACAATTGCATGGCTTGCTGCTCCATCGGGGGCATTTCGTCGAAACTTCGAAATAAAGTTTCAATTGGAATGATGTCATCGTCGCACAAATCGGCATGAACGATAATATCGAAAGGTTTTTTCGTTTTGATGAAATCCAAAATAGCTTGACCAATAGGGTCTTGTTGCTTAGTATTCATACTCACTAAAGCCGTTTAGATCATCATCACCATAGCCATCTTTAAATTCGTCGTCGTCGTCGTCGTCTACATTTTGATCTTCAGTATATTGTGAGTCGATGAATAAATCTTCACTCATGACATCTTTCGAGTTTTCAAGTGGTGCCTTACCGACGCTCAATATAATGACTGGTTCTTTTGGTTCGTTTTTATCAAAACCAATCATTTCAATTAGAAAAATCCACATGCGCATAAAGTCGTAAACCAAAATAAATTTTTGATCTGGTTCCTCCAAAAAGTTTTTAATGATTGCCTCTTTCATTACCGCTGCGGGCTGATCAATTGCATCATCATCGTAAGACATGTCCAATAAATTAATTTCATGTCCTTTATCCCAATCATCGTTTGAAACGTAGAAACTGCCTATTTCTTTGCCTCTAAAGTCGAATGAAGTTAATATTGTTTTAAAAAAATTCTCAAAATGATCCGTATCAGCGATGAGGATATCCCTAAAAATTTCTTCTTGTTTATCGGTATCAAGTAAGACCCTAAATTTTAGTCCAGGCATGGTTTTTTATTAAATTATTTTTTTGAAATGGTAAGTCCCATCGACTTTCCCAAAATTAGCATTTCTTCTTTAGCTTCCTCGAAATTATTATTGATTTTACCTTCTAATATGGCCTCTTTGATAAGGTTTTTTAATGTACCAATTTCCGCACAGGGTGAAATTCCAAAGGTTTCCATTATATATGCACCTGTGATGGGTGGTTGAAAATTCCGAATGCGGTCTTTTTCCTCTACTTGTTTTAATTTTTCAGCAACTAATTCAAAATTACTTTTATATTTTTTTACTTTAAATTCATTTTTAGATGTGATGTCGGCATTACACAACAACATTAAATCGTCAATATCGTCTCCCGCTTCACTAAGTAATCGTCTGATTGCTGAATCGGTAACAGTTCCTTTAACGAGTGCAATTGGTCGCAAGTGTAGACGAACTAATTTTTGAACATATTTCATCTTGTGATCGAGCGGTAATTTCATTGATTTGAATAGTTTAGGAACCATTTTTGCCCCCAAGTCCTCATGGCCATGGAAAGTCCATCCGACCACTTTATCAAATCGCTTAGTGGGTGGTTTTGCAATATCGTGTAATATCGCAGCCCACCGCAACCAGAGGTTGTCTGTAAATTCAGCGATATTATCAAGTACATCAAGCGTATGAAGAAAATTATCTTTGTGACTTTTTCCATCGATGGTTTCAACACCTTCAAGTGTTAATAATTCAGGAAATATTCTTGCGAGTAAGTTCGTGGAGCGCAGTAATTTAAAACCTCTTGATGGCTGTTTCGACAGAATAATTTTATTTAATTCTTCGCTGATTCTTTCCTTAGTAATTATTTCAATTCGTTCCGCATTTTTTTGTATTGCTTTTAAACAATTACTTTCAATTTTAAAGTTTAATTGAGTGGCAAAGCGGATTGCTCTCATCATTCGCAATGGGTCATCACTGAATGTGATTTCAGGATCTAAAGGTGATCGAAGTAAGCCAACTTCTAAGTCGTCAAGGCCATTGAACGGATCAACGAGTTGTCCAAATAAATCGCCAACTAAATTTATTGCAAGGGCATTAATCGTAAAATCTCTCCTGTTTTGGTCGTCTTGTAAACTCCCGGCCTCAGTTGTTGGGTTTCTAGATTCATTTTTATAGGATTCTTTTCGCGCTCCTACAAATTCTACGCTAAGGTTTTTGTAGGCAAAATGGGCTGTTCCGTACGTTTTAAATATGGTCAAATTTTTCACCTTCATTATTCTAGCAATTTCAGTTGCGAAGGCAGGGCCATCTCCTATTACAACGATGTCGATGTCTTTAGACGGTCGATCCAAAATTAAATCGCGAACAAAGCCACCAATTACGTAAGCAGGGATTGAATTTTCTGTTGCGTATTTGGAGATTACTTTAAATACTGGATGATTGAGATGTTGGGTTAAATTCATAAAGGTTTGGCTGTAAAATTACAATTTAAGCCGAAATGAAATTAATGAAATTAATCTTCCTCAACGTCTTCGTCGTCATCTTGACGTCTAAAAGATAACAAATCATCGTCTATATCGTCGTCGTCATTGAAAAAAGATGATTTTTTACCTGACTTTTTGTAGGCGTCCATTTTGGGCTTTTTGCTACGATTGTCAGTATCTTTGTCGGGCGTTTTTTTATCTTTATTAACCTTTTTTCTAGGTTCAATTTTTAATCCTTCAGTTAGCGGTAAGGTAAAACTAGGTTTAGACTCAAATCTATCTTCCGATTCGTCTGATGCCTGTCTAGGAGTTTGACTTCCCGGAGGCGTGAAAGGTTTTGATGTTCCTGATGCTGCGCCTGGACTTTTCGTATTATTTCGCTGCTCAGCTTCCTTAACGGCAATTGGTCGACCATTAACGAGATAACCGTCTAATGCCCTAATTGCTGTATTCGCTTCTCCGGCGTCCGACATTTCAACAAAACCAAAACCTCGGGATTTTCCGGTTTCTCTATCTGTGGCAACACTTGCTTTAAGTACTTTTCCGTGTTGTTCAAACAATTGTCTTAGCTGGTCATTAGTAACGCCAAAGTCTAGTTTGGCAACAAAAATACTGGTCATAGAGAAAACAACAAACTAAAACTCTTCAAATTAAACATAATAAGTTCGAAATTAAAACAAATAATTTGCTTTGCACAATAAAAAGTATTTTATTTCATGCGAAATAATAATTCAAACTAGCTATTTATTCGGACGCGCTCAAAAATCGAGTTGTTTTCAGTTGATTATCAAAATTATGCTGGTAAATTATTCAGCAGGTCCATGTGGTAAAACTATTTTTTTAGTTTTGGTTGCAATCAACATTTTTCACGCTTACACGTGAGCGATTTCATCATTAGCCTATTGTGAAATAGTTAAACAGTGGTGTGATATAAAATTTTACGTTAATTTTGAATATGCGTTTGGTTAAAGAAATTTCCCACACTAGGTATTTAATTCAAGTACACGAATACAATTCCAAGTATTTATTGAAAATTACCTTAGATGCCTATGAACAGATTTTCAAGTTTGAAAAAGACGACCTTGTAGATATAGATTTATTGGATAAATTTCTAACAGACGAATTTTTCGCCAATTGCCTGGAGCGTTTTATTAGTATGCGAAATGATCGAATTAATTTTAAAAATTGATTAATATGAAAAATAGTCTAGTCATTATTTTATTGGGTTCTTTAATTATGGTTGCATGCAATTCTAAATCGGAAAAAGTAAAAAAAGCAGCAAAACCCACTGTGGTGTCAAGGGATTTAAATGGCCTGAAAATAGTATATTATTCAAATGATAGTATTAAGGTAAACTTTCTATTTTACAAGCAGCAAGACGCCATTGTCACCAAAAAACAAAAGATTTTCCAGGCAGAGTTACAACGACGTTCCACCGAGTTACAGCAATATATTCAGCGAAACTCCGAAAAAGAAAGGAGTGGCTTACTTTCGCAAAATGAGCTAGTCCAAATTCAGCAAAAGGCCCAACAGATGGAACAATCAGCTATGCAATACCAGCAAGTCGAAGGCGCAAAATTAGAGGAAGAGACCATGTTGAAATTGGAGGAGATAAGTAAAAAGATTGAGGCCCTTGGAAAAAAGTTTTGTGAACTAAATCAAATTGATGTGATGATGATTCATGGAGATGGCGGGCAATTGAATTACATAAATCCATCGATGGATGTCACCAAGGAATTCATTGATTTTTTAAATCAAAATCAAGAAACCATAGAAAATGATTTGAGGAAATAATGCAGGTAGCGCTTAAAAAAAAGTCTGAAAACATCGCTGAGTATATCCTGTACATGTATCACATTGAAGATGTAATAAGGAAATTCATGTTTAATATCCCCTTGTTAATGGAGCAATATGTTTCGGTTCAACTACCGGATGCTTCTTTTTTAGTTCAATATGAAAAATGGTATTCTTCCATTGCATACGAATTACAGCAAACAGGCAAAGAAAAGAAGGGGCATATCGGTGCGGTGGAAGAGCTGACTTCTGAATTAATCTTCTTGCACAATACTTTACTTTCAGTTGTCAAAGACAGTAAATACCTTACGCTTGTTGAAACATCAAAGGAATCTATGGATGAATTCAAGAAAAAGTCAGCGATGTCGGGTAACCACGACGTTGAAGTGCTTTTACACGCCATGAATATGAAGTTGCAATTAAAAGTGCGAAAAACAGAAATCACACAAGAAACAGAGGAGGCGCTAGACACTATGCGCATTCAATTGGCTTATTTAGCTAGAGAGTTTCACAAAATGAAATCTGGGGATTGGGTGATAAATCCCAATTAGTATCCTGCAATAGTATCAATACTTGATGAATAATGATTGTTCTTATTGATGGCAAAGTGAAGTACTTGTTTACCGTTTGTCAGTAAAATATGCTCTGATTGAATTATCTTTTGATAACTCGCAGCTTGCACCAAGGTATCGAGTCCGATGTTGACTTCCGTTTGTTTGCATTCCACTAAAAGTTTTGGTTTGAAGTCAGCATCGTAGGCAACGATATCCCATCTTTTTGTTAATCCGTTGTAATTAATAGACTTTTCTACCGAAAGTCTGGAAAGCGGATAATCCTTAAAATTAACTAAAAAATGGAGAACGTGTTGCCTAACCCATTCCTCGGGACTAAGCACCACTGTTTTTTTTCTTACCAGGCAATTAACGTAAAGTACCTCTTTTTTTTTAGTAAGAAGCAAGTCTGCCTTTGGGAAAATTAGTGGAGTAAGCTGTTGCATTACATACCATAAAGAAGCAAGTTGATATCTTTATAGTTCAAATCAAATACTTTTCCCAAAACTTCATTGGTAAGCACTCCACGGTAAATATATACGCCATTCCTAAATCCCTGATGACTTTTAATTAACTCCGCTGCACCGCCTTTATTTCCCATTTCTAGGATAAGTGGTGAAAAGATATTCGACAAGGCAAAAGATGCTGTTCTTGAAACTCTCGAAGCAATGTTTGGTACGCAATAGTGAATTATACCATGTTTTATAAAAATGGGATCATTGTGATTTGTTACTTGAGACGTTGCAAAGCAACCACCTTGATCGATACTGATATCCACTAAGACGGAACCTGTTTTCATTTGTTGTATCATTTCCTCCGAAACTACGCAGGGTGTTTTTCCAGATTCGGATCGTAAAGCACCGATAACTACGTCAGCTCTGCGAATTGCTTTAGCTAAAACTTTTGGTTGAATAATTGAGGTAAATACACGCGTTCCAATATCATTTTGTAACCTACGTAATCGCGTAAGTGAATTGTCAAATACCTTTACCGAGGCACCTAATCCAATTGCTGCCCTGGTGGCAAATTCGCCTACAGTACCGGCACCAATAACTACTACCTCAGTAGGTTGCACACCTGCGATTCCACCCAGCATTAATCCTTTTCCTGCCGAGAAAGAAGAAAGTAATTCTGCTGCAACTAAAATAGACGTTGTTCCTGCTATTTCTCCCATTGTTCTTACAATAGAAAATAGCCCTTCCTCATCTTTGATGTAATCCCATGCAACTGCTGTAATTTTCTTTTTCATTAATTTTTGAAGAATTGCTTTTGGTTGGGTAGCAATTTGCAGCGCCGAAATAAATAATTGATTGCCGCTCATTAAGTCAACTTCTTCTTCGGTGGGCGGAGCCACTTTGAAAATTATATCACAGGTATAAATTGAATTTTTGTCCGAGGCAATTTCGGCTCCTGCTTCACTGTATTCGTTATCTGAAAAGTTTGCATTTTCCCCCGCTTTCGATTCAATCAACACCCTGTGGCCATTAGAAACTAGAAGCGACACTGCCTCCGGCACCAAAGCAACGCGTCTTTCCTGAAAAGACGTTTCTTTTGGGATACCAATTTTCAAACTACCTCTTTTCCTTTCAATTTCAAGCATTTCCTCTTGCGGCAAAAATTTACCCTGCTGCATAAGCGTTTTTAGTACTTCGGGATCTGTAATCATCTTAAAAAGTTATCATTCGTTTATTTTGCTCTACTTCACGAATATACACCCAAATCGTGTCAATTGGAAGAAAGTTGACAATTTTTTCAGGCCATTCCACAAAGAAATAGGCATTTACTTCAAAAAGTTCTTCTAGGCCTATTTGAAATGCTTCTGTTTCGTTCTCAATTCTGTAAGCGTCTAAGTGGTAGCAATTTTCTTTCTCTGGTAGTAAATAGGATTGAATAATCGAGTAGGTGGGCGAACCTTGGGTATTTTCAACACCTAATTTTTTAAGTAAAGCTGTGATAATTGTTGTTTTTCCTGTTCCCATTTCTCCCGAAAAAGCAATGCAGGACGGACCAATTATTTTGGTAAAAAATAATTCGGCAAATGAATCGATTTCATCGATGTCATTGATTACATATTCGTTGGCTTGCTTAATTTTTTTCATTGAAAATAAATGGCACTATTGCATCATTTTCCCATTTTTTCATGCTTGCATTTTGGCCATCAAATTGAAGAAAAGTACAATGGTTGAGCCATTCACCCAAATTAAAATAAATAGCTCGATCGATGTTTAATTCAATGGGTAGATGCCGGTGTCCAAAAATAAAATAATCCACTTCTTGGGTTTTTAAAATTCCTTTGGCGTAATGGTGGAGCCATTCATTTTCTTTTCCTAGAAATTTTTCATCATTGTTTCCTGTTGATATGCGACTTCGTTTAGAAAAATATTTTGCGATTCCAATGCCAAAGTTTGGATGAATACGTGCAAATGCCCACTGGCATACTTTACTTCGAAAAAATTTCTTAATAATTTTATATTTCAGATCGCCAGGCCCAAGTCCATCGCCATGTCCGATAAAGAAAATCTTCTCATTAATCTTCCGAAGTAAAGGTTGCTTGTAAATTTTGGCGCCTATTTCTTTTTCTAGGTAGTCAAATAACCACATGTCATGGTTACCTATAAAAAAATGAAGTTTCACACCTGCGTCGTTTAGGTTTGCTAATTTCCCCAGTAAACGAACATATCCTTTTGGCACAACCTCTTTGTATTCAAACCAAAAATCGAAGACATCGCCTACAAAATAAATTTCTGCAGCGTCTTTTTCAATTTCATTTAACCAAGCAATTATTTTTTTTTCTCGGATGAGGCTACTTGTCCAATTGGGTGCCCCTAAATGAAAATCAGATGCAAAATAGATATTCGTTTTCTCCGTAGCCAATTTTTAATGGTTAAAAATTTTCCGCAGTTCATTTTCTAGTGCTTCCCCACGAAGGTTAGTATTAATAATTTTACCTTCCTGATCAATGAGCACTGTAAAAGGGACACTATTAACACCATACATTTTCCCTACTCGGCTATTCCAACCCCCTAAGTCACTCACGTGATTATCCCATGTCAGTTTATCTTGCTTTATAGCAGCATTCCATTTGTCTTTATCAGTGTCTAGTGATACACTCATCACAGTAAAACCATCATTTTTATATTTTTCATACGTCTTGACAACGTTTGGATTTTCTTTTCTGCAAGGGCCGCACCACGACGCCCAAAAATCAATTAGTACCACCTTACCCTTTAAATTCGCAAGACTATACGATGTTTTTCTATCTAAGCCCAATTCCTCAAATACAGGTGCCATTTTACCTGGATTTAAAAGTGATGCATCTTCGGCACTCTTTGCTTCCGAAATCTTTTTTTCTTTAACACCTTGTACATATTTTGCATACTCTTTAACCGTTGGACTATTGCCAAAAGCGTTAATAATTTGATTCATAATGGCTTCATAAGCTTCAAATTCATTCTCTATATTCATTCCAACTAAAGCAATAATTAAGGCCGGTGAATTTTGGTTCGAGGCGATGAATTCTTGTCGCTCATTTTGATATTGCAAAAATTCTTTGCTCATGTAATCGTTAATGGCTTTTGCTTGAGATGTGTCTCTCTTAATCGCTGTCATTGCGGAATCACTTTTGATATTCCATCGGTCCATTCGATTGGAAAATTTGTTCATCGCATCCGATTCATCCGAATTGACAATATTGCAAAATTGATTTATTTTTTTTCCATCTCCATAAACTTTGAGGTCGCTTTTATCGCGAAGAATAAGATTCACTTGACTTTTTCCAACACGTAAAACGTAATAATCCATGGAAGGAAGAACCCCTTTAATGGTGAAATTTCCTTTTTTATCAATAGGCACTGATAAATAATCTTTGTAATATTTCCCAAAAAAATGTGAAATTTTAACCGAGTCAAAGTCTGCGTTAAATATGCTCCCAGATACAGTTACATTTATTTTGTCTTGAGCAAATACTCCGCTGATAAGCGTTGCAATAAAAAATAATAGAAGTCCTTTTTTCATAGCTTAAAATTATAAAATACTTTTAATTTTTTTAATTAATACTTCTCCTCGTAAACCAACGCCACAAATTTTTCCTTCTTTAGTTACAAGTACGGTATGCGGAATAGAATTAAATCCGTAAGCTCTTGTCATTGGGGATTCCCATCCTTTTAAATCACTCACATGACTAGGCCAAATCAATCCATCTGTCGAAATCGCATTTTTCCAAGCTGTTTCATTATCATCTAACGACACCGATAAAATGGTAAACCCCCTGTCTTTGAAAGTTTTGTACAATTTTACTAAGTTGGGATTTTCTTTTCGACAAGGTCCACACCACGACGCCCAAAAGTCGATTAAAACCACATTGCCTTTTAGTGAGGAAAGCGATAACGGGTTACCATCGGGTGTTGTTAGGGTAAAGTCGGGGGCATTCATAGTCGCATTTTCAATGGATTTGAATTGTTCGTAACCTGCATTAATCTGTTCATATTGTGAGGCCACAGATTGGGACGCGGGAGAATCACCGTATTTTTTTTGATAGGCGGTACGTATCAGATTCAAATAATTAAGGTTGTCAGCATTCCATGTTTCAAAGCCAACGGTCGGGAATAATTCCATGACGAGTATAATATTGTATGGACTATCCGGTACTTTTGCTATTTGCTTTCTCGCGTAATCTTCGATCGGTTTTTTTGATTCGTTTAGTTTTAAACCAAACGCTTCTTCACTCAAGGTTTCTTGTTCCGCAGCTACTTCAGCCATTGTTAATTCAAACGCACTCCTCAGTTTGAGGTAATCATTCATCGTTGAAGCCCACGACGTACCGGAGGCGTTTATGTTGTTGGTAAATGACTCAAAAGAAGTGTTTATCTTTAGTCGATCGTTTATATTGAGTGCTAAAGGCACGCTATTTTTTTGGTCGTTTCCGATAGTGATAACATAATAGCCCAAGCCGGGAAGATTGCCATCGATAGAAAATGTGCCGTCACTATTTATGGTGCTGCTGGCTACAGCTACATTTCCGTTTTGGCTTGGTGCATTTACAGAAATAGTCAACCCGTTGGCATGGAGAACTTTACCTGAAATATTGAAATTATTTTCAAGTATTACATCTTTTTCATCTTCTCCACAAGCGCTCAAAACTAAAAATAAGGACAGCATTAAAATAATCAATTTTTTCATAAGGAATCGAGTTTAGTACGCAATAATCCGTTTGCTTTTTTGGGATCAGCTTTCCCAGCAGATACTTTCATTAATTGTCCCATAAAAAAACCAATAAGCTGCTTTTCACCATTCCTATATCGTTCAATTTCACTTGAATTTCCCTCAATAACTTGGTTAATGTAGTTGTCAATCACATCGGTATTGGCCTCCTGAAATACATTAAGTTCGGTTGCAATTTCTATTGGAGATCTAGCTGTTTTAAGTAATTCAGGGAAAATACGCTGTGTTGCAACAGAGGTAGATATTTTACCTTCCTCGATCAGCTGAATTAGCGCAGCTATTCGCTCTGGATGTATTGGAAAGTCGACTATTTCAATTCCATTTTCATTCAAGTGTGACTTAATTTCCCCCATCAACCAATTAGCTGCTGCTTTTGCATTCTTTGTGTAGCGCAATAGCTCTTCAAAATATAATGCGATCGATTTATTATCGGTTATATTCATAGCGTCATAGTCCGACAAACCAAGCTCGTTGGTGTATTTTAGATAGAGCGCTCTGGGCAAAGGTGGCATGTTCGAAGCCACTAAATCGATTTGTTGCTGTGTTATGAACAGTGGCGGTAGGTCAGGCTCCGGAAAATAACGGTAATCATTTGCTGCTTCTTTAGCTCGCATTGCGATAGTACTGCCTTTTGCCGCATCATAAGAACGTGTTTCTTGACGAATGGTTTTGTTATTTTCGATATCCTCAATTTGTCGAATGACTTCAAACTCGATTGCTTTTTGAACATTTCGAATAGAGTTCATATTTTTGACTTCAACTTTTGTACCAAAAGAGTTAGCACCTTTCAAATTTACGGAGATATTCGCATCACAGCGCAGCGAACCCTCTTCCATATTTCCGTCGCATATTTCCAAGTAGCGCACCAACTTTCGAATTTCTGAAACGTAATAGTAGGCTTCATTGGATGAACGTAGGTCAGGTTCAGATACTATTTCAAGTAGTGGAACACCGGCACGATTTAAGTCCACTAAAGTATCGTAAACATCAACATCATGAATGCTTTTCCCAGCATCTTCTTCCATGTGTATTCGGGTTATACCGATAATTTTTTCTTTTCCGGCATCGTCCTTTATAATGACCTGACCTCCCACACAAATGGGCGTTTTATCCTGTGTTATTTGATACCCTTTGGGTAGGTCAGGATAAAAATAATTTTTTCGTGCAAAGCACTGTGAACTAGAGATATTACTTTGGCAAGAGAGGCCAAGTCGAATAGCAAATTCAATTGTTTTTTTATTCATGACCGGCAGTGTTCCCGGATGACCAAGCGTTATTGGGCTCACATTCGTGTTTGGAACTGCCCCAAATTCATTACAATCATTGGAATACGCCTTTGATTGTGTTAGCATTTGAGCGTGCACCTCCAAGCCAATAACTACCTCGTATTTATCACGAATAGATTGATCCATGTTAGATGCGAGCTATTAATTCCTTCATGATGATAGTCATTTTCGGTTCTTGTTTACTGGCCACATTAATGACATCTTGCACACTTACTTTTTCAATCTTGCCGGGGACGCCAAGGTCGGTAATAATCGAAATGGCAAAACAAGGTATTTCCATGTGTCTTGCAACAATTACCTCGGGAACCGTTGACATACCTACAGCATCTGCTCCAATTATCCGCACATATTTGTATTCTGAAGGTGTTTCAAGTGTTGGACCAGTCATTCCTGCATAGCAACCTATTGCAACGCGAATGTTATTTTCTTTGGCAATTTCGACAGCTAATTCAATCATGTGCTCATCGTAAGCATCCGACATATCGGGAAATCGTGGGCCCATCTCATCGATATTTTTTCCAATTAACGGATTCCCAGGAAAAAGATTAATATGGTCGTTCATGATCATAATTTCTCCAATTTCAAAAGCTGGATTAACACCACCAGAAGCATTTGAAACAAAAAGTTTCTCTATGCCAAGTAATTTCATAACCCGCACTGGAAAAGTGACCTGTTGCAAGGTGTAACCCTCGTAATAATGAAATCTTCCTTGCATTGCCACGACGTGTTTACCTCCCAATTCGCCAAAAATTAATTTTCCCGAGTGACTTTCCACAGTTGATACTGGGAAATTTGGAATGTTTTCGTAGGGAATTTCATCTATGATATTGATTTCTTTTACCAAACCGCCAAGACCTGTCCCAAGAATAATACCTACTGTCGGGTTAACACTAGTTTGACTTTTAATATAAGCAACTGACTCCTTAAATTTTTCTAACATAATTTCTAATTAATTTATTAAATTCATTTTCATTTTCAATAATTAAAGACATTTCCTGAATGTACCATGGGTATAACTCTAATTCTTTTTCGTCAAATATGTTTTTCAAACGCATATAATCTTTGAATGTAGTGACTATAATTGCTTTTTGCTTAGCAAAGGTATCAAATTTTTTATGAATTGTAGCGAGGTCAAAAGGGTTAAAATCGTGGTGATCAGCGAAGTTTAAATGCGTGGTTTCGTAAGTTGTTTGAAGATGATTTAATAATGGTGTTGGATTTGCAATTCCACTAACGAGAAGTACATGCTCGATGTCAGATGTGATGATTTTACCAATAGCACGTATGGGGCTGTAGACAATTTTAGAAAAAAAGACAGGTTTTTTATATTTTAATAAATTAGAATAAATACTCTTTTTTTCATCATCGTTGAGTGTATCAGGACACTTTGTAATTACAATTATATCTGCTCGATTTGCGCCACTTCGCGCTTCTCTCAATCGACCAAAAGGGAGTAAATAATCTTCGTAAAACGGCGACGTATACGTGCTCAGAAGTATCGACAAGCCTGTTTTTACAGCTCGATGTTGAAAAGCGTCATCTAATAATAAAACGGATTTTTCATCGTCGAGGTTTAATTGCTTAATACCAGACCACCTTTTCTCTGCAATTGCTACTGTTATGTCTTGCTTGTGTTCAAGTTTATAGGCAAGCGGTTCGTCACCAACTTCTTGACTTGTATTGGATTCTTTAACGATTCGGAAACCTTTCGATTTTCTTCCGTAGCCTCTTGAGAGAACAATAACATGTTGTTCATCTTTTAAAAGTTGAATTAAATAATTCGTTATAGGTGATTTTCCCGTTCCCCCAACACTTAAATTTCCAATACATATAGAAGGTATAGAAGGCGTTTGTGATGATAGGATGTAGGTATCAAAAAGTTGATTTCGGATACCAACAACGACACCGTATAAAATAGCGAAAGGAAATAAAAGCCAACGAAGCAATAGCATAGTCAAAGTTAGCGCAATCTCCTTAAGATCTTATCATTTAATTAACTAAAATTAATTCGTGTGGTAGTCGGATAAGGCTTGTTCGTCGGCGTAATAATAGATTCTTACTTGTGCCGTATCGTTTAAAAAGTCAATTTTACCAACTTCAAATCGGTTAATTTGTAGTCCTGTTCTCTTCTCTATATCCTCCTTCATTGCCATGTATTGGTCGCTGTGTATTAAATCAATTCGGTCGTAATTTATTGTTTTTCTCGTCTCGTGTTTTATCAGCCAAATATATTCTAGCAAAAAAATCATTGCTATGATGGCTGCATTTATTAAGCCCATTTCCACTAAGTTAATTTGATAAAGGTCTTTGTTAAGCGCTGATGGGGTAGCTAATAGGGCGTTCACAACACTTAAACCAATTACCACAAATAAATAAGTCATTTCTTTTATTTCAATTGCATCTGTTCGGTAGCGAATTATACCGAAAATAGCAAACAAACCAAGTCCCATACCGGTATCAATATCGAGTCTCTTTAGCCCGAAACACAAGAAAAATGTGATGAACCCAATTAAGTAATACGTAAAAAGATAATCTTTTCTTTTTGTTTTAGTATAATAAAGAAAACGGATTACAATTGTTAACACTAAAGCATTTAGGCCAAATCGAACCAGAAGCGTATAAATATCTGAGTTATCCCATGTGAACAAGGTATCGAATGTATTTTTAATAACTGGGTTTGTTCCTTTTGCAAGGAATAAAAAATTAGCAAGCATGTTTTTCTATGTTTTGTAAATGTAAAAACTTTCTTTTGAAACGATTTATTTTAACTTGTTCTTGTTTGTAAAACGCCATGATACCCAAACAATATTTACTTAAGCGATAAGGACGAATTAGTCTATTTTTCATTGCGACATAAAAAGGGGACATTCGATCTAGTTTTTCTTGTTTTAATTCGGCGATGACTAGGTTATTGTATTCAAACGAGTCATTTTCTTTACTAAAAGCAAGGTTAAAATCGAAAGTGAGACGTTCATTTTTTGTTTTATTGACAAGTGTAATTCGCTTAAATGAATTGGCAATCGATGGGACTAATGACAAATTTGAAACGTTATTCTCATTTATAAATTTCAACATTTCATTGGATAAAGAAAGGGTCAACGAAGTTAGTTTCATTCTATTTTTGTCTGTTCTCCCTTTGAATTTATGTTTTACCTCTAGGTACTGAAGATTAGATTCGACATATTGTCTAATTCTTACTTTGAAACGGTTTGTTTTTCCATTGTGGTGGTCGTGGTAGAAGCTCAGTTTTTGGTCATCAAAATATTGACTAAAGTAGTTTAATGTCCTTCGTTCATTTATTTCGACTACATCATAACTATCGATGAGTTGGGGAAGTATTTCAAAAAGGAACGATGTTGTGAAAGCGAATTTGGTATCTATGCGATTCATTAATTTTACGCGGTCCATTTGTTCCAATGTGATCGGAGAAAAAAGTTTTATCACATTATTTAATTGTTCACTTAACATTAATTCAAAGTTGATATTACTATTTCTTATCCAAATTAATTGCTAAAATAATAAATTTTTTTAGTTTACACTTTTTATATTTGCCCCATGAAAAAGCGCATTTTACTGTTGGGTTCGGGCGAACTTGGAAAAGAATTTGTAATTTCCTGTCAACGCTTGGGGCAGTATGTCATGGCAGTCGATAGTTATCCTAATGCCCCGGCCATGCAAGTGGCGCACGAATTTGCGGTTATTGACATGTTGAATGGGGAGGAACTCGATCAATTGGTGGCTCGTTTTCATCCCGACATCATAGTTCCCGAAATCGAAGCTATCCGAACGGAGCGATTGTATGAATACGAAAGACAAGGAATTCATGTAGTTCCAAGTGCCAAAGCAGCTAATTTTACAATGAATAGAAAGGCAATTCGTGATTTAGCGGCAAAAGATTTGGGAATTAGTACCGCTAAATATCGTTATGCAAGCAGTTTGGAGGAATTAAAAGCGGGTGTTGCTTTTTGTGGCTTGCCGTGTGTAGTTAAACCGCTTATGTCTAGTTCGGGAAAGGGACAAAGTACCATTCGTTCGCTTGATGCTATTGAAAGTGCTTGGAACTATGCCATGGAAGGTTCTCGGGGTGACGTAAAGGAGGTAATTGTGGAGGCGTTTATTGATTTTGACTACGAGATAACACTATTAACACTTACTCAAAAAAATGGTAAAACGCTTTTTTGTCCACCAATTGGCCATCGTCAAGAACGAGGTGATTATCAGGAAAGTTGGCAACCGATGCCGATGCCCGCTAATTTTCTTGCTGAGGCACAAGAGATGGCTAGATCAGTCACCACAGCTCTAGGGGGAAATGGTATTTGGGGTGTTGAGTTTTTTATTACAAAAACGGGTGCTGTATTTTCTGAGTTGTCGCCTCGGCCGCACGATACGGGTATGGTTACCTTAGCACGCACGCAAAATTTTTCTGAGTTTGAATTGCATGCAAGAGCCATTTTGGGAATACCGGTTAATGAAATTATTTTGGAAAGAAATGGTGCGAGCGCAGTTATTTTAGCAACAGATAACAAGGAGGATATACCAATTATTTCTGGACTAGAAGACGCAGCCAAATACGCCAATTCAGATGTTCGTATATTTGGAAAACCTTCCACTCGAGTAAATAGGCGAATGGGTGTTTCCTTGGCCTATGGACAGCAAGCTGTTGAAGAGTTGGTTCAAAAGGCGAAAGAGGTTGCTAACACTATTAAAATTAATTAAATGAAATACTTATTTGGGATTGTCTTTACAATTGTATCTTATTGTTCTTGGTCGATAGAGCTCGTTTATTCATTACGTATGCCCAAACCTCAAAATCATTATTATGAGTTGGAGATGGATGTGACTCAACTAAACCAAAAATCATTGGTCTTGAAGTTGCCGGTTTGGGCACCTGGCTCTTATTTAGTGCGTGAATTTGCTAAAAACATTAATCTTGTCAAGGCATTTGACGAGAAGGGAAAAGAACTCTTGGTCAATAAACTAGCAAAAAATGCTTGGGAGATTAATACGTCTGGTTTAAAGTCATTGAAAATCAAATATGAAGTTTATGCCTTTGAATTATCGGTTAGAACTTCATTTTTAGATTTAACGCACGGATACGTTTCTGGATCTGGCGTTTTTATGTACGTTGACAATACCAAAAACACAAAAGGTGCTTTACGGGTCTATCCGTTCGAGAAATTCAAAAAAATAAGTACTGCTTTACCACTTGCCCCGCTTGAAAAACAGGGCAGCGGTTACCAAAGTTTTACATTTGATCATTATGATCATTTGGTAGATTGTCCAATCGAAATCGGTAATCAACAAGTATTTTTATTTAGCGCCGCAGGTGTAAAGCATACGGTGGCTATGTATGGTGAAGCCAATTTTAATGTGCCGCAATTACAAAAGGATATGGCTAAAATTATTGAGGCGGAAACAGCTGTTTTTGGTTTCAACCCCAACAAGGAGTACCTATTTATTATTCATAATGTGGTTGATGGTCAGGGAGGATTAGAACATTCCAATTCAACGACATTAAGTGTTAATCGTTGGACTTATTCCGGTGCGGAGTACCTTGGTTTTTTAAACTTGGTCGCTCATGAATATTTCCATTTATGGAATGTAAAACGAATCAGACCAATAGAGCTTGGGCCGTTTGATTACGACAATGAGGTGTATACATCATTATTGTGGGTCATGGAGGGTTTTACCTCTTATTATGATGAACTTATTATGCTAAGGACCGGTTATTATACACAAGCCGAATTCCTTACTAAAATGCAAAGTTTGATAAACTACGCGGAGGGTAGTGTAGGTTCACGGATTCAACCTGTCGCACACGCTAGTTTTGATGCTTGGATTAAAGCGTATCGACCTAACGAGAACAGCGCGAATACCACCATGTCCTATTATTCTAAGGGTTCCGTTCTTGCTGCAGTGTTTGATGCAATCATCATCAATAAATACAATGGTAAAAAATCCTTGGATGATTTTATGCAACACCTATATAAAACGTACCATGAAAAATTAAAACGCGGTTTTACGGAAGCAGAATTTAAGAATGAACTGGCTGCTTTTACTGGCGAAAATATGAATGATTTTTTTAGTCGGTATATTTACGGCACTGAGATTATTCCTTTCGATAATTATTTTTCAAAAATTGGTGTAACGGTAAAGCAAAATACATTAACCAAGCCCTCATTTGGTGCCACGGTGCAAAATGTTGGTGGTAAAGTAATTGTGAAAAGTATTCGTGCTACTTCGGCGGCTGAGAACGCTGGTTTGAGTGTAAATGATGAGGTGGTCGGCTGCAACGGTTTCCGTGTTGATCAAGCAATGTTTGATGCGATGATAAATGGTTTAGTCACTGACGATGAGGTGGAGGTTTTAGTGGCTCGCGACGAATTATTATTTTCCATCGACGTTAAAATAACAAACTATACCCGTCCCCAGTTTTTTGTAACCCCAAGTAATACGGTTGATGAACTGGCAAAATTTAATTATTGGTTGCGCTAATACTACGTGTTTATTCTTCCAACACTTGCAATTTAGCGAATCCCAACAACATTGTTTTACTGCCATGATTTGGAAAAAATATGATGGCTTTTTGATCGGTATCTGTATTTTCCAATTGAGTTACCCTCCCTTTACCAAAGCGATCATGGATAACATTCGTTCCAACTCTTATCTTTAGGTTTTCAATTTTATTGCTAGACGAATTGTTAGGTAGTTTGTCAATGGGTGTTAGGCTGGGGGACACTGTATTTAAGGGCTTGTTAAGTCCTCCTCTTAATTTTGTTTCAAACCCACCACCCATAAGTGATCTTCCTTGTCCTCGCATTGGCGTTTCAAATTCGAGGTGTTGTTCGTCAATTTCATCGATAAATCGACTTGGTTCACACATAATTTGTTGCCCCCAAATAAACCTGGAACTCGAATAAGAAAGCGTACAGGTTAGCATGGCTCGTGTTATTGAAACATAAAATAACCGTCGTTCTTCTTCCAATTCTTCGCGATTGTTAAGTGCCATCTGAGAAGGGAAAAGATTTTCCTCCAAGCCAACCACAAAAACATGAGGATATTCCAGTCCTTTGCTAGCATGAATCGTCATAAGTGACACATGATTTTTATCCTCTGGCTTTTCTTGATCTGTATCCGTTAGAAGCGCAACATCAACCATAAAATCGGCCAAGGTTTTTAGTTCGTCGTCATCTTCGCCCGACTTAACGAATTCTTGAATACCTGCAAGTAATTCATCCACGTTTTGAAGGCGTTCTACTTCTTCAATTCCTTTTATTTTATCGTCGCTTAGTTCTTTAAAAATACCGGTCGATTTGGTGATGTGTTCAGCCAATGAAAAGGCGTCTATTTTATTAATTTCAGCACCAAAACTGTTAATCATAGTGATAAATTCGTAGATGCGATTCTTTGTTGGCATGTTTATGTCGGCAGGGTAACTTTGAAAGTCATTAATCACTTCCCACATGCTCACCCCATGCTTGTTTGCGCTTATAATTATATTTTCAATACTTGTCTTTCCAATAGCTCTTTTAGGATAATTGATAACACGTTTTAGTGCCTCTTCATCCCTTGGATTTCCTGCTAGTCGGAAGTAGGCAAGAATATCTTTAATTTCCTTGCGTTGGTAAAAGGAAATGCCGCCATATATTTTGTAAGGAATATTTAGTTTTCGTAGCGACTCTTCAAAGGACCTGGATTGTTTGTTTGTTCGGTATAAAATGGCAAAATCATTAAAAGTAGGCGATGACGATTGTTTTAAATCGAATATTTTGTTGGATATTACCTTTCCCTCCTCATTGTCTGTTAACGTGCGAACAACGGCTATTTTTTTACCAATGGAATTGTCTGTCCAAACGTGTTTGGTTATTTGATCTTTATTTCTTTTGATAACGCTATTGGCCGCTTCTACGATGTGTTTGGAACTACGATAATTCTGTTCTAGTTTAAAAAGTTTGAAGTCCGGGTAATCTTTTCTGAAATTTAATATATTTTGAATATTTGCTCCACGAAATGAATAAATACTTTGTGCATCGTCTCCTACAACACAAATGTTTTCGTAAGCTGCAGCGAGTTTCTTAACAATTAGGTATTGCGCATAGTTCGTATCTTGGTATTCATCCACAAGTATGAAGCGAAATTTTTGCTGATAATAATGCAGTACATCCGGAAAATCGCGAAGTAATACATTTGTAAAGTATAGCAAATCATCAAAGTCCATGGCGCCTGCTCGTTGGCAACGGTTGGCGTATATTCGGTAAATAGTGGCCATTTCATTTCGTTTCGACTGCACATCTTCCTGTCTAATTTCAGCATTGTCTGCATAAGCCTCTGGGGAAATTAAATTATTTTTTGCTGTTGAAATTCTTCCTAAAACATGTCCAGGTTTGTAGGTTTTGTCATCTAGGTTGTTTTCTTTGATAATATCCTTGATTAAACTTTTACTATCTTGTGTATCGTATATTGCAAAATTGCTAGGAAATCCTATTCGATCTGCATTGTATCGTAAGATTTTTGAAAAGACCGAGTGAAATGTACCCATGGTGATGTTTTTCGCATCTGATCCACCGCATATCTTCCCGATGCGACCAGACATTTCCTTGGCTGCTTTGTTAGTAAATGTAAGTGAGAGTATATTAAAAGGATCAATATCATTTTCTATCATATGCGCGATTCGATAGGTAAGAACCCTTGTTTTTCCGGATCCTGCACCCGCAATTACCATGGTAGGACCAGATATATTTTCAACCGCAATGCGTTGACTTTCGTTTAATTCTTCGAGATAAGACATGATTGTTTTATTATTTCAAAAGTACAAATAATTTCTTTCCCATATTTGACGGAAGAAACTAGTTTTTAACAAAGCTAAATGCACCTTATATTTGCGCTATGGCACCCCTTAAATTATGGTTTAGTTTATTTGACTTATCTTTTAATTATAAAGGAAAGGAGCCTTCGTTTTATCCATCTACTTCGTTTTTATGGGCAGCTGATTTTGAAAAACACTACGATCTAATTTTGGAGGAGTTGACTCAATTTCTCGTCGCCGAAGCACCCAAACCTTACTTTAAGGGGGAAATGGTGAATAAAACGAATGCCTATCGAACGATTTCGCTTCGTTGGTGGGATTTGGAATTTAGAAAAAATCAAGGTGCTTTTCCAGTTACGAGCAGCCTGCTTTTGAAGTATCCTGAAATTACGACGCTTTCATTTAATTTTTTATCGCCAAATTCAGCAATTGCTCCTCATTGTGGGGATACCAATGCCATTTATAGATGTCATTTTGGATTAAAAATTCCTAATGCATCGTTGGGTAGTGGGCTTAGTGTTAATGGGGAACGAGTAGGCTGGGTGCAAGGTAAATGGTTGATTTTTATGGATGCGTTTTTGCATGAATCTGTCAATGATGCTGACGAGGAACGAATTATTATGTTGATGGATGTGCTTCGTCCCGAGTTTGTTTCAAAAAGAGAGTGGATTAATTCAGTTGTATTGACTTCTTTGTTTCTTCAAAAACGCGCCGTTCGATTCGCTAACATTTACCGGTGTCCTCAATGGCTAGTTAGTGGCGTGGCATTTTGTTTGCTTCCATTTTCATATTTAAGTAGAAAATTGGCTAATTTATTACGTTGGTATTGAGGGTTGCAACAAGATAAAATTGAACTTTATGTAAGCATAAATAGTGAAGTATTGAGCAGTTGTCAAAATAATCATTTATTAATTTGAAAATATCCGAAACTTATTTAGTGACCAATCGTTGAAACCCCGTTGCTTCAGGGTTAAAAGCTACACTAATAATTACCTAATTTAATATTTCACCTAAAAAAAGTACGTAAATGAGAACTCGCTACATTGACTTGATAGACCAAACGTTTGATTTTCCTCAAAATGAGTTTAATTTAAGCGAAGATCGTTTGTTTTTTCATGGAATTGACTTAATGCGCTTAATTAATGAGTACGGAACACCGTTAAAGTTTAATTACCTCCCCCAAATTTCAAATAACATACAACGTTCTAAAGGTTGGTTTCGCGAGGCAATTAATAACTTGGGGTACACCGGAAAATACCATTATTCTTATTGTACTAAAAGCAATCACTTTTCTTTTGTTCTCGATGAGGTAATGAAGAACGATGTTCACATTGAAACTTCATCTGCTTTCGACATTGATATAGTGTTCAAATTGATTGAGGAAGGTAAATTGGATAAAGGAAAGTTTGTTATTTGTAACGGTTACAAGCCTAAGTTGTATTTGGACAATATGATTAAGTTGATGAACTTGGATCACGTTCAAGTCATTCCTGTTGTAGATAATACCGATGAATTAAGTCAATTATTGTCGCGCACAGAAAGAGAAATTAGCATCGGTATTCGAATAGCTTCTGAAGAGGAGCCTAAGTTTGAATTTTACACTTCTAGATTGGGAATTCGATACCGCGAAATTGTTCCTTTTTACAAAGCTATTCTTCAGGAAAATCCGAGGGTAAAAGTTAAAATGCTTCACTTTTTTATAAATACGGGTATTAATGATACAGCCTATTATTGGAATGAATTGACGAAGTGTTTACGTATTTACAGCGATCTTAAAAAGTTATGTCCTGAGTTGGACTTATTAAATATTGGTGGCGGTTTTCCTATTAAAAAGTCGTTGGCATTTGATTTTGACTATGCTTATATGGTGCGTGAAATTTTGACTCAAGTAAAACGAGTATGCGCCGACAACGACATTCCTGAACCTAACATCGTAACAGAGTTTGGGTCATTTACTGTAGGGGAGAGCGGTGGAGCTATTTTCAATATTCTCCATCAAAAACAACAGAACGACCGGGAGAAATGGAACATGATTGATTCTTCTTTTATGACAAATCTTCCGGATACTTGGGCAATTAACCAACGGTTTATTTTATTGCCAATTAATAGATGGAATGATGATTATGAGCGTGTACTTTTGGGTGGTTTAACTTGCGATAGCGATGATTACTACAATTCAGAGCAACATTCTAACGCAATTTACTTACCAAAGTTTGACAAAAACAAGGAATTATTTATTGGGTTTTTTAATACTGGCGCTTACCAAGAAACGATAGGTGGATTTGGTGGATTAAAACATTGTTTAATTCCTGAACCGAAGCATATTTTAATAAACCGCGACGAAAATGGTAAAATTCAGACAAGCATGTTTAGTCAAGAACAAACTGCACAAGATTATTTACAAATTCTCGGATACAATACAAGTAAATAAAGTTACTTAAGTATTAATTATTGTACATTTGCACTCCAAAAAAAAGAAACATGTTAGTTAATCGAATTATTTTAAAGTCAAATACAAAATTCTCAAATTACATAGCCTCTTGGTCCACAGCAAATTGCAATGATCTAATGCAATTAACAGATCGAAATTTAGTCGTTTCCACAATTGATGCTTTTTTAATTATAAATCAAAACCAAGTGCTCAATCAAGAAACCCAAGAATTGCGTAATCAATTTGATACACTTCAGAAACCGATTTTACATATCGATATCAATGGGACATTATCAGTTGCAAAGTCTAATTTGGCCTTGTGGATTGATCGTAACAAGTGTAGCTCAATAATGATCATGGGGTCTGACGATTTGATAAACAACATTAATTTGGAGCGTTTTTTAGAAAGTATAAATAGCTAATCGCGTAATTTTACACCCAGCTTTTTCTCCAGGTTTTTTCTGATATTATTCATACAAAAGTCAATTGCAACATCAGTTAATGTATTTTCATTGTCTTGAAATTGAAAAGATATAGCATACGACTTCTTACCTTTTTCAATTTTATCGCCTTCGTAGACATCAAATAAATTGACTTGCTTTAATAAAACTTTTTCAGTTTGAAGTGCAATGCGTTCGATCTCTAGGTAGTTTGTGGCAGTGTCGAGTAGCAAGGAAAAATCTCTTCTCACCTCGAACGTTTTCGGTAATGGCTTAAAAATTACTTTTCTTTTTTCTGCCATTTCTACAAGTTTGTCCCATTGAATAATGGCTATAAAAACGTCATTTCTCAAGCTAAATTTATTTTTAAACGATTGCTTAATCGATCCTATTTCTATTACTTTCTCCTTATTTATCTCATATTGCATTCCATGTGAAAAGTAAGCATGTGCTGATAGTTCGGATTCTTCCATTGTAAATTCTCCCAAACGATTTAATAGCGAAATAAGGTGACCTTTTAAGGTGTAAAAAGAGTTCTCTAATGAATTATTATTCCAGCCCTCTATTTCTTTTTTACCAGTTAAACAAAGCGCTAATTGATTGGATTGAATATACTTGTCACCATTTTGAGAATAGCATGCACCGAATTCAAATAATTTCAAATTACTTTGTTGTCTATTTTGGTTGTATTCAATTGTTTCTAATAAACCAAATGTAAGCGTTTGTCTCATCTGACTTAATTCGCTACTCAAGGGATTTAAAATTTTTACGGGTTGACTGCTTTCCTTCTCTAGTTCACTGTAAGCTGCTTTTGTCAGGGAGTTTGTCATAATCTCAGAAAATCCTTTTGCCACGAGAAAATCACTTGCTTGTTTTCCCAAGTGCTGTTTTGTTTTTAATATAGAAGGGGTAAAGGCAAAATGAAATTTTTCGGGAATGGGAACTGAATTAAATCCATAAATTCTTAAAATTTCTTCTGTTACATCGATTGGTCGCGTTACATCGGTTCTGTAATTTGGGGCACTTATCAGCCAGTTTTCGGCTTTCTTTTCGATGATTTTAAAGTCGAGATCGATGAGTATTGACTCAACATCGGAAGGTTTCAAATCACATCCTATGGTGCTGTTGATTTGAAGTAAATTAATTGTAAGGGTTTTAATTGGAATGGCTGCGCAACTCAGTTCATTTGGTCCTTGTGTGATGCGACCTCCTGCGACCTCAATCAGTAAATCAATGGTTCTATTAAGTGCAAACAAAGTGAGGTCGGGGTCAACTCCTCGTTCAAATCTAAAACTTGCGTCTGTACTTAGGTTGTGAAGTTTGGCTGATTTACGAATAGAAATCGAATCAAATAATGCTGATTCTAAGAAAATGGTTTTTGTTGAGTTGTTTACGGCTGCTTTTTGTCCACCTAGAATACCAGCTAAACAGAGTACCTCCTTATCATCAGCAATAACAAGTTCGTTTCCCTTAAGCTTTCTAGTCACTCCGTCTAGCGTGGTTAGTAACTCATTTTCTGCTGATTTTCTTACGTGAATTCCACCAAATATGGCTTTCGCATCGAAAGCATGCAAAGGGGTACCTAATTCGTGCATAACGAAGTTGGTAA
>Ga0247837_1003651_pt1 | contig 26459 bp, 22 predicted proteins | sample LaCtaG_2_FD_187115 | JGI IMG/M metagenome (GOLD analysis project Ga0247837, IMG submission 187115) | Freshwater microbial communities from meromictic Lake La Cruz, Castile-La Mancha, Spain - LaCruzMarch2015_14.5m | ecosystem: Environmental > Aquatic > Freshwater > Lake | place: Spain: Castile-La...
TGAGCGACACCGACACTACATCGAGACCAAGGTGAACCCTATACTGGAAGACCTGGTGAAGGATGTGGCGCGCAGCGACCCTGCGGATATACCGGCGTTTATAGTGCGCTGGCTTAGGCACAAGGCGATGTGTTTGCCTTTGGAGGAGATTTAGTGTCTGGAGATACGGCGGAGAGACTAGACCTAGGACGGCGTACCTGGAGTAGTATTGGCAAAATGGCCTTTCCAAAATCGGAGTTCACACCCTGCACAAGCGATACTCTGATACTCCTCCCCTGCCAACAGCCAGACTTTTGTGTTGAGGTCTATGAGTTTCTACAGAGGCATATCGGTACTTGAACATAGCCCTTGGCTTGGAGGGAGTTCATGGGCCGACTACAGCTTGCGTCTACGGGAGACAGCTGCATATATTTGCCCCCAATATCACCTTGGCTTATCGTTTACAGGATAGTCTTATGAGTATAAACCCGCCACAAGTCGATAGCCTGCAGCCTCATCGTAGAGCGACCATCCCCTCTCTTGACCTTCCGCACGCGTACACTGCGTGCACTGGATGCCCATGTGTCATAGGATCAAGTGTTTATTAGACCTGCTACTGCTCATCTACACTCTTGGCTGCGCCTCTAACCGACCACTCCTTGACCCTGCATCAGCACCCTACTAGTTAGATTTATTAGTACGCAGCTTTATCGCGTCTGCCGGAGACGGGGGTGAACAGGGTTCAATGATGCTCGGCAAGCATACTGCGTGCAGCGGAGTTCCAGGGGCGCCGAACAATTGTGATAATTGCCTTTCTTCACGAACGGACCGAAGTTGTAGCTACCTGTTTTCCAGATATGCCAAAGCGGTAAAATTCGCACTTCCGAGTGGCACAACACCGGAACTGGTCACAGAAGTCACTACCAAGTCACAAACTGATTGCCCTCGGGTGCAGTGTCAGTCCACTGCCAGGACGTGTGAACGCTCTGGGGAGTGGCTAGATTGATCTGAAAAGTGACGACTTACTGCAGTGAGTGCGGGTTGGAGGCTTTGTCTCGGTCTAAGTAATCGAAGGAGTGGCAGAAGCAATAGTTCACATCAAGTAGTGGGGGTGAGGAAGGTGTCATATCTCCAAAGACTTTCCGTGAGGAGGAACTTGAAGGACAGGATGTTCTCCCTGATTGACAACTGTTCCTGAAGAAGAAGCGCCCTGGACTGAGATCTAAAAGTCCCATATGCACAGATCTGAGTTGAGATCCGCGTCCACCTGCTGCGCCTCTAAACTATAGGAAAGGACCGTAGGGGAGTAGCAAGCGTAGTTAGACCTGCTCTAGAACTTGCGTAGTCTTGTCCTCCCACATACACATACGAGACACCACCCATTCGCACCATTTGCTCAATGACAATCATCGAATCTGAGGAAGGAGGAAGTGAAAAGCTAACGAGAAACGTTACTTCCCGAAGGTATGGTATTATCGATAAAATTCTATATGGCAGCATTCTCCACTTGCAAATAATCCCAGTAAAATGTATGTCGATCCTATCACTGGCAGGACTTTGTCTGGGAATTCCCACTCTATCTCCGCATCAAGCCCAAATTCTTCGACATCTTTCTTAACAGACAGCCCTAAGGATATTTGGTCTTTTAGCTGAAGAGGTGTGGCTGCTTTTGATGGTTCTTAGCATTCAGTGAGTCACGAGGGCACATTTGGAAGATTAGAATCCCGCCGCTAGACATCCTTGTTGGCACGAGAATAACCTCGGCCTCTTCCATCGTCCTTCACAGTTCCTTCATTAGACACTACAGGTCAGTCGCCATCTTCCGGCACGTTACTCTAGGTCTGTGAGATATTATTTTTAAACTTCTTCGAAATGCTTTGATAGTTATATAAGGAATTGAAGTATTTATTAGATTCGCAAATAAACGATAGGTTGCTTTTTTGAAAGGTTTACCACTCTGCTAATAGAGATATTGAGCAAACTTGTAGAAATGATATATTTGCCTTTCTAAAGAACTGTCAATAGTGTTCATATAGGTAGTGTTTTCCTAAATAACTTCTTTTTGGACTAATCGAGAGTTGCTGTCATGATTGAGTAGTCGATGCTAACTGGGAAAACTGCTAAAAATGCAGAAAGTTGAGTTTATATACAGCACGAAAACGGACGACTCCAGACTTACGTCGCTTCTAATTAGGTAAAATAAACAGAATTTCAGTCTCCATCAGTGCTTTGGCCTGCTTTCTAACGAAAACTTTGCTTTACTGTCCTAGCTAGTCCAAACTGAGCCTGAAAACAGAGAAATAACAGCCAATTTGATCAGGTAAGCAGACAATAGCTGAAGAAGTCTTCTGTACTAGCCAAACGAGCCAAGAGCTGCTCAAACTTTGATCTGTAGGAAGGAAGAAATAGGAGTACTGCGGAAACAGGTGGGAAACTCGAGTAAACGGCTTTGAGATTGAGTGGCTCTTATAGTGCTGTGGTCAGTGAACATGAGAGTGCCTTAAGTCGCTAAAAAACTGGCCGGGGCAGAGTGAGTGCTTCACAGGGCAAATAAAGTAAGAAAGGTCGGTGTTAGGGTAATCAATTTGTATATATGAAACCTTACTAGATCCATCCAATAAGTCCCTTCCCCACCAGTCCTAGTGCCATAGTAATGAGCGCTGAGCGACACCGACACTACATCGAGACCAAGGTGAACCCTATACTGGAAGACCTGGTGAAGGATGTGGCGCGCAGCGACCCTGCGGATATACCGGCGTTTATAGTGCGCTGGCTTAGGCACAAGTTCCACCTCTCTGGACTGTCTGCGTCGGAGCAGGAGGAACTCAGGCAATTGAGGCAACAGAAGGCGAAGCATAGGAATATCAGCACTGTCTCCGGCTCCGAAGACTCTCAAGACGACGACGAAGACATGATCGACGAACTGCCCATCACCATCGACCTACAGGCTCAAAAGCCCCGCACTTCAGTATCAGCCGAGGCCTATGGACACTACAACCGCAAGGAAAGCTTCCAACCTCGAGTTCTCCCCAAGACTCAGAGCCAAATAGAACGCATTACTGACCGTCTAAACCACGCCTTTATGTTCGCAGCACTTGATTCCTCTGAGAGAGACATCGTGATACTGGCAATGGAGGAGCGAAGCTTCAGCCCAGGCGACACAATCATCACTCAGGGCGAAGAAGGCAAGGAGCTATTCGTAGTGGACAGTGGCAAGCTAGAGTGCTTTAAGCAGCTTTCAAACAGTCCTCAGCCAAAGCTCGTAAAGACGTATGGACCGGGAGACGCCTTTGGAGAGCTAGCGCTGCTCTACAACTCTCCTAGAGCCGCTACCATAAAGGCCATTTCCGCCTGCGTGCTTTGGGTCCTGGACCGGAACTGCTTCAACCACATAGTCAAGGAAAGCGCTACCAACAAGCGAGAAAGGTACGAGTCTTTCCTCAGTCACATTGAGTTACTGGAAAATATCGACCCTTATGAGCGGTCGCAGATAGCGGATGCACTGCGGTCGGTATCCTTTGCGCAAGGAGAGTATGTGATTAAGGAGGGGGAGTGGGGGGAGGTGTTTTATGTGGTGGAGCAGGGACAGGCGGTGGCTACGAAGACGCTCACTCCGGGTCAGGCGCCGGTGGAGGTGAAGCAGTATAGGGAGGGAGAGTATTTCGGCGAGTTAGCACTGCTGAAGGGCGAGCCCAGGGCTGCCAACATCATCGCCAAGTCCGCACTGAAGTGCGTGACTTTGGACCGGCTGTCCTTCAAGCGCATGCTCGGGCCTTTGGAAGGCATTTTGCGCAGAAACGCTGCGAAATACAGCGGTATTCTGGCGGCCTAGACGCTATTTTAAGCTAGGTCTGCGCATCTCCTTCCGTTTTATGCGGAAGTTAGGCTTAGCTGCATTGAAAAGTCTTAATATCCTCGACTTTTTTTCATAGGAGTTCGCTCAAATCCCGATCACTCCAGGAAGTGCGTTTGCTGCCTACCAGGTCCCGCCTGCTGTATAATAGTCCTTTCCTATTATTACATTGAATAGCCCAAAAGCGCATATTTTGCTTCTGCATCTATTAAGAACTGACGGAAATGCCACTGAGTCAAGCCTGTCATCACAGTCCATTTCTCACTAACTCCTATTTTCCTCTATATTTCCATATCTCGAATTGAGCTGTTAACATTTCGACTTTGTCCCTTCAGGCTTTTCACAGACATTCCGATGCTGCCCACTCCTACAAGCCTAGTAGAATTACAGCAGTAAAGGGACAGGAAGGCGCGATATATCCTCATTTCCGCATATTTACCCGACTTCAATCTCTCTGAATTTCACTACCTACAGCTCTCAGCCGCTTTCCACGGAAATGCAATGGCATCCCCCACCCGACGAGTAGCCATTGTCTACCCTGACTCTGTTGATGCTACGGAGCAACACGCTATACGCACTCCTGGTATCGAGGGCAGTGAAGGCTCCAGTCCCCAGCGGTCCCGCAACAGCTCTATCCTCCATAACAACGACAGTCTGCTCAGCCACCTCTACAGCAACGAGATCAAAGAACAGGCGGACTGCCAAGAAAGACTACAGAGAGTCCTGAACTCTTGCCTCTATAAAGGCTTTTCAGCGCTTTGCGCGGCTTTCTCGATATTTGGGGACGACGTGAGATCAGCGGGGACTGAGAAAAGCGCAGATTTGGCGTTTGATTGCGTGTTTTTGATGATATTTGGGTTTTTTATGCTAGATGTGGTGCTGCAGGTTGCGGCGAAAGGCAGCTATCGCTGGTCCTTTGCGTTCTGGATGGACGCAGTGGCGACCCTTACAGTCCTCACAGACGTTAGTTGGGTCTATTACGGTCTGGTCAAGTCTGCTTCAGGGATGCCAAGCGGCCGTATCGTCAAAAACGTCGGTAGTGCATCTCGCGTAGCCTCCAAATCCTCCCAACTAATCCAAATAATCCGGCTCATCCGTCTTATCCGCATCATGAAGATGTACAACAACTCCCGGCGTCTCCTGATGATGGACTCCCCGCAGCAGTACCGAGAAAGCAGACTCGAGACCAACCGTATGACTTTCCAGCGGAAAATCCAAATAATGCAGAACGGAAGCGACTTGAAGAAGGCGAATGAACACATGAACCCCAAGCAAAGCACTAGCACACCTGCAGACCGCGGCCTATACACCCACAACACCTTCGCAAGGCTATATCAAGCGAAACGGGTCAAATCCATCAAGGTGGAAAAGCCGGAAATCGAACTACCGAACGAAAGCAAAATCAGCAAAGTGATAACGGACTTGACTATCAAGCAGGTGTTTGGGATAGTCTTTGTAGCGGCCATTGCCTTTCCTTTGCTGGATATTGGCGTCTACTCAGTCCAACCTCGGTCCTATACCTATGGATTGCAGCTGTTGGAAGACTTTCGCGACTCTGCCTCTTTCCCGGCTTTGTGGGATTTGTACATTGAGAAGCATTTGGATAATGGGGAGTTAGCGGAGGTTATTAGCCTCACTGATACAGTCAACAATGTTACCTGGTCGTCCTCCAAGTCTGCATCCGACCTCCGAGAAACCGACATCATGTCCCTCTACTCCGATTCCTTCGAAGCCGTGTTCAGCACCCAAGCTGAAACCCGGGTTCTCTCCATCCTCGACATGGGCCTAATCCTGCTAATGTGCCTGTTGATGCTAGTGTCCGCCATCAAGGTAATCCACGACTATTCCACCACTATAATCTTCGGCCTGGAGCGAATGATCGCATTCGTTAAGAAGATTTCCAGAGATCCAATGCTGTTGCTTAGTCCTGAGCATCGCATGGTGCCGCCGGCTATTAGCAGGTGTTGCTGGATACAGGAGCGGCCGGAGTATGGGAAGTATGAAATAAACCTGCTGGAGCAGGCGATTGAGAAGATTGGAGTGATGCTGGCGCTGGGGTTCGGCACTGCTGGGTGTGAAATCATCACGCAGAATATCAAGGCTAGTGGTCGTCTCAATCCTATAATTCCCGGCAAATTGGTCCTCGCGACTTTCGGCTTTTTCTCCATTATGAATTTCGACAAACTGGCCGCCTTACTGCAAGAAGACCTGCTGCTCTACGTCAACAAAATCTCCAAGCTACTACACTGCGTATGCGAAAAGTACCAAGGCGCAGTCAACCGCAACCTAGGCGAAAGCTTCCTAGTCGTGTGGAAATTCCAAACTGATGACGGAGTTATAACAAGAAAGCGACTAAGTGTGAATACTTACTCTCAGTCTGTGAGACAACGGTCTGCCTTTGCACTGATAAGTGCGGTGAAGACGCTTTGTAAGTTGGTGCGGTCGGCGGAGATGCTGGAGTACCAGCAAGATGCGAGGATTGCGAACATTCTGCCTTTCTTTACGAATAAGCTGACTGTGGGCTTGCATGTCGGTTGGGGCTTTGAAGGCCCTGTGGGTTCCAACTTCAAAATCGACGCGACCTACATATCTCCCGATGTGAACACCGCAGCCCGACTCGAGACAGCTTCCAAGCAGTACGGAGTCAACATACTAGCCAGCGAAAGCCTATATATGAGGCTAGATGATGAAATCCAGAAGTACCTAAGACACGTGGACACTGTCGTCTTGAAGGGGTCTGAAAGTGTTATGAGAGTGTATGCGTTTGACTTGCATTTCGCGGGCTTGGGAGTTTCCAAACATGTGGCTTCGAAGCAGCAAATCGATGCGAAGAGACTGAAAGTGAAGGAAGCTTTTGAGTTTAATTACTTTCAGGTGCATCTCTTATTCACTCAGTCGCAAAAAATCGCAAAAATGAGGGAAATGTATGACGACTTCTTCCTGGAGTTCTACCGCAGAGCCCTAGAAAGCTACCTCGACGGCCGCTGGACCGAAGCCGCAGAGATCCTGCGAACCAGGTGCCTCCGGCAGATCCCCATGGACGGCCCCAGCAGGAACCTAATGGCCTACATGGAAGCGCAAGGCTTCAAATGTCCAGACAACTGGGGAGGTGCGAGAGTGCTGGGAGTGAAGTAGTGTGTTAATGTTAGTTAACTAGGGACTTGATTTCCGCCATTCTTTTGTTATTTTCGAAGGCGAATTGCTTTTTGGGTTTGCCACTTTGGGTGAGCCAGCCGACTCCATGCATTCTATTATTCTCGAAATCGCCTTCGTACTCATTCCCACTCCACCTAAGCACCCCTTTCCCGTGCTTTTTATCCTTCACAAACTCACCCTCGTAGTCCTTTCCATCAGTCAATAGACGGCCGTTTCCGTGCATCGACCCTTCGAACCAGTCTCCATCGTACCACTTCCCTTCGTTCCACACGTACTTCCCCTTGCCGTGGATTTTGTTGTCCTTGAACTCGCCTGTGTACACCTCTCCTGCTGGCCACTTGAACAGTCCGGAGCCGCTCTTCATGTCCTGCTCGAAGTGGCCTGAATAGATAGACCCGTCTGTCATGGTCTCGACTCCGTAGCCGTGCTTTAGGTCCATTCTCCACTCCCCCTCATAGGACAGTTCCCCTGCCGCGTCCTCAAATCTGCCCTTCCCTTCCTTCATCCCATGGACGTACTGGCCTTCGTACATGTCCCCATTCGGGAAGATAGTCCTGCCCTTCTGATGCAGGCCCCAGCTCCAGTACCCCTCCATCAGAGCGCCGTTGCTCAGGTAGCAAAGGCCTTTGCCGTACCTGCGGCCATTCTTCCACTGGCCGATATACACACTCTCATCAGTCATTAGTACTGGTCCCTTGGCTTCACCGAAGACTATGTTCAAATCGAAGGAGAAGGGCGGCAGTCGGGAGCGCTTTATCACTGCTTCGGGAGTCAGAGGGGGGATTTGGTCCAGGGAAACAGGTCTCCGAGGCTCCACTGCTTCGGCTTCCTCCATCTCTTCCAGCTCTATGAGCTGACTTAGCTTCTCTCTCTGCTGCTTCCGGGTGGTATAGGCTCTGACCGTACTTTGCAGGGACAAGATCTCTGCAAGGGTCTGTTGCTCCGTGTCTAGCTGGGGTGTGGCAGTTGGGGCTGGAAGGACCACTGTAGGGAGGGTTTCTTGGGAGGTGCCTGGCTTTTTGTCCACTGTCACTTCGTGGGTTTCGTCTTTGGACAGGCAATTGCAGTTGTTTCCCATTATTACGGCTGGAGCACTGCTTTGCACGCTGTTTCTTAGGCATTTCCCAGTTTCCCATGATTTAACCTATTCTTTTTCTCAGATTAGCGGCAATTTCACGCGATTTTGCCTCTATTTCTGCCAAAATTCCTACTTCAATCCAGCTTTTTCCATCTCACACTCAATTTCTCATACATTACATTGCCTTTTTACTAAGTTTCCAGGGTCAAACCCTGCTATGGCTGCAGAGGAGACCTAGGACCTAAGTTTAATTGGAGCGACATTAGTGTGGGTTCATAATAATTTGTTTGAATGCTGTATCTGATCAGGCACGCTCAGAGCGAAATGAACCTTGCGGCCTCCGATTGGATAAGAGACCATCCAGGAGACCTTTCAGTCCACTGGGATCTGCGCTTGGTGGACGCCGACCTGACCAACCTCGGCGCATCTCAAGTGTCAGATAACCGACCACTCGCCCAGTCCCTGTCCCTCACCAAAGTCTACGTCTCCCCCCTGCGCAGGGCCCTAAAGACCTGCCACGGACTGTTCAACGGCCACCCAGACAGTCCAGAAGTACTCGTAGAGCCGCTAATGACGGAAATAATCTCCGACTGTGGAGACCTTTCGAGAGGGAATTTCGCTTGGTACCGAGACTTTAGTCACTACGATTGGTCTGCTCTGGACTCACTCAACTCAAATTATTGGATGTTCGACATCTTATCCACTCCGCATATGTCTGAAGTCGAGGTGCATTCAAAAAGCAGAGATGATGTGCATGAAATCGCAGGGGAAGTGATGCGACGCATAACGCCAGAGGTGTTTGAAGGGGAGAAGTGGGCGAGGGCAAGGGTGGAAGCCATGAGAGATTTGGTACTCAGTGACTTGGAACAGGGAGAGGAAGTGGCTTTGGTGGGACATTCGGACTTCTTCAAGCTCTTCGCCAAGCTATTCGATCCCTCGCACGTACTGATGCTGCAGAACTGCCAAATCCTGCCCTTCCCAGTCACCCTCCTGGACCAGTCTCCCCACCTCTAGCCCTAACCCTTGTAAGGCAGTTCTTGCCATTCCCGCCTTTCTCCCGCGAGCTTGATTAGACCTTTATATAATGGCGGGTTGTCCTCACTGCCTTAGTTTCTATCTGCACCGTCCTCCTGACGGTATCACTCTCAGAGAGTTAGAAGACGCAAGTCTCAAGCGAATGCAGCTCCTCCGCACCTTAGAACTGGCCCTGGAAGACAAAGGTACCGAAGCTGACTTCAAAATGAAGGAAGCCGACGCAGATGCCGGGCTCTTCTACGCGCCCTCAGAAATCGTCATAGGAGATGAACGGACTCGAGGGGAAGAACGAGTGCACATGAAGGACGAAGCCTCTCACTACCTGGTAAAACTGGCCTGCTGCTTCACGTCTGAGATGGGCAAGTGGTTCGTGAGACTTGAAACCCACCTCTTGATGAGGAGGCTCGGGGAATACCTGAAGAGTCCTGAGTCCATCAACAACTTCCTGAGGACTACTCTGGGTCTTTACTACACTGAAATCTCCTCAGAAAACAGACGTTTCTACAAGGTTCCTTTAGCGCAATGCACGCATCTCCTGCTACCGCACGATTTACACCCTGTAAAAGGCTTCGTGAATGTTCCAATCCACCTGATCCCCAAGCTTGTAGGCAAGATGTTCGAAGAGTTGCTGGAATACAGCGTGGAAAACGTGCAAGGGAACCTCCCTCTCCTAGAAGAAGACGACCGTCTCGCCACTCTCGTCCGCAAGCTGCGCAACCCTGGCTCCGCCCCCACCTCCAGACCCACCGAAACCAAGTCCAAACTCTCCCTGGAGCAGGTGGAGTCCGCCTCCCGTCACTTCCCGCCCTGCATGAAAGTGCTGTACCAGCACTTGAGAAAGGACCACCATCTCAAGCACTACGGAAGACTGCAATTCACACTCTTTCTCAAGACTGTCGGAATGCCGTTTGAAGACGCTATTAAATTCTGGAAAGGCGAATTTTGCCAGAAAATCACCCCTGACAAGTTCCACAAGGACTACGAGTACAACATCCGCCACAGCTACGGGAAGGTGGGGAAAATGGTGGACTACACTTCGCAGGGCTGCTCCAAACTCGTGCACATGCCGCAGCCCTCTGCACAGGAACACCACGGCTGTCCTTTTCGACATATGGGGCAGGACGACCTTGCGAAGGTGCTTTTGTCCTATGGGTTGAATCCTTTGGAGTTGGGGCCGATACTGGAAAAGGCGGGGCTGCATCAACAGGTGGCCTGTATTAGACTGTTCAAGACTGTGCATAGGCTGACTGGAGATGCAGGGAGTGAACATGTGGGGCACTACCCTGCTGCTTTCTATGAAGCGTCGAAAAGGGTGGAAATGCAGTAGAATTAAACTAGAGTTCACAGCTTATTTCCGTTTGGCGAGCCGCTGGATGCCTTTTTCGAGCTGTAATTTGTCGCGTTGGATTTGGAGCTGGGTCCAGTTTAGGCCTGTTGGCTTCCTGCCCACCTTCGCCTTCTCCCAGGCCATATGTGCCTTCGCCACCTCTTCCCTATACCTCTCCGGGTCCGAAGCCCGGCTAACAAGCTGCTCCATTTCCACTCTGGACAAGAAATGCGCATCCAGCAGCTTCCGATAATCCTGCAGCAGTGCACTTTTCAAGTCCAAAACCTGCCCTATGCACCCAGACAGGAACATTTTCTCCCTAATAAGTCGGGACCAAGTCGACTCCGGGTCTTGGGTTTCCCGCTTTTCCGGACCGTTCCTCACTTTTAGTGAGGATTTCGACCTTTGGAGTGCTGTTTCTGGGTCGTCTTCGCGGGCGGGGAACCTTGCAGTGGCCGCGCCTTCCTCCTTTTCCCTGGAGTTCTCATCAGATTCATGAGGGGAGTAGCTAGGAAGCGAAATTTCCGCCATTTGGTCTTCCGGAGCGACCTCGTCTTGACTATTGTTCGGGAAATAGGGACTGAAAAAAGGGTCCTGGTCCCCGAAACTGAGTCTCGGCAGGTCTTCCTCACTATCCTGCCTCAAATTCCCCGCTGAAAAGGTCCGTTGATATAGGGAATTCAGCATTTTTTCCCTATTCCTCCCTGCTGAATCTGGACTTTCGGCGGATTCGTCTAAGGGCGGACTTGGGATTTCTTTGCTTTCTTCCTCCTCAAGGGAGTTGTGGGCTAAAACAGACTTCAAATAGCGAAGTAGGCTTATGGCAGCAGGAGACCCTTCGACTCCTTTCAAAGAATGCTCATCGATGTGGGTTAGTTGGGCTTGTAGTTGGGTGAGGAGGCTGGAGTGGGGGGAGGCTAGGAGGGAGGGAGTGCGTTTTAGCGCTAGTAGGCACTTTCCTGGCTGCTTTAGGTAGACTTGAAGGGCTTTCCAGGCGTTTCTGTGCAGGGTGAGGACTTGTGCGCCCTCCAAGGCTGCGATTAGGAGGAAGAACGCGAGTCCTGTCACTTCCACCTCGGGACTCGGCTTTGAAATTCGCTGAATTGCCACAAGTTGATTGACCGTAACACAAGCAATAGCTTGTTCCAAGCGACTTTTCTGAGGCACCAACAACTCCGCAGACCTGATTTTCCCATACAAACCTGCAAGTCTCCTAGGCATTTCCTTCACTGCGGTTGCGACTTCCCCCATCCAAGTCTGCCATTTCCGGCCTTCAGTGCATCTGTCCGCCCACAGCTCTTCTGCCTGTCTACGCAGAGACACAGTGAAGGCATCGCTGTCGTCCTTATTCGCCCACTCTCGGAATTCTCGGATGAAGGAACGGCGGAGTGGACTGTCATGGGGAGGGGGGCTGTAGTCGGATTGACTCGAATCAGGCCGCTTTGTGCCCTTTTCACTAGAAGCAGGTCTGGGAGCTGGGGAAGTCCCTTGCTTCGAGGGCGTTTTGATCTCTCTTTCCTGCCTTCTTTTCCCCAAAACTGGCCCTTTGAGCAGTACCCCCAGCAGTTCCCTGCGCCTGCGCCCAGCTAGCTGCGCACTCAGCCCTGCCCTCGGCCTGCTAGTCTGCTGTCTTGTCCCTGCAGCCGCCTCACACATCTCCATAGTCAGTACTCGGCAAAAGCCCCAGACTTCTTCCATTTGAATCGAGTCCTAAGAATTGCTAATAGCAGTTTAGGCCTGGTCCTGCCTTTTTACTATTTCCTAATTCAGTAATTTGCTTCCAGGGCGTATTCGCAGTTTGTGGGTATACTCCTGTACGGAGTTATGGACCTAGGGGTATTCGAATCAGAGTGCAGGGGATATTAAAGAATGGGATGGAGCAAAGGAGTGACGGGTGGGGGGCTGGGCGTGCTGGTGGGACTGCAGTCGTACTTGCTCAGTGGAGTGGGATATATTCGCCTGGAGGAGAGGAGTTTCGGTCTGGACTTCGGTGAGGAGGACGGGGAAAGCAAGGGCTTCACAGCCCTGCTACAGCACTGTGAAGCGAAGGACAGTGACTGGCTCTGCCCCTACCTCCCCAGTCTTTCCCAGGGCGGAGCGACCATCCAAGCCCTGCTCGCCTTATCTCTCCTCCTCACTGTACTCAGTCTACTGCATAGTGTGCTAACTCCTTGCTGTGTCAGACGTATGGCGAGTGCTCTCGTAGCGGGAGGACCGCTTTCCCACTGGATAACGGGCTGGCCGCGCTGTTTGACTATATGCCAAGGCGTGGCTCTCCTCAACCCTGTGGTTGCCATTGCAGGCATTGTGCTGTACCCTGTGATTTCCCGCTTCCCGGAAATAAGCCAGGCTTTGAGTCTGCAGGCAGACACTGGCCTAATCGTACTGGCTGTAGAGGCTGGAATGCGGCTTTTCCTGTACTGCTGGTTAATCGTGCAAATCGTCGAAAACCGTCGTCAGAACTCTCGACTGCTGGAGGAGGACCGAGAAGGGCTGAGACTAGCAGCCAGGTCAGACAAGAGCAACTCCGACGATACCATGAAAGCTATCATCCCCCCCGCTGCAAGCGCAGACGAAACGCGCCTGTGACAGTAGCCTCAGCTGCAATCAATAGAGTCTAGAAGTAATATGGCAGACAGTCACGCCCTGCCCTGGACGGACCTGCCTCAGTTGCCGCTGTCCGTGGTCCCCTGTTGTCCACCTGTTGTGGCTTTCGACTTTACGAAGTACCTCCAATGTCCTGCGCCGGCCCAAGTCCTGAAGCCTAGGAGACGACTCCGGCGGATGACTGAGAAAACCGAGACTTTTGTGTGTGAAATCGAAGGCTGTGGGAAGGCCTTTTCAGACTGGTCGAAGAGAAAGCGACACCAACTCGTGCACACTGTAAGGCCTAAGCAGGGCGAAAAGCCACACTGCTGCACTCACTGCGGGAAGCACTTCTCCCTGGACTTCAACTTGAGGACGCACATGCGCACTCATAGCGGGGAGCGGCCCTATCTCTGCCCGATGCAGGACTGCGGGAAGAGGTTTACGCAGTCCAGCAACCTCACCTCTCACTTGCGCATCCATAGAGACCGCGGCTGTAACAGTAGCTAATTGGTCGACTAGAATGGCAGTATGATTCCCAGCGGCCCGGAGCCTGTCTTCCCGGTCAATGAGCGTCTGGCAACGGAGTACAGTGAAGACGACGAAGAATCTCAAAGTTTTCGGCTACAGGTAATACAGCAACTGCTTTCCCAGTGGGCAGACTGCTACCTAGCCACAGCCCTGGCCTTGCTTCTCTACCTTGCTTCTATTAAGGTGGGGCTGGAAGTGAAACTGGTGCTGGCCCCTCTAGCAGTCCTAGATCTGAAGCTGATAGTGCAGGCCGGTAGAAGATTGAGAGCGAACGCAGGTCCCGAGCAGTACAAGGCCCAGATGAAGTCCCTGCACTTATTGGAAACAATGGAGCACAGTTGCACTCTCCTCTGCAAAGTGCTGCTAGCCACAGCCCTCACCACCTCCGCAGTTCCCTTCGCTGTAGCAGCTATTCCGCTGGCTCTCCACCTTCTGATCCGTTTCCTATACCGGGAAACTTCACTGAGCGACTGTTACGCCTTTTCCGGGATGGTGAGGACTATATAGTTCCGACTAATGTGGCGCTGCACTCGAATAGCGCTGCTACTAACATGCGGTTTAAAGATGAGTGGAGTTGTGCACTGGCACTGGACATCTGTCTTCTGGCCCGGCTGGGTGGCTGTCTCAATGTTGACTTTGATATCAATTGGAGTGGTTTTGCTTGTGTTCGGGTCGCTGTGTGCATGGATATCTGGGGAAGTGAGGACGAGGGAAGTACTATGTGTGTGTTGGTTTCTCTATGTTACGGCGGGTTCCTGTGGAGGGATGATATCCCTGCTTATTCTCCTGACTAAGACACTGGATGGTGAGGATTATGTCTTTGCGTTGACTGTGGTGTTATCGCTGTCTGCCTTTTTCTGCGGCTCTGTGCACGCGAGCACTCAACTAATGCTGCCGTCTCTCAGGTAAAAGTTCCTCAGTGCCTGGTGGGATACCTTCTTCTACACTTTAGACGCAGTGGAAGAAGCCAGACTCACCCCCGCCACTCGGCCTATGGCGGTTTTTCACGCACGTAAAGTGTCTCGTCAATTGATTACAGTGGGCCAAGCCACTCCCAAACTTCTAGTACTCTCCACCTAGATCCGCGTCTCAAGCACCTACTTCAAACCCGCTCTCCCCAAGCGACGTAAAGGAAAGGCTATCACCAAGCTCAATTTCGCCCCTGTCATTGAGTCTGAAGGACTTGAGGAAGCAAGTGGAGTGGAAATCCAACCCGAAAAGCGACGATCCGAGTCAATGGAAATAGGAAGGAAGGAAGTAAAGGACGGGGAAAAGCAGCTGCCTGCTGGAAACTGGGCGGAAACTTGCAAGAAAAAATGTATTATTTGCTTTGAAAACCTGTCCGATGCCGTATTCATGAACTGCGGACACGGTGGCATCTGCAGCGACTGCTCCACTGCAATCTGGAAGCGGGCAGACGTGTGTCACTGCTGCAGGAGTCCAATCGACCACATCCTGCATATAGAAGACACTGGCCTCAACGCTGTGAAAGTGGTGTCTGTGACTTACGCAGAAGAGAGGAAGCCGAAGGAAAGTCCTGTCTAGTTGGTTTAGTAACTTCATATGCAGTACTGTTAGGGTTTGTAACTTCACATGCAGGACTGTTGGCTATGATTGGAAGCGGTGGATTAATAGTGGCGTTATGACTTCGCTGAGTTATCATGCGGAGCACAAAGCCTGGCAAGAGCGAGTAATGCGAGAATCGCAGTCTTCAAGCCAATACAAGCGATTTCTGCACCACCCCAGACCTTCCACTCGCCCCGCTTCCCACTCTCTCCTAGCCTCCAACCCCAACATGCTCCGAGACCAGCTCTTCCACCATGCACCTGTGAAGTACAGAGCAGTGCTGCAAGTCACGAGCAAGAGCAACTCCAGCACTGGCCGCTCTCACCCGTACCTCCCACCTAGAGACCCGAGTCGCAGCTACTTGTCTTCGACCTATAGCGCCAGTTACAGTGTGCCTGCGGAGGTAAGAGGGAAGTACGCTCGGCCTGCTTCCAATGTGTCGAAACTCACTAGTGAGTCTGAGGGGATGAGAGTTAGTGAGCACCCGTTGCTGAGTCGGCCGGTTACTGCGGGCAGTTTGATTCGGAAGAGCTTCACGGATGCTGCACTCCAAGTGAACCTCTCTCGGCCTCCCTCCTCTCGCTCCCAAACGATCTTTCTCCCTCAGGCCCAGGTCTCTTCTAAACCTCCTACAAGGCCGCAAACTGCTGCGAAGCCGCCGACAGCGTCCAGACCGCAAACCGTGGCCAGACCCGAAACCGTATCCAGGCCTCAAACTGCCTCTACCAACGGAGTCCATCCACCTACGATTTCCAGAGAACTAATTGAGCGCATCTCTAAACTGCATCAAGCGAAAAGCAAAGCAGACCAACTCGACACTGACCAGACTGCCCAGTCCGAAGCCATTGAAGACGGAGGCGAGGGCGACGACCTGGCGAAGACTGAAGCTGCAGAGGAACTGAGAGAACATGTAGACAAGGAAAGTCGTCCACCCACTGCAACTACCTGGAAAACCACCAGTTCCCAGCGACACTACATTGACGAACTCGAGCGACTGCTGCGTGAAGAGCGGAAAGTAAGTTCCACTCAGCGACGCATCCAGGCCGAAACCCAGCTTTCCGACCTAGTCCCTCTCAATAGACAGTAGTAGCCCGAACACCATCCTTTCCTTTAGTTCAAAATGTCCAAGAAAGACTTCGGCCTGGTGCCGAAGACGAGACCCAGGGCGCAGAAGCGCAGAGACCTGACGGAAGAGCAGAGGCAGGAAATCAAGGAAGCCTTTGACCTGTTTGACACAGATCACACTGGCGCAATTGACTACCATGAGTTGAAAGTGGCGATGCGCGCGCTGGGCTTTGAGGTGAAGAAGGCGGATGTGGTGGCTTTGATCAGGGAGTATGACCGTGAAGGTTCCGGCCGCGTGGAATACGCCGACTTCCTGGAAATCCTAACCAAGAAATACGGCGACCGCGACCCCACCGAAGAGATTCTCAAAGCCTTCAAGCTCTTCGACGACGACAGCACCGGCTACATCACCGTGCGCAACCTCAAACGAGTCGCCCGAGAACTCGGCGAGCAACTCTCCGAGGACGAACTCCAAGCCATGATCGACGAGTTCGACAGGGACAACGACGGGCAAATCAGCCAGGAAGAGTTCCTGCAGATCATGAAGCACACCTCTATTTACTAGGTAATGGCGCAGATCTTCTATGCGGTGGTCATCAGAGAGCCGGATGTCGTGCTTGCGGAGAATGAGAAGGTGTCGGGGAACTTTCCGCAAATCACGAGGAAGATACTGGGCAGACTGCCGAGACAGGGCAGGTTTTCGTATGCCTACAACAGTGCGTATTGCTTCCACTACATGTCGTCTGGGGAGTTGGTGGTGCTGTGCTTGGCGGATGAAGCCTTTTCTCGGAGAATCGCGTTTCTCTACTTGGAAGATATATACAGTCGCTTCCTGGAGCGCTACAGCGCCCTACTGCCCAAACTCATCTCTTTCGGAGCCAAGGACTTCAGCGAGACTCTACTCGTGCGCATGGACTACTTCAACTCCGACAGCAAGGGCGACAAGTTAGAAGCGCTCAAGACCAACCTAGGGCAACTCCGCACAGTGATGATCGACAACATCGACAAGGTCTTGGCTCGGGGTGAAAAGGTGGAAATGCTTGTGAAAAAGACGGAAGTGATGAGTGAAAACGCAGTAGTGATGCGCAAACGGTCCACTCAGCTGCGGAAGAAGATGTGGTGGCGCAATGTGAAGACCTACATGCTTTGCTGCTTCACACTGCTTGTGGTGCTTCTCGTTGCCACGCTGTACATGTGCGGACTCACCTTCCAGCAATGTAGTTAGAATTCCTAATAGAAGAATACTCCTCGCTACTGGCTATACCTTCCGATGAGAAAGCACAGGCTTGGGGGAGGACTTGGATGTGAGGAGTGGCTTCGTTAGTGGGGGAAAGGGATGGATGAGTCCGTAGGATGCAGCAGTGTGGATCAAAGGATTCGGCTTCAAGCGGTTCGTACGGCGTGGGAAACGCGGGGAAAGGAGTAGCTTGGGGGAAAGTGGAGGAGAGTAGTGGATGTCCAGTATGGTCGCCAGCTCTTGCAGCACAGAGTCGTCGGCGTCCATATAAGTGGCTGTTCCGCTTGCCATGGAAGGGTCGAAGGGTGTCTGCGAGCCTTCTCTCCACATCTCCCACAAGGACTTTACTGACTTCGATTTTTTGCGCGGTCTTCCCAGGTCTGCTCGTTTTCCTAGTAGTTTTGGGGCACCGGTTGATTTTCTTTCGGCCGCTGGTAGCCAGCCTCGGAGTAGTCCTGGGTTCCCTCCTCTTTTTCTCATATATCCAATAATGCGCTTTTAATCTTCAGTAAGCAGTAGCACTTTCCCGGATACAGCAGAGGAATATCTCATCTGAGTCGAACTCGAACCAAACTGCATTATGTTCAATTGACAAAGTCTTTGAGAGAAACAGATACTTCCAGCAAAGTGCAAAAGACTGCACTGTGTGCCTAGAATGCAGCAAAAAGGCAATTAGGACTTTTAGACTAATGCACCTCGGTCTGAACCCAACTCCTCTCACGACCTTCTGACAAATCCAGTTCTGTTATCGATAATATGAGCCACCATCGCAAGCGGCAGCCGTGGACACCCGCAGAAGACCAAGCACTGCAATCCCTCGTAGAAGCACACGGCTCCAAGCAGTGGGCAGTCCTAGCAGATCGCTTGCAGGTGGACTTCTGTCTGAATGGCAGGTCAGGCAAGCAGTGTCGGGAGCGTTGGCGCAACCACTTGGACCCGGGGGTAGTAAAAAGGCCGTGGCGGCCTGAAGAAGATGAAGTGCTTTTTCAAGCGCATGTGAAAGTGGGGAACCGCTGGGCGTGCATTTCTAGGCTTATCCCAGGGCGGAGTGAAAATGATATAAAGAACAGGTTTTACTCGACTTCTCGCTCTCATAGGCTGGAGAGAGAGTCCTCTGCACTGCCTGTGACAGAGGAAGGACGCCCGGTCCCTGCTATGAAGGAAGATTGGCATGATCTGTTGGCCATTCAAGGAGATGAAGCGCTTGTGTCTGTTAATTCATATGAATTGGGGTATGTAGCGTTTCGGCTAGATGAAAAATAATATATGTGCACGTTTTGCAACTAATTAAAACAGGAAAATCCCAAGTAGCGAGGATTTAAGACTATATTAGTTAGTCCGAAATGACACTTCCGTGGACGCAAAGTCGGGGTAGAAACCTGAAGGAGTCACGGCCTGCGCCAGCGGCCAAAGGCCCGTGCATTGAGGAAATGGTACTGAAGGGAAGCCTTGTGCTAAAACAACGTTTTCCAGCAGAAACAAGGCTTCATATTTTTCCGTATACTTGACCAGTCTGCATGCGCAGAAGACACAGCCAGAGCACAAAGTTGCAGTGAGCAGCATTCCAACTCCCACGCTCAGAAACAGCCCTCGTTTCCAGTCTTGCCGATTCCACCTTTGTTTCGCTATGATTCTCCTTGAGGAGCCGAGGGCAGTGGCCTCTGTATTGGAAGCTTCTTGAGGACTGGAGGAGTTCAGATGCTGAGGGACACCAGCATATGCATCGCTTGTTTTCTTGTTAATTTCCTGTCCTTCAAAGTAAACTATAGCCTCAGTAGAGTTTTCATCTGAGTAGGCCGAAGGACAGTCTGTTGTTTCGCAGTGAGTTTCTAGTGCTTCGCTGTTTGCCTCTCTTGAAGTCATTGATTTGTCCTGCTTTGCGTAGTACTGAGGCAGTGCCCTGTTTGCTTCATTGCGTTCCTGGTGTTTGTCCATGTGGCGTAACTCGTGGTGCATGAAGAAGCAGATGGCAGAGCCAGTGACCAGCACGAATAACACTGCGAAGAAAAGGAGGAAGTTTTGGTACCTTTGAGCTGTCTCCGCTGTCTTCTGTGTGCCTGCCTGCACGCCCAGCACTCCAGCCGCCAACATCAGTACACTCGTCACAAAGGACAACGCCCAAAATGCAAATTGGTGAGGGGCTCTAATCTCGTCTATAGCACATACCTTCACCAGCACACTAATACTCCCTCCTATCAGCATCAGCACCCCTGCAATCTGGACAATTAGGGCCCAGAGATCCCGCTTCCCTGTCAGATCTTTGACGGAAGTGTGGGCTGCTAAGGGCTGCGTAGGTGCTCCTGCAGCAGAAGAGATTGGGAGGCTTATATACGCAAGCTGGCCGTTGGGTAGGGTCTGTAGTAGCGGGATAGGCTGTGTGGGTTCTCTGCTTAGCTGTCTCTCCATATATTTATTCTTTGAGTGTATTGGTACACTAGGACTCCTCTAATATATACCAGCAATTTCGACTGATTAATAGTCCAAAGGAAATGAACTAAGTTGGCTGCACTCAATGCGGAAATCGGCTAATTCCCATAGAGGAAGTTTACAGACTACAGCAAACTGCCTCTGCACAGCAGCCAGTGCTGCAGAGCAGCGAGAGAGGGCATCGACCAGCCTTCGCCGACTGCATTCGGTGCACTGCCGGAAAGCTGCAGATAGGACACCTTGCAGGACTTATTGCCGCGCCACACTCCTTCCACTGTCTCCAAAAGGCCTGCTTCTATATCGCGCACCTGCCCAGGACTCAACCACACAGCGATATCCACCTCTGCTTTAGTCGTGAGGCGCAGAGAGCGAGCTGTGGCTGGGATCTTGATGTGCATGAAGACTTGGAGTTGCTGGATGGCGGGAAGTCCGAGGTCGAGACGCACAGGGAAGGTGTTTTCGTACATGTAGAAGGGCATCAGTTCGCAAGGAGACTGCTGGTACCACAGACCGCCCTGAGTAACTGTAAGCTTGATACCGACATTTTCCAACTTGCGGACTAGGACCTGTTCCATTGCCTCGCTTGGGCCTAGCGCAGCTCCCAGAGTCCCCCACGCCTTGGGATACTGCATGAGATGTAGCTCTTGTCGGACCACTAGATACAACCCGTCCAGACTTTCCACCAAGCCTTGCACACACAATTCCACCTTGGCACTGTGCTGAAAATCCACTTTGTACTGGGAACAGAAAGCCCTGCACGGACACAAAGGACTGTGGGCCAAGGGCAGTCCCCCACTCTCAGTGCGGGCTAAACACACCACAGCGGTATTCGTGAATGTGAGCGTCGCTTGCACCTGGTCTTCCTGTGAACCCAGTCTGTCCAACAGACACCTGCCCAGAGTGAACGGGTGGCCTTCTCTGTCGCTTAGATACACTCGTGCCGCCATGATATGGTAGTAGAAATGGGGTCTCTGTGCAGCAGCCTGAAACCGCGCAGACAGCAGAACAAGGAGGAAGTGGTCCGCAGCACCTCTCGCAGCAGGAAACTGCCCCAGCCTGTCATCACTACAGATGAAGAAGTGATGCTAATTGACTTCGCGAGGGAAACCTTCGGCTGTGTCTCTCTGGAGACAGCGAAGGACAGGCTGGTTAACTATATCCCTGTGGACTTTCGCTGCTGTAGAGAGAAGGCTTTGGAGGAGGAACCGTTGGGCCAGTTTGCGCACTCCTATGTGGATGTGCTGGGGAAAAAGCCAGGGTCTCCGTTGGATGAACTGGCGCTTTGTGTGGATTTCACGGAGGACGGAATTGAAGTGTGCATGGGGCAGCTGCACCACCTACGTCTCTACAAAAACAGAAGGTCCCCTACAACCGAAGAGTTCTTCTTCGCAGAATCAGACACAGTGACCCTTACACAGGCCTGCACTCGCGGCTTCCACGAAATCCTGCACTGGGTCGATGTCCACCGCTACAAGCGTCTCGCGCCCTTAGGTCTCGATGACGAGGAAAGCAACCTAGGCCGCCAGCTGTACACCTTTATCCACAGTTTCTATGCTATACACACTTAACTGATATGGCTAGGACGGAGTGGACGGAGAATTTCAAGGCGTTTCGATTGAGGGAGGAAGCGAGAGTCAGGGTGGAGGCACAGGCTTGTGTGACGCATATGATGCGGAGGGGGCGGGACTTGCTGCCTTCTGCGTCTTTCAGGGCAATGCCTAGAGACCCGGAGCGATTTCGCACTGATTTACTGAGTGAGTGCTATTCAGAGTCGCTGTCCAGTTCTCGCGTGGAGTCGGATTTACCGTTAATTCACAAGAACATTGCGCAAATCCGGTCTCTGACTCCAGATCGCCTGGCTTACCAGAGGAAACAAAGAGCTATGATAGGCAGTGTGCGGGCCCAGGCGGCTCTTGCTGCGAGTCTGAGTATCCGTGACTCTCTCAGAGCTTTGCGTGTGCAGTACCAAACTGACAAAGCGGTGCGTCTGGATATAAGGCAGCATACATCGAGTTGGAATGGACTGGTGAGGGAGTGGACGGTGTGTAGTGTTTGGCTGCAGCAGTTAGGCACATTGCATACACTGGTGAAGAGGAGGAAACAAAGGCTTGCAACTACGCAGAAACTACTGAAGTTTTGGGGAAGGATGACGAAGATAATTGGTAGACTGTGTCGGAAGCTATGGCAAAGAAGAGAACGGAAGGCCCTACTCTCATTAATGGTCTTGCGCCCACATATCCGTAGATGGAGACAAGAGCACAGGCGTGTTTGTGCAGAGACAATTGCCCACAGTCTCACAGGATGCGTTTATCGACTGCAAGTAAACAGACTAATGAAAAGTTGCAAAGACAAGGCGCGGATAGTACGATTATTCCTTGCACAAATGGTGCTAAGGAGGGAAGCTCAAGTGCAGCTAATGGTTCTCCAATGGGAGCGCTACGAAGCAGAGCACATAGCAGATCTAAGGAGAAGAGCGGGCAGAAGACTGACCTTGGCTCAGCGAGTGGCTATGACGGAAGTGCCAGTATATATGAAAACTGCCAGTTGCACACGTCTACGGCGCAACCTCCTACTTCGCTCTAAAAGAACCCGCTTTTCCGCAGTATTGGACTACGACGAAGTCATCAAACTCCACCAAACCGCCAACAAGTCCCGGCACATGTGGGACCCAACGCTCTACTTCCCACGACTAATCGTACGTTAAATGGCAGTGCACAGGGTCCACCAGCGCTCCTTGTCCGAACTGAAGCATTCCCCCCAGTCCCCCTACCTCCCCGACGCTGCAGTGCGAGCCCCCAAAATGCCCACCGGCCTGTCAGTGGAGTCTCCTCTCAGATTGCCCAGACCCACACTTTTCAATGACGGAGGGTCAGAGATGTTCCTGGCTGTGGCTTTCCGCAAGGACACACAGCAGCAGTTGCAGATCATGGAGAACCGGGTGAAGGCGCTACAGAAGGCAGAGGACGAGGCGCGGAGGAAGCTGGAAACTGCGCGCAGACTGACGAGGGAAAAGACTGCCTTCCAGGACACGAAGCAGAGAGAGATTGAGGGGATTCAGCAGTGGAGAGGGGATGTGCAGCGGGCCAGGTCGTCTTCCCGACTGAGGATTGGTGAGGAAAGGCAGGCTAGAAGGGAACGACTGCAGCAAGCCCGGGAAAGAGCCAACGAGGAACGCATGAACAAAGCCATCGCTATCAAGCAAGACCTGAAACAGCGCTTCGCAGACCTAAGAGTTTCCAACAAGGAAGCACTGAGAAGGAAGGAAGAACGGCGACTGCACATTATCACCCAACAGCGAGAAGCCCGGACGCAGGCCGAAGCCAGTCACTACGGCTTCCGCACTCGAGTGCAGAGTGAGTTCCAGGACAAACTGCATTCAGAGCGGCGCCAACGGATGCAGATGGAGCAGCGCATCAAGGAACTGGAGGAAGTGGAGATGCAGCTCACCCAAAACCTGAAGCGCACATGCAGCTTTCACTCGCAGGAAGTGCAGAGACTGGACGAGTTAGTGCGCAGTTAATGTAATGAGACCGACCGGACGTCTGCTGGACACCTCGGACCCCACTATCATGTCCGCCTTCGTTGCACGTCTGCAGGCTTTGCAGATGCGCCAGGAAAGCAGCTGCCTGTTTGCGCCCCGGTTGCCCGCTCCTGTGGCGCCCCACCCCGCAATTGCCAGACTCCTGGAGCGCAAGTCGCCTGCTAGCAAAAGTCCCAACCAAAGGTCGGTGAGCGGCCAGCGCACGGGCTTTCCCAGGACAATACTGCTGGTGGAAGGCTGTCAGCCCCGCACACGCTCTCTCACCAAGCACCGCAAACTGCCTTTCCTCCCCCGCAAGACCGCTAGAACTCTACCCTTCGTGAAGCATCTCCCCGAGCTGCCCTGCGACTTCGACCTAGAAGGCTGGTAATAATTGTAAATGAAGCCGTTGAAGGCAGCCCAGAAAAGCATGTTCAGCATCCAGGAAGCCAAGGTGCGCCGCATCACTTCCCAGTCGCTTAGTACGCCTGTTTCCCAGCGCCACTCGGACACGCCCAAGACTACGGCCCGATCCTCTGAGTTCTTCTCGCCCAGACAGATCAGTCCTGCGAGCTTAAAAGCAGAGGAGACGGACCTGGCGAAGAGCTGGCCGCAGCAGGCGGTCATGGTCAGACTGGCTCTGCAGGAAGGACTCATAGACCTGATGACTAAGTTCGGTCTCAGCACAGCCGCGGATCGACTGCATGGTTTCGGACGAAGACTGGAAAAGTGTGTGAAATCGGTCAATCATCTCTCTAAGAAAAAGACAGATGTCGAGGTATCGGCACTAAACCAGAAAATTGCGACTTTGACGCGGCTGCTGAATAAGCAAAAACATCTGAATACGAAGTTAGCCGCAGACAACGAAGACTTGAGGACGGAACTAGACAGGAAAGGCCAGGTGGAAAGACAGTTCATAGGACTGCAAGAGGAAATGTCGAGGCTGGGAAGGACCTATGCAGTGGCTTGTACTAAGCTGGAACAGGCTGGAAAAGTGCATGCAGAGGTGAAAAAAGAGCTAGAGACGCTTAGAAATCCGACAGAGCCTAGAAAAACACATGTCTGGGACGAGCGAATGAAAGCACTGCAGTTGCACTCTGCCAAGCTGAAGCTTCAGCTCTCCGTCAAAACCACCGCCCTCCAGAAGTCCAAGGAAAGCTTAGGAGAAGTCCACTCTACTCTCAGCGAAGTGACTCAGCGCCTACTCGCCTCTGAGACTCTGCAGCAGGGCCAGACTCAGAGAGTCCAGGAGTGCGAGACACAAATAGGCGACCTCACTCTGCAAGTCATAGCACTCACGAGCCAGATAGAGAGTGAAGCCGCTCTTGCTGAGCAGAACGCACTGGAGTTGGCTCAGACGAGGCTGGAGTGTGAACTACTGAAAGAGCGGGAAGTCATGGTCCGCGAAGACATCTATGTGCAGGTGGAAAGGCGAGAAAGAAGCACACTATCAAGAGTCCATGCATTGGAGCTGATCGGCCTGGTGCGGCCCAAGCTAGTTGCCTCCTCCTAGTCCTGTCTCTAGCGTCTAAACCACCCAGCCTGTCTGCATATAATGGGAGCGCAGCTATCCCTAGACCTACAAGCCCCAGTCCTCCACGGTCTCAAGCCGCTGACTCGCAGTGAGAGCTGAGCAGAGCCGTTGCACTTCGCCAGGTCTGTGTGGGACACTCACCGAGGACTTTCGACATCCAGCCCTTTCGTTCCGCTTTCAGTCTTCCAAGCCTGCAATTCCTTCCTGCATGCAAGTTCGGTCCTTGTGGCTTCTCAGCACTTCGAAATACGAGGGGCGGTGAACCTGCAGGAGTACGTTTCAGTGCTGATGTTATATGCAAGTGCTTCTTGGGTGGATAAAACTCGCATGGTTTTCGCCTTTTTTGACCTGGATGGGTCGGATTCGCTGAGTCCGGAGGAAACTGCGATTATGCTGAGTAGTGTGATGGGCGGGTTTGCACACATTACAGGGCAGTCTGCGCCACCCAGCAAAGCTGTGGCTGCTCTTGCGCAGGAACTCACCTCTTTCCGAGCTATGAAGCTATCAGACTTCATGTCGTTTACACAACGATCAGAGCTTTTCCCCTTACTAGTGAAATACACCAGTGAAGCAAAGCCTCTCCCAGCGCCCTTTTTCGTCTTCCACAAGCTCGTCCACCACTCCTACACACCTACAGTGACTCGAGAATCCCGCAGTTTCTCCAGGAAAAGCAGCAACTTCAGTCGCTTGGACTACTCCGACAGTCCCCGCCTAAGAGGCAGTCTTCCCCCTGCGGGCAAAGGCCTCGTCGTCGTAAGTGCTAGGCAGGACGGAGAACTGATCACACGTAGGAAACTATCGGAAGTGCGCTACTCCTTTGAGCAAATGGCAGATCGGTCAGGCCGCATTAGTGTGTCAGTCCTGCTCAACTCCCAGGCCTTATCAGCCGGGGCCAGGCGGACGGCGGACAGACTCCTCAGGCAGGTCGAGGGAGAGGGGAAAGTGACTTTTGTGGAGTTTCTCAGACTGCTGTATCCGCGAGCGACCAATACTCAACTGGGCATATTGCAGTCCTGGACTGGGACGCGCCCATTGGAGACGCCGAGTCTGCTGCATGGAGAGTTCTTCATTGTACCCAAACAACAGACTCGAGGCTTGCCTCTTATTAGGTAAGTCTGCTAATTACGGGATATGTGATGTTGTAACTGCACACGTTGTGAGTAGACGTGGATTTGTGCCATATTCTCATAGTACGCCTAAAGACTTTGTATTGATTCTTGGGAAACGTCAGTAGGTGAAATTTGCGCTTTGAACGTCCAAAGTGTAGAGTTGTAGTGCATGTTCTTCTCTTTCCATGCATCCCTATCTTGCTTCTTTGGATTTTCAACAAAGCTGATTACACTAAGATAGAAGCATTGCAGCGAAATATCTCGAGAATACACTCTGACACCTAAACCCAAACCTTGTTGCGATGTATGTGGGTTTATAGGCTGGCTTTTCATCAAATGTAGAATTAACTGCCTAGACTTTGGAAGACTGGGAAAGTAGTGCGGATGAGTGGGGTTTCGTATGTGGGCGGAGAAGACTACGCAACTTCTATAGCAGGCCTCGTGACGCCTGCTACT
>Ga0247837_1003653_pt1 | contig 26441 bp, 26 predicted proteins | sample LaCtaG_2_FD_187115 | JGI IMG/M metagenome (GOLD analysis project Ga0247837, IMG submission 187115) | Freshwater microbial communities from meromictic Lake La Cruz, Castile-La Mancha, Spain - LaCruzMarch2015_14.5m | ecosystem: Environmental > Aquatic > Freshwater > Lake | place: Spain: Castile-La...
CTGGTGATGCGTTGGCGCGGGCAATTGAAACCTGGGCAAGCCATGCCCTTTGGGCCCTACCTGGCTGTGTCGGGCGTTATCACGGCTGTATTCGCACCGATGTTGGTGTTCAACCACCGCTATATTTTTTAAAGCCTAACAAGCACCATGCGTCAGCCAACACCTCCCCATGCGGTTTCTTGCCTCTACATGAGAGGTGGCACATCCAAAGGGCCGTTTTTCAATGCGACCGATTTGCCTTCGCTCCCGGCCCATCGCGATCGGGTGTTGTTGGCCATCATGGGTTCACCAGACAAGCGACAAATTGATGGATTGGGTGGTGCCCATCCACTCACCAGCAAGGCGGGCATCGTCAGCCGCAGCAGCACGCCTGGCGTGGACCTCGATTTTTTGTTCGCCCAACTCCAGCCCGATAAAGACACGGTGGACACCACGCCCAATTGCGGCAACATGTTGGCCGCTGTCGTGCCGTTTGCGCTGCAAACCGGCATGCTGCCAGCCCAATCTGACACCACCACCTTGCGGGTGTTGACCTTGAACACCGACATGCAATGCGACATCACGGTACAAACACCCCTGGGCCCCGATGGCCAGCGGTTCGTGGCGGACACGGGTGAGGCCCGCATCGACGGTGCGCCTGGTACGGCTGCACCGATCACGATCAACTTCTTGGACACCGCTGGTTCGGTGTGCAGCGGTTTGCTGCCGACCGGCCGCGTGAAAGACCGCATCCAGGTGTTGCCCACCGACAGACTGGCGGGCTTCGAGCCGTTTGAAATTGATGTCACTTGCATCGACAACGGCATGCCTTTGGTGATGTTCAAGGCCAGCGACTTGGGCTGCACGGGTTACGAATCGGTTGATACGCTGAACGCAGATGTCGGGCTCAAGACCCGCATCGAAGCCTTGCGCTTGCAGGTATCGGTGCTGATGGGCTTGGGCGATGTCAGCGGCAAAAACTACCCGAAGATGACCTTGATCGCCCCGCCCATGCATGGCGGAGCAATCGCCACCCGCAGTTTCATTCCGCATGTTTGCCACGACGCGATCGGTGTGCTGGCCGCCGTCACGGTCGGCACTGCCTGTGTGTTGCGCGGCACGGTGTGTGAAGGTGTGGCGGTTCGGCAAGCGGGTGCGCAACAAGCCTTGTCGGTGGAACATCCCACAGGTGAATTCAGCGTGGTGTTGCAAACCCAAACAGCTGATGTGCCTGGGGGCATTGAAGTAACCCAAGCCGCGTTGTTGCGCACCGCTCGCCTCATCATGCGCGGCGAGGCCATGGTGCCGGCCTCTGTTTGGAATTCAGGAGACGCCACATGAGTTTGATCATCGATTGCCACGGCCACTACACCACCGCGCCCAAAGCGCTGGAGGATTGGCGTAACCAGCAAATCGCAGGCATCCAAGACTCGACGGTCATGCCCAAGGCATCCGACCTCAATATCAGCGATGACGATTTGCGCCACAGCATCGAAACCAATCAACTCAGGTTGATGAAAGAGCGGGGCAGCGACATCACGTTGTTCTCGCCACGTGCGTCTTTCATGGCACATCACATTGGCGACTTCGCGGTATCCAGTACCTGGGCGGCGATCTGCAACCAACTTTGCTTTCGCGTGTCCACCTTATTCCCTGACCAGTTTGTGCCGGTCGCGATGCTGCCGCAGTCGCCAGGGGTTGATCCAGCCACTTGCATCCCCGAGCTTGAAAAATGCGTGAAGGAATTTGGCGCGGTTGGCATCAACTTGAACCCTGATCCCTCTGGTGGGCATTGGACCTCGCCTCCTTTGAGCGACAAGCATTGGTACCCCATCTACGAAAAAATGGTGGAACACGACTTGCCCGCCATGATCCATGTGTCCACCAGTTGCAATGCCTGTTTCCACACCACCGGTGCGCATTACCTGAACGCGGACACCACGGCGTTCATGCAGTGCCTGACCAGTGATTTGTTCAAAGACTTCCCCACCTTGAAGTTCCTCATTCCACATGGCGGTGGCGCGGTGCCCTACCATTGGGGACGCTTTCGCGGCCTGGCGCAAGAGCTGAAAAAGCCTTTGCTGGAAGAGCATTTGCTCAACAACATCTTCTTTGACACCTGTGTCTACCACCAGCCTGGCATTGATTTGCTCAACACCGTGATCCCGGTGAAAAACGTCTTGTTTGCCTCCGAGATGATCGGCGCGGTGCGCGGCATCGATCCGCAAACAGGGTATTACTATGACGACACCAAGCGCTACATCCAAGCCAGCAGCTTGCTGAGCGACGAGGACCGCCACCAAATTTACGAAGCCAATGTGCGCCGGGTATTTCCACGCTTGGACGCGCGTTTGAAAAAGAAAGGTTTGTGAGATGCATTACCCCTTGGGCACAGTCAAACGCAATATCACCCGCGCTAGCAAAGGCGCGGTGGAGCAACTCGGTTTGTATGGCGTGGCCACGGTGCACGAGGCCATGGGTCGATTGGGGTTGATGCACACCGTCATGCGCCCGATTTACAAAGGTGCGCAGGTCTCTGGCACGGCAGTCACGGTGCTGCTTCACCCTGGTGACAACTGGATGATGCATGTGGTGGCCGAACAAATCCAACCCGGCGACATCGTGGTGGCGGCCATCACCGCGCCTTGTACCGACGGGTATTTCGGCGACCTCTTGGCCACCTCTTTTCAGGCACGTGGGGCCAGGGCTTTGGTCATCGACGCGGGTGTGCGCGATGTGGTCGAACTCGAGGCCATGGGTTTTCCCGTGTGGAGCCGTGCCATCAGCGCCAAGGGCACGATCAAAGCCACCGTGGGGTCGGTGAATGTTCCGATTGTTTGTGCCGGGGCAGCGGTGAACCCTGGTGACGCCATCGTGGCCGATGATGATGGGGTGGTGGTGGTGCCTGCCAGCATCGCCCAACAAGTGGCCGATGCCGCCGCCGCGCGTGAAGCCTTGGAGGGCGAGAAGCGCACCAAACTGGCCTCGGGTATCTTGGGCTTGGACATGTACAACATGCGCGAGTCCTTGGCCAAGGCTGGCTTGAAATACATCGATTGACGCCATGAAACCCACCTCTGGCGCTTTTGAAAAAACACCCGGCTGGATCGATTGGTTCGACGGCCCCGCCAAGCCGCGCTTTGTGTTGCCCGCTGGCGCGGTGGATGCACACTGCCATGTGTTTGGCCCAGGCGATCAATTCCCCTATGCACCCGAGCGCAAATACACACCGTGTGATGCCTCCAAAGACCAGTTGTTTGCACTGCGCGACCACTTGGGCTTTGACAAGAATGTGATCGTGCAAGCCACTTGCCACGGTGCTGACAACAGCGCCTTGCTTGATGCCTTGAAGCATTCCAATGGCCAAGCGCGTGGCGTGGTCACGGTCAAACGCGATATCACCGACCATGCCTTGCAAGACATGCATGACGCAGGTGTGCGGGGTGTGCGCTTCAATTTCGTCAAGCGACTGGTCGATTTCACACCCAAAGACGAGTTGATGGAGATTGCCAACCGCATCAAGCACTGGGGCTGGCATGTGGTGATTTATTTCGAGGCGGTGGATCTGCCCGAGTTGTGGGATTTTTTCACCGCGCTGCCGATCACCGTGGTGGTGGACCACATGGGCCGACCGAATCTGCAGCATCCTGTGGATGGCCCCGAGTTCAGCTTGTTCATGACATTCATGCAGCATGACAACGTTTGGAGCAAGGTGTCTTGCCCCGAGCGGCTCAGTGTGTCAGGTCCCAAGGCTTTGAATGGCGAACAACAGGCCTACCAAGACGTGGTGCCATTTGCGCGGCGTGTGGTGGAGACCTTTCCCTATCGGGTCTTGTGGGGTACCGATTGGCCGCACCCGAATTTGAAAGACCACATGCCCGACGACGGCCTGTTGGTGGACTTCATTCCGCAAATCGCTGTCACTGCCGAGTTGCAAAAAAAACTCTTGGTGGACAACCCCACGCGTTTGTACTGGCCCGAAAGCACCGCTTGAATGCAAGCGGTTTCAAACCCATCCATCGCGCACAACAACCAGGAGTGTTGAACACATGGCTTTAGACAAACCCTATTTGAATGTGCCCGGCACCACCATTTTTGACGCCGAGCAGTCGCGCAAAGGCTATGGGCTCAACCAGTTTTGCATGTCGCTCATGAAGGCCGAGAACCGCACGCGTTTCAAAGCCAATGAACGCGCCTACCTGGACGAGTGGTCCATGACCGAAGAACAAAAACAAGCGGTGTTGGCCCGCGATCTGAATCGGTGTATCCGCACCGGCGGCAATATTTATTTCTTGGCCAAGATCGGGGCCACCGACGGCAAAAGCTTTCAGCAAATGGCGGGCAGCATGACCGGCATGACCGAAGACGAGTACCGCGCCATGATGTTGGCGGGTGGACGTTCGGTGCAAGGCAATCGCTACATTGGTGAAGACGGCGACGCCCAAGCCCATCGACAACCCCAAGGCCAAGCAGGAAAGGCTTGACATGGCACGCATCAGCGCATCGGTTTACACCTCGCACGTGCCCGCGATTGGCGCGACCATCGACATGGGCAAAACAGCCGAGCCTTATTGGCAACCGCTGTTCAAAGGCTACGAGTTCTCCAAGCAATGGATGAAGGACCACACGCCCGACGTCATCTTCTTGGTGTACAACGACCACGCCACCGCCTTCAGCTTGGACATGATTCCCACATTCGCCATTGGCACAGCGGCACAGTACTCGCCTGCCGACGAAGGTTGGGGCCCACGCCCCGTGCCCGTGGTGCACGGCCACCCCGCGTTGGCTTCGCACATTGCGCAGTCGGTGATTCAGCAAGACTTTGACCTGACCATCGTCAACAAAATGGACGTAGACCATGGCCTGACCGTGCCGCTGTCGTTGATGTGCGGTCAACCGGCAGCCTGGCCTTGCCCGGTGATTCCCTTTGCGGTGAACGTGGTGCAGTACCCCGTACCTTCCGGCCAGCGCTGCTTCAACCTCGGCAAAGCCATCGCCAATGCGGTGAAGAGTTTTGATGAAGATTTGAACGTGCATATTTGGGGCACTGGCGGCATGAGCCACCAGTTGCAAGGCCCACGTGCGGGGCTGATCAACAAAGACTTTGACAACGCGTTTCTTGACAAGCTGATTGCCGATCCGGCGGCGGCGGCGGCCATCCCCCACATCGACTATGTGCGGGAGGCAGGCAGCGAAGGCATCGAGTTGGTGATGTGGCTGATTGCGCGTGGCGCGATGAGCGACGTCAACGAAGGCAAAGCCGCGCCGACAGTGGCGCACCGTTTCTACCATGTACCCGCCAGCAACACGGCGGTGGGTCATTTGATTTTGGAGAACGCATGAGCAAGACCATCAAAGTCGCCCTGGCAGGCGCAGGCGCATTTGGCATCAAGCATCTCGACGGCATCAAACTGATTGACGGTGTCGAGGTGGTGTCCTTGGTTGGTCGCGAGTTAGCCAAGACCCAGGAAGTGGCCAAGCAATACGGTATCGGTCACGTGACCACCGACTTGAACGAAAGCCTGGCCATGAACGAGGTGGACGCGGTGATTTTGTGCACACCCACCCAAATGCATGCCTCCCAATCCATCGCTTGCTTGAAAGCGGGCAAGCATGTGCAAGTGGAAATTCCTTTGTGCGATGTTTACCAAGACGGTGCAGAAGTGGTGGCCTTGCAAAAGCAAACCGGTTTGGTGGCCATGTGTGGCCACACGCGCCGCTTCAACCCCAGCCACCAGTTCGTGCACCAGCAGATTCAGGCAGGCCAGTTCAATATCCACCAAATGGATGTGCAAACGTATTTTTTCCGCCGCAGCAACATGAACGCTCTGGGTCAACCGCGCAGTTGGACCGACCACTTGCTGTGGCACCACGCCGCGCACACTGTCGATTTGTTCGCTTACCAAGCCGGTAGCCCGGTCGTCAAAGCCAATGCGGTGCAAGGGCCTATTCATTCCACACTCGGGATTGCCATGGACATGAGCATTCAATTGCAAGCGGCCAACGGCGCCATTTGCACCTTGTCTCTGAGCTTCAACAACGATGGCCCTTTGGGCACTTACTTCCGCTACATCGGCGACACCGCTACCTACATTGCGCGTTACGACGACTTGTTCAATGGCAAGGAAGAAAAAATAGATGTGTCCAAAGTGGCCGTGTCGATGAATGGCATTGAGTTGCAAGACCGCGAGTTTTTTGCGGCCATCCGTGAAGGCCGTGAACCGAATGGCAGCGTGGCGCAAGTGTTGCCCTGCTACCAGGTGTTGCACGACCTGGAGCAGCAACTGGCCTGAGGCTCAGAGGCTGACCCAAGCCCATGAACTGATTCACGGCCACGCTGCAGGCTTGGACATGACCCGCCGCGATCACCGGTCGGCTGGCAGTGCGCTTAGCTTGATCATCAGCAAACCTGCACCCACCAGCAAAGCCATGCCAACCCAGGCCCAGGTGTTGGGTATGTCGCCCCAAACCACCATGCCCATGACCACGGCGGTCAGCAAGCCCATGTAGCGAAACGGCGCAATGACACTCATGTCTGCAATGCGCGTGGCTTTGATCAGCAAGAAATAACCGGCACTCAGAAACACGGAGGCACCGGCCATCTGCGCCCATTGCAAAGGGGTGACGCTGTGCCAAGGGTGAAACAAGGCCCAGATACCGGCCATCACTGTGGCAGTGAGGGCGGTGCTCAAAGTGATCAAGGGGGAGGGCACATGGTCTGGGATGAAATACACACTCAAGTCGCGCAAGGCGTGGCACAGCGTGCCTGCCAAGGCCACCCAAGCCCAATTATTGAAGCCATCGGCTTGCGGTTGCACCACGCACAACACGCCCGCAAAGCCCAAGCCAATGATCAGCCAGTGCCGCCAACTGATCCGGTGCTGAAGCAGCAATGCTGACAGCAAGGCAATCAGCAAGGGTGTGGACATGTTGATGGCGGTGGCATTGGCCAAGGGCATGTTGAACAAGGCGCTCAAATACACCAGGCTGGCCGTGCCGTCAAAGAGCGAACGGATGAACACCCATTTTTGCGAGATGTGGCCCCAGGTCTCTCGCCAAGGTGGCAATTGCCGCATGACCAGTGCCAAGGCAAACAATCCCAAGGTGGCCAGCAGGCCGCGCAAAAAAATCAGTTGGGGGGCGGGCAAGGATTCGCTGACGTATTTCACCAGCGAATCATTCATCAAGAAACAAACCATGGCCACCGACATGGCAGCGATGCCACGTCGGTTGTTCAAGGCGATCACAGGGTGTCGATGAAGCTGCGCAGCTTGTCCGAGCGGCTGGGGTGCTTGAGTTTGCGCAAAGCCTTGGCTTCGATTTGGCGAATCCGCTCGCGGGTCACGTCAAACTGCTTGCCCACCTCTTCCAGGGTGTGGTCGTTGTCCATCTCGATGCCAAAACGCATGCGCAGCACCTTGGCTTCGCGGGGCGTCAGGCCATCCAAGATTTCTTTGACGACATCACGCAAGCCTGCTTGCATGGCCGCTTCGATCGGGGCCGTGTTGGCACCGTCTTCAATGAAGTCACCCAAGTGCGAGTCGTCATCGTCACCGATCGGCGTTTCCATGGAGATCGGCTCTTTGGCGATCTTCATGATCTTGCGGATCTTGTCTTCGGGCATCTCCATTTTTTCAGCCAAGACAGAGGCATCGGGCTCGAAACCAAACTCCTGCAAGTGTTGGCGGCTGATGCGGTTCATTTTGTTGATGGTCTCGATCATGTGCACCGGGATGCGGATGGTGCGGGCCTGATCGGCGATCGAGCGGGTGATCGCCTGGCGAATCCACCAGGTGGCGTAGGTAGAGAACTTGTAGCCACGGCGGTACTCGAATTTGTCAACGGCCTTCATCAAACCGATGTTGCCCTCTTGGATCAAATCGAGAAACTGTAAACCGCGGTTGGTGTATTTTTTGGCGATCGAAATGACCAAACGCAAGTTGGCTTCGATCATTTCTTTCTTGGCATTGCGAGAGGAGCGTTCGCCATCATTCATCCGCTTGTTGATGTCTTTCAATTCGGCAAGCGGCACCACCACACGGGTTTGGATGTCCAGCAATTTCTTTTGCAGCTCTTGGATGGCTGGGATGTTGCGGGTCATGGTGACCGACCAAGACTTGCCAGCTGCCGATTGCTTTTCAACCCACTTGAGGTTGAGCAGATGGGTTGGGAACTCTTTGATGAACATTTGTTGGGGCATACCGCAGCGCTCCACGATGATGCGACGCAACTCGCGCTCTTTCTTGCGTACGTCGTCGACCTGTCCACGCACCAGGTCACAAAGCTTTTCGATGGTGCGGGCAGTGAAACGGATGGTCATCATCTCTTCGCTGATGGCCTTTTGGATCTTCATGTAAGCCGGCGTGCCGTAGCCTTCCTTGTCAAAGGTTTTGTGCAGCTTCTCAAACAGCGCGTGCATGCGATCCAAGCGGGTCAGGGCTTCGGCCTTGAGCTCTTCGAGCTTTTTGGTCAGGGCTTTGGAGCCACCTTTGCCGTCGTCATCATCGCTGTCATCGAACTCATCAAAGTCCTCTTCGGCCACATAGTCGTCCGCCTCGTTGGCATTGATGAAGCCATCGACAACGGTAGAAATGACCACCTTACCCTCGCGGATGTCAGCAGTCATACGCAAAATTTCGGCGATGGTGGCGGGGGAGGCGCTGATCGCTTCCATCATGGCCATCAAACCGCCCTCAATCCGCTTGGCAATTTCAATTTCGCCTTCGCGGGTCAACAACTCGACCGTGCCCATTTCACGCATGTACATGCGCACCGGGTCGGTGGTGCGACCGAATTCCGAGTCAACGGTTGCGAGCGCGGCCTCGGCCTCCTCTTCGGCTTCTTCTTCACTGGCCACAGTGGGGCCGGTGTTGGTGATCAAGAGGGTTTCAGCGTCGGGTGTTTGCTCGTAAACCTGCACGCCCATGTCGTTCAACATGGTGTTGACGACTTCCAGGGTTTCGGCATCAACCAATTTGTCGGGCAAATGGTCTGAGATTTCACCGTGGGTCAGGTAGCCGCGTGTTTTGCCCAGCTTGATCAGTGTTTTCAAGCGCGAACGACGCTTGGCCAAGTCTTCCTCTGACAAAACCGCCTCATCCAAGCCAAATTCTTTCATCAAGGCGCGTTCTTTGGCCTTGCTGATCTTCATGCGAAGCGGCTTGACCTTTTCGCTGCTGGCCAAGCTTTCTTCCGCGAATTCGGCTTCAAGGTCAACAATTTCCTCGTCGACTGGCAAAGTTTTGAGTGCGACTTTGCCTTTGGTAGCAGCTTGTGTGGTCTTTTTAGCCGGTGCTGCTTTTTGTGCGCTGGGTTTGGCTGGGGCTTTGGCCACAGGCTTGACAGCTTTGATCGGGGCTTTGGCAACGGTTTTGGCAACAACCTTTTTCGCAGGTGCTTTCGCAGGTGCTTTGACAGCGGGCTTGGCTGCGGCTTTCACCACTTTTTTTGCCACGGGTTTGGCCACGGTCTTGGTGGGGGCTGGTTTTTTAGCAGGCATGTCGATCCTCGAACAACAAAAGAAAAAACGCCTCAGCAGAGGCGGTATGGCATGGTCAATGAGGGCAAACAAGTTGGTGGGCGAACATTTGTTGTGCAGTCCTTGCGGTGGGTGGCGGGTTGTGAAATGGCTGTCACGGTTTGCCGAATCCGGAGGTGCTACTGTCGCGCTTGTTTAGGTAATTATACCAGAGGCACTGCTTTCAAGACCGCCAATCGGGCATTCAACACCCTGATCTGTGCATAGGCAGCCGGGTCTGTTGCCATGCGCTGCGTCAGTTCATCAATTTGTGAGGCGAGTTGTGCTTTCTCCAAACCTTGCAAGATGCTTTGCAACTCGCCTGGGTCGTTGTCTATGTCTGCAGGGGCTTCATCAATCAATCTGGCCAAAGTAGCTTCATGCGGGTGTTCGCGTAAACCTTCACGCAAGGCAGCCAAGGGTTGCACCCCATTTTCATGCCACTGTCGGTCGATCCAAGCCAGTAAAACACCGTGGGGTGCTGGTAAATCGATCAGCATCTTGTGTTGGTGGTGTGACAGCGAACCCCACTGAGCCATGTCGGCAAACAAGATCTGCAAAGCGCGGTCTTGCCTGCTGGGTGCTTTGCGGCGAAGTGGCAGCGCACGCGCTGCCAGACTCGACCGTGCTTGGCTCAGATGGTTGGCGGCAGTTGCAGGCGCGTTGCCTCTGGGTGTTCTGGCAGATTGATTGAGCGCTTGGCCATGCCACAGGATATGTAATTCGCGGTTACCAATGCCCACCAAATCCGCAATCTCACCGAGCAACTGTGTTTTCAAAACGCCATCGGGCATCGCCAACCAAAGCGGCTTGGCTTGTGCAGCCAGCAGGGCGCGGCCTTCTGCCAGGTCAATATCGCATCCCTCGCGGGCGACCTCGAGCAAAAAACGAGACAGCGGGGTTGCATCAGACACCAAGCGTGCAAAAGCTTCGCTGCCATGGGTGCGCACAAAACTGTCAGGATCATGCTCAGCGGGTAGAAACAAAAATTTCACATTGCGCACATCGGTGGCGAAGGGCAAGGCGCCGTCCAATGCTTTGCGCGCCGCTCGTCTGCCTGCAGCGTCACCGTCGAAACTGAACACCACCGAGTCAGTGAAACGAAAGAGTTTTTGCACATGGTCGGTTGTACAAGCGGTACCCAGCGTGGCCACGGCATGTGGAAAACCCAGTTGGGCCAAGGCCACCACATCCATGTAACCCTCGGTCACCAGCACATAACCGGCTTCACGCAAAGCGGTACGGGCTTCATATAAACCGTAGAGCTCTCGTCCTTTGCTGAACACTGGGGTCTCAGGTGAATTGAGGTACTTGGGCGTGCCCTCGCCCATCACCCGCCCGCCAAAGCCGATGCATTCGCCTTTGACATTACGGATCGGAAACATGATCCGATCGCGGAACCGGTCATAACGCTTTTCTTCTTCACCCTCTTCGGCATTGGCAATCACCAAACCAGATTCAACCAACAAGGGATCTTGATAATCTGCAAACACACTGGCCAGGTTGCGCCAACCATCAGGCGCATACCCGAGACCAAATTGCTTGGCGATTTCGCCAGACAAGCCCCGCGATTTGAGGTAGGCCACAGCCTGTGGCGCAGATTTCAGGTGTTTGCGGAATGAGTCACCGGCTTTCTCCAACACATCGTTCAAGGTCGCTTGGCGTTGACGTTGCTGCTGTGCGCGTTGCCGCTCCAGCGGATCCGAATCGTCCTCGGGCACTTGCAAGCCGTAGGCTTGCGCCAGGTCTTTCACTGCCTCTACAAAATTCATACCCGCGTGTTCCATCAAAAAACCGATGGCATTGCCATTTTTGCCACAGCCAAAGCAATGGAAAAACTGCTTGCTTGGGCTGACTGTGAAGGATGGGGATTTCTCCCCGTGGAAGGGGCAAAGCCCCATGTAATTGGCGCCGCCCTTTTTCAGCTGAACATAGCGGCCCACCACCTCAACCGCATCGGTGCGGGCCAGCAGCTCTTGGATAAAGGCTTGCGGAATCGCCATGCGATCAGTCGCCGCTCACACGGCCTTCTCGGCGAGGGTCGGCTGCGCCGAACCATTCTGATCCTTGGCGTTGGATACCTTGCAAACCACTGGGCATGTCGACTTCAAGCAGCACATGGTTTTTGCTCTTCAAGGTGTTGAGCGTGTTTTGGGGAAAGACGCCTTTTTCGAGCAGCAAGATGCCATCGGGCTTGACCACGCCTGAGTGGGGCATGTTGAACGCCTGCTGGGCATTTTGGTTCCAGTGCAACATGGCCCACAGGCTTTGCGCAGTGAAGTGGATGATCAAGCTGCCGCCTGGACTGCCCAGGCTCGCCACCACCGGACCCGCCTCGCCATGGCCAGTTTGTTCAAACACCAACACCGGGTTCATGGAAGAGCGGGGACGTTTGTTGGCTTGGACCCGATTCGCGATCGCCTGGCCTGTGGCGTCAAAAGGGGCAAAGCTGAAGTCGGACAGTTGGCTGTTGAGTAAAAAGCCACCCGGTTTGCCCATGCTGACCATAATGCGCGAACCAAAACTGGTTTCGATGCTGCTGGTCATGGAGACGCTGTTGCCCAGACCATCCTCGATGCTGATGTGGCTGGTGCCATGCTCGGATTGCTCGGGCATCGGTGCAAAGCTGGTGTTGGCGAGAGCAGGTTGACCTGCAGTGGCTTGGCTCATGCGCAATGGACCGATCAGCGCAGCGCGTTGTTGCAAATAGCTCGGCGCGAGCATGTTGCCCCATTGACCACCGGGCGCTTTGACAAAGTCAGGGTCAGCCACATAGACTGCCCGGTCCGCAAATGCCAAGCGTGCAGCTTCGTTGTAGTTGTGCAGCCAGGCGGCATCAGGCACCACCGTGTTGCGCTCGGCCCAGGGTGTTGGCTGGGCTTGGGCGGCTGAACTTGCCGCCAAGATGCCCATGACTTGTCCCATGGCAAGCAAGCCTGAGCTGGGTGGCGGTACGCCACACACCTTGACGGCTTTGCCCACTGATCCGGCATGGCTGAAGCACAAGGGTTCACGCACCGTGCTGCGGTAGCGGGCCATGTCATGCATGGTCAACAAACCGGGGTTGTTGGGGTGTTGAGACACCTTGTTGACAACCAACTGCGCCAGCCGGCCCTGGTAAAAAGCATCTGCGCCGTCTTTGGCCAAGAGTTTGAGCACTTGGGCCAAGCCGGGGTTTTTCAACACATGACCCACAGGCAGTGGTTGGCCATTGGGTTTGTAAAAATAGGGCGCAGCTTGCAGGTCTTTGCGCAATGGTCGGTTAGCCAGCAACAAGGCATGCAGGCGCGGGCTGATTTTGAAGCCCCGTTCGGCCAGAGAAATCGCGGGTTGAAACAGTTTGGCCCATGCCAATTTGCCGTGTTGGCGGTGCGCATCTTCGAGCATGCGCAACACACCAGGGACGCCCACCGCGCGGCCACCGACGGCGGCTTCTGAGACCGACATCAACAGGCCATTGTTGAACATGAAGAGTTCCTCATGGGCCAGGTGGGGGGCGGTTTCTCGTCCGTCGAACACCTGTGTTTTCTTGCCATCATGGTGCAGCAAAAAAGCCCCGCCACCGATACCGCTCGACTGCGGTTCAACCAAAGTCAACACCAGTTGCACGGCAATCGCTGCATCCACAGCAGATCCGCCGGCTTTGAGGATTTGGTAACCCGCTTCCGCTGCCAAGGGATTGGCTGCAGACACGCCGCGGTTTTTCAGGTTCCAGCCGGGCTTGGCCTGGAAGCCCGAGGCGGCTTCGGGTTGCGCAGGCGCAATTGCTTTTTCATTGGCCAAGACGGGTGCAGCGCTGGCTGCCAAGACGGCCGTTATCAGCACCGATAGGCTGTGTTTACGCCACATTTGGGCGGCGATGGCGGTAATTGAGGCGTATGACATTAGAAACCTTGGTTATTTAGGGGGCAGGCGAATGGCGCCGTCCAGGCGAATCACTTCACCATTGAGCATGTCGTTGTCAAGGATGTGCAGCACCAACTTGGCGTAATCATTTGGGGTGCCCAGGCGCGACGGGAAAGGCACGCCAGCAGCCAAGGCTTCTTGCACGTCCTTGGGCATGGAGAACATCATGGGGGTGCCGAAAATGCCTGGCGCGATGGTCATGTTACGGATACCGAGTTTGGACAGGTCACGCGCAATCGGCAGGGTCATGCCCACGATGCCGCCTTTGGAGGCCGAGTAAGCCGCTTGGCCAATTTGCCCATCGTAGGCGGCTACCGAGGCGGTGGAAATCAACACGCCACGCTCACCAGTTGCCTCGGGGGTGTTGCTGCTCATGGCTTGGGCTGCCAAGCGGATCATGTTGAAACTACCGACCAGGTTGATGCTGATGGTGCGTTGGAAACCGGCCAGCAGATGGGGACCAGTCTTGCCCACCGTACGCTCTGCGGTGGCAATGCCTGCGCAGTTGACCAAGCCAGACAACTTGCCCAGGCTTTGCGCCTTGGCCACCGCGGCGCTGGCGTGTTCTTCATTGCTCACGTCGCAGTGCACAAAAGCGCCGCCGATCTCAGCCGCAATCGCCTGACCTTTTTCATCCTGCATGTCGGCAATGACCACCTCGCCGCCATGTTGGGCGAGCATCCTGGCGGTCCCTTCGCCCAGACCGGATGCACCGCCGGTGACGATAAATACATTGTTTTTGATTTGCATGTTTGCCTTTCAACTTGAAAACACAGGGGCCTGAGGATCCTGACCCAGCCAAAAGATTATGGCAGTGCCAGCCTGAGAGAATAGGGTGATGACTGCATCCTCTTCACCCATGAACACTTTTTCTCGCCATCTCTTGTTGGCTGGCTTGCTGGCATTGGTTGCCTGCGCGACACCGCCTGCCCCAGCCCCCACGCCCACACCTGAGGTGCGAGCACCTGAACCCAAGAAAATGCCCAAAATCGGTTTGGCCCTGGGTGGCGGCGCGGCTCGCGGGTTCGCGCACATTGGGGTGCTACAGGTGTTGGAAGAAGAAGGCATCAAGCCGGACTTCATCGCCGGCACATCTGCAGGCAGTTTGGTGGCGGCTTTTTATGCCAGCGGCAAAACCGGGGGGCAATTGACCTGGTTGGCTGACGCCATGGATGAATCGCAGTTAACTGACTGGACCTTGCCTTTCGCTGGGCGGGGCGTGTTGCGAGGTGAGGCGCTGGGCAAGTACATCAACAGCCAACTCAATGGTTTGAAGATCGAGGACATGAAAATTCCATTGGGCATCGTGGCCACCGATTTGCAAACTGGCGACGGTATTTTGTTTCGCCGTGGCGATGTGGCCACCGCCGTGCGGGCCTCCAGTGCTGTGCCCTCGGTATTTGAGCCAGTGCGGATTGGCAACCGCGACTATGTCGATGGTGGTTTGGTCTCCCCCGTGCCGGTGCTGTATGTGAAACAAATGGGTGCGCAGTTCATCATTGCGGTGGACATTTCCAGCCGCCCTGAAGACGCGAAAACCAGTGACATTTTCAAGGTGCTGCTGCAAACCTTCAGCATCATGGGCAAGAGCATCAGCCTGCTCGAATTTCCGCATGCCAATGTCGTTGTCAGGCCCGAGTTGCAGAGCGTCGGCAGCGCTGAATTCTCTGCGCGCAAAAAAAGCATTGAAGCCGGCCGGGCTGCCATGAAGCAAGCACTGCCTCAGGTCAAGGCTGCTTTGGCACGATGAAAAAAGCCCGCGTTGAGCGGGCTTTGTTGCACAACCACGGGGGGTTGATCAACGCTTGCGTGCAGCAGGCTTGGCAGTTGCAACGTTGGAGGTGACCACCGCTTGCATGTTGGCTTCAGCCGCTTCAGTGGCTTGTTTCACGGCTTTTTGCACGCTTTCAAAAGCGGTTTGGCTGGCAGCAACCGCGCTTTTGATCATGGCCACAGCGGACTCAGAGCCAGCAGGTGCATTTTTGCCAGCCGCATCAACCAAACCAGCGACGGCTTTTTGTGCTTCGGTGGCTTTTTCTTCTACCGCTTTGGTGAACTCACCGCTGGTGGAAGATGCGATGTCATACAGGTGGCGGTTGAAAGAGCTGACTTTTTCTGCCATGGGCTGGAGGTAACCGGCTTGCAGGGCCATCAGCTCTTGCAAGTCTTTGACGCTCAACATGGCTTGTGTGTGCTTGAGGTTGTCTTGCATGGCTGTTTTGGCGGCCACCAGGTTCAGTTCAACCATTTTTTCAAGGCCGAAGAAGGCTTTTTCGGACAGGCCGAAAAGGTTTTCGATGTTGGCTTTGTGTGAAGCGATCATTTGTTCTGGGGTCATCATGGTGGGTTCCTTTGGGTGAGTTGATGGTCATTGCTGTGGTGTTGTGATGTTGCAGCGCAGCATAAGATGAAGTATAGGGTTAGCCCTAGGAAAAACAAGTGGTTTTTGTTGCAACGCAGCAAATTAGAGCGGATTGTCTAAACAGGCCAAACCGCTTCGCACCTCCAGTGCATGGGCTGGCCGGTATCGGGGTGTGTCAGGCCAAGGGCCAGGGCATGCAGCATCAGCCGTTCAGAACGTGCCAAGACCGAAGGCGGGGCATAGAGCGCATCACCCCAGATCGGATGTCCGATCGCTTGCAGGTGGACCCGCAGTTGGTGGGATCTGCCGGTTTGCGGCTGCAACAACAGCAACGATCCAGACAAATGGTGGTGGTGCGCTAGGCAGCGCCATTGGGTCAGGCTGGGCTTACCCAAGGGGTCAATGATGTGCAGGGGTCGGTTGGGCCAGTCAAGCAAGATTGGCAAGTCGATGGTTTGCCAGTCGGTGCTGTGGGGGACGATGCCTTCTACCCAGGCCAAGTACGCCTTGTGCACCTGCCGCACCTCGAAAGACATACTGAGTTTTCGCTGGATGTGTGGATTCAAGGCGAAAACCATCAGGCCTGAAGTGGCCTGATCCAACCTGTGCACCACCAATGCACTTGGATGGGTCTTCTGGAGCCTGGACCACAGACAGTCTTGTTTGTCAGGTCCTTTGCCAGGCACACTGAGTAAACCGCTGGGTTTGTTGACCACCAGCAAGCCCTCGTCTTGGTAAATGATCTGCAGGGGGGTATCTGCAGGCAGGGGCGCGTTGGCGGTCATGGCATCAGTTTGCTGATGGGACCAGCCGACGCACCGTGGCGAGTGTGTTTGTCCACACACCCTTTTCATCGCAGGCCAAGTCATGCCTGTCGGGCATGCTGCGCAGCCAGGTCAACTGCCGCTTGGCCAATTGCCGGCTGGCTGCGATGCCTTTGTCTCGCAACGCCGAAAGGTCTTTGCCAGACAAAGGGTGACCACCCGCTCTGTCCAATGCCTCCCACACTTGTCGGTAGCCGACGCAGCGCATCGACGGCAAGTTGGGGTGCAAATCGCCGCGCTGGCGCAACCGCTGGACCTCCTCAACCAAGCCTTGTTGGAGCATGTGGTCAAAACGTTGGGCAATGCGTTGGTGCAACCAAGACCGATCTTGCGGCTCCAAAGACAGCAAGGCGATACGCGGCCCAGCCACCCGGGTGGCGCCAAAAAAAGACGACAAGGGCTGCCCGGTGAGCCGCCACACTTCCAAGGCACGGGAAATCCGTTGTGCATCATTGGGCGGCAAGCGGGCAGCCGTCTTGGGGTCCACCAAGGCGAGTTCGGTGTGCAAGGACGGCCAACCCAAGGCCATGGCTTTGGTCTCAATTTCGGTTCGCACTGCTGGGTCGGCCAGGGGCAAATCGTCCAAGCCCTCCCTGAGTGCTTTGAAATACAACATGGTGCCGCCCACCAGCAAAGGCAGTTTGCCTCGGGCTTGTATTTCATGGATCAAACGGGCGGCATCACGCGCAAATTCAGCTGCACTGTAAGCCTGCAAGGGGTCACGGATACCGATCAAATGGTGCGGCACACTGGCCAATTCATCGGCTGAAGGTTTGGCCGTGCCTATGTCCATGCCCTGGTAGACCAAGGCCGAGTCGGCACTGATGATTTCAAGGGGGATGTGCTGGGCCAACCGCAAAGCCAGGGCGGTCTTACCCGAGGCGGTGGGCCCGGCAATAGCCAGCGCCGGCCCGTTTGGAATCGACTCAATCGTTGTTGAGGGATTGGCCATGCCATTGCACCAAGGTCCAAGCCGTCAAGGCCAAAATCGTTGCCCAAAAAGCCACCCCATGCGCCAGCGGAAACAAGGTGCCATCAATACTTTCACCAAGCCAAGCGCCTGTCACAAAAGCGGCCAACATCATCAAAAAACCATTGAGCGCAGAGGCTGCGCCAGCTGACAAAGGAAAGGGACCCACCGCACCACTTTGACCAATAGGTTGATGGATTCCGTGGGCCAAGATCATGGGGTACATGGCCAGCACCAAGCCAGTGGCAGTGGCTGAATCGGTGTAGACCAGCAGGCACAGCAAACAGCCACTGAGTGCGCTTGACGCGCCGGCCCATGCAATGGTTTGACGCATGCCGATGCGGCGCAACAAATAGCGACAAACAATCGTTCCAACTATATAGACCACCGACATCGACGACAACACCCAACCCAACTCAAGACCCGTGAGTTGCAGCACCTGGATGAACACGAAAGCCGAAGTGGCCAAATAGGTGAACAAGGCCCCATAAGCCGCCAAGGAAAGCAGGGCAAAGGCGCGAAACGTGGGGTGACGCAAAACGTCCAGCCAAATACGCAGCATGTTGGGGAAATGCAATGCCTCAGGGTTGCGGGTCTGGATGGTTTCCTCGAAACGCCATGCCACCACCCCAAGCGTGAACAACGCATAAAAAGCAACCGATGCCAACGCCCATTGCCAGCCCCAGTGCTGGCTTAAAAAGCCACCCAAAGGGGGGCTGGTGCATGCCAACACCCCCAGTCCTGTCATTGCCTTGGACATCACCTTGGCGCCTTCGAGTGGCTGGTAAAGATCGCGCACCACAGCCCGGGCGCTGGTGATCACCGCACCCATAGCGGCACCTTGCACCACCCGCCAACAGACCAACATTTCGATGGAGGTGCTCAACACACAGCCAATCGCTGCCACACTGTAAGCTGCCAGGCCAAACAACATGATCGGGCGTCTGCCCACCTTGTCGGAAAACGGCCCCCAAAGCAACTGTGAAATACCAAAGGCCAGCAACAACCCTGTGAGGGTGTACTGGACCATGCTGACACTGGCCTGCAAATCTGCAGCCAGGCCAGGCAAGCCCGGCAAATACAAATCGGTAGACACCGGTTGCAAACCAATGGCCAGTGAGAGCAGGGCGATGACCAGGTAGGTGGGCATCAGCGACCTCTCAAAAAAAGTTTGTCTAAATCACCCATGCCCAGTTGCCGCCAGGTCGGGCGACCGTGGTTGCATTGGTCGGCGCGTTCGGTGACTTCCATTTGCCGCAGCAAAGCATTCATTTCTTCCAAGCTCAGTTGCCGGTTGGCACGCACCGCAGCATGGCAAGCCATGGCAGCCAAGACATCGTCGCGCGCGCGTTGCAACACCTGATCGGCATCGTGTTGGGCCAACTCGGACAGGACGCTGCGTGCCAGCGCAACCGCATCGGCTTGGGCCAGGGTGGCAGGGACGCTGCGCACCACCAGCGACTGGGCGGACAGGCTTTCGATCTCCAACCCTAGGCTGCGCAGGGTATCGCAATGGTTGTCCGCCGTGGCCGATTCTTCAGGCGTGGCGGCAAAAGAGGCGGGGACCAACAAGGCCTGGCTTTGCACGCTGTGCTGGGCCAGTTGGGTTTTCAGTCGCTCGTACACGATACGTTCATGCGCGGCATGCATGTCCACCACCACCAAACCTTGACGGTTCTCTGCCAAGACATAGACCCCTTGCAGTTGCGCCAAAGCTTTGCCCAAAGGCCATTCGCCAGCTGGCAGGGGTTGTGCTTCGGTGTTCTGGGTGGTTGCAGCATCTTGACTTGGCGCTGGTTTGCTGGAAGGCCAAAGTGCGCTCAAATCGTTCACCACATGGCCTGCGCCGCTCCAAGGCAAACCGGTTTGAAAAGCCCAAGCCTGCCCAAACGATTGCAAGGATGCAATGGCTTCTTGCCGCTCTTGAAAAGGGCTGGGGTGGGTTGAGGCATGGCTCAGGCCAGCGCGTGACAACGACAAAGCTTGCGACAACGCGTGTTGCACGGCTTGGTGCACTTCGCGGCTGTCGCGAAAACGCAGTTCGATTTTGGTGGGGTGCACGTTCACATCCACACGGGTCGGGTCCATGCTGATGTACAGGGCATACACCGGTTGGCGTTGGCCGTGCAACACATCTTCATAAGCACTGCGAGCCGCGTGGCTCAGCACCCGATCGCGCACATAGCGGCCATTCACATAGGCAAATTGATGATCAGCCCGCGCCCGCGCTGCATCCGGCAAACCCGCGCGACCCACAACACGCACACCGCCGTGCTGGTGGTCGATAGCGATCGAGGTTTGCACAAAGTCTTCGCCCAATACGTCGGCCAAGCGCAGGTTCAAACCTTCGGTATGGATGTGGGCACGCCACTGGACGCTGAGCTTGCCGTCGTGCCACAAGGCAAAGCCCACATCGGGTCGGGCGAGTGCATGACGCCGCAAAGACTCCAGGCAATGCGCCAACTCGGTGGCGGTGGACTTCAAAAATTTTCGTCGCGCTGGTGTGCTGAAAAACAGTTCTTTGACTTCCACCGTGGTGCCCACCGTCCGCGCTACAGGGCGTAACTCGCCACTGCGGGCATCGAGGTGCATGGCGTGGTTTTGTTGCGCGGTGCGCGACAACATGCTGAGTTCAGAAACAGCGGCAATAGCGGCCAAGGCCTCACCACGAAAGCCCATGGTGGCCACCGATTCAAGGTCGTGCAGGTTGCTGATCTTGCTGGTGGCGTGGCGTCGCAGCGCGAGGGGCATGTCGGCGGCTTCCAGACCCGCGCCATCGTCTTCCACGCTGATGAAGCGAACGCCGCCTTCAGCCAAGCGCACAGTCACTTGACTGGCCCCCGCATCCAAAGCGTTGTCCACCAATTCCCGGACCACGGAAGCGGGTCGTTCAACCACTTCACCGGCTGCAATTTGGCTGATCAGTTCGTCGGGGAGTTCACGGATGGGGCGTCGTGCCAAGGGAGAGAGATTCACGCGTGTCATTCTAGGGGAGTGCCCACAGCACAAGCGCGGTTGCCGTCTCATGGGTCGTTGATAATGCAGCCATGGACACCGTTGCATTTCTCATTGATTTCGTTCTCAACATTGACCGCTACCTTGAAGCCTTTGTACAAGCTTACGGCGTTTGGATCTATGTTCTTTTGTTCCTCATCATTTTTGTCGAAACAGGGGTGGTCTTCATGCCGTTTTTGCCAGGCGACTCGCTGCTGTTTGTGGTGGGCGCGATGGCCGGTGCGGGTTTTTTGAACCTACCCTTGGTGTTGAGCTTGCTGTTGATTGCAGCGATCTTGGGCGACCAATGCAACTACCTGATTGGTCGCCACTTTGGGACACGCTTGTTGCAAAGTCATTCGCGTTGGTTCAACCGCAACGCCTACGACCGATCCCATGCGTTTTACGAGCGCTATGGCGGCATCACCATCATCATCGCCCGCTTCATGCCCTTTGTGCGCACCTTCGCGCCCTTTGTGGCGGGTGTCAGCCACATGGACCGTCGCCGCTTCAGCCTTTACAACGTGGTGGGTGCGGTGCTGTGGGTGGTGGGCATTGGCATGGCTGGTTTCTGGTTCGGCAACAACGAATGGGTTCAGGCCAATTTTGAGAAGGTCATTTGGGCCTTGATCTTGGTGCCAGGCCTGATCGCTGTATGGGGCATTTGGCGAGCCAAAACATCAGGTTGATCGGTTGCGTGCCAAGGGCGGGTTGCGCAAGAAATAATTTTCAATGCCGCGCATCAAGGCCTCGGTCAGCTTGATTTGATAAGCCTCGCTGATCAGCAGCGTTTCCTCTTCCGGGTTGCTGATGAAGGCGGTTTCTACCAACAGGCTGGGAATGTCGGGGGCTTTCAATACCGCAAACCCTGCTTGCTCCACCTGCGGCTTGTGCAATTTGCCGATGCGCCGAATTTGACCCAGCATCTCGTTACCCAGCTTCATGCTGTCGTTGATTTGGGCGGTGGTGCTCATGTCCAACAAAGCGCGTTGCACGGTTTTGTCTTGCACTTTGAGGTTCAAGCCGCCAATCGCATCCGCACCGTTTTCTTTGTTAGCCATCCAACGGGCGGCGGCACTCGAAGCCGCGCCTTGACTCAGTGCAAACACGCTGGCACCCCGGGCTTGCGGCGTGAAAAACGCATCCGCATGCAAGCTGATGAACAAATCGGCTTTGACTTTTTGCGCTTTTTGCACCCGCACATGCAGCGGCAAAAAGAAATCGGCATCCCGGGTCAGGAAAGCCCGCAACGGCAACTGGCCGTTCTTGGTTTTCAACACCGTGTTGTTGATCCGCTCTTTCAAACGGTGCGCCATTTGCAGCACCACGTCTTTTTCTTTCGTACCTTTGGGACCAATGGCACCGGGGTCTTCACCGCCATGGCCCGGGTCAAGGGCGACCACCACAAAGCGGTCATAGTTGGGCTCGGGCCTGCTTGGCTTGACCAATGGCGTGATGGGCTTGCTGCTGGATGTGGTGGCAGGCGCAGTGGCCAACACCGGGTCGGTGGGTGGAGCGCTTGAAGGGGCTGTGATTGCAGCCGGTGGGGGTGTAGGCGTGGCAGCGGGACTGGTGGGCGAGGTGGTTTTTTGTTGCTGACTGGCAATCAATTCTTCCAACGCATCTTTGCTTTTCTTGTCGTTTTGCATATGCTCGGCAATCAAAGCTTCCAAGGGGTCGATTTGCGCCACCGGGTACAGGTCCAAGACCAAGCGGTGTTGAAACTGGGATTGACCACTCAAAACCGGCGCCAAGCTGAATACCTGCGGCTTGACCGCTTGACGCAGGTCCAACACCAAGCGCACGGTGGTCGCATTGAACTGCCCCACCCGCACACCTAAGATAAATGGGTCATCACTGCGCACCTTGCCCACCAACTCGCGAAGCGCCGCGTTCAATTCAATGCCTTCAATGTCCACCGCCAAACGGGGTGGTTGCTCGACAAAGGTTTGTTGGGTGCGCAAGGGGGTGTCGGATTCGATCGTGACCCGGGTGTAATCATTGGCTGGCCAGACCCGAACAGCCAGGATCCCGGCGCCCCGCGCTAATTGTGCGTGTCCAAGCATCAAAACCAAACTGCTGCCTCTGAGCCATTGACGGCGAGAAATCGACGGGAAAGTCATGGCATCAGCCCTTCACCCAAAGGGCTTTGCGCCTGCAGTTGCACTGTCCTACTGGTGTCTGGGTTGACCTGCAAATGAACCACCAAGTCGGGGACCGGCAAACTGCCTGCGGCTTTGTCTGGCCACTCGCACAGTTTCAAACCTGGGCTGGCAAACAGCTCGCGAAAGCCAGCATCCTCCCACTCGCGCGGGTCGGTAAACCGGTAGAAATCAAAATGCCAAATGGCTTGCTGACCAAGGTCGGTGCTGAGTTCATAAGGTTCCACCACGGCATAGGTCGGGCTCTTGATGCGCCCAGTTACGCCCATGGACCGCAGCAGGTGTCGAACCAAGGTGGTTTTGCCAGCACCCAACTCTCCTTGCAAATACACCGTGGCTTGGCCCCATGCAGGATGCAGAACCGTCGCTTGCGCAAATGCTTCGCAGGCTTGTTCATCCGGCCAGTGCAGTGTTTTTACAATCGGCATTTCATTCCAAAGGCTATCGTGTCCATTCAACCGCAGCAGTTGCTCGCCTACCTGCAAACCTGGGGACGGCAGTTGGGATTCTCCCAAATTGGCGTGGCCCCGGTCGACCTGACTGGCGCAGAGCCCGGGCTGCTGGCATGGTTAGACAAAGGTTTTCATGGAGAGATGGCGTACATGGCCTCGCATGGCCTGCGTCGAGCCAGGCCCGCGGCCTTGCTGCCAGGAACCTTGAGTGTGATCACCGTGCGGATGGATTACCTGCCGCAACAGGCTGGCCTGCAGGCATCCAACACCCAGGACTGGCTTGAACATGAATTGTCTCGCTTGCAAGACCCCCAGGCCGCCGTGGTGTCTGTGTACGCTCGTGGCCGCGACTACCACAAGGTGATGCGCCAGCGCTTGCAACAACTGGCGGACTTGCTGCAGCAGCACCTGGGGCCCATCGGGCACAGGGTGTTTTGCGATTCGGCACCGGTGATGGAAGCGGAGTTGGCGGTGCGCAGTGGGCTGGGCTGGCGTGGCAAACACACTTTGGTATTGCAACGCGATTCGGGCTCGTTTTTCTTCCTCGGTGAACTTTTCGTGGACATGCCACTTGAGTCCACCCCCGTGGTCAGTGACCACTGTGGCAGTTGCTCATCATGCATGGATGCCTGTCCCACCCAAGCGATCGTCGCGCCTTACCAGTTGGATGCCAGGCGTTGTATTTCTTACCTGACCATCGAGCATGCTGGCCCTGTTCCGCTGGAACTCAGACCTTTGATTGGCAACCGTATTTACGGCTGTGATGACTGCCAGCTGGTATGTCCCTGGAACAAGTTTGCCAAACGCAGTGCCTTGCCTGATTTTGATGAGCGCCATGGATTGGGGACTGCACAACTGGTACAGCTGTTTGCTTGGACAGCGCAAGACTTTGACCGATACACCCAGGGCAGCGCGATCAGGCGCATAGGCCATGAGCGATGGCTGCGCAATATTGCCGTGGCCCTGGGCAACGCTTGCCGGGTCGCCTTGCCCGCGCACCAAGCGAGCGAGATTCGCCAGGCATTGGCCTCGCGACTGACAGATGAAAGCCCATTGGTCAGGGAGCATGTGCAATGGGCGCTGTCAGTCAACAGTCAGATAACAGACTTGGATGGAATGCACTTGACATAGATCAAGCTTTGGGTCGTGCTGGATGACTATGCTGGCAGGCATGAATGCAGCCTATGCCTTGCTCGATCGGCCTCACCCCTTAGGCGGCTCAGGACCATATGTATCTTGTCCTCGGTTGAGTAATGCCGCCTAGTGGCTCTTCTGATTGAAGGTGATTCCGCATGACATCACAAGCTATTGACCCATGCCAAAGTCCCGGTATTGGTATTGCGTTAACTGTTGAAGCCGCGGTAGAACATGGATGTGGCCAAGGCATAAAGCAACACCGCAAAGGCACGTTTGAGTTGTTTCACCGGCCAACGGTGCGCCATGCGGGCGCCGATGGGTGCGGTGAACACGGTGCTTAGGCACACCATCAACAAGGCGGGCAGCCACACATAGCCAAAAGAATAAAGAGGTGTACCCGTGACATGCCAGCCGCTGACCACATAGCCCATCGCATTGAACAAAGCGATGGGGAAACCCAGTGCGGCACTGGTGGCCACCACTTGGCGCATGGGCACGTTGCACCAGACCATGAAGGGCACGCTCATGAAAGCGCCGCCAGCGCCCACCAAGCCCGACACCACACCGATCAAGCCGCCAGCAGCGGTTTGACCGACCGGGCCGGGCATGTCACGCGAGGGTTTGGGTTTGCGATCAAGCAGCATTTGCGTGGCTGAAAAAGCCGCAAAGCCCGCAAACACCAAGGCCAACACAGCGCCATTGATGAACGCGAACAGCCACAAGCTGGAAATCAAACTGCCCACAATCAAACCAGGGGTCAGGCCTTTGACAAGGTCCCAGCGCACCGCACCAAGTTGGTGGTGCATGCGGGTGCTGGCCAAAGAGGTCACCACGATGGTGGACATGCCTGTGGCGATCGCCATTTTCACGGCCAGGGCATTTTCAAGGCCCAAACCATTGTGAAAAATGAGGCTCAAGATGGGGATAAGTACCAAACCACCGCCTACACCCAGCAAGCCTGCCAAAAACCCTGTGAAGATGCCCAACAAGGCAAGGGCCAGCAATATCCAAGACAACGGTGATTCCAATCCGAAAGTAAAGGGTGTCTGCAAGGCTCTACCGGATCGTCATCCTGAACGAAAGGTTCAGGTGGGCGAGGTCAGTAAGGTGTTGGGTTCATCTGACGCGAGATGATCACGCTAACCAAACGATGTTCCAAGCCCGGGGCTCCAGAGAGCATTGGTTCAAGAAATATAAAACCCGGCAGACTTGCAGACAGGGCTATTCTAGAAGCTCACAGCAAATGGCCGTCTTGGCCTAAGGCATTGTCCAGGCGGTGCAATAAGTTGTGCAGGTTATGCGGAGAACTGTTGGGTTCCAGCGGCGCAGCGGAAAAATCACTGAGTTCAAAAGCAAGGTTGAGCGCAGCGAGCACGGCAATACGGTCACGGGCTTTAATTTTGCCCGCGTCACGGATTTTGCACATGGCTTCGTCAACCTTGCGCACCGCAGTGTGGAAGCGCTCTTCTGCGCCAGGAGGACAACCCAAAATATAGCTTTGACCCATGATTTGAACTTCAACCTGGCTCATGCACCATCCTTGACTTCCACCGGGATCCGGTCGAGCAAGCCATCAATTCGACTGCGAGCGGCTTGCAAACGCGATTTGAGTGAGTCGCGCTCTTGCGTCAAGGCTTCTACTTGAGAGATCAACAAGTCGTTGGTGCGTTTGAGCTCTTCGTAGCGAACAATCAAACGCTCAACGCGTTCGAGCACAGGGTCTAGGGGAGATGTTTCTGACATGATGGCCATTTTAGGGGGCGAACAGTCGCTTGTGGCTAGAATGCGACTGTTGGTGCTCGTGGTGTGGTTCACATGCCGCAGTTCAACGGGAAGCAGAAGTTTTCGCTCTACCAAGTACTTCTTTTTTGTACATGGCCCGAGTTGATGACCAGCCTGCGCTGCCCCCGCAACGGTCAAGCGAACGAAATGCCCCACGCATTTCCGCCCTGTCCAACCCAGCCACTGAGTGCCTTGAACAAGCATTTGGGAAGGCGTACAAGGTTGTTTTCGCCAGCCCGGATACCGGCCAACAAGGTGGAGCCGCGTTTATTCGTGGCTTCTTAACGCTCATGCACTGTCGGGGAAGGCGGTGAGAGCACTTTAACTGGTCATCATCATGAAATTTTCTCGATCTT